>Ga0209015_10024_pt1 | contig 135500 bp, 127 predicted proteins | sample EPASupsiteSAE300_FD_187264 | JGI IMG/M metagenome (GOLD analysis project Ga0209015, IMG submission 187264) | Bioremediated contaminated groundwater from EPA Superfund site, New Mexico - Sample SAE3-00 (SPAdes) (version 2) | ecosystem: Environmental > Aquatic > Deep subsurface > Groundwater >...
CTTCAAGCAAGGTAAAGGTGCCAACCACGTTGGTCTGCACAAAATCCGCCGGACCGTAGATTGAACGGTCCACATGGCTTTCCGCGGCGAAGTGCAGCACGGCACGCGGTTTGTGCTCGGCGAAAAGTGCGTCCATTGCGGCGCGATCGCAGATATCGGCGCGCACGAACACATGCCGGGGATTTCCCTGTTGCGACTTGAGCGTACCCAGATTGCCGGCGTAGGTGAGTTTGTCTACATTCAGCACCGCTTCGTCCGACGTATCCAGCCAGTCGAGCACGAAATTGGCGCCGATAAAGCCGGCACCGCCCGTTACCAGGATCATGTAATTCCCTTCTAGATGTTGGTTGCGGATCGGATTCGCTTTGCCGATCCACACACCCCGCGTTGTGGTGTCGGATTCTTGTCAACGCCCGGCGCAGCCCCTCGCACAGCAGGCAGGCGCTCAAACGCCAATCTTATGAAGCCCCGATTATAAAGCCGCCCGAGGCAAAAACTAGAACCCTAACAACTTGAAACAGCTTGACAAGTTTGGTTTCGACTGCGCAGCAAAGAACCAGCCGAACGCGCCGACCAAAAGCAAGATAACGACAAATGAGCGCAAATACCGTGGATTGCGCGACTTAAGCCGCCAACATCCACCGCAGCGTATCCATAAACGGAATGGCCTCGACCTTCGGCACCAGCGAACGCAGCTTGGCCGGCGACCCCGCCAGCATCTTTACGTCGGTTTGACGCACGAAAGCCGGATTGACCTGAATCTCGATCTCATGCCCGGTCAGATCGCTCGCCGCCGATAGAATCTCGCGCAGCGTATACGGCGTGCCGGTGCAGACATTAACCGTTTCGGCCGCGGCCGCCGAGTCGAGCAAAGCCTCATACGCACTCGCCACGTAGCGCACGTCCGAAAAATCGCGCGCCACGTCGATATTGCCGAGTTCGATAGCCGGTTCACGCCGCGCAAAATGCTCGACGATCTTTGGCACGAGGAAATTGGATGCCTGCCCGCGGCCGGTGTAGTTGAACGGCCGCACGATCAGAATCGGCAGCCGGTCGAACCAGGTCCGCACCATCGTTTCCATCGCCGCCTTGCTGGCGGCATAGTGGTTCACCGGCGTGACCGGGAACGTTTCGTCGATAGCATCGCTCGTGACATTGCCGTACACGTTCGCGCTACTCGCGATCAACAGCTTGCGGGGCGTATGGCCAACGGCTGCGCAGGCCTCCAGCAGATTCAGCGTACCGAGCACATTGACGCGATAAAAATCGAGCGGATCGTTATGGCCTACGAAGCTGATCGCCGCCAGATGCACGATGTAGTCGGGCCGCACGGTTTCGATCACACGCCGGCACATATCGGGCGACGTAATGTCGAGCCTGACGCGTGTCGGCGTTTCCGGTTCGTTGCGCCCAGCCACGGTTTCGATCACCGTATGACCGCGGCCAAGCAGGTTGTCGACCAGATAGCGGCCCGTGAAGCCACTCGCCCCGGTGACGAGCGTGCGGATAGGTTGCTGTGCATGAGTAGACGGCATGCTTTCTCCGTTCACGAGGGTCATCCTGTTGTGGTGCAATATCGCGCGCGCCGGCAGCGGCACGTCTGAGCTCAAGCCCGGCAGCGCCGTTGCTGGCGGCTCCGGGCGGCGCATACTGCGATATCCGTGCTTCAAACGGGCTATTATGTCACGCTAACTTGCTGCACCGCCCAACGCGGCACACCTTGTTCGTAACCGCGTGTATCGAACTGCACCGACTTCCGATGACATCCTCCCCCGCTTCCACCGCCTCCACCTCTGCCACCGCCGCTTCTGCTGCCAGCGCCGTCCCGCAACCGCACCCGCTGCCGCTCGCTTTCGGCGACCTGCAAGGCTGCCGCACGCCGTTCCAGCAGTTGCTGGCTAAAGCCGCGCCGCCGGCGGACACGCCGCTGTGGTTCGCCGGCGACCTGATCAACCGCGGCTCCGAGTCGCTCGCCACGCTGCGCGACATCATCGCGCTAGGAGAGCGCGCAGTGCCGGTGCTGGGCAACCACGACTTGCATCTGCTATCGGTGTCGGCGGGAATCCGCAAGTCGAAGAAAGGCGACACGATCAACGACATTCTTTCCGCACCGGATGCCGCCGATCTGCTCGAATGGGTCCGCCACCGTCCGCTCGCGCACTTCGATAACGGCATGCTGATGGTCCATGCAGGCGTCCTGCCGCAATGGGACGCCGCGCTGACCATGGAGCTGGCCGACGAATTGCAGCGGGCGCTGCGCGCGCCGAACTGGAAGGAAACGCTCGCGGGACTCTACGGCAATGAGCCGAATCGCTGGACACCCGGCCTCAAGGGCATCGAGCGGCTGCGCCTCACGTGCAGCGCACTGACGCGCATCCGCTTCTGCAATGCCGAAGGCGCAATGGATTTCAGCAGCAGTGGCGGCCTGAATTCCGCCCCGCCGGGCAGCATGCCGTGGTTCGACGTGCCGGCGCGCAAGACCGCGGACGTGACGATGGTGTTCGGCCATTGGGCCGCGCTCGGTTTGACCTTGCGCGACAATCTGATCGGGCTGGATTCCGGCTGCGTATGGGGCGAAAAGCTCTCCGCCGTGCGCCTCGCGCAAAATCCCGCGGAACGCACGCTGACCCAGGTCGACTGCGAGACCTGCCGCGCGCCGGCCGGCGGCAACTAGAAAGCCGGGGTCTTTGACCGGCCGGCGAGACCAGTCAAGCCGAGCGGCCCGACCGATCGGCCGGCTCGATCAACGCCGCCGGGGCGTTGGAAGCACTGGCATCGTTAGCAGCGGCAGGCGAGGAAATCGACGCCGCGATCGCGGCTCCGGAAGTCGTCATACCGCCCTGCATCTCCCGCAAGGCCGCGGCAATCACCCTTTCCGCCTCGGCCGCAAGCGTCCGCCGGTCTGCACCCGGCGCAAGCGCCGCGCCGACATACACGTGCGCGGTCAACGGGCCGCCGCGCAGCAACATATTCAGCGAGTCGGCCAGCGTCAGATCGTCGATATAGGCAGGCGCGGTGGACTGCCGCCCCTGCGCGTCTTCGTACATGATGCACAGCGGCTGCACCGGCGCCGCGGCCGACACGGCGGCCTGGAACATATTCGCGTGAAACGGCAGCAGCGCCAGACCGTTCGACGTCGTCCCTTCAGGAAACACGCACATCAGCTCGCCCGCGCTCAGACGGTCGGACAGTTCGTGCATGATGCGCTTCGCGTCGCTGCGCTTCTCGCGCTGGATGAACACCGTGCCCAATTGCTGCGCCAGCCAGCCGACCACCGGCCATTGCCGGATCTCGGCCTTCGAGACGAACGGTGTGGGTCGCCACGCATTGATCACATAGATGTCGATCCATGAGATGTGATTGGCGACCACCAGCGCGCCGCGGTCGAGCCGTGCGCTGTCGTTATGCACGACGAGCCGCATGCCGCATAGGCGCAGCATTTTCAGCGACCATTCGCGATTGAGTGTCAGCCGCCCTTCAGCGCCAACTTTGTGAAAACGCGTCGCGACGATCCACATGCCGTGCAGCAGATGCGCGATAAGACGGGCTTTGCGTAACGCGAGCTTCATGGTCGGAGCTTTCCGTAACTGGGCATTGCCGCGGATATTAGTGCTGTTCGAATGCAACGTGACCGGACACGATGGTCGCCCGCACGCGCGCCGGCAGTTCATAGCCGAGGAACGGCGTGTTGTGTCCCTGGCTCCTCAATGCGCGCGGTTCGACACGCCAATATGCGTGGCGGTCGAACACACAAAGATCGGCGACCGAGCCCACGGCGATGCGGCCCGCCGCACCGAGCTTCAGCACGTCGGCCGGCGCCGTGGTGATGCGGTTCAGCGCCTTCGCCAACGGCACGCGCGCCTCGTCGGCCCACTTGACCGTCAGCGACAGGAACAACTCGAGCCCCGTCGCGCCAGGTGTGGCTTCGGCGAACGGCAGGAGTTTTTCGTCGTCGTCGACCGGCGTGTGGTCGGAGCAGATCGCGTCGATCGTGCCGTCGAGGAGACCCGCGCGTATCGCTTCGCGATCGCGCTGTTGGCGCAACGGCGGATCGAGCCGGAATTGCGCGTCGAAGTAGCCGATGTCGAGGTCGATCAGATGCACATGGTTCACAGTGACGTCGCACGATACCGGCAAGCCCTCGGCCTTGGCTGCACGCATCAATTCGATGCCCGCCGCCGACGACACATGCGACAGATGCACCCGTGCCCCCGTCACGCGAACCAGTTCGAAGATCGTATGCAGCGCGATCGTCTCGGCCGACACCGGCACGCCCGACAATCCAAGCCGCGACGCCAGCGCGCCGCTCGCGGCCACGCCGCCCTTGCCGAGATACGCATCGACCGGGCGCAGCCACACCGTGAAGCCATAGGTCTTCGCGTACTGCAACGCGCGCATCAGCACCTGCGTGTCGACCACCGGCACGTCGGCCTGCGAAAAGCCGATACAACCCGCTTCGGTCAATTCAACCATCTCGGTGATGACCTGGCCTTTCAGACCGACCGTCAACGCGCCGAGCGGATACACATGCGCCTGGTTCAGATTGCGCGCGCGGAACTTGAGCATCTCGACGAGGCCCGGTTCATCGAGCGTCGGATCGGTATCCGGCGGACACACGAGGCTCGTCACACCGCCCGCGAGCGCGGCGGCCATTTCGGATTCGAGCGTCGCCTTGTGTTCGTAGCCCGGTTCGCGCAAGCGCGCGGACAGGTCGACCAGACCCGGCGCAATCGAGAGGCCTTGGGCATCGATCGTCTTCTCGGCACTGAAATCAGCGGGCGCGTTGCCAATGGCAACGATCTTGCCCGCCGCGATAAAAATGTCCTGCTGCTGTTCGGTGCCCGCTGCCGGATCGATCAGCGTGCCACCCTGAATATGAATCTTCATGCGCTGCCTTGTTTTTTAGTCGTGATTGCCGGCGACAATTCCCATCACCGCCATGCGCACCGCGATACCGAACGTCACCTGGTTCAGGATCACCGATTGCGGGCCGTCGGCCACCTGCGAATCGATTTCGACGCCGCGGTTCATCGGACCCGGGTGCATCACGATGGCGTCGGGTTTGGCAAGCGCAAGGCGCTCCGGCGTCAACCCCCAGCTCTTGAAGTACTCCTGCGCCGACGGCAGCAGCGCGCCGCTCATTCGCTCGTTTTGCAGACGCAGCATGATGATCACGTCGACGTCTTTCAGGCCTTCGTCGAGGTTATGGAAGACGCGCACGCCCATCTGCTCGAGGCCACCCGGCAACAGCGTGCGCGGACCGATTGCGCGCACTTCCGGCACGCCGAGCGTGGTCAGTGCATGAATGTCCGAACGCGCAACCCGCGAATGCAGAATATCGCCGACGATCGCCACGCGCAGATTCGTGAAATCCTTCTTGTAGTGGCGGATCGTGTACATGTCGAGCAGACCCTGGGTCGGGTGTGCGTGACGGCCGTCGCCGGCGTTGATCACATGCACGTGCGGTGCGCAGTGCTGGGCGATCAGATACGGTGCACCGCTCGACGCATGGCGCACGACGAACATATCGGCATGCATCGCCGAGAGGTTATTGATCGTATCGAGCAGCGACTCGCCTTTGCTCGTCGAAGAAGCATTGATGTTCAGATTCAGCACGTCCGCAGATAAACGCGTCGCGGCGATTTCGAAGGTCGTGCGTGTGCGCGTCGAGTTCTCGAAGAACAGATTGAATACCGATTTGCCGCGCAACAGCGGCACTTTCTTCACTTCGCGATCGGTCACGCTGACGAACTGGTCGGCGGTATCGAGAATGTGATTGACGATCGCCTTCGGCAAGCCTTCGATCGACAACAGATGTTTGAGCTCGCCGTTTTTCGTGAGCTGCGGATTGCCCTTCAGAAAGCCGTAGCGGAAGCGCTCGGTGGCGCCGTCGGCTGAATCCTGGGAGGCCTGGGTGGCGGTGTTCATGGTGTACCTGCTTATTGCTCAATGCGGCTCAATGCGGCTCGATGCGCAAAGCCGCGTTCAATCGACGCGGGCTTCGGTGTGAAAGGTGAAACGCTGATTGCCGTGTGCGCCGCCCTCTTCGCGGCTCAGCACGAGCGTCATCTCGGCCGGCACTTGCACCACGCCGCCGACGAAGCGGGCCGCCACCGGCAACTCGCGTCCACCGCGATCCGCCAGCACCGCCAGTTCGACCGACGCCGGCCGGCCATAGTCGTACAGTTCGTTCAGCGCCGCGCGGATCGTGCGGCCGGTGTATAGCACGTCGTCCACCAGCACAATGCGGCGCTTGTCCACGGAAAACGGCAGTGAGGTCGGGCTCGCCTGCGAGTGCAAGCCTTTTTTCGCGTAATCGTCACGATGCAGCGCGACATTCACTACGCCGAAGCTGGGCACGTGCAGGTCGCGCGCGAGACGCTCGGCGAGCCACGCGCCGCCACTGTAAATACCGGCCAGCACGGCGCCTTCCGCACTGTCTGGCCCTGCGCCGAGCCTGTCGCCATAGGCAGCACGAATCTGCTCGAGCAAAGCGCTGTATAGCGCTTCGGCGTCAATGGAACTCATGATCGTCGGAAAGTCCGTCTAGATATTGCTGGAGAATAATGCTGGCGGCTTCGGCGTCCAGCATGTCGGCGCGGCCGTTGCCGGCGCGAATTTCCGCCTTCGCTTCGACTGACGAATAGCGCTCGTCGATCCACGTCACCGGCAGATTGAAGCGGCCATTCAGTTGATTGCCGAAGCGCTTCGCGAGTTGGGTCATTTCGTGCGGCGTGCCGTCCGGGTGCATCGGCAAGCCGACCACCAGCGCATCCGGCTTCCACTCGGCGATCAGCTTGCCGATCGCCTCGAAACGGTATTCGCGGCTGCGGTTCTGCACGATCACGAGCGCCCGTGCGCTGCGGGTGAGCGAGTTGCCCACCGCCACGCCGATCCGCTTTTCACCATAGTCGAACGCAAGCAGCGTCGCCTCACGTCCGGCCGGCGGACTCATACGCTACCTTTCATGCGTGACCTGCTTCGCCCGACAGCATCGACAGCGAAATACCGAGCAGCGCGAGCGCGGCTTCCAGACGTTGTTCGGCAGGCACGTCGAAAACGATTTTCGGGTCGGCTTCAACCGTGAGCCAGCCGTTCTTGGAAATCTCTTCCTCGAGTTGACCCGCGGCCCAGCCGGCATGACCGAGCGTGAGCAGGAAGCGTTCCGGACCGGTACCGCTCGCGACGGCTTCGAGCACGTCTTTCGAGGTGGTCATTTCAAGGCCGCCCGGTACCGACATGGATGACGTATACGCATTGCCGTCTTTCGGATCGTGCAGCACGAAGCCACGCTCGGTTTGCACCGGGCCACCGAAATACACGGGCACATGAAGAAGGGGTTCGATCTCGAGCTTGAGATCGATGCGACTGAAGAGCGCTTCAAGATCGATATCGGTCGGCCGGTTGATCACGAGGCCGAGCGCACCGCGCTCACTGTGATCGCAAAGGTAGACCACCGTTCCTGAAAACGTGGGATCGGCCATGCTCGGCATGGCGATCAGGAACTGGTTGGTCAGATTGATGCGATCGGTACTCTTGGACATAGTTCGAATTTTAGCAAAGACGATGCAGGATGGCTGGCTTTGGGCGCTGGAGCGCAACATGCGCGATGAAGAGCGCCGCGAGCCATCGACGGCGAATCAAGTTGCACTCTATCACGCACGCAGGCCTTGTCCACGGTGCGTTAGAGGTGTTTTGCGACACGCGGGGCGCGCGCCGCCGGGTCCGAACCTTGCTCCCCGCGGCGGCCGGCTGAGGGTGTCTGCCGGCGCGCGGGACAGGCTGCCAATTGTGCCGATTGCGCCAATTGCGCCGCCGATCAGGCGCCGCCCTGCTCGATCGCGCGCGTCAATGCGGCCAGCGCGGTGTTGCTGCCGGTCGGCGCGACGCCGGCGGCGACTTTGTGCAACATCGCGCGCAACGCCTCGGCAGCCTGCTCGAGCGTGCTCGCCGCAGGCGCTCCGACGATGACGTGCGAGCGCACCGCCGGCGTGGAAACGCCGGCATGCGCGCGGCGGCGCCACGCCAGCCCGAGCGCGTCGGCTACTAGCGCCACGTGGCCCAAGCCCAGCGCGCATGCGGCAGCGCCGAGCCGGTAGGCGGCATCGCCCGCCTGCAGCGCTTCGCTCGGATCGGCTTTCTCGGGCTGATCAGCCGCGCGGGCGTGTTCGGTCAGCGCCGAAATCGACGCATCCGCCGTCTGCAGGAAATCTTCGTAAGCGTGCGCGTTGACGGTCAGCACACCCAGTTCGCGCGTCAGCGAACTGCGAGTCGCGCTGATTGCTTGCGCCTGCACGGCGCCCGCCTCCCAGAGCATTTCGGAAGCCTGCGTACCGGCGACGTGCCAATCGACCGTCAGGCCGTAGTCGTGCAGCACTTCGACCTGATCGGCATCTTCCGCTGCAGCGCCGAATAGCGCGTAGTCGCGCCACAGCAGCGCCAGCGTCGCGCGCACCAGCGAACGCGGCGCACGCTCGATGCCGCGTGCGTGATCGGCCAGCGTGAGATTGCAGCGCGCATAGAAACGCCGCGCGTCCGCCTCTCCGGCAGCGCGGCCGCTGACGCGCAGCGCCTTCGCGCACGCTTTGGCGAGACGCCAGAAATCGTAGGGATCCGGTCCTGCGAGTTCGGACAGGACTGCGTCCAGTTCGTCGAGCGCGGCATTGGTGAACGCCAGCGCAGCACCACTGTTGTCGGGCTGCGCGCGCAACACGGGCAACAGCGCGCGCTCGTAGCGCGCCCGCAAATGAGCCAGTTGATCCACGGGCTGGGCGTGCAGCGACACCGGCGGTATCGGACGTGAGGTCAGCGCGAGGTCTTCGAACGCGGCGGTTGAACCCGGCGTGTGTTCCGACAGATGGGTGCAGAGCGCGCGATAGTGCCTGAACAGAGTGGGCGAACAGGACAGCTCGTGCAGATTGTGACGCTCGAGCGCCGCGCGGAAATCGCGCAACGCCGCACCGAACACGGACCGCGCGTTGCCCGCGTCAGCCGGGTTCGCCGGACTCCCCTCGTCGGCCAAAGGCGAAAGCCGCACCAGCGCGTCCGCGAAGCGCTGCGCGCTCAGCCAGCCTGCCTCGCGCAACGCGTGCGACGCACGCAATAACGCCGAGGTGCTCTCGCTGTGTTGTTCGAACGCCAGCAGCGCCTCGGCCAGCGCCAGCTCTGCGGAACGAACAGCGCCGCCGCGCGGATTGGGCAAGGCATCGAAGGAATCAGGTGCAGCGGATCGAAGAGTCATGGGCTAGCGACAGGAAGCTGACGGGCCGCCGCCCGGCGCTGCACGAGAGACTGATCGGCTAACGCGCGAACTGGCGACAGAACAATGACAGACTACCGCTGCGACACGGTGCAACCGGGGACGTTCCGCATCGACGCGTTGGGGCGGCGTTCCGAACGCACGAATCTCGTTCGATCCGAGCGGCGCCGTCTGCAAAGCGCTGCGCGGCAGACGCACGACTGGCGCCCAGTCAGACAACGCCGGGCACCGCCGTTTACCCTCTCGGATCTCAGATCTGGACCATCTCGAAGTCTTCCTTGCGCGCTCCGCATTCCGGACAGGTCCAGTTGATGGGAACGTCCTCCCAACGAGTGCCCGGCGCAATGCCTTCGTCCGGCAAACCGGCTTCTTCGTCGTAAATCCAGCCGCAAATCAGGCACATCCAGCTTTGATATTCCATTCTTGTGTCGCGTCGTAGAGTCCGTGGAAACGGGAGCCATGATGGTACCGTGTTGCCGCCCCAATGCCTAGCAATCAGAAACGCGCAAATCGCAGCGTGCGACGGCCTTCGGCGATGCCGGGCGGGTCGCTGCGTGGCACGCTTGCGGCGTAGTGCCACTGCATGACCGACTCGTCCCTGCGCCTGGATTTGCCGCCTGCTCGCCAGATAGCCGCTGCCGGCTTGCAGCAGGACATCGAAGAATGCGAAAAAACGCCTTCATGACAGTTTAGGCCGCATAATTGAGCCGATTGCGCACCGTCTGCGCCTAAATACAGCCCCTTTTTGCAAATTTTCATGCCCAGCGATACGCCTCCGATCGTCCTCACCTTCGGCCTTTCCGATCCCACCGGCGGCTCCGGCCTGCAAGCCGACCTGATGACGCTTGCCAGCATGGGTTGCCATGGCGTCTCCGTACTCACCGGCTATACCGTGCGCGACTCGGCAAGCTGCGACGAAGTCACCGGGCTCGACCCTGAAGTAGTCGCGACCCAGGCCCGGATGCTGCTCGAAGATATGCCGATCGCCGCGTTCAAGGTCGGCGCATGCACGCGTGCGGAAGTGGTGAGCGCGATTGCCGAAGTGGTCGCCGATTACGACGACATCCCGCTGATCCTTGCCCCCGACTTCACGCTCGACGACGAACACGTGCTCGCCGCCGACGAACTGCGCGAAGCGATTGCCGACCTGCTCGCACCGCAAACCACCTTGCTGGTCGCCGATTCGGCCACGCTGCTCGCGCTCGCTCAACCGGACGGCGACGCCGAGGCGCCGAGCCTCGACGCAGCGATCTCGCATTTGCTGTCACAAGGTTGTGAGTACATTCTGTCGACGGAAACCGGTACGCACCGGCTCGTCAATACGCTGTTCAGCGAAGACGGCCAACTGCGCCAGGACATGTGGGACCGCGGCAGTCACAGGATCATGGGCATCACGGACACGCTCGGTTCCGCGATTGCTGCCCTGCTGGCCAACGGTCAGGAACCGGCCGAAGCCGTGCGCGAAGCACAGGAGTACCTGTATCAGGCAGTGCGCAGCGCATTTCGGCCAGGAATGGGCGCGTATATGCCGGATCGCTTCTTCTGGGCCCGCAGCAGCGACGACGATACACCGCCGGCCGCGGGTAAGGACGCGGCGCCGGGTGAGGCGCGTCATTAATATTCGACGCGAGGCATCAGCGGCATGAGCGGCAAGCGCATGGCGAGCATTACAGCCATAACCTAGCAGCACCCGTGAAAAACCCGCATTTCTGCGGGTTTTTCTTTTTGAACAATCCTCTGGCCGCCCTTTCGGGCGCAAACCCACTTTCAAACTTGTAATCAAACGTTACAACGAACGTTTTATCATCAGGTTAGACTTTCGATTCGTAATTCTGTCATATAGCTCTATGTCGTCGCCGACACCCATTCCCCTACCAGCCGGTGCTCCTGACGACTCCCGCGCCTTCCTGCAACGCAGCCACGGCGAAGTTACCAGCCGCGACAGGATGCAAATGTTCCGCCACAAGCCGGTCACGATCTGGCTGACGGGATTGTCCGGGGCGGGCAAATCAACCATCGCTTTCGAACTCGAGCAGCAGCTCGTGGCGCTAGGCCACGCGTGCTACGTCCTCGACGGCGACAATGTCCGCCACGGCTTGGCAAGCGATCTTGGCTTCGACAGCAAAGACCGGCGGGAAAATATTCGCCGGGTGGCGCACGTGGCGCAATTGATGAACGACGCGGGCTTGATCGTCATTACGGCTCTGATCTCGCCGATGCGCGAAGACCGGTCAATGGCGCGCGAAATCATCGGGTCCGGCAATTTCATCGAAACCTACCTGTCGGCCTCTGTCGACGCTTGCGCCCGCCGGGATCCAAAAGGTCTCTATGCCAAAGCCCGGAATGGTGAGATTCCATCCTTCACCGGGGTATCGGCGCCCTATGAAGTTCCGACCGATCCTGAACTGAACATAGACACCGCAACGCTGACGCCGGCCGAAAGCGTTGAAAAACTGTTCGCCTACTTGCACCACAACTGCCTGACGGATCCCTGCTGCGCAGCGCGCAAGGAATATTGAGCGCTCCTCAGAGCAGTTCACCGTTCCCCCCAAAAGCAAAAACCCGCATTTCTGCGGGTTTTTGCTTTTGGGAAGCACGCCTCACCGCACACTTCCCCATGTGATTCGAACCGAGCCTCTCGTGGAGAGAGGCCCAACCGAAATTACATGTCCATGCCCATGCCGCCCATGCCGCCGGGCATACCGCCAGGCATCGGAGCATCTTCCTTCGGCAGTTCGCAAACAGCTGCGTCGGTGGTCAACAGCAGGCCAGCGACCGAAGCTGCGTTTTGCAGCGCCGTACGCGTAACCTTCGTCGGGTCCACGACACCTGCGTCAACCAGGTCGACGTACTCGCCGGTTGCTGCGTTGTAGCCGTAGTTGCCCTTGCCTGCTGCAACTGCTGCCACCACGACGCTCGCTTCTTCGCCGCCGTTCGTGACGATCTGGCGCAGCGGTTCTTCCATTGCGCGCAGAACGATCTTGATACCTGCGTCTTGATCAGCATTCGCGCCCTTCAGGCCAGCGATTGCCGTGCGAGCGCGGATCAGTGCGACGCCGCCGCCAGCCACGATGCCTTCTTCCACAGCTGCGCGCGTTGCGTGCAGTGCGTCTTCGACACGTGCCTTCTTTTCCTTCATTTCGACTTCGGTCGCAGCGCCGACCTTGATCACTGCAACGCCGCCTGCCAGCTTGGCAACGCGTTCTTGCAGCTTTTCACGGTCGTAGTCCGACGTAGCTTCTTCGATTTGCGTGCGAACTTGCTTCACGCGAGCTTCGATGTTTGCTGCTTCGCCAGCGCCGTCGATGATCGTGGTGTTTTCCTTGCCCACTTCGATACGCTTCGCTTGACCCAGTTCGGCCAGCGTTGCCTTTTCGAGCGTCAGGCCGGTTTCTTCAGCGATAACTTGACCGCCGGTCAGGATCGCGATGTCTTCCAGCATGGCCTTACGACGATCGCCGAAGCCCGGAGCCTTGACAGCAACAGTCTTCAGGATGCCGCGGATGTTGTTCACCACCAGCGTTGCCAGTGCTTCGCCTTCGACGTCTTCTGCGATGATCAGCAGCGGACGGCCAGCCTTGGCGACTTGTTCCAGAACCGGGAGGAGGTCACGAATGTTCGAGACCTTCTTGTCGTGCAGCAGCACGAACGGGTTGTCCAGAACAGCAACTTGCTTGTCCGGGTTGTTGATGAAGTACGGCGACAGGTAGCCGCGGTCGAATTGCATACCTTCGACAACGTCCAGCTCGTCTTGCAGCGACTTGCCGTCTTCAACCGTGATGACGCCTTCCTTGCCAACCTTGTCCATTGCTTCAGCGATACGGTCGCCGATCGACGAATCGCTGTTTGCCGAAATCGCGCCAACTTGAGCGATTTCCTTGTTGGTCGTGCACGGCTTGCTGATCTTGCGCAGTTCTTCGATCGCGGCCGTCACAGCCTTGTCGATACCACGCTTCAGGTCCATCGGGTTCATGCCCGATGCAACGTATTTCATGCCTTCGCGGACGATCGACTGAGCCAGGACCGTTGCGGTCGTGGTGCCGTCACCTGCGTTGTCGCTGGTCTTGGAAGCAACTTCCTTGACCATTTGCGCGCCCATGTTCTGGAGCTTGTCTTTCAGTTCGATTTCTTTCGCGACCGAAACACCATCCTTCGTGACCGTCGGGCCGCCGAAGCTGCGTTCCAGGACAACGTTGCGACCCTTCGGGCCCAGCGTGACCTTCACAGCGTTCGCGAGGATGTTCACGCCTTCAACCATCTTGGCACGGGCGGAATCACCGAATACGACGTCTTTAGCTGCCATCTTCTAACTCCTTGAATTCTTGGGATATAACCGGGTAAGTAGCGAGTTACTCGCTTACTTCTGCACCACGGCCATGATGTCTTCTTCGCGCATCACGAGCAGTTCGCTGCCGTCGACCTTAACGGTCTGGCCTGCGTACTTGCCGAACAGGACGCGGTCACCAACCTTCACGTCGAGTGCGATTTGTGCACCCTTGTCGTCACGCTTGCCCGGGCCGACTGCCAGGATTTCGCCTTGATCCGGCTTTTCCGCTGCGGCTTCGGGGATCACGATGCCCGACGCAGTCTTGGTTTCTTGATCCAGACGTTTGACGATCACGCGATCATGCAAAGGACGAAGGTTCATACATACTCCTCTCTTGATTGAGACTGAAGAACGCTGAGAAAACCCGGCTGGCTAAGCCAACCGGCGATGTTGTTAGCACTCTCGTGCAGCGAGTGCTAATTATATGGACGGGTGGTGACAAATTCAAGAAGGGATGTAGAGATCGATGCTGCGATTGTCGAGATTCGCTTAAGGTCGAACCTGGAACAGGGAAAACCCCTATCCGACCGACTGCCGGAGATGCGGGCACTTCGTGGCGCCCCACAGCCGCCACGACGAACGCCACTTGATCACGGCGCCCTAGCGACGCGGCACCACTGATACGGATACACGCCTTTTCCGATATGTGCCTGAAAAGTCCTGCATGATCCGGTTTCCAGCAGAAATCCGTAGTCGGCCAAAGCCTGGCCGGACTCGGCGAGTTCGGCCGAATCCTTCGCTACATCCTCCCGACCGCCGGTCCAGTAGCCCGGTATTAGCGCGTACACGGGGCCGCCTCGAGTCCTGACGATATCGTGAATCTTGTTGTCGTATGCCGGTCGCGCCTGCGGAAACGCCGACCTGATCGTGGCAAAGGCAACCGTATCGGGGAACATCGGCACCAGCCATCCGAGCGGCGGATCGCCAGCCGTGAGCAGCACGGTTGTCGTCTGCGGCGTGGGCAATTGCGGCACATCTGCGACGAACATCTTCTTTGCCCAAGGTTCATGTCCCCAAGAATGGGCGCCTCCAAGCAGCACACCAATAGAGCTCAGTACCAGCAACACTCGCGCTACATTCCGTGCCGCACGCTGGGCAAGCACCTGCGTGAGCAGCAAATAAATGAAGAGAGGCACGCAAAGTTCGATAGACACCAGATACCGCTGAATACTGAACACCTTCATCCACACGAGATACCCTATGGCGACATAGGCCACCACGTAGCGGGCAGACGAAGGCAGTTCCGGCACAAACGCGCCCTTGCGTCTGCGCAAAAGCGTTACGACGACCCACCACCAGAAGACGACGTACGCTGCGGCCCAGATAGCCTGATGCAGTTCAACCTGGCCCACGCGATGTGGATTAATTGAAAAGACGAACGGAAAAAGCAGAGCCTCCCAAAGGCTGCCTGGGAACCACTTTGTGTCCACGACCCCGACACTCGAGGTCAGCGGACTAGGGAAGATGGCACTGTATTGCGGATAGACCGGATTGCCATACAGACGCCACAGCTCGAGGAACCAGTACCCCCCCGTTGCCGCCAGACCCAGCAGCACGCCGACGCCGAAGACAAACGCCACGCGCAAGCGTGCGACGGGCGATATTGGAGCAAACAGCAACCCCATACACAGAGCGACCGAATAAACGACGGTGGTGAGCTTCAACCCCGCACCCAGACCGGAAATCACACCGCCAATTGCCACGGTCAACAGCACCCGTGCGCTCACCTCGCCCAGCCGGGACCAGACCGTCATCACAATCAGCAGGGCGCCGAGGCAGAAAAGCGACGTCGTGTTGTCGCCCATCGAATTGCCTATACCGGACATGAAATTCGCAGTAAGGCATCCGGCGACCGCCAGCCAGAATGGCGTCCGATACCGCTCCTGCTCCGGCAGATCGGCAAACACCAGACGGCACACGCCAAGCAGCAGCACAAAATTGAGCCCCTGCAGAACGCCCATGGCGAACCCGACCAGCATCGCCGGCAAGTGCATCACTATCAGGTAATAGGGAACGTCCAGCAGCGGGTTGAAATAGCTCTGCATTCCGGCGGGCGCCAGATCGATAGCTATCTTCCCATGCAGCAACGCAAACGCGTTGTAAAGATGATAGTTGCGAACATCCCAGTTCGCATCCGCACCCTGCATCAACGAATAGACACCGTATATCAGCGGCACGATCCAGCATGCGCGCGTCAGGGCATGAGGGCTGTTCATACTCGGCATGAAGAACCAGCGCCCGCGCGCGGTGGAATTTCTATTCATTTCGTTTTACGTAGCAAATAATCAAAGCTATGCTTTGAATGCCCAGAATTTTGCGGCAAGGAAATTAACAAACATTCCGGCAACGGAGCCGCAAGCCACGGCAATCAAAGGGACCAGACGCGAGCCATGAACGGTAAGCACGACGACCGAATACGCTGCGTAATTCACACTGGCGCCACCGAGCATGGATAGCAGATAGCGCCACCATTCGACCCACGCGGACCTCTCGGCTCGCTCGCGGAAAGTGTGCCGCCGGTTGATACGCCACGTCACCCAGACAGCGGCCATGAACGACGCGATCCTGCCCGCAAAAAAGCCGAGCCCGCAGGCCAATGCCAGATACAGGACGCCGGCGTCGACAACGAAGCCGATTACCCCGGCGATCGCGAAGCGGACGAACTGACTGCCGATCACGAGCGGTCTGGCCCCGGAACTGCGAGATAAGCCATCCGTTTGGTCTCGGCCCGGCCATGCGTGACGGTATCGAGCACGATGCCGCACACGAGCAGAATGCTACCGAGCAGCATAAGCGCCGCGCATAGCAACGCGGTTGGCAAGCGCGGCACAAGCCCGGTCTCCAGATAGGTCTGCAGCAGTGGAATCGCGAACAGAATTGAAGTGAGTGCGCAAACCAGTGAAGCTGACGAGAAAAACAGGAATGGCTTCTCTGATTTCAGGAGCCTGGCGATGGTGACGAGGATACGAAAACCGTCACGGTACGTATTCAGCTTGCTGGCGGAGCCTTCCGGTCGCGACCTGTAAACGGTGGCTACTTCCGAAACCGGCATCCTCAATTCCAAGGCATGCACGGTCAGCTCGGTCTCGGTTTCAAAGCCGGACGCATGCGCCGGGAAGGACTTGACGTAGCGCCGGGAAAAGACGCGAAAACCAGAAAGCATGTCCGTGAAGGTGTTGCCGAAGACTGACGACACGCAGCGGGTCAACATAACATTGCCAAGCCGATGACCGAATCGGTACGCGGACTGCTCTTCGCTAATACGGGTCCCCACAACCATGTCAAGGCTTTCGTCGATGAGCATCGAGACCATACCGGGAGCTGCCTCGGCGTCGTAGGTATCGTCACCGTCGACCAGCACGTAAACATCCGCCTCTACATCTGCAAACATACGCCGGATGACATTGCCCTTGCCCCCCAAAGTGACTTTGCGCACCGTTGCGCCTGCCGCCCGCGCCACTTCGATGGTTCCATCGGTGGAGTTGTTATCGAAAACGAACACTTCAGCTCCGGGCAGCGCGTTCTTGAAGTCGCGTATCACTTTCGGAACCGTCAACGCTTCGTTGAGGCAGGGAATCAGGACGGCGACTCGGCCGGTGGACAATGCGGTCATTCGATTTAGGCTGAGGTAAAAGGTCGACGAGGCGACGTGATCGGCCGCCAGCCGGTCGGTAACGGCACACCCGCAAGGGGGCATTTCTTTCTATTAACGCCGCCTGTCTGCTCGATCCTTACGAGCGAGCGTACGAGTATAGAGACCGCCATAGCCGCGCGCAACGAAGTTTGCGGATTTCGTAGCGCCGGTTGCTAAGCCACGACCAGCCGCCTGCGCCACGCTGCCAGCCGGGAATTAAGACTCCCGAAAGGCGTGAAATGCATTAAAGGTCGCCTGAATCGGCCGGCGCGCGCGTCTGTCGCCGACAGCCTGCTTATTCGACTTTTTTCGGTTCGGCAGCATCGCGACCACGCAATTATGGCTACAGGTTGCCGACAGATACATGACCGAGCCAGAAGCCGAGGTCACAGTGCAAAGACACAGCACGCGAAACTGAAATGGACGCACGACAAAAGCCGCAAGGACCGGTTTGTCGTGTTTGATGCTTTGCGGTTACGTTCGCCTACCGAAATTTAATGCAGGTCAGTCCCGTCTGACGCGGTCTCACCGCAGTCACCTTAACAGGCTTGAGCGGTTGCCCTTCGCCATCAAGTTCAAAGACGCCGACGGCGCATTGCCGCTGCGGTGCATGCATAAGCAATCCGACTAACGAACTACTCGGGTCGGACGGTTTGGCCCCTTCCTCGGCGATCAGCAAATAGTGCGCATCTTTCTGCGGCGTAAAGGTCGCGGGCATCATGCAGGCGTTCTGCTCGTAAGAGATCACAAGCGGACTGCCCGGCACGACTTTCACCGGCACTGCGCCCGGGCTGCCGTCGACAGATGTTTTTCCCGTGTAGCAGCCCTTTTCATTCAATGTCAGGAGATAGACTCCAGCGCCCTGAATGCGGAGGTCCGCGGCGGGCTCCGAGTCTTTTGGAAAGGGATACGGATGGCCGACGGAGGTACAGCCTGCGAGAAGAGCAAATGCGCAAGCGATAGTTATTCTGGACTTCATGACTTTCTTTTTTATGTAGAGAAACTATCTGGTCAGTGAGCCCACGAGCGCCTGTTGCATCTGCAAGGACACTCGAGACGCACGTCGCTCGACGCAATTTGCGTTCACTGACCAGCGTCCGCTTACTCCGCTTTCGCGGCACTCGCCGGATCGGTTTGAGCCGTCACCTCGGAAGCGGAGGCATCCTTCGGCGGCACTTCCTCCTTGATCTCATAGGACGGGTCGCGCACCCAACGGCTCAGGTCCTTGCTGATCACAATGGTCGTGCGATCGAGAATCGAACAGCTTCCCTTGAACGCACCCCACATGCCGCCCACCGACCAGCGGTTGATCTTCGTGTGACGGATGACCTTGCCGTCCTCAATCAGATCCGCACTCACCGTCGTAGCCTTGGGGCCGCTCCATGCGCCGCCGCCGACGCCCAGTACGTGAGTGATCTGCAATCTGAGAATCTTTGCGCTGCCCGCGTCGGCTTGCGACGCGATGGTGCCATCGCCCGATTTGTTGATACGGCGAAGTGCGTCGCCTACGTGGCGTGTCAGCATGTCTTCAATGTGGCATTCATTCTTGATCTGATCGACGACGCTGGCGCCCGGTGCGTAGGTCACTGGGGTTTCCAGTAAAACCTGGCTGGCGGCGAAGGCAGAGGTTGTTGAGAAAAACAGTGCGGTGAAGAGAAGTTTTTTCATAGCGTGGCGTTTTCTAGTTTTTTGCTTTGGTGTGGATCATTGGGTCGTACGGCGGATCGAATATATCGAGCACTGCGAGTGCGGAGGTTATCGCCTCACGACGTCGCCTGGCAAATGGATTTGCGCGTACGTCATTCGAAGCTGAAGCCGGGGTCCTTAACGATCTGTTCGTTACCCCGCTTGAACGAACAGACGCGATGCGCGGCATGAATCCTCCTTCTGACTAAAAACCCGTCAATACCCTTCTGAGGTTTTATTTTAGTACCTTACAATGTTGCTTTCCTCAAAGGATCGGGGCAGTCCAGAATACAATCACGGCATCCGCAACACTTTGGTTCCTTGCCCATGAACTTCCCTGCACGCCTGATCCAGGTGCGCAAATCACGCGGCCTCACCCAGCAAGAACTGGCCGAGGCCGCAACGCTGCACGTCAATCAGATCCGTCGATATGAAGCAGGGTCGGCCCAACCGACCTTACAAGCTTTGACGCGTTTGGCGCAGACGCTCAATGTCAGTTTGGATGAACTCGTATTTGATGAGGACGAGCGCGGGCCGTCCGATGATTTGCGTTTGCAGTTCGAAGCAGTCAGCCAGATGCCCGACGAAGAACGCAACATCATCAAGGCGCTGCTTGATGGAATGATCCTCAAGTACCGCGCCAAGCAGATCATCAGCAGCTAGGCAACGCGTTCGCCCCAAACGCCGCGATCACATTGCGGCACGCCGCGCACCAGAACGTCAGTGCATCGATCAGCGCTTTGCAAACAATCACCTCGCGACTGGCAATAAGCGCAGACTCGCTCCGTACACCGGCAAGCGCCAGCGACAGACACCGGTGCTTCGACTGGGCCGCCGGCGTCTTGTTAACCAATGCGATCCGCCGCCCGCACGCGTGGCGCGCATCACTCGATTCGGGATCGGTCCACAGCACCGCCGGACACCCGTTCAGCCGCACCAGCGACACTTCGCGCTTCAGGTCCGTCCGACTCGGTTTCAGGGATGCGGGGCATGGGTGGTCTTTCTGATTGGCACCCGCAAAAGACCACTCATATATGCTACAATAGAACACCATCATGTACTTTGATCGGACGGTCTTTTTTTCGGGGGATAGCATCGTGAACCATGTTCTTATCTGGTGGTCCATCATGCCCTTCACGTCCCGACTGATCGCCCTGCGCAAACAGCGTGGCCTCTCCCAGCAAGCTATGGCCGACGCCATCGGCATCCACGCCAACAGCTGGAAGAAGTACGAAACCGCTCAGGCGCAGCCCTCCATCGACGTGCTGAAGAAGATCGCCGTGGCGCTGCACGTCAGCACTGACTTCTTGCTGTTTGATGAACACGAACGTGGGCCAGGCGACGACTTCGCCCTGGAGTTCGAGGCGATCAGGGAATTTTCAGCGGAAGAGAAACAGACTGTGCGTGATCTGCTCGAAGGCCTAATCCTTAAGCATCAGGCACGACGCTGGAGTACACGCACCACAGCGCAGAGGACCTCCGCATGAGGAAGGAGGACCACTAAAGAAGCGCGGGCGACGAGTGCGCTAACACTCACCGCCCGCTGACCACCACCGGTTCACTGGAGAACTGATCATGGCTAATGCCAATCTTAAACCACGTCGCACACGCGACGAACACGTTACGCACATTTCCGTAACGCTCGAAGCAGACTGCACGCAGAAGCACGGCAGACGCACCGCCTTTCCGTGGATGCTGATCACCGATGCCATGCTCGAACACGCTGGCTTCCTGCCGGGGAACCAGGTCCGGTTCAGTATCGACTACCGGCACGGGCACATCACCATCACCCCGGACTATGACTACCGGGTCGCCGGCAGGTACATGACCGCGCCGGAGACCGAGGCCATGTTGCAACGACGCGGCAAACGAAACTGAACAACCCATAAACGACAAAGCCGGCCAGCGCCGTAATGCCTTTCAGTTAAGCGACCGAACGGCATTTGCTTGTGACACGAACCAGTTGCGAACGTGGCGCAGGGGTGTTGACTTTCCTCGCTAAAACCAACCAACGATCCCGAGTAGCTCGCGGTATTCCGTAGGTTTGTGTAGCCGAATGTCTCGTTGATAGACTGCTCTGGTCCGCGCTTGCACCACTCGCAATCAGCCGCCGTCCGGTTGCGTGCGTAATTGCCGACATTGACGTTGTAGCCATCGCTGGCCCTGCCGGACCTCGAACTGCGCCACGAATTCTCCTTTGCTATCGATGTTTTCCTGCAGGGCAGCGCCCCAATGCCGAACGAAGAAAATAGGGTTCCTGATGAAACTTTTTGCGTTGGCCTACGGCAACGAAGGCGACACAGGACCTCTGGCTGTGCTGTGCTGCGCCGCGCCTTGATGGATGCGGGACACAAAGTCACGCTGCTCGCCGATGGCGCAGCGCTTGGGAGCGCCCGCGCCTTGGGGGTTCCTCGCGCGGCGTTGAGCTGAAACATAAGAGACGAGTTGAGCACGTTGATGGCCAGCAGCAAAGGCGTCAACGCCACGGCGGCGAGTCTGGCGAGCATCGCAAACGCCAGGGCGCACCGTTGGATGCAGCAAACCGCCGAGGCAGCCAGAGGCTGCGACGGCTTGATCGTATCGGGCTTGGCCGCGTTCCTGGGCTTATCCGTTGCCGAACATCTCGGCATACGAGTGATCGGCGCCGGCCTGATACCAATCTCCCCGACACAGGCATTTGCCTCGCCATCTCTCCCTTCTCGCTGGATGCCCGAGGCGTTAAATCGGATCAGCCATCATGCAGTGAACAATCTGCTATGGCTTGCTTTTCGCAAAGCGACCAACGAGGCCAGACAAAGCGTGCTACGACTACCGCCGCGCCACAAACTATGGACAGCGCACCCCATGCTGTACGGCGTCTCCCCCCGCGCTGTTACCCCCGCCGCCGGATTGGCCTGCGCACACGCTACTGTACGGGCAATGGCTGGCGTCCGCCGAGCCATGGGTATCGCCGGCTGCGCTTAAAGCACTTCTGGACGAAGGCGAACCGCCAGTCTACCTGGGATTCGGCAGCACGGTCGGATTCGACGGGAAAGCGATGCTGAATGCCTTCATATACGCTGCGCAAGGGCTCCGCGTGCTCCGGTATTCAGGGTGGCCCGGCACGCCCAACGATATGACGCTGCCCGACAATTTCTTCATCATCGAAGAGACGCCCCATCAATGGCTGTTTCCGCGGACCTAGCTCGTTATCCATCAAGGCGGCAACGGCGCAACTCACTCGGCGTGCCGCGCAGGAGGGCCGTCGGTCGTATTGCCTTTCGCAGGGGACCAGTTCTTCTGGATGCATCAAATGAAACGCCTCGGCGTAGCGGGCGACCCAGTATCGACGCGCAAGCTGGAGCGCGACAAGATCAAGCAGGCAATCAGCTTTGCGCAGCGTGCAGAGACCATGCCACGCGCCTCTGCGCGGGGAAAAAGTATGGCGCAGGAAAACGGCACAGCAACCGCCGTTGCGGAGATAGAGACTCTCTTTCGCCAATGATCTATCGAACCCTGCGGCAATGGGCAAAACTCAGCGGAGCGCACCGCTCATCGTGTTGGAAATAGAGAATGTTTTCAACATAGTTCACGAAGCGAATCCGCGGCGCCACCGTTCAACCAAACCAAAAATATTCTGCGCATCGAATGATGTACAGCGCATAACTAAAAATCGCACATAGGGTCCGCTATCCGTTCGAAGGCTTAATGAGGGCTTTCATTTCGCCCTCCGCCGGCTACGTGCGCAAACGCACCGACAACACCCACTCCGATAGCGCGTAATAACGGCAAATTCCAAGTCTTAAAACCAAAGCACGGCGAAAGCATTGGAAAAGCCCCCGCAGCGAATGCTGTGAGTCGCCGCAAGGACAGAGAGACGAATAAAGTGGACTTCAAAATGCATCCTGTCGATTTCGGCGGACATTTCGGTTGGCTTTACGAGCCAGTGTCACGGCCTGACAAAACCAGGCAATTAGGGATCGTGCTGTGCGGCCCCCTCGGCCATGAAGCTTTATGGCTGCATCAAACCATCCGCTCGCTCGCCGACCGTCTAGCGGACCAGGGATTTGCAGTACTCAGATTCGACTACGCCGGCACCGGCGACTCCGTCGATACCGGCAAGCTCGTCGAACCGGACAAATGGGTAGACGAAGCGATCGAAGCCGTAGATTTCCTTCGACGAACAACGGGCATCGAACGCGTCGCGCTGGTCGGGGTCCGCTTTGGCGCGATGGTTGCCGCGCAGGCTGCGCGCGCGGCACGCGTCGATACGGTAGCGCTCATCGCACCCGTCGTGGTTGGACGGCAGTTCGTGCGAGAAATGGATGTGCTGCAGCGCACGTGGCTCGACAAGACGGCCCGCCACGTGGCCAGCTATACCGAGCCTGCCGACGCATTCGATGTGCTGGGGCATCGCTTCAGCCGCGCCGCCATCGAAGCCGTCGGCAAATACGATTTGCGCCGGGTTACAGCGGTGCCCGCGAGCAACCTGTTGATCGTTCACGCCGGCAGTCAGGGTCCCAGTTACGAGCTGGCGAACCTGTACAGCAAGCTTGGCGCAAAGGTCGATTCCCTGCCGTTTCCCGAATACCCTGAGGCGATGCAGCCCTCATGGCTGGCCGTGCTGCCTCGCGCAACATTGAGTTCGGTCGAAGCATGGTTCGTCCGCGAAGGAGCGCGCTTGCCCGCGCCATTTCCGCCCGCTTCATTCGACGCAGTGGCGTCCCTAAAACCTTCGCGGCGAGCGTTCGGTCTGGACGGCATTGTCGAGACGCCGGTCGAGCTTGCCGACGGGCGCATATTCGCCATGCTGTGCGAACCGGCCGGCCGTTCGGAACGCTCGCCGCTAGTTGTCATCGCCAACACTGCGGCAACGCATCATGTCGGCGACGGCCGGTTTAACGTTGAACTCGCCCGTTCGCTGGCACAAGCGGGCATCGCATCGCTGCGACTCGATGCAGACGGCATTGGCGATAGCCGCGGTGCGGGGACAGTTGCGAACCCGTCCTTGCTCAGTTACGACCAGCTCGCCGCCGATACGTCGCTGGCGGTCGACTGGGCCGTCGACAGGGGGCATCCGCGCGTCGCTGTCTTCGGGATCTGTTCAGGTGCCTATTTGGGGCTTCATGCAGCCACGAAAAACCCGGCCGTCGCAGCCCTCCTGCTGGTCAATCTCCAGGGTTTCGAATTTCCGGTCGGCTTCAGAATGTGCGACGCCGCAAAGATCGGCGCCGGATCAACGCGCGCCCATTTCCGCGCCATGCTGCGCGCGCAAAAATGGTCGCAGGTTCTGCGCGGCGAGGTCAGCTTGCGGCCGGTGTTGCGAACGCTGTCCCGCTATGCCATCGACACGGTCGTGAATGCCGTCGCATCATTGACCGGCGACGCGAACGGCAGCGCGGTGAACAAGGGCTCGCGCGCGCGGCGGCGCATGATGGATCTCGACAAGCGCGGCGTCCGGGTGCGGCTACTCTTCAGTCCGCTGGACCACGGCCTTGACGAACTACGCCTGCACTTCGGCCGCGGCGGACGCCGGCTCAACAAGCTGGCGCACGCCAGCGCGATGGTGATTCCGAACATGGACCACGAAGTGTTGAATCCCGCGGCACGCCAGCGGGTTGCCGCGTTGTGCGAGACATTTTTCACCCAGGCGCTCGCACCAAAATAAGTGTGACCGGGCGCACAAACGCGTGTAATTCGCCACCCCGCGCACGCCGCCATCAGCTATCTTTTTTAGTGGGTTCCAGGAGATTGCACTCACCTGCAACGGTAGCGTGTGAGCGGCACAGCGTCTCCCTTCGTCGGACATTCGCAGAGACTGCAGCCAGGGCTTGATTCAACAAATAAAATGAACACGCGCCCCCATTCCATCGAACACATGTCGGGTCGAACCCTGACTCGACGCGCCGTGCTGCGCGGCATGGCATCGGCCGCGCTGGCCGCGATGTCGCCCCGCTTATACGCGCAACATGTGCAGATGGGCGTCGTCAATCCGCCCGTTCAACTCGACGATGCGTGGTTAATCGACCAGACCGGCAGGAAGCAACGTTTGAACGACTTGCTGAGTCAGCACGTGACCGCACTGCAGACGATCTACACCGGCTGCAGTTCGGTATGCCCGCTGCAAGGCGCACTGTTCACTGCGGTGCAGGACCGGCTGCCGCATATCCGCGCAAATCATCCGGTTCAATTGCTGTCGATCGGAATCGATCCGCTTTCCGATTCGCCCGCCGCCCTGCATGAATGGTTGATGCGTTTTCAGGCGGGCCCCGCCTGGAATGCGGCAACGCCGACATTGGGCGATGTCGACCGGATACGCACGGCGCTCTCGGGCAGCCGCTTGCCACTCGGGAACATCGCCGATCACGCAACCCAGATTTACTGCTTCGATGCGAGCGCAAAGCTGCGCTGGCGTAGTGCCGACCTTCCGCGTGCAGACGAAATCTGCGATGTGCTCAACGCGCTGGGACGAGTGTAGTCCGACGTTCAAGGATACCGAGGCCATGGCACGCATTCTTTCCGCAAGAACCATCATCCGGTCGCTCAACAGCGGCGTGAAGGCCCTGTTGCTGATCGCGTTGGCGTCGGCCTTCGCGACACTATCCGGACTCGCCCAGGCGCAAACGTCAGCCTCGATCGCACTGACGGGTTCGAGCTTTTGCGCGGACGTCGACTCGCAGTCGCTAACGCCGGGCGCCGCGGTCCTTACCTGGACCTGCAATGGCGGCGCCAACCAGAGCTGGCTGCCATCGGCTTCAGGAAGTCGATACACCCTGCTTAATCAGAACAGCAATCTGTGCATGGACGTGTCGGGCGCCAGCAAGGCCGCGGGCGCCCCGGTCATTCAGTGGACCTGCAATGGCGGCACGAACCAAAGCTTCACGCTGAAGGCGCAAGGCGGCGGCTACGCGATCGTCGCGGTACACAGCGGCATGTGCCTCGCTGCGGCGAGCCAGACCAACCAGGGGTCCCAGGTCCTGCAGCAGGTTTGCAACGGCAGTGCGCTGCAAACCTGGCAGGTCAACGGCCTGCCTATGCCGGCACTGACTTCCAAGTGGACCGCGCCGATCACGCTGCCAATTATTCCCGTAGCGGCCGCCAATCTGCCCGACGGGACCGTGCTGGTCTGGTCCGCCGACAGTCCGTTGAATTTCACAGCAGGTGAAGTCACGCCGGGCAAAACATACACGGCGATTTTCAATCCCGCCACGAACACCAGCAAACAGGTGGTGGTCACCAACACCGGCCACGACATGTTCTGCCCGGGCATCGTCAATCTGCCGGACGGCCGCATCTACGTGACAGGCGGCTCCAGCAGCGACTTGACCAGTTTCTACACGCCTTCGACCCATGCGTGGACTTCAGGCAACCCGATGAACATTCCGCGTGCCTACCAGGGCAGCGTCACGTTGAGCAACGGCGGCGTGTTCCTGGTGGGTGGCTCATGGAATGGCCCATTGGGCGGCAAGACCGGCGAAACGTGGACGTCGGGCTCGGGATGGCAAGTCAATAGCGCGATACTCGACGACTACATCCTCACGAACGACGCGGGCGGCATATTCCGTGCCGACAACCACGCGTGGTTGTTCGCGGTCTCCAATGGCCGTGTCTTCCACGCGGGGCCGAGCAAGGCGATGCACTGGTTCGATACGGCGGGCGCCGGCAGCGTGACCCAGGCCGGCAATCGGGGCAACGACAACGATGCGATGAACGGCAACGCCGTCATGTATGACATCGGCAAGATTCTCGCGGTCGGCGGTGCGCCAAGCTACGACTCCTCCCCCGCCACGTCGAATGCGACGCTCATCGATATCAGCAGCGGCAGCGCGGTCACCACCACGATCCGCTCGATGAACTATCAGCGCGCCTTCAACAACAGTGTCGTGCTGCCGAATGGACAGATCGTCGTGGTGGGCGGCCAGACCTTCGCGCAACCTTTCTCGGACGACACCGCGGTCTTGACGCCGGAGTTGTGGGACCCGACTAAACAAACCTTCTCGCCGCTTGCTCCGCAAGCCGTGCCGCGTGTCTATCACAGCGTTGCGCTGCTGCTGCCGGATGGTCGCGTGCTAAGCGGCGGTGGCGGACTCTGCGGCACCTGTTCGACCAACCACCCCAACGTCGAAATACTGACCCCGCCGTATCTGCTCAACGCGAATGGATCCGCGGCAACCCGGCCGACCATCAGTTCGGCGCCGACCGTGGCTCAACTCGGCACGTCGATCGCGGTGAGCGCCAGTAGCGGCGTCAAGGCATTCGCACTGATGCGCCTGTCGTCCGTCACCCATTCGATCAACAACGAGCAGCGCCGCGTGCCGGTCAGTTTCACAGTCGGCACAGGAGGCGAATACCTGTTAACCATCCCCTCAGATCCGAGTGTCGTGGTGCCAGGGTACTACATGCTCTTCGCGTTGAACGCGAACGGTGTGCCGAGCGTGTCGCGCACGCTGCAGATCCAGTAATGGCGTCGCCGTCCCGACGCCCGGCGGCACGCGTGTCTATCGGCCTCGTACTGGCCGCGGTGGCGCTGCTTGTCAACGCAACCCATGTGGCTCATGCCGCTGAGCCGTGCGAGGCCGACGACCTGGGATGCGCGATCTTCAATGGGCAGCATGCGCTCGCGGCGCAACTGCGCGGCGACGATCGCACGCTGCCCGCCTCGACAACCCGATGCATCAACTGCCATGCCCAAACCGATCCGGCGGGAGCCTTCGCGCCACCGTTGACGCGCGATTATCTGCTTGACGCGACCAGCCGGCGGGGCGGCCCGCCCAGCCATTACGACCTCGCGAGCTTCTGCCACGCGCTCAAGGAGGGGGTCGATCCAGCCGGCGTCGTGCTGCGCAAGTCGATGCCTCACTATCAGGTCTCCGATGCCGAGTGCACGGCGCTCTGGCGTTTCATCACAAATCGTTAGGTAGCCTATGAACCGGAAAACCAGGTATTTCCCCTGGCCCTCTGCACTATTTCTCGCCGCTTTGGTTCGGGATGTCGTGATTCGACTGCAGGATGGCGTTTTCACGCGCTATGCGAAGCACTCCGAAAGCAATGCGCGGTGTTACGCTGAAGCAAGAAGCCTTCGCGGCAGTGCGCCGCCGTTCAGCGACAGAGTCAGCACCTACGAGAACGTACCGCGAAGCGCCATTGCCGGCGAACGGCGAAACATCGCTGCGGGAGCGACTGCGATGGAATTCAAAACATATATAGCGTTGTTAATCTGGGTGTTTAGCAGTGCTGCTTTCGCATGGCAGCCGCTCACCTATCCAATCCGAAGCCAAAGCGCCTACCAGCGCAGCGTCGACACGGCGATGTGTTATGCCCAGGCGAACAGAGAGTCCAAGGTCAACATCGCCCACGAATCGCAGTTGCCGCCGCGTCAACCTGTTGCGACCAGGACTTCGTCGACCGGTGCGCCGTCGCGGCCCCCTATTCCTCCCAGCAGCTTTTCGGCAGCCCCGTTTGGCGCCAGCATGCCTGCCGCCGCACCGGCCGCAAGCGGAGCCACGGCGACCACCGCAAACAACGCCGCAGCGATGAAGTCCGCGAGCGCACCCGCCGCGTCGGCAGCGGCAACGGCAACCACTGCGGCATCGGCAGCGGCAACCACCGCGGCGGCTTCGGCGGCGGTCGCAGGCAACGGCGCTTCGGAAACAGTAGCCGGCGGCGCTTCGGAGAGCGCAGCGGCGTCCAGCGTGAAGCTGCCGCCGCTGCCCGCGCCCGAGCCGCCGATGACCCGGTATTGGGCCGTGTATAGCGCATGCATGCAGGCGCGAGGGTATGTCGTCGCACAGTAACCCCGCGAGTCCGCCAGCAGGCCTCGTTGCCGCACGGTGTACTTTTTGATTCCGGCGCCGGCATTTGACGCCCGTTTTCGACATGGCAATGCTTAGCGACATTACCTCCGATGAGCACGATTCCCCCCAATGCAGGCACTGCGGTGCGCTGCTAGCCGACCGCTTTACGCCCTGTCCTTCGTGCAATGCGCGTCCGCTCGACTCGCTGGGCACGCGCACCGCGCCCCCGGCGTCCCTTAAAATCCCGCTACCTGACAGCGAGGCGCTGTTCGGGCCGCAATTGCCGGTGCGCAAAATCTGGCGACCATCCTCGCGCGCACTGGTCAATCCGTACGATGTCGCCGAAGAATCGCAAGTTGCCGTACCGGTCGCCCAGAAACTGCGCCGCCCTCTTGTGATGGGCGCGTCATTGATGGTGGTGACGTCCGCTGTGTATCTGGGTTTCATTCACACCAACGACGGGGAAATCAGTCCCCCAATCGCGGTATCCGGCAAAGTGACCGGCCAGAACGGCAAGCCGCCGGTCGGAGCGCTTGTTCTCGCCCAGCGGTCCGCCGCGCAGCAGCCGGCGTCGGCCGCACTCGCTGCGCGCGCCGCGCCTGTCCGTTCCCCACCTGGTGCGCAACCGGCTACGGCTGCAGCTACGGCAGCGCCGGCTGCACGTCGTGTCGTGGCGGTCGCATCGCCGGCTGCGAAGCACAATCCCGGCAGCCCGCCGGACAAGCCTCGCGTGGATGTCTCGAGGCAGCTCAGAGCCGCCCGCGCCAATCTGCAGCAAAACAATCTGGCCGCGACCAAGGCGAGGCTCGCGGCGGCCATCGCCGCACAGCCGGACAATCGCGACGCGCTGAGCATTCGCACCACGCTCGTCCAACGTGAGCAGCAACGCGACGCGCTGCTGAGCCTGGCGCGCGGCTGCGGCTATATCGCACGGTGGGGATGCGCCTGGCACAACGCCGCTAACGCGCTGCTGCTCGATTCGAGCAGCAAGGAAGCACAGAATCTCGCCTCGGTTGCGATGCGCGAATCCGAACTGGCGAGCGCAATGCCGCCGACGTCTCCCGCGCAGGAGACGCCGGCGCCCGAAGACCGCACCCCCATCATCAGCCATCACTGACGGTGATGTGCCACGGCGGCCATCGCCTGCCATGCGCGCGACGCGGGCTTTAGCGTTTTCGAGCCCGCTAGCGAACCGACACCGCCAGATGATGCCGGCTGACCTGCTGCGCGATCGCCCGATAGCGGGCCGCGGTATCCCTGAGCGTCAGACCGGTAAGCGAGCGTTGCGCTCGCGCCTGCCCCAAGGCCACGACCACGGCATCCGCATAGCACGGCACATTGTCCGTATCGACCAGTTGCACACCGGCAAATCCGCTTGCGAATGCAAACGACGGAATCTTGCTCGCGACGATCGGGATCCCCGAGGCCAGCGCTTCGAGAAACGCCACGCTATGCCCCTCGGAACGCGACGGCATGACGAACACGTTCGACTCCGACAACACGCTCGCCACGTCGGTACGCGGGCCGGCCACCACGACGCGGCCAGTTAGCCCCAACGCCTCCACCTGTTGGATAACCGCGCGCTGATACTCCGGATCCTCGACGACGCCGTACAGCACCAGGCGCGCGTCGGCCACGCGCTCGACCACCTGACCAAACGCGCGCACCGTCAGGAGTTGATTTTTCACCGATGCATAGCGCCCGATCTGCACGACCTGAGGCGCCCGGCCGCTACGCCCGGCGCCGTCGGTGAACGCGAAGCGGCCGAGGTCGACGCCGTTGGGCACCACGGTCATCGACGGATGTGGCCCGATGGCCTGCACGTAGTCGGTCACGCCTTGCTGGGACACACCGATCACCACGCGTGCGCGTCCCGACAGAATGTGCTCGACGCGCCGGAACAGCGGCCGCTCGAAGTCGTTAGTCGCCGAATGCATGACGTAGACGACCGGCACGCGCAGCGGTAACGCACGCGCATAAAACGACGGAATCGTGGCATGCGCGAAAATCACATCGGGGCGAAACCGCCGCACCGCGAGAAACAGCGTCCATAGCTTGCCGGCGATGCGATTGCGCCGCGCCGGAAACCAGCATTGCACGCCGTGCTCCTGCAACTCTTCCTGTAAAGGCACGAATTCGGCATGCGCGGGCAACAGCGAAGCCATACAGACCGCCATACCCTCGGCGCTCTGATCGATCGCGAGATCCTTCGCGAGAACTTCGGCGCCGGACAGACGCGGCGCGAGAACCAGATGTAACACGCGCATCATGGCGTCCTTGCAGTCAGCGTCCTGAACAGCATCCATGCCGCAGCGCAGCCGAGGCCCGCGGTCATGGACCAGGCGATGCCCGTCACGCCCCACCAATGAACCGCCGGCGGCACGCTGACCAGCAGCACGACCACCTGAATCAGCGACGCATGCACCGTCGCCTTCGCGTCGCCCACCGCGCGCAGATACGCAACCAGCACGGCGATCAACGCGCCGATCGCCATATTGATCACCAGAATTCTGAACAGCGGCACCGCCGGCAGCCAGGCCGCGCCGAGGATCAGCGAGAAGAGCGGTTCAGCGACCAGCCTCAGCACCTCGACGAAGACCGCCAGCCCGATCGCGATCAGGAACAGATAGATCTTGATGAGCCGGGCGGCCGACTGTGGACTGCGGCGATGATGTGCCGAAAAAGTAGGGAAAAGGTATTGCGACATGGCGATCGCGGCGTCGGCGAGCAGCATCTGCGCAAGCCGCGACGACATCTGGTAGCCGCCGAGTTGTGCCGGGCCGAGCAGTTTGCCAACCACCACTTTATCGAACTGGTTCAGCAGCAGATTGACCACACTGCTGGCCCAGATCCAGCGGCTGAAGCCCACGTAATGACCGATGCCGGACCATACCGCGCGAATCGGCGGGCGCGGTTTCATGGTCGACCATGTCAGAATGCTTTTTAGACTTTCGCCCGCCACCAGCCCGATCAGCACCGAAATCGCCCCGGCGCCGAAATAGGCCAGTGCCAATCCGACTGAACAATCGACAAACGACGCCGCAATCTCGACGCCGGCAATATGCTGGAAACGCCGCTCGCGCTGCACCACGTAGTACGTGGGCGATGCCAGGCCGCGCAACAGCGGCAGCAACGCGGCCAGCTGGATCAGCACCAGCGAACCGTTCAGATGAAACTGGCTGCTCAACAAGGGCGCGAGCGCCACCAGCAGCAGTGAGATGAGCACGCCGCGCGCGGTCAGCGTGGTCCACACCGCGCCGAGTTGCGAACGCGTCGGCGGATGCTCGCCTTGAATGACCGCTTGCGCAAGACCGGTGTCCGAAAGCGCCTCGGCAATCGCCACCGCGAGCAACGCCACGCTCACGCTGCCGATCGCCGCCGGCCCGAGCATCCGGCCAATTGCAAGAAACTTGATTGCCACGAGTCCACGCACGGCAAACTGCTGCAACAACACCCACGTTGCCGCGCTCGCGCCGAAGCTGGCCGCTATCGAGAGCGCCGGAAGCCTGATCGCCCGCAAGCTGTATCTCCGTCGAATCGGAGCGCCGTTTAGTCGGCCGCACACAGCGATTCAATGCATCGCTGCGAAACGCCGCCGGCGCATAAATAGTTAGGTCGCGCCAGCAAGCCGGCGAGTTTTTCATCGAATTCCATGTACGACCTTACCGCGAGAGAATCGGCGACAACCGCCATCTGCTAGGCCAGTTCAGCCGAAGCCATTGCGCCCTGGTACGTTGACCCACAGAACGGGTCAAATAGACGGAGCCACGCATGTCGTCGATGCTAACGTTGATCAAATGGCGCGCTCCGGGCACCCGTCGCGAAGGCGCTTTTCACAACGCATTCGACCACTGAAGACCCCTGAATCGATGGAACAAGATTACGTCCTGATTGTGGAACCCAACCTCACGGGCCATCGCTGGCGCTATGTCGAATGGACCATGCAGGCCTGCACGGAAGCCGGCTATCCCTGCATCCTCGCCACCGAGTCCGCCAACGAGGATCATCGGCTCGCGAGGCAAATCGCCGCCGCGAACCGTGCGGATCTGCAGATCGCCTTCGTCGACCCCGAGGAGGAGCCACGCGGGTTGTTGCGCCAGTCCAACCAGTATTCGCGCTTTCACCGCTATTTCAAGCGTGTGCATCGAGTGGTCAGCCACGCGCAACCGATCAGGTTGGTGGTCGTGCCTTACGCCGATTATTTCTTCTACGGGTTGCCGTTTCTCGGCTCGCCTTTTCGCAAGACACCGTGGATCGGCATCACGATGCGTTCGACCTTCCATCATCACAAGGTCGGCATCAAGTCGCCGGACCGACCGCTCGTGAATGCGGTCAAGGCGCTCCTTTTCAAACGCGCGATCCAGTGTCCCGGCTTGCGCACGCTGTTGACGATCGATCCGACGCTGCCGGAGTGGGCGGCACACCACGCCGCGAAGAACAGCGCGGCAATCGCCTACGTAGCGGACCCGTTTCCCGATGAGCACGCGGAAAACCCGGTACTGGCCCGTGCGCGGCTCGGGCTCGACCCTGAGCAGCGCTATCTGCTGGTGTACGGCTCGATCACCGAACGCAAAGGCATCTACGAACTGGTGCACGCATTGAGCCGCATGGACCATGCGCCCACGCTGATCGTAGCCGGTGAGCAGGACGCGGGCACACGCCATTTCATGCGCAATCATGTGCGCAGCCTCAAGCCCGCGCCGCTGGTCCTCGATTCGTTCATTGCCAACGACGTCGAACGCGATCTGTTCTCCGCCTGCGACGCGGTCTGGCTGGGCTACAAGGGTCACTACGGAATGAGCGGCGTGCTGGTGCAGGCCTATCGCTTCGGCAAGCCGGTGATTGCAACGGAAGACGGTCTGATCGGCTGGTTCAGCCGGCGCTGCGAACTGGGGCCGATTCTGAGCGACCTCAGTTCCGCCTCGATCGGCCGCGCGATTACCGAAACGATGACCTCCTGGCCGCACGCCCCGCACACCGGAGCGGCAGCAGGCGAAGACCTGCTGTCGCGGCACACGCTGGGGCAGTTCAAGCAGACCTTGCTGCAGCAGATGGCCTGAGCCCTGAGCCAGCCGCACCGGCTGGTCAGGGCTCAGGAAGTCTCAGAGGGTTACTGAAGGCCACAGAAGGTCAGGACAACTGCCCGCCGGCCACCGGCACTTCCTCACGCACCGAACTGTTGCGCTTGGCCGGAAACAGCGCGTTGCGCATCAACAGGAACGGGTACTCGATCGCGCGTGTGGTCACATAGCCGATTGCAATCGCGAAGGCGAACTGCGCCGTAAGCGCCACCACCCAGATCAGGCTCGGCGCCAGACCCATTGCCGTTAACTTGCGAATCAGAATGTCGCCAGGCGCCAGCGCAAGCGAGTGCCACAGGTAAATACCGTACGAGTAGAGCCCGATCCAGGCGACCCCGCGATACACCCACGACGAACGCAGCGAGCCCGAGTACTCCAGCACGAAGACGATCAGCGCGGCGAACCCGAGTGCCTGAATCGTATAGCCAATGCTTTCGTCGAGCGCGAGATGTGGCGTCGCAAAAGCGAGCCACGCGCACAACACCGCGATGCAGGCGACCAGCAGCCACTTGCGCTTCGCGATCTGATGATAGACGCCCGGTTTCATCCAGTAGATCGCCGACAGAATCACCCCGACCAGCAAGCTGTCGATGCGATATTGCGTGTACGCGAATGCCGCCTCAAGGTTGCCGTCCGCCACCGCGAAGCAGCGTGCGGTGAGCACCACCGCGCAGATTCCGCTGAGCACGCCGACAATCGTCCATGCGCTCAGGCGCCAGCGCGCGAACAGCAACAGCAGCGCCGGCAGCACGAGATAAAAGTGTTCTTCGACCGCGAGGCTCCAGGTCTGGGTGATCGAGGTGCCCAGATAGTTCTGCAGGTGGGTCAGATTCTGAATCAGGAAGGTATTCCACGGATGGCGCCCGGCCAGCACGTGAAAGGCGATCAGCACGTAATACGCGGGCCAGATGCGGAAAATCCGCCGGATGATAAAGCGCTTGGCGTCGACGTTGCCTGTTTCGGCATACTGTCGAAGCAGCAGGCCGCCAACCAGAAAACCGCTCAGCGTGAAGAACAGATTGACGCCTTCGCGCCCAAAGCTTTTCAGCGGGTACTCGATGATCTGAATCAGAAAATTACCGGTGTGAACGGCATGGAAGTGAAACCCCATCACCATGATAATGGCAATGCCTCGCACGAAATCCAGCTCGATGGCCCGGCCTGCCGTTACGGATCTCGCCCCGCCGAATAATTTCATGTTTTTCTCCCCTGTCACCTTTCGCGGGCGTATGTCCCTGCATGGCCCTTTTTGCATCTTCGGTGGCGGCAAGCGTGCGTGCGCGCCAACATCAAGGCATTGGCCGACAACATGAACAAGTGTGCGCGCGTCTTGCAGAGCGCGCCCTTGCCGGGGTCGCCAGAACCCAGGTAAAGGGCGACGAAAGGGGGGCTACCGAACATTCAGGCGGCCCGTTTCCCGGACAATGACCCGATGCGAGACCGTCTGCTTTAGACCGACGGCGGATCGACTGCACGGGGAGGAATCAGCAATGCGCCACCAGTATGCGACGCTCTGGATATGGTTTTTTCTGTTACCGCTTGCGTTTGACTACAAAGCGACCGACGCCAATGTAAGTCACTTTGCGCAGTCCGCGCTGGTCATTCCGGCCGTCGCCGCGGGGCTCGCGCTTGTGCTGATCGCGCCACGCTTTCGCGACCGCTCGCGCCTGCGCTCGACGATCACGTTCAGCCTGCTGCTGTGCGTGCTCGGCAGCATCGTCGCCCAGTTCGTCCAGGACAATGATTCCGGCAATTATCTGCGCGTGCTGCTGCCGTTCGCGCTGTTTTTGCTGGGCTACCTCGTGGCCTGCCGGCCGTGGAGCGAATACAGAATCTCGCAGTTCGAGAAGGCGTTGTTCGTTGCGAACGTGATCTGTCTCGTCTTCACCTTCGTGTACGGCATGGTGACCGGCGGCGACCTCGAAGACGTGCGCTTTCGCATCATCTCTGTCACGCTGCTCGGCTTGCAAGGCGTGCTGCTGCACGAATTCATCGTCGCCAAACGCTTTTCGTTTTTTACCGTTGCGGTGTTCGCCTTCAGTGTGATCGTCGAATTGCTGAGCGTCACGCGCAGCTTGCTGGTCGGCACCATCCTGCTGTTTCTGGTCGCCATGGCATTGTCCGCGCCGTCGCTGCAGTACGTGTGGCGCGCGGCCGCCCGCACCCTGATCGCCGGCGCCGTGCTGGCCGGCGTGGCCGGCATCGCGGCGTTGAGCTTTCCGACCGTCGCCGAGCACTGGACACAGCGTATCTTCGCGTCGGAGGAAACCGTCACCGGCAAGGATCCGACCACGATTACCCGGCTCGCCGAAATGCGCGATCAGTACGACCAGGTGACTGCCTCGCCGGAAACGCTGCTGTTCGGCGCGGGCTACGGCCACTACTATCGCTACTCCCCTGCCTACCTGCCGGACCTCGCCGGCCAGATCAGCGAGAAAGACTTTTACGCGATCAATGAATGGGCCGCGGGTCACAACTTCTGGGTCTATCAGCTCTTCGCGGGCGGCCTGCTGTTCGGCATCGCCATGCCTCTGGCAACGCTCGCCGCCCTGGCAATCTGCTTCTTCTCGTACCGCTACTGGCGCTCGGTGGTGCCCGACGCGCCCATGCTGCCGGTGCTGGGGCGCGCCATCATGCTGTTTGCCGCGCTGCCGGCCACCTCGATCGGCGGCAATCCGCTCGGGCCGCGTTTCTCCGGGCTGGTTTTCGGCGTCGCCCTCGGCCTGATGATCGCCACCTACGCCCGCTTGCAGCGCGCACTGCCGGCGCGGGCCAGGCGCGTGCGGACGCCGCCGCGCATGCGCACGGCCGCCGTGCCTGACTTGCCGGGCAGGATCCAGCCCGGCATGGGCCGCGCCGATCTCGCGAAGACCCTCGGCATGTCACCCGCGGCAGGCGCCGCCCCCGGTTCCAGCAAGTTCGGCGCCCTCGTATCGCGCGCCGCGTCGCCACGAAACGTCAATCGACAAAAATTCGTCCGATGAAAATTCTCCATCTGCTTGCCAGCGTCGATCCGCGCGCCGGCGGTCCCGTTGAAGGCGTGCGCCGCAGCGGCATGGCGATGCAGGACGCCGGGCACCACATCGAAGTGGCCGCCTGCGATGCGCCCGGCGACGCCTACCTCGCGCACTTTCCGTTTCCGGTTCATGCGTTCGGCCCCGTCACGAGCCGCTACAGCTACAGCGCGCGGCTCGCACCGTGGCTCGCCGCCAACGCGAAGCGGTTCGACGCGGTCGTCGTGCACGGTTTGTGGCAATACCACGGGCTCGCGGCGTGGAAGGCCGTGCGCAAAAGCGGCGTGCCCTATTACGTGTACACGCACGGCATGCTCGACCCGTGGTTCAAGCAGGCTTATCCGCTCAAACATCTGAAGAAGTGGCTGTACTGGCCGTGGGCCGAATACCGGGTGCTTCGCGACGCGCGCGCCGTCATCTTTACAACAGAGGAAGAACGCACTCGCGCGCGCCAGTCGTTCTGGCTATACCGGGCCCAGGAGCGGATCGTGCCGTTTGGCACGACCGTGCCGCAGCTTGAGGCCGCGCCTTTGCGCGAAGCCTTCCTGCAAGCTGTGCCTGGCTTGCGCGGCAAACGCATCGTCCTGTTTCTCGGCCGCGTGCATGCGAAGAAAGGTTGCGACCTGCTGATCGATGCATTCGCGCGCGTGGCTAGCCGCGATCAGTCGCTGCATCTCGTGATCGCGGGTCCCGATGAGACGGGCTGGGCAACCAGTCTGCGCGCCCAGGCTCAGGCGGCAGGCGTCGCGCAGCGCATCAGCCTGCCGGGCATGCTGCAAGGCGAGCTCAAGTGGGGCGCGTTTCATGCAAGCGACGTGTTCGTTCTGCCCTCGCATCAGGAGAATTTCGGCGTGGCGGTTGCCGAAGCGCTCGGCTGCGGATTGCCCGCCCTGATCTCCGACAAGGTCAACGTGTGGCGCGAAATCGAAGCGGATGGCGCGGGGATGGTTGCTGCCGACACGGTCGACGGGACGGAAAAGAATCTCGTGCGCTGGCTCGAACTCGACGACACCGCGCGCGCCGCGATGCGCGCTCAGGCGGCCCGCACTTTCGAAGCGCGCTTCCGGATCGAAACCATGGTCAGTGCACTGACCGCCCTGCTGGAAACGCACGGCAGCACCGCTGAAACGCGCGATAGCACGCTCGCCGCGCTGCGCGGGAGCCAACCGGGCACCCAACCCACCACCCAGCCGAGCCCGTAACGCTAGCGGGTAACAGCGCACCAGAGGGCGCGCTGTTACCCGCTGCTCTTCACTGTTCCTTCATCAACGGCGTCAAGGTCGAGGCTGCGATCGGCAGCGTGTCGACTTGCGGCTGCTGCGCCGGAACCGACATCAGCGAACTGTTGGCAGCGTCGTTGCGGGTATTGCCCACGATATCCGGAACATCGAGCTGCCGCACCAGATGACCCGCGAGGCGTAGCGCAAGCGCGGCGATCGTGATGGTCGGAAAGTTGGCGCCGACGGTCGGAAACACGGAACTGCCCGCCACATAGAGATTGCTCATCCCGTGCACCTTGCAGTCGCGATCGACCACGCCTTCACGCGGCGAATCGTGCATGCGCGTGGTGCCCATGTGGTGCCACGTGCCCTCCAGCTTGGCCGGCCAGCGCCGGCCCTCGAGCGGCGCGTCGAGTTCCACGTCCGCGATGCCGGCCATCTGCAATTCCTGAGCGAGCAGCGAGAACGTCTTGTCGAAGGTGCGCTGCACCTGTTCGCCCAGCCGCCACTCCACCTTCACGCGGGGCATGCCGAAGCGGTCCCGCTTATCGGCCGACAAGGTGACCCGGCTGTCGGGATCGGGCACCGCTTCGACAATCGCCTGCAAGGTCACGTCGGTGATCAGCACCGGCCATTGCAATAGCCGCGTCAAGCCGTAGCCGACCGTGTGCAGCGGGTGCGCGATCATCGTCGCGATATCGGTTTTCAGGCTGCGGCCGGGCTGGTCTTTCTGCAACAGCGCTTCCTTGCAATGGATCAGCGCCTCGGACCCGGCCGTGCCTTCACCGTACCAGCGCGAATAGAGCCACACGCGCGAATTCAGCAGCTTCTCGCGCTCCATCAGTTCCTGCTTCGGTGCGAACTGGGACGATATCTTCGTGCCGTGCGCCGACACCGCGGCATTCTGATAGTGATACTTGATGTCGTACAGTTTGTTGCGCGCGTTGCCCGGGCGAAAACGCACTTTCCCGGACATCATGCGCGGATGATCCATGAAGTAGCGGCCCACCAGATCGTTGGCATTGCCGAGACCCGCCGCCTGCACGTTGTTCGAGGCAAGCAGCAGACGCGCATTCTCGATGCCGCCGGTGGCCAGCACGAAGATTTTCGCGCTTACCGTCATCTTGCGGCCACTAATGGTGGCCACCTGGAGCCGCGAAACGGAAGTCCCTTGCGGATCGGCGTCGATGTTCAGAACGTTCGCATACAAGAACACGCGCACCCGTGCCGAACGCTGCAACTCGTCGCGATAGACCTTGCCGAACCGCACCGGTGGGCTGAACTGCGCGACGGTATCGCGCATATCGCCAGTCGCAAGCGGAATGCGGCGCACATCATGACGCCCGATCTCGCGCTCCCAGTAGGCCGGATCGAAATTCTGCGGACCCAGCTTCAGCAATTCGTGCGTGCGTGCATAGTACGGCGCCAGTTCTTCGAGTCCGAACGGCCAGCCGCTATGAGGGATCCAGTCGCGCTTCTCGAAGTCCCACGGATCCAGCGGGCGGCACCAGCCGCCCCAGCAGTTGCTGCTGCCGCCGAAGTAGCGGCTGCGCGAGCCGTCCGCGAATGTATAGGGAAGCCCGACGTTCTCGCCGCGATACAGATCGCGGGTTTCGTCGTCTGGCCCGAAGCCCCCGCTTTCGAGCATGCAGGTGTCGACCCCGGCCCTCGACATCTCCCGTGCAAGCGTAATGCCGGCGACACCTCCGCCGATAATGCAGACCGTTGTTTCAATAGCCGTGTTGTTTTGAACCGTACGAGTATCGATAAACATCCCTACTCCCCATCTTCTTCATGCATTTCTGAGTGCGTCAATCCGGCTACTCATCCAACCGGGGCTGGCAAGCAAACCACGCACATGTCGTGACTGAACGCCTGACCGGCGTCGCCGCGGGTAACGATCAAATATATCGACCGACCATCCCATTGCGGCCGCCGACAGTGCGGTATGTCAACGACTGGCCTCCTCAGCATACGAATGCTGCGGTTCTTTATCTGTGGTTCAGGTCACGGAGTCGAAGCGGTTGCGAATGAAGCGGCAGGGATTGCCGCCGTACACGCCTTCCGGTTCGAGCGAACGATGCACGACTGACAACGGGGTGACCACCGCCGACCGGCCGATCGTCACGCCCATCTGCACCACACATTTCGATGTGATCCAGACGCCGTCCTCGATCACGATCGGCGCGACGCGCAGATCCATCGTCGTGCTCATGTCGTGAGAGCCGGCGCTCAGGAACGTACCTTGGGAAATGCAGACATTCGATCCGATCCGGATCAGCGCCTGGTTGTAGATCCAGACGTCGACACCGAACCAGCAGTTGTCTCCCACTTCCAGATTCCACGGCGACTTCACCCGCAACGGATGTACGAAGCGGCAGCCCGTGCCGATCTTCGCGCCGAACAGGCGCAACAGCGTAACCCGGACCGAAGAGAGCGGCAGCAGCTTGTTGTTGATCACGCAGGCTTCAACAAAAAACCAGATGAGCTCGATCAGCACTCCGCGCTTCGCCCGATAGTTTCCCTTTCCCGCCGCGCTCAGATCGATGACGCGGTCATCCTTGCGCGCACCTTCGGCTTGCGGCTTGCGCCCGATTTGCGGATCGTCGGCAACGTTACCCATCAGTTTTCTCCGAACCACGAACGGGAGTCGGCATACCCATGCAGCCTTCTTCCATTATGTTTCGAGTCCTTAATGAACCCGGCCCGATGTCCGCCTTGGCAAGCGTTTTGGCGGCTGCGCGCGTGCCGTTTGGCGCACGATAGCTCTATTGCGACTGCATCTTCCTGGGGCATACGATGACCATCCCGTTTCGGCGTACCAGCAGCTTGCTGATTCTCACCTTCGCCGCCTACGGCGCACCGGCGCTCGCCCAGAATGCGGCACCCGCGCCCGCCGCGCCGGTCCTTGCCGCTACGGGCTCGACCAGCTACGGCACCCCCGCCGCGGCAGCACCCGTCAAACCGGGCACGGCGCATCGCAAGAGCGAAGCGGATCTGCTCGGCGCCCCACGCGACTATGGCTCCCCCGACGCGCAACAGGGCGACACCGCCGCCGCCCAGCAGGCCGCGCTGCTCGACGAACAACGCATGACGGTATTGGGCGGACAAGGCGCGCAACCGGCGGTAGGCAAAGCCCAGCGCAACAACAAGCTGCCTGCCGGCGCCAACGGCAAGGTGCGCGTGGCCGGCCAGCCTGGCGGTCCCAATGCGGTCGACGGCCTGATGCCCGAAGGCGCGGCGAAAACCACGTACGCCGATCCGTACGCTCCGGGTAAGCACGCCGTCTACAAGTCCCCGTGGTGATATCGCATTCATGAGTTGGCCGCGTACCGGATCAATCCGGCGCGGCTTCCTCCGTTGTGGCCGGCTTATGCGGCCGGGCCGCGGCGGGTGAAGGCCGCGGCGTACCGAAGTACGGCGTCTCCACTTTCGCGCGCTTGCCGCGCGACTCGCGAACCAGCGTCGCGAGCCGCTCCTCGAAGGTCCCAATGGTCGCTTCCGGCGACAGCGTGCGTTCCGCGTAGTCGCGTGCGGCGCTGCCGAGCGCCGCGCGGCGTTCGGGATCGCTCGCCAGCGCGGCGATCTCCGCAGCCAACGCCTTGACGTCGTCCGGCGGCACGACCACGCCACGCGGCGACACCGCCTCGTAAAGACCCGTGCCTTGCCGCGCCATCGCCACCACCGCGCGTCCGCTGGCGAACATGCCGGTGAGTTTCGACGGCATCACCAGATCCGCGGCATCGCCGCGCTGCGGCAGTACATGGATATCGGCGAGATTGAGCAGCTCGTTCAGGTGTTCCACGGGTTGCAGAGGGATGAAAAGGCAGTTCGTCAAGCCCGCGCAGTGCGCGAGCAAACTCTCTTTCGCGGCGCCACTGCCGCAGAAAACGAAAGTGACGTCGGCACGTTGTGCAAGCAACGCGGCCGCATCGGCGAGCGTTTCGATGCCCTGCTTCGCGCCCATGTTGCCGGAGTACAGCACCACTTTGTGGTCATCCGGAATGCTTAACAGGCGCCGGTAGTCGCTCGCGCGCGAAAGCGGGAAAATGGTCGACACATCGACCCAGTTGGGCAGGCACACTACCCGCGAAGACTCGACACCCTTGAGCACCACGCGCGAATTCATCTGCGGCGTGATCGACGACACCGTATCGAAATGCCGCAGCAGCGTGCTTTCGATCCAGCGCGCCACACGGGCTACGCGCGAGCTCTTCAGGAGACCCAGATCGAAAGCCGCATCGACCTCGAAGTCCTGAATGTGCACCCACGCACTTGCGCTCGTAAGACGCGCGAGCGCCAGCGTAGCCGGCGCGCACATCAGGGTCGGCGCGATCAGCATCGCGACTTGGGGGCGCCATAGTATCTGGCGGGCGAGCAACGGCAACGAACTCGCCGCGAAGCTCATCAGGTGCAGCATCCGCTTCAGGCCGTTGGGGTGCGTGGGCACCCACAGCGGAGCACGCCAGATCGTCACCCCGTCGCGTGTCTCGCGCTGATACTGCCATGACGTGTAGTTGTCGGCCACGTGCCACTCAGGATAATACGGGGGCGCGCACACCACGCGAACCTCGTGGCCCCGACTGGCCAGGAGCGCCGCCATTTCCGCCGTGTACTTGCCCACTCCCGTCAGTTCAGGCGCGTAGTTAAGGCCGTAGATCAGGATCTTCATTGTGGCTGCCAGAACGTGTTAGAGCTTTTTTTCATACGCGGCGGGCCCCGTCGCGCGTCAGTCGCTCAGCATCAGCGCGCAGCCACGAGCGATGTTGGCGGCTGCGGAGGGCGGATCGAAACGACGAATCACATCCATACAACGGCGCGCCGTACCGCCGGCGTCAGCGAAGGCCTCCATCGCCTTGAGCATGGTGCGCTGCAGTCCGGCGACGTCGCCCGCTGTGAATGCATAACCGCTCACACCGTCGATCACCAGTTCCGGCACGCAGCCGCAGCTTTCGCTGACCACCGCGGGACAGCCATGTGCGAGCGCCTCGTTGACAACGAGGCCCCACGGCTCGCTATAGCTTGGCAACACCATGCAGGTCGCACCGTAGTATTCCTGAGTAAGCGGCTCATCCTGCAAGCTGCCGGCGAAGGTCACCGCATCGCCCAATTCGAGCTCGGCCACCTTCGCGTGCAGCGCGTCCGCCATCGGCCCCGTGCCGACAATGCGCAACTTCGCTGCCGGAATACGGCGCCGCAAACCGGCGAACGCCTCGATCAGTGTGCCGATGCCCTTCTCTTCAGAAAGACGGCCGACATAGAGAAAAATTGGAGGATTGCCGGCGCGTGCCGCAATCCGCTCGACCAGCGCGCGCTCCGGCGAGAACGAGCCGGGCAATGCCGCGGCCTGACATGGCACGAAAATCTTGTCGCGCTTTGCGCCGAGCGACAGCAGATACTCGCGGCTACGCTCGCCAAATCCAAAATAGCCGTCGCATAGCGAAAAGAACACGCGCTTCGGAATCGACGTCAGCAGCTTCTTGGGCCGGTCGCGCGCGGTCGAATCGCAAAACACCGCGCGCCGCTTGCCCGTTACGATGCACGCTGCCAGCATCGCCCAGTACTCAGGACGGTGGTAGCCCGGCAGAACGATCAGATCCGACTTGGCACGCAACACTTCCCAGGTGAGCCGCGCGATCATCTTGATCGTCGGCACATCCTCATAGCAACCGTCGAACAGCTTCTGCATCGGATAGCGATGGTATGAATAGTCGACATCCGAAAAACCGACACGATCGTGCTCGGTATCCGCAATCTGCACCATCGAGTAGCGAATCGCGCCGGATGCCGAAATGTTATGCAAAGCAGAGAACACGACACCCTTATGGCGCGACCACACGACGTTGTGGAAGATCGTGACTGACGCTGTCATTTTTATGCCACTCCTCGAAATATCGTCCCAGTGTGCGTTGCACGCAATGCGTGCGAAGCACCCCATGCGTTTCCCCAGTTCCGCCAGCCGCGCTCAGCGCCCGCCCAGTGCGCGCTTAGGCCTGCAAGGCGGCGGCAGGTGTCGAGCCGGCGTGTGTTGCCACGAATTCCCGATAGGTGGACGCGATACCCTCTTCGAGGCCAATGCTCGCGTGCCAGCCCATGTTCGCGAGCCGCGATACGTCGAGCAGCTTGCGCGGCGTGCCATCGGGTTTGGACGCGTCGAACACCAGTTCGCCCTCGAAGCCCGCCACCTTGCAGATGCATTCGGCCAGCTCGCGAATCGACAGGTCCTCACCTACCCCGACGTTGAACAGGCCGTCTGTCACGTTGTGCTCGAGAACGAAGAGCGTTGCCGCGGCGAGATCGTCGACGTGGAGAAACTCGCGGCGCGGCGTGCCCGAGCCCCAGACCGTCAGGGTCGCGGAGCCGTTCACTTTTGCTTCGTGCGCCTTCCTCAGCAGCGCCGGCAAAACATGGCTGCTGTTCAGGTCGTAGTTGTCGTTGGGGCCGTACAGATTGGTCGGCATCAGCGAGACATACTGCGTGCCGTATTCGCGGTTGTACGCCTCGCACAGCTTGAGACCGGCGATTTTCGCAATCGCGTAGGCGTCATTGGTCGGCTCGAGCGGCGAGCTCAGCAGATACTCTTCGCGGATCGGCTGCGGACTTTGCTTCGGATAAATGCATGACGAGCCGAAAAACACCAGCCGCTCCACCTTCGCGCGATACGCGGCATGAATCACGTTGGTTTCGATCACCAGGTTGTCGTAGATGAACTCACCCGGTTGCGACGCATTCGCAAGAATGCCGCCCACCCGCGCGGCCGCGAGCAGCACCACGTCGATCTTTTCCTGCTGGAAAAAGGCGTTCACGGCGGCTTGATCCTTAAGATCGAGTTCCGCCCTCGAACGCGTGACGACGTTGTGGTAGCCCTCGGCATTCAGCCGCCGAACCAGCGCCGAGCCAACCATGCCACGGTGGCCCGCGACGAAGATGCGTGCTTGTTTGTTCATCGCCGTTACTCGTGATGTTCCAGTGCCGTGAAACCGGCCAGCGTGACAAGCGCGTCACGTCTTGCGATCTGATAATCCGAGCGCACCATTTCCTTCACGAGCGCGCTGAACGGCGTGGTCGGCTGCCAGCCGAGCTTCGCATGGGCTTTCGACGGATCGCCCAGCAAGGTCTCGACTTCGGCGGGACGGAAGTAGCGCGGATCGACACGCACGATCACATCGCCGGGCGACATCTTGATCTCGCGCCCTTCCACCTTCTCGACAATGCCGACTTCATCCACACCGGTGCCTTCGAAGCGTACCGTGACACCCAGCTCGGCGGCGGCGTGCTGAACGAATTCACGCACGCTGTACTGCACCCCGGTGGCGATGACGTAGTCCTCCGGCTGCTCCTGTTGCAGCATGCGCCATTGCATCTCCACGTAGTCGCGCGCATGGCCCCAGTCGCGCAACGCGGACAGATTGCCGAGATACAGGGTCTTCTGCATACCGACCGCGATGCGCGCCACGGCGCGCGTGATCTTGCGCGTCACGAAGGTTTCGCCGCGCACCGGCGATTCGTGATTGAACAGAATCCCATTGCAGGCATAGAGTCCATACGCCTCGCGATAATTGACCGTGGTCCAGTACGCGAACAGCTTGGCGACCGCATACGGGCTGCGCGGATAGAACGGCGTGGTCTCGGACTGCGGCACCTGCTGCACGAGGCCGTACAGTTCCGAGGTGGAAGCCTGGTAAAAGCGCGTCTTGTGTTGCAGATCGAGAATCCGGATCGCTTCGAGAATCCGCAACGCACCGAGGCCGTCAGCGTTGGCCGTATATTCCGGCTCCTCGAACGAGACCGCCACGTGGCTCTGCGCTGCGAGGTTGTAGATCTCATCGGGCTCCACGCGCTGGATCACGCGCAGGATGCTGGTCGAGTCGGTCAGGTCGGCGTGATGCAGAAAGAGCCGCTGCTCAGGGTCGTGCGGGTCGCGATAGAGATGGTCGATCCGGTCTGTATTGAACAGCGATGTCCTGCGTTTGATGCCATGCACGTCGTAATTCTTGCTGAGCAGAAGCTCGGCAAGATACGACCCGTCCTGTCCCGTGATGCCGGTGATCAGCGCGACCTTGCGTTTCATGGAACTCTCTCCCTCGTTGAACTTTGCGATGCCGGTTTCGCGGCACGATCAAGTAAGCGGCTCCGTGAGCGAGCCGCTGCTGCATAGACCTGCCGCCGTCAACCGGCGATGCTGTCGTAGCCGTAATAGCCGCCCTGATAGCCGGAACCCAGGAAGGCCCCTTCCTGAGGCACGTCGGTGAGCAATACGCCTTTGAGCGACACGCCGCCGTTGAACAGCCGTTTGGCGGTTTCGGCAATTTCATTCAGCGGATGGCGACCGTGGCGCACCACCAGCAGCGTCGTGCCGGCGTACTTGCCGATCAAGGTCGAGTCCGTCACGGCCAGCACCGGCGGCGTGTCGACAATGACGATGTCGTAGTGCGATTTCAATTCCTCGAGCATCGTTTCGAAGCGTTTGCTCATCAGCAATTCCGACGGATGCGACGGCAGCGTGCCCTTGGCGAGCACGTCGAGTCCGGGCAGCACATCGCGCTGGATCATTGCGCCGAGATCGCCGCCGCTCAACACGTCAGAGAGCCCGGGCTGATGGCCGATACCGAAATGCGAATGGACGTCGCCGCGCCGCATGTCGCCGTCGATAATCAGCACGCGCTTGTTTGCCGACGCCACCAGCGCCGCCAGATTCACCGACAGGAACGACTTGCCGGCGTCGGGCCGCGAACCCGTGATCATCACGACGTTGTTCTCCGCGTGATCGAGCGACAACTGCAACGAGGTCCGCAGGTTGCGCACCCCTTCCACCGCGATGTCTTCCGGCGCCTGCTGCGCGAGCACATGAAGCCCGCGACGGCGCAGCATGACGTTTTCCTGCAGGCGCAACTGGGTCTGACTGCGCGGCACGATCGCGAACACCGGCACGCCGAGCACCGCTTCGAGTTCATCCGGACGTTCTACGCCGCCGTACATCGCGCGCTTGAAGAAGGTCAGCATGATGCCGATCAGCAAGCCGCCGCCGAGCGAGATCAGGATTGCCAGCACGCGCTTCGGACGCACCGGTTCGTCAGGCGTTTCGGCGAAGTCCACCACGCGCACGTTGCCCACCTGGCCCGCTTTGGCCACCCGCAGTTGCTGCGCGCTGTTCAGCAGATTGGTGTAAAGCTCCGTGTCGACGTGCACGTCGCGCAGCAGGCGCAACGCGGTCTGCTCGGTGTCCGGCATCACGGCCACGCTGCGGTTCATGCTGGCCGCCGCGTTCTGCAATGCGGCGATCTGTGCGTCGAGCGCCGCCACCGCCGGGTGATTCGCCGTGAAGCGCTGTGACATCTCCGCGCGTTGCTGCTGCAGATCGAGCAGCTTGGTCTTGTTGTCGACCACCTGTTGCAGCAGCAAGCGGCTTTCCTCGCCGAGATCGACCGTGCCGTGCTGGTTGCGGAACTTGTTGTAGCGTTGCTCGGCGTCGTCGAGTTCCTTGCGCAAACCCGGCAGTTGCTGATCGAGGAAGGCCAGCATGTGCTCCGCTTCGGTCGAACGGCTCTCCACATCCTGACGCACGAATTCGCGCGCCATGCTGTTGACGATCGCCGCGGTCAACACGGGGTCGCCGCCTTCGAGGCTCGTGCGGATCACGCCGGACTGCAGCGTGGTCTCCTGGATCACCAGCGCCTTCTGCAGGCGATCCACCGTCCCCAGCGTCGAGAAGCGCTGCAACTCGAAACGCGAGCCGGGCGCGCCGACCAGCTTGTCGACGTGCAGCGTGATCGGACCGTCGGCGGTATCGGTTTGCACGGTCTCGCCAACATGGCCGGAGAGAATCGCGATACCGTTCTTGTCGCGCAGCACGTACGAACCGCCCTCGCCGGCGATCAGCGTGAAGGTCGTATCGTAGAGTTCGCTTGTCGTGTCGAACTGCGACACGGCAATGCTTTCGTTACCCCATGCGTAACCCGACAGGTTGATGAACGACGGTAGCTTGAAACCCCATTGCCCGTTCACCAGACCCGCGATCATCCCGCCGATGAACGGCAGGGTGCGCGGCGCGGCCGAAATGTCGAGGTGCAGTTTCTTGACCGTTTCCTCGGTGACGAGCCGCGACTTCAGCAGCTCGATTTCCGCCGCCGTGGAGGGCTTGGTGTCGAACATGCCGGTCAGCGGCGGCAAAGAATCCTTGCCGTTCGCGTTGGCATTGGCCGTCTTGTCCTCGACGTGGAACAGCACATCCGCGCGATACGTCGGCGGAGCAAGAAACGCGTACGCGCACCCCAGCGCGAGCGCGACCAACGTCGCCACGAGGATCGTGCGCCAGCCCCTCACGATCGTGCGAAGATAGTCCGACAGATGCAGCTCGTCCGGTCCGGACACGTCGATGTAGCGATTTTCGAAGTTGATTGCCATTTTTGGTCACCCAACAGAACGCGGCGGTTCAAGGTCACGTTGCACGGTTGTTATTTCGCAAGAACTGCCCCCGTTACAGCCGCATTGATCGCCGGCAGCAGCAGGTTCAACACACGGTTGAAGCGAACCAGTCCGCCCTGGCCGACATACACCACGTCCTTCGGCTGCAGCTCGAACTGATTGGCGAGCACCATGGATACCGGCGACGTCGCGTCGAGGTGGTAGACCTGCGGCGTCTCGCTGGTCGAATTGCGGATCACGAACAGCTGTCTCGGCGCCGACGTGTTCGAATCGAAACTGCCGCTATCGGAAATAGCCTGTGCAAGCGTCAGCGAACCGTTGCGCATCGGCTGGATGGTTGCCGGTTTGTTGACTTCGCCCATCACGTAGACACCGCTGTCTTCGCGCGAAGCCACTCGCACGATGTCGCCTGCCTGAAGGTAGATGTCCGACGGATTGCGGCCGCGCTTGATCAGGTCATCCACGTTGAGCGGATACGTCACGCCGTTGCGGATCAGTTCAACCCGGCTGCGGTCCGCGTTGGCGCTGAAGCCGCCGCCCTGATTGATTACGCTCGTCAGCGACATCGGAATGTCGTTGAGCGACTGGGCGCCCGGCGTGCGCACTTCGCCGTCCACATACACCTGGGCGTTACGGAACGAGGCGACCCGCACCGTCACTTCCGGCTTCTGATACACGTTGCTCAGGCGCTTGTGCAGTTCTTTCTGGATCGATGCGACGTCCTTGCCGGCCACATGCAGATTGCCTGCATACGGGAACTGGATATCGCCGTTTTCGTCGATCAGAAAACCGGGAGCGGCATCCGTCGGTTTCGTGTTCTGCGCCGGCTGGCCAAGCGCGGCGGCCAGTTCCGGGTGGTCCCACACGACGATTTGCAGCACGTCGCCCGGGCCGACCTTGTATGCCGTCGGTTTGCCGAACAGGCCGAGCGTCTGCGGCGGCAATGCGGCCGACGTCTGCGCCGTACGCATCTGGCGCAGCAGCGCGAGGTTGATATCGGTAATCGGAATCTGCTGTTGCTGCGACGGTTCCGTGCTGTAATCCCCACCCGTGTCCTGAATTGCGGCTGGCGTGATCATCCGTTGCCCCGGGACGGACCCGCATCCGGAAAGCAGTGCTGTCACAGCTGTGAAAATCACGAGACTTCCCGTGCGTATACCAAGCGAGCTCATGGTGTTTCCTCCTTGCGCCAGGGCCTTGTCCTCGGGGGAGGCAGCGCCCAGCGTGCTTGTTAACTACTTAGTAAGCGTTTCGATGCACCAGTCCGGCGACAATCGTCGCGCCGATAATCCGCATATCGAGCGCGAACGACCAATGCCCCAGGTAATACAGGTCATGTTCGACGCGACGCTCCATCTTCTCGATGCGGTCGGTTTCGCCACGAAAGCCGTTGATCTGCGCCCAACCCGTAATGCCCGGCTTGATCCGATAGCGATTGATATAGCCCGCGACCACTTTCTGATAGAGGTCGTCGTGCTCGAGTGCGTGGGGACGCGGTCCAACCACCGACATGTCGCCACGCAAAACGTTGAAAAATTGCGGCAGTTCGTCGAGGCTCGTGCGGCGCAGAAATGCGCCGACTTTCGTGACGCGCGCGTCGTTGCGCGTGGCCTGACTAAGCGTGCCTTTCTCCTCGGTATGCAGTCGCATCGAGCGGAATTTGTAGATCGTGAAGACGCGGCCGTCCGCACCTTTACGCTTCTGCCTGAAGAAAACCGGGCCGCGCGACGAGAGCTTCACCGCGATCGCAATGGCGAGCATGATCGGTGCGAGTCCAATCAGCGCCGTCGCGGCGAACAGGCGGTCGAAGATTTCCTTCTTCAGCATCGAACTCGCGGACAGCGGCGAGGCGACGAGGTTGATCGCCGGCACGCCAAGCAGATCGATCACGCCGCTGCCTTCGAAAAGCGCGAGGCTGCGCACGTCCGGCATGAAGCGGATATTCACCAGATCGTCGCGGAATTCGCCAATCAGCGAACAGATCAGCGGCTCCTCGGCGAGCGAGAGCATCAGCCAGAGTTCGTGCACGTCGTTGGTGCGGATATAGCCGGCAAGCGCATCCACGGTGTCGAAGACCGGCACGCGTGCACTGGTAACGGACGACACGTCAGGACGCGTGTTATAGACGGCTGCCGCGCGAAACCCGGTGGTCGGCGCCGACTCGATCCGGCGGATGATCGCGTCGCACTGCGAGCCGCTTCCGACAATCGCGACCTGATGCAGATTCAGACCGGCGCCGCGCGCACGCGCCAGCACCGCGTGCGCGATCAGCCGCGAGGAGATCAGCAGGCCACCCGTCACCGCCGTCCAGTAAGAGAACCACAGACGCGAGACGAAGTCGGTACGGTGCAGCGAGTACATCAGCACAAGCGCACTGCCTTGCACCATCAGCCATGCGAGCGACGCCTGCCCGGCCAATGAGAGCTTGGAGCGGCCGCGCCACGATTCATAGACGCCGAAAGCCGGAAAAATGGCCAGCGCGAAGGCAGCAGAGAACATAACGAGCGCCCAGTAAAACCCCGATTGGTTGAGGTACTCGAAGCGGATCCGCGACGCCACCGCCGCCCCCGCGATTACTAATCCCACATCGAACACTCGCGCGAGCAAATCCTGAAACTTGCGCATTTTGCTTACCTCGTTCTGGCTCTGGCCGTTCGTTCTTTTCCGCAGATAATCCGTGGCGCGCTGTTACGAGCAGCGGCCGTAGGTGTCGTTGAACCTCACAATGTCGTCTTCACCGAGATAGGTGCCTGACTGGATTTCAATAATTTCGAGCGGTACCTTGCCGGGGTTTTCGAGCCGGTGACGGGTGCCGATCGGAATGTAGGTCGACTCGTTTTCGCTCAGCAGGAACTGCTCTTCGCCGCGCGTGACGAGCGCCGTACCGCGCACCACGACCCAGTGTTCGGCGCGGTGGTGATGCAGTTGCAGCGAAAGCTTCGCGCCCGGCGTGACGACGATGCGCTTCACCTGGAAGCGTTCGCCGTGGTCGATGGAATCGTAGAAACCCCAGGGGCGCCGCACCTTGCGGTGCACATCGGCCTCGGGGGCGTGCTGCGCCTTGATGCGCGACACCAGACCCTTGACGTCCTGCACGTGCGAACGGTCGACCACCAGCACCGCGTCGGCCGTTTCGACCACCACCACATTGGTCGTGCCGACGCACGCAACCAGCCGGCCTTCGGAATGCGCGTAGCTCGACACCGCGCCTTCGAACGTCACGCGGCCGCGCCCGGCATTGCCGTTGGCGTCCTTCTCCATGGCGGCCCAGACGGCGTCCCATGAACCTAGATCGGACCAGCCCGCATCGAGACGCACCACCACGCCGGAAAGATTCGTACCGGACGCTTGCATGTCCGTGCGGTGGGAAGCGTCGGCCTCCCCCGCGATACCTACGTCAGTGAGACGTTCCATCACCGCGTAGTCGATCGAGTCGGCGGGCGAACTCAGGAACGCGTCCGTCAGCGGACGGAAATGCGCGCCTTCTGTACGGCCGTTCACGAAGGCCCGCTCGCAGGCCGCATGCATGTCGGGCTGCAGGCGCTTCAGCGTGTCGAGCCACACACTTGCCCGCACCACAAAGATCCCGGCGTTCCACCAGTACGTGCCCGCAGCAACGTATTGCGCGGCGATTTCCTCAGCCGGCTTTTCGACGAAGCCGTCGATCGCATAGCCACCGTCAGACAATTGCGCGCCAATGCGGATATAACCAAAACCCGTATCGGGACGCGTGGGCGGCACGCCCAGCGTGGCGATCGAGCCCCGTTCCGCGTAACGCGCCGCACATTCCAGCGCGCCTTGCAGCGCGGGCACGTCCGCAATCGAATGGTCGGCCGGCATGACAATCAGAATCGCGTCGTCGCCGTCCGCGCATGCGAGCGAGGCCGCGAGCGTCAACGCCGGCGCCGTATCGCGCCGCGCGGGCTCGACGATCAGACGCGCCGCCATGCCGTTTTCAAGGAGCTGTTCGGCGATCACAAAGCGATGTTCTTCACCGCACACGACGATCGGCGACGCGTCGACCTTCCAGCCGGCGGGAAAGCCGTTCATACGACGCGCGGTCGCCTGCAGCAGCGAGTCGGAGCCGACCACGTCGATCAGTTGCTTCGGAAAGTTTTCGCGCGACACCGGCCACAGCCGCGTGCCCGAGCCCCCGGCAAGAATCACCGGGACGATGCGCACGCAATGCGCACCGGCAGCCCCGGCATGGGCGCTGTCCGGATTCGCCGACGCAGCGCTTTCAGCTCCCTTAGTCAACATATTCGCATTCCTTATAATTCTGTAAAGCAGACGAAACACTTACCGAAACGCTGCCTGACGGGCGCGCCTGGCCAGACGCTCAGCCGCGCCGGGCCAGTTTGCGTCGTCTGCGCTATCCGCCCACCATGCGGCGGCTTTGAATCCGGAATTCCGTTGGGGAAATTCGCATCCGTTTGCGGAAGACTTTCGCGAGCCGGTCACCATTGCCCATACCGGTGCGCCGGGCGATCTTGTCCACCGGCAGCTCCGACTCGGTCAGCAGACTGCAGGTCACCGCGAGGCGTTCATGCAACAGAAAACTGGAGGGCGTGATACCCATTTCCATCTTGAAGCGGCGCAGGAAGTTACGCTCGCTCATCGCGGCAAACTGGGCCGCATCGGCAATCGAAATCGACTGCTGGCAATTTTCTTGCAGCCAGCGGGCCGCCGCGCGCACTTTGTCGCCGGGGCTCAAACCGCCGTCTTCGCCAAGCAGCGGCGCCAGGTTCGAACACGAGTCCGCGAGCAGGCGCTCGGCCACGGTGCGGGCGGTCGCGCCGCCGAGATCGCGCTTGATCATCGCGAGCGCGCTTCTCATCGATTCGAGGCGGTCGCCCGCATCGCCGTTCTGCTCGGCCTGGCGCGGCATCGACTGCGGCTGATGAAAATCTCCCGCTTCCCGGCTGTCCGGCACGTAGGCCGCTTCCAGCAACGCGCGCCCTTCCGCGATCGGCCGGATCATGCCGGTGTTGCGGCGAACGCGCCGCAACCACGCGATCAGGCGCTCGTCGCCGGCTGCGGCGAATGCACCTTTACCGCCGGCGACATATAGCGCGTCGAAGCCGCCGTAATGCCGCGCGTCAAGTCCGTCGGTCCAGACCCGCAGGGCCGATGACGAGGTCACCATGCCGCCGTCGGCCGACAGGAAGGAAACGTCATACAAGCCGCCGCCCGAACCGGACGATGCCAGTTCGTTCGCAGCCTGGAACACCTCGGCAACCACGCCCGCGCCCTGCAGCGAGCAGTCGTTGAACATCAGTATTGCGATGCGACGCGTACCCTTGTTGGGTGCGTGCACCCAGCGCAGCATTGCTGACTCGAGACTCGCGCAGGTCATAGTCATCCTCTCACCAGAAAACGGATCTACTGGATCTACTTTTCAACCTTGAACGCACTCCGCAGAACGATGCTCTGTGCAGTGCATCATAGTCATCCGCAATCAAGCATTTAGCCGCCATGACCGAAACCGCAGACATGTTGGCGTTTAGATATGGTGGCCGCCCAGTGATTTTCGGAACAATCCCGCCATCACCTGTTTGGCAATGAATTAAATACCGTTTCTGCATATGAATGCATTTACGACCTGCGAATCATAATGCTAATTGGCGCGAGTTTTTGTACGTTGTCACACACATCATCGCTACTCGAAATGGTCGAGTTGCAATTTGATCCGCCCGCCATTCCGCAGATTTGAAGTGACTTCTTTCCCTCACGCCGCGAGAATGAGCGTAGCCGCCCTGCACACACCTGTCATTGCTCTTACCAGATGCCCACAGGGCTTTCTTCTGACGATATTTTTGCCTGGCAGAGACGTGTAAAACAGTGTCCAATATAAGCAATTTTCCAGAGACAAAATTATTTAATTGGTTGTTATTGGATCCGGATAATATAAACGGAACGATTAATGTTTCAAACGTGAAACACAGAAATAAGACAACTTTAGACCGCCCGGCAATAGACGGGCCAATGGCGGATTCTGTCGGATCGGAGGCGGTACATTTCCGCCATCGAATTGCGGAAATGCTCTATGCGGTTTGCGCAACAGATCGCGGCACGCAGTAGCCTTAGGCGGGTCTGGCCTGGTGAACTAGCCATCCGACGACGTTCCATCATAGGAACTCGCCGGAACAGGTACGTCGAATCACACGGGGAACACATGTCGAATGTATGCGAATACCAAGCGCTGCGACCACTCACCAGGGCCCGTGTCGCCCACGGGTTGGCGCTCTACATCGCTGCCTCTGCGGCGGTGTTTATCCTGCTGGGCGGCGTCGCCTCTGCGTGTCATGCGGCGGGGGCTTCAGCCGGGCCTGACAGCGCGAGCAATGCCGAACTTGATGTCGAAGGCAGAAAGTGGGCACCCTGCGCGGCGGAATACGGTACTTGCCGATTCAGCGGCACGCGCGACGTGCTGTATGGCACCGTCGAACACCATGTCATCAAGACGTTCTCGAACAGCGCCGATTGCAATAACGGTGTGTTCGGCGATCCGGCACCCGGAGTGGAGAAGCGCTGCGCGGTCGCGCTCACGGCGGCGAAGGCAGTTGCTGGAGCCCCGGCAAACCAGAACGCCGTGCCGGACACCGGGGGCGCGCTGCCTGCCGCATTGAAGGCGCCACCAGGACCGGGCCTGCGCTGCGCCGCGCCCTCCTCTCAAGCGCGCGCGGCGGCAAACGGCGATCTGCTGGAAGCGGACACGCCGAGCGACGGCACCCGCTTGTTTTCAACCGACAAACCCTTCGCACTCGTCTTCACAACACGTCCGACGCAAAGCGACACGCTCAACTGGCAAATCCGTGACAGCTGGAATACCGTGCGCGCCAGCGGCCGCTTTCCTGTTGCAGCGGGCGCCACGCTATCGACCCTCAGTTGCGCGTCGAGCATCGCCGGCTATTTCGCCGTCTCGGCTTCGCTGGAACGCGCACACGGCCGGCTCGAATCGCGCGGCACACGTCCTGCGGGCATCGCCACTTTCGGCGTGCTGCCCGACACCGCCGCTGCATTGCCCGCAGTGCGCTTTCCCTACGAGGACCTGCATCGATTCGGCGGACAGGGCACGGCCTACCTTGCGCCCGGCCAGCACTGCTGCGACGGCGACGGCTACCGGCCGGTCTATACGGCGCTCGGCCTTTCGTGGGCAAACGACAACCGCAACTGGTATACGGAGGAGCCGAAAAGCGCCGGTACGTTCGATCCCGCGAACAAACAGTTGCTCCCCTATTTCCGGCGCGGCGACATCATGCGCCTGATCCAGCTTGACGGCATTCCTCAGTGGGCCAGTCCGACTGGTAAAGAGACCCACAGCTATGCGCCGACTTCGCTCGTACAAATGAAGGAATACATGGCAAAAGTCGGCGCCGAATCCAATCGCGCGCGGCTCACCTACTTCCCCCAGCAACGCGACAACTACTATCAGGTGACATGGGAGCCGGATGCCGATGGCGGCCTGCCATGGCGCGACACCGACGCGAATTTCGTCGCGATGTATAAGGCCGTGTGGGAGGGCATTCATCAGACCGACCCTCACGCCGTGGTGATGGGTCTGACGTATGCGTCGGTGCAGGCGAACGTCGAGTGGATGCGCCGTCTCGGTCCGCTCGGAATCGGCCGCTATATGGACGGCATGACCATTCACGGGTATTACGACATCGGCACGACACCGTCGCATCCTCCCGAGCGTGTAGCCGATCCAGGCAATCTCGGCACCGTGCAGGGCGCGCTGCCCGCCGCGATGCGGGCGCTGCGTCACGAGATGCATCAGTACCTGAAGCCCGGCGCGCCGCTGTTCGTTACCGAGACAGGCATCAGTTATGACATCGGCCAGGCGTACGGCAAGAATTATCCGGATGCGAACGTGCTCTACGCGCAAGCCGCGGTGGTGGCGCGCACGCATCTCATTCTGCTGGGTGAAGGCGCGGATATAACCTATGTGTTCTATCTCGCCGACATGCCGGATGCAGCGCCTGGCTACGGGATTTTCTTCGAACTCGATCATCCGACCGGCGCCTACGGTCCCAGTCACATCAGCCCCAAACCCGCCGCGCTCGCGGTAGCGGCAATGACGCGAATTATCGACGGCACGGATACGCTCGGGCCGCTCAAAGGATTGCCGAAAGGGGTTTATGCCTACGCATTCCGCCGGCTCGGCGGCGGCAAGATCGTGACCGCACTGTGGACACACGACAACGACGCATGGAACGCTAAAACCGGTTTCAGCGCGAATCAGAGTGCGGATTATCGTTTGCGGGTCGACGCGCCCGGCAGCTCGGGCGAAGTGACCGTACTCGACATGATGGGCAACGCATCGAGCCTGCCGTATCGCGACGGCTTCGCGAACCTCAAGCTGTCGCCGGCGCCCATCTACGTCGTCTCCGCCAATGCCGCCGTGTTCAAGGACGCGGTCAGCACGCCGGAGGGTTATGTCGCCCGCTAGCCGCACCTTACAAAGCGTGCATGTCACACGCTCCCGGCACGGCGTGAGCGCCCCCGCGCGCGCTTCGATCAACACGGTTCGCTGTCGCCATGCACCGATACTTCGGCGTGTTGTGACAGTGCAGCTGCCTGTCGACCCACGTAGAATCCAGGCGATTGTTGGTTCGTACGCCTATCAACGCGCTGGAGCCAGGAGATGAGCGGGCTCGCATGGACAATGCTGGTGCTGGCCGCGATGGTCGGGGCGTTCCTCTTCGCCACGATCGGCGCGGTTCTGCTCGCATTGCTGCTGGCCAGTGTCTCCAGCCGTCTTACCGAGGACGATGAGCATCGTCGCGATTACTAGCGCCCCTTTCAGGAGAAACCATGCTGACTGAGATCGACTTCCTCGACGTGGTGCGTCTGACGCCACTGGTCGCGATCGATCTGATCGTGCGCGATGCCGAGGCTCGCGTGTTGATCGGCCATCGGCGCAACCGCCCCGCGCGCGACACCTGGTTCGTTCCCGGCGGACGCATTCATAAAGACGAAACACTCGACGCCGCATTCGCACGCATTGCCGACGCCGAACTGGGCATCGCCAGACTGGCGCGCTCGACGGCACGCTTCGAAGGCGTTTTCGAGCACCACTACGAGGACAACTTCGCCGCCGAGCCCGGCGTGTCGACACACTACATCGTGCTCGCCTATGCGCTGCAACTCACCAGCTCCGTTCCGGTGGGCCGGCTCGACCAGCACAGCGAATATCTCTGGCTTTCGCCTGCGGCGCTGCTCGCGCGCCCCGACGTTCACGAGAACACCAAGGCTTACTTCCGCTGACGGCAAGCTTACTGCCAACCCCAGTCGCCCTGTTGCCGGCGCCTGCCGTTGCCCGCGGGCGAAATTAATACCCACTGTGAGTTCGCCAACGTGGCGACTCACGCCGATACAGTATGATCGAGCTCACCATCAGAGCTCGAATCAATATGCGATCATCGGCAGCCAGGCTCGTTCGCGATTCATCCCTTGCTTTTCTAGCGCTACTCTTCTTCGCTCTCATTCCCGCCTCGGCGCGCGCGGCCGATTGCAGCGCCGGTACGCTGGTCACGGTCGTCGCTCACCTCGATGACGATCTGCTTTTCGTGGACCCCGCTATCAGCGAACGGCTCGATGCCGGCTGGTGCATCACCATCGTGCATCTGATCGGCGGCGCCAATGGGGCAAACTTCGCTTACGTACAGACTCGCGAGCGGGCTTCGCGGCTCGCCTACGCGCGGATGGCGGGAGTGCCCGACGAATGGATCGAAACGAACCTTCCCATTGCCGGCAAGCTCGTGCATCAGATGGTGCTGAAGGCGAAGCCGCAGGTGCGCCTGCTCGAACTCCGGCTGCCCGGCGGCGCCGTGCGCGGCGGCCGCGTACCGCTCGGCCTCCTGTGGGAGCAGCACGCCACGCTCTCCACCTATCCGATGAACGCCGACGGATCCGTGCGCGTGCAATACGATCGGGCCTCGCTGTCGGCCACACTGAAAGCGATACTCGCCGAGGCTTCGCAGATCTACACGCTCAATCCCGACACGGTGCCGTTTCTCGAGCATCCCGATCACATCTACGCCGCACGCATTACACGCCACGTCGCTCAGACGCTGAACAAAAGCGTGCCGATCGTCTATCACGTCACCTATCCGACCGGCGACTGGCCCGGCAACGTGCCGGCGGCTGAAGTGCAGCGCAAGCGCGATATCGTCGCCAGCTATTTTTCTATCGACGGCAACGAGTCCTCGCACGTATTCGGCGAGTTCCAGTGGGACGGCAACTGGGTCGCGCGCCGCTATGCGTTTGCCGATCGCAGCGACCACCGCATCGCGGATTTTCAGTCGCGTCCCATACAGCTCTTCAATGCGGCGGCAAACCGCTGCCTGACTTCCGCGGGCAGCGGCCATGCGCCGACACTCGCCGAGTGCACGGGCTCTGCCGCACAACAATGGCGCTGGGATCCGCTCACTGTCTATCCTGGCAATACGCAGAACGCCGCGCTCGTCAGCGTCGCGACTTCGCAATGCATCGCCGAACGCGACGGCTATCTGATCTCCGAGGCCTGCGATCAATGGGACATGGCGCAGCGCTGGACACCGTGGGACTTCGGCCTCGTCTATACGCCGCAGCGGCACTGCCTCGGCGAGAACGACGGCAAGCTGACCATGCGCGGCTGCACGGCGCTTACCACACGCTACCGTTGGGCAACCACGCAACACACCCAGGCAACCGATTTGCGGCTCGCCACTGCCATGATCGGCGACGTCGGCGGCACCGGTGAAGCTTCCGCCGTGTACGTGCAGCGACAGCACGACGGGCCCGGATTCAACGTCTATGCGGCGTCGCTCGTGAAAGCCTCGCCCCCCGCGCTCTGGTACGTGAGCACGGTCCCATTCGATCCTCGCGCCACCGCGCCGAGCTGCACGAATGACGCGCTGTGCTTCGACAGCGCACGTTTTCTGCTCGGCGATTTCGACGGTAACGGCAAGGCTGATTTGATGGTCATCACCGCACGCCTAGGCGGCACTGCGTTCTGGCTGCTGCGCAGTACCGGCGAGCGCTTCGAGGCGCCACGCCTCTGGCTCCAGACCAGCAATGCGTTCAGGCCTGAGTTGACGCAGCAGTATGTGGCAGCGGATTTCAACGGCAGCGGACGTGCCGGCGTGCTGATCGCGCAAAAGCGAACCGACAGTGGACTCGACCTCTGGCTGGCGTCTTCCACGAACTCCGCGGGCACGGCGCCCACGCTCGTGGCCCAGGCCAGAGCCCTGCCGCAAAACGTCAATCTTCTCCCGGTTCAAGTGCCGGGGTCACGCGCGTCATTAGTTGCGGTGGGGGCTGCGAACGGCCGGCTCGCGCTCACGCAGATCGCCAACGACGGCACTCGCATGAGTGTCGGCGAACGCCGGCTATTGCCGGTGAATTTCCAGCCCGATTTCGTCAAGGTGACCCTCGGCGCCGTACACGGCAAAGCGGGCAATACGCTGATTCTTTCGACACCGCATTTCGACGGCACAACCGACGACGCGGTCATCGATATCGCCACGCTCGATACAGCGGATGCGAGCAGCGTACCTGTGCAGGCGGCGACATTGCGCGGCATGTCCTGGTCGGACGTGTTTCCGTTTTTCGTGCGCGACAAACGCAATGCGGCACTCGTGTTGTTCCGGAGAACCGATGCGACGCTGGGCAATTTCTATTTCACCGGCGGCGCACCGGCGCTGACGCGCTACCCGATCGGCAACGGCTTCGCTCTGGGGCCGGCCCAGGACCTCGGCGAGTTGCCGGGACTGTTTTCGGAGACGGTGCGGATCGACCGGTTAGCGCAGTAAAACAGCGCAGTAACTAGCGCATTAACGGGCGTGGTAACGCGCGCCGACCGATCGATCCAGCGTGCTTCAGGCCGACATCTGCAGCGGCTGGACGAACTGCCGCGCGATCTTCATGTAGCGATCCGCGGTGTCATGCAGCGTGTATCCCGCAAGTTGCCGGTTGGCACGCGGCGTGTCGAGCGCCTTGAGCAACGCGCGGCCATAGGCTTCGGGATCGGCCGTATCGACGAGATTGACGCCGGCAAATCCGCTGGCAAACAGGAACGATGGAATCCGGCTCGCCACGACAGGAATACCCGAAGCAAGCGCCTCCAGAAAACCAATGCTTTGCGCCTCGAATTGCGACGGCATCGCAAAGACACGCGACGAACGCAGGATCGCGGCGACATCGGAGCGCGGCCCGCACACAGTCACGCGGCTGTCCAGGCCGAGCTGATGAACGAGCGACACTACCGCCTCGTGATAAGCGACGTCTTCGACCACACCACACAGGAGCAGGCGCGCGTCGGGCTCGCTCTGCACGACACGCTCGAACGCGCGGATCGTGTGCAACTGACTCTTGCCTTCTATGTAACGGCCTAGCTGAACGATCTGCTTCGCGGGCGCGGCGCTATCCAGTACCGGTGCGCCGTTGTCCTGCGCGAACAGCGATGCATCGACCCCGTTCGGGATCACGACCAGCGCCGGGTGTTTGCCGATTTCTCTTAGATACTCGTCGATATTTTTCTGCGACACGCCGATCACCGCTCTGGCCCGCCGCGACAGCAGCCGCTCGGCCTGCTTGAGCGCGCTGTTCTCGAAGTCATTGACGCCGGAGTGCATGACCCACGCGATCGGCGTATGCACGGGCAGAAGACGCACATAGAGTGCGGCGAGCGTGGCATGAGCCACGATGAAGTCGGGGCGAAACTGACGCACCACGCGATACAGATGCAACAGCTTGCCCACCCTGCCGTATTGGACACCTGGAAACAGGCAGGTGACGCCCGCGGCCTCGAGCTCCGCGCGAATGTCGACGAAATCGTCCTGCTGGGGAAGCAGCGATGCGATGCAGACCTCATGGCCGCCACGCTGATGATGAATCGCAAGCCCCTTTACCAGCACCTCTGCCCCGGAAAGTCGCGGTGCGTGAACCAACTGAAGAATTCTCACGATTTATCTCTCTGGATAACCGCCCTTTTTACGCAGCGGATGGGGATGCCTGCTAGCAAGTACCGGCCCTAAAAAAACTTCGGCATCCCATCATGTTTGTCTGGCGCACCCTTTTGCGGAACGTCGCCGGGTCTTTCGAAAAAACAGCGACAGTTCCGCCGCGAAGTCACTGTCGCGAGGAAACGTTACACCGAAGGCCCAGCACTTTTACGCCATCCCCAAGGCGCAATCGGCTATGGAATGAGCGCTACCGCCCACTTCCCGGTGGTTCACGCCGATTCGACCAGTTAGGCATCCACCACAAATCTTTTCGACCCCATTTCTGAATGGCGGATAAAGACTAGTCTCTCCAGATGATTATTCTGGTGTGATCAATGCAATTAGTACTGCATTATTGTTCATACGTAACGACTCGTTACTTCTTTTAAACACACTCCTGCGTATCGTTGCGGTCGATTCTCCCCGTCAGCGGCTTTCCTTCTTACAGAACAGTAAAAAGTTCATCGAGCGGCGCCATGGATTCAGGTACTGCGATATGAATTGCGCTGTGGCTCACGACATTGGTTGTTTTCGTCGCACCTTCCCGGGCCGTCCGATTCCGCCAGATCCGCCATGACGAGCGGCGCGAATTCGTACGACGTTAATTTCTGTTCACTTCGTCTCCCGCCGCGCGTTGCGCGAAGAGACGCAAATGTTCAGCCCACGCATTGGTTAGAGATTGATGAAATCGCAACTCCTCCTACTCTCGACACTTTCCCTCGCACTAGCCGGCTGCGGTGGCGGCGGCGGTGGTAGCGCCGGCACCAGCGCGGCGACCCAGGCCAACGGCAGCGCCGCTCCATCCAGCGCCGCCAACCTGAGCGCGGCAGGAAACAGCAGCACCGGCGGCACCGCCACGGTTAATGGCGCGGGCACCACGGCCGCGGCACTCAGTTGCGCAGCGCCGGCCGTCTCGGCCGGCTCGGGCAGCGCCACCATTTCAGCCGATACGCCGAGCACGGACGGCACGCGCATCTTCGCCGCCGGCAGCACGTTCCAGCTCGCCTTCACCACCAACGTACCGAATGCCGACACGCTGAAGTGGGCCGTCACGGACACCCTCGGGCGGGTGGCGGCGAGCGGCAGCACCGCCGTGCCGAGCGGTTCGAAAACCATCACGTTCAACTGCACCTCGACGCTCGCCGGCTATTTCGCGGCGACCGGCACGCTTGCGCAGAACGGCGGCCAGTTGCCGCAAGCGGGCACCCGTCCGGTCGGCATTGCGAGCTTCGGCGTGCTGCCGAACCTGGCCGGTGTTGTGCCGGCTGTCACCTACGCGCATCAGGAACAGCATCGCTTCGGCATGCAGGGCGCGAACGACAACGGCCCGCTACTCGCCGCCCTCGGTATTTCGTCGACGATCGACGATCGCCAGCTCTCGACCATGGAACCGAACGGACCGAACACGTTTAATCCGTCAGCCAACAATCTCGATCCGTTCTACACGAGCGGCAAGGTGATGCGCCTGATCCGCCTGGACGGCATTCCCGCATGGGCGAGCGGCACCGGCGCGTTCCAGGACGATACGAGCGTGCCGACCAATCTGTCGTACTACCAGAGCTATATGAGCCGCGTCGGCACCGAATCGAACGCGATTCGTGCGGCGTATTTCCCGACCCAGTCGGCGAACTACTATCAGGTGACGTGGGAACCCAACCAGTTCTGGACCGATACCGACGCCAACTTCATCGCGCTGTATCAGTCCGTCTATCAAGGCCTCCACTCGACCGATCCGAACGCGGTGGTGATGGGTCCCGCCGATGCGTTCCCGAGCCTGACGACGACCCGTCTGAAGCGCCTCGCGCCGCTTGGCTTCGGCCAGTACATCGACGCGGTTGCCACCCACGGCTACTACGACGCGGGAACCTCGCCGTCGCATCCGCCGGAGCGCTACGACGCCGACCCGACTACCGCCGAAGGTTCGCTGCGCGGCCAGATGCGTGATCTGCGCGCGGAAATGGCCGCCGACTACCGCCCGGGCATGAAGCTGTTCTCGACGGAAGCCGGCATCAGCTACGACCTCGGCACCGCGTACGGCCCGAACTATCCGACTGCCAACGTGCTGTACGCGCAAGCGGCGGTCGCGGCGCGCATGCACATCATTACGCTCGGCGAAGGCGCGGATCAGACCTACGTGTTCTACGGCGCGGACTATCCGGGCGAAGTCGGCTATGGCACCTTCTTCGATCTGAACGACGCGCAGGGCGCATTCGGTGCGACGAACATCAGCCCGAAACCGGTCGCGATGGCAATCAGCGCGATGACGCATACGCTCGACGGCACGCATACGCTCGGACCGGTAAACGGCACGCCGACCGGCATCTACGCGTACGCGTTCCAGCAGGTGGGCAACGGCGCGGTAATCACGGCGCTGTGGACGCACAACAACAGCGTGTGGGACGCGAGCGTCGGCTTCAGTTCGAGCTACAGCGTGCCCTATAGCCTCACGGTGGATGCCCCGGGCACGAGCGGCACCGTCAAGGTTGTCGACATGATGGGCAATGCGTCGAGCGCGAACTACAGCAACGGTACGCTGACGCTCAACCTGACTGAATCGCCGGTGTATGTGGTGTCGAACAACGCGTCGGTCGCCAAAGCCAACACGACGGTTCCGGTGGGATACGCCGGGATCTGAGCCTCATCCGTCACACCATGCGGCAGATGTAAAGACGTCAGCCGGCTCCAGGGCCGGCTGACGTTTGTTCTTTCAGACATGAAGGGCGGCCGCGGGCCGCGCGTTCGCAGAGTTTCGGTCTGCTTTCAGCTTTCCCCCAGCCGTCCCTCCAGGCCGCTCAGCTCCTGCTCGCGCTCCTTCGACACCTTGCCGACCGGCGGCCCTGCAAAGCTCTTGCGCACACCGGCGCCGTACCAGATCGCCAGCAGTACCGCGAGCAATCCGACAATCACGTACACCACTTTCTGGTTCGGCGGCTGCATGCCGACGTAGGCGAGCACGAGTGCACCGAACACCGCGGCCACTGCGAACGGCTTCGACAGCATGCCTAACTGGAATGGTCCCTTCTCTTTCCACGTGCGGCCTTCGGCAAAAATACCGGACGCAATCGGCATGGCGTAGGAGATGAACAGGAATACGGCGCTACCCGCGCTCAGCACCGTGAACGCATCGCCGTACAAGGTCACGACGATTGCCAGCACCGCCGAGGTCCAGATCGCGGCACCCGGCGTACGGTGCGCCGCATTCACTTTGCGCAGCCACTTCGAACCCGGCAAACCGCCATCGCGAGCGAATGCGAACATCATGCGCGAGGTCGATGTGACGGCGGCGAGACCGCATACGTAGTTGATGAAGAACATCAGCAGTTCGATCACGATGCGCAGCGGTCCCGGAATCGGCGCGAGAATCGCTTCGAAGAATCCCGTGCCCTGCTTTACCGCAGCACCGATATCCGGCATGACCAGCACGAAGGCGCACACCATCACGTAGCCGAACGTGGTCGACCAGAACACCGAACCGACAATGCCGCGCGGCACATTGCGCGCAGCCTGATGGGTTTCCTCCGAGGTATGCGCGGAAGCGTCGAAGCCCGTGATCGTGTAGGCGGTCAAGAGCAGGCCCGACAGAAATGCCATGGCGATAGTCTGCTTGGGCCACGCGCCGCCATCGACACCGGTGAAGTTGGTGAAGGTATAGAGCCGTGACAGATCGATCTTGACTGGCGAATAGACCAGCAGAGACACCACCAGCATGATCGTCACCACGAAGATCAGATAACCCGACAGGTCCGTGATCTTGCTGGTGATGCGAATGCCGCGATGATTCAGGAATGCTTGCGAAGCGGTGATCGCCGTCAGGAAGAGCGTCTGCTGCCACCAGCCGAGCGAATCGGGACTGACGCCGAACATCGGCGCGATCAGCGTGCGAAAGAACGGATCATAGGTGCCGTAATTGATCGCGGCGACAACAAACACGAGACCGAGCAGATTCAGCCACGCGGTGAGCCAGCCCCACATCTTGCCGCCCAGGATGGAACTCCAGTGATAGAGACCGCCGGCGGTCGGATAGGACGACGCAATCTGCGCCATCGCGGCCGCCACGATCAACGCGAACAGCGAGCCGAGTGGCCAGCCGAGTCCGATCGACGCCCCGCCCGCCGCCGACAACCCCATCTGGAACGACGTGATGCCGCCCGACAGAATGCAGATCAGCGAGAACGACACCGCGAAGTTCGAGAACGCCCCCATGCGCCGTGACAGTTCCTGCGCGTAGCCCATCTTGTGCAACAGCTTGACGTCGTTGTCGACGGGTTCCGCCGACGGCACGGCCGTGTTGATGTCCATGACGCGATCCTTTGAACAGGGTTGTGGCGAAGCGGCTAAGCAATAGACCAGCGTGAGCGCGCGACGCAAGACCGGCTCACGCAGCCGTAAAGCAGTTATCCACATACAGGTGGGCGCCGTTGACGAAACTGGCGTCGTCGCTGGCGAGAAAGAGCGCGGCGCGTGCGACTTCTTCCGGCGCGCACAGACGGCCTTGCTGCACCGACAGCGCCGCTTCGCTCGCGTCGAAACCATATTTGGCGAGCGCACTGATTTCGCGCCTTCCGTGCGGCGTGTCGATGAAGCCTGGGCACACCGCATTGCAGCGAATGCCGCGGTCGCGATACTCGACCGCAATCGAACGCGCGAACATCGCGCACGCGCCTTTGGTCGTGCAGTACAGCACTTCGAGCGGCGTGGCCGCCACTGATGAGATCGACGCCGTACACACAATCGAGCCGCCGCCCGCGGCGAGCATGTGCGGCAGCACTGCGCGCGTCATCATGAACATGCTTTTCACGTTGACGTTCATGAGCCAGTCGTAGTCTTCGTCGGTGGTATCCACGAAGGGCTTCACGACGATGCTGCCCGCGTGGTTGAACAGCACGTCGATACGCCCGAAACGCGCCATGACGTTCGCCACGGCGGCATCGACCGCTGCGCGCTTCGATACATCGGCGGCAAACAGTTCGGCTGTTCCGCCTGCCGCGCGAATGCGCGTCACGACTTCCTCGCCCGCATCGGTATTGATATCGACCACCGCGACCTGCGCGCCTTCCTGCGCGAACAGCAGCGACGCCGCGCCGCCCGCGCCCGTCGCGCCGCCCGACACGATTGCGATCTTGCCTTCCAGCCTGCCTGCCGATCTGCTCATGCGTGACTCCTCTTCCAGTGCCTGATGCGTTGCATTGCGTGACGTGTTGTGCACAAAGTAGGGGCGGCAAAAAGCGGCGACTATCCAAAATTGGCAAAAAAGTAAAAATCCCGTAAAAATTCGGCTTGCTGACAAATGCATTACACGCTGACATTCGTGCGCCCTGCTGCCTGTGCGGACGGCCTGCTCCAGAAGCGCGACGCGGTTTTTTTTTCGCATACACTGGTCGGCACCATGCGTTTGGGGAGCGCCAACAGAATCGGGAGAAGCTATGCAGCCGGTCAATCAGACAAGCAGCGCCGTCGAGATCCACTGTTGCCGGAACATCGACGAACAGGCGATGTTGCTCGACGCGTGGAATCAGAGCTATTGCCAGATTTCGCGCGGCGCCTTCGACGGTTCGGTGAGTTCGTTCTCCGCGGGCGGGGTACGGGTGCTGGTGGAACGCCTGAACCGCACGGTTTATCAACGCGGGCAAGTCGCGCTCTCCAGGCTGGCCGTGGGCGTTCCATTTCAGCTCGAAGGACATGCGCTGCTGTGCGGGCAGACGAGTCATCGTGACGGCCTGCATGTTTTTTCCGGCGATGGCGGGTTTGAGTTTTTATCGCCCGACAAGCACGTGGTGGTGAACCTGGAGATTGAGCCTGGCGCGATTGCCAATGAACTGGTGCGCGTGCAGCTCGAGGACATCGCGCCGTTACTGGGCGCGAGGCCTGGCGTACTGAATGTCGACCCGGCGAGGTTGCAGGGCTTTCGCGAGGTGCTTAAGCACTTGCTCGACGCGGTGGCGGCTACGCCGACGTTGCTCGATAACGCGGGCGTGGCGGCTTCGTTCGAGAAGTCGGTGATCTTTGGTCTTGCCGAGGTATTGCAGGGGATGCGGGATGCCGATCCGCACGGGCAACTCGAGGCGCGGACCGCGCGGAACTGGCAGCTTGTGCGCGGTGTACGCGAGATGGTGGAGGAGTCGCCGGATTGTCCGCTGTCGGTCGCTGAGCTATGCGCGCGCTTTCGCGCGAGCCGGCGGACTTTGCAGTATGCGTTTGAAGATACGGTTGGGGTGAGTCCTTCGGCTTATATACGAGCTGTTCGGCTCGATCATGTGCGGCGGGAATTGCGGAGTGCCGGGTCGGTTACCGAGGTCGCTACGCGGTGGGGGTTTTGGCATTTTGGGAATTTTTCCAACGAGTATCGGGGGCAGTTTGGGGAGTTGCCGAGGGAGACCTGGCGGAGGAGTAGAAGTTAAGGGAGGTTTTTTTGCCTGCCCGGCAGGGGAGGTCTTCGCGACGATTGTTGGTTTTGTGCCGTTGGCCTTTTGGTTGATCTGGATTTTTGGATTTCCTTGCGGTGCTCGTTGTCTGCTCTGGTGTTGGTCTTTTGGCCTTTCCTTGCTTTCTTATCGGTCTATTAGCGTTGCCGCTGTGCTGGTGTTGGTCTTTTGGCCTTTCCTTGCTGTGTTAGTGGTCTATTAGCGTTGCCCCTGTGCGGGGCGGCACCTACTTTTCTTTGCCTGCCGCAAAGAAAAGTAGGCAAAAGAAAGCGGCTCAAACCGCTAATTCTTAAGCGGGTCCCCCGCACAGCCGCGGTAGTGGTGCATCTGGAATCCGTGTCCCCGCGCACTCCGCGTTAGCGACAAGGCGCTCATCAGCTCCCACTCCGCACTATGTGCGTCGCGGACGGGTCTGCCGGGGAAACCAGTGGGGTTGCTTCGCGCAGCGAGCAGGCCGCAAGGGCTTACGCTGTTAAAAGTTCGTCATTCGAATGAAATGAGGCCGGCGATAGAGGCTCACCAGGCACCGGCGGCCCGCACGACATAATCGATGTGTGCGAACCGTAGAGACGGTTTTAAGAACTGGGTATCGGCGCGCGCAGCGCCGCCGGAGGTATGACTGCCTTGTCACTGGGGCGGAGTGTGCGAGGCGACAGATTCCAGATGCACCACTACCGTGGCTGCGCGGGGGACCCGCTTATGAGCTTGCGGGGTGAAGCCGCTTTCTTTGCTTATCTTTCTTTGCGGCGGCAAAGAAAGTAAGTGCCGCCCCGCACAGGGGCAACGCTAATAGACCACGAACAAAGCAAGGAAAGGCCAAAAGACCAACCCAAACAGACCACGAACAAAGCAAGGAAAGGCCAAAAGACCAGAAGGGCAACGCCAAACCAAACCACAAACCCAGCAAGGCACCGCCCAAATTCCAGATCAACAAAAAAAAGCGTCGCGAAGACCCCTCCCAGCCGGGCAGGCAAAAAAAAACCCCGCCAAAAACACCAAATTCAGCGCACACTCCGTAACTGCTCCCTCGCGGAGGGACAAACGCCTACTGGGGAGCCCATCATGGCAAAAGGTCAAATGCGCAGCAACCGCGAAGTAAAGAAACCGAAACAGGCCAAGAAACCTACACCGGCCACAACACCGTCGGGCGCGCCGCCGATCCGCGTTGCCCCAAGCAGCTCGGCAACCCAGAAAAAGAACTAGGCAAGCACCAACCCGGCAGCAAGCCCGCCGCCACCAGGCGGGCCTCAACCATCACTTCGAAATATCCTCCAACGCAACATCCCGTGTCTTCGGCCCAAGCGTTCCGATCGCCACCATCACCACCACCATCGCGCCCGAAATAAACACGAACACGCCATTCACACCAAAACGGCTCAAACACCCCGCAATCACAAACGCGGAAAACATCGCGGAAAGCCGGCTCCACGAATAAACAAATCCCACCGCCCTCGCCCGAATACCAGTCGGAAATAACTCGGCCTGATAGGCGTGGTAGCTGTACGAAATGATATTGCCCGCCAGCACCAGGCACACTCCCAGACTCACGAGCAATACCGTCTCCCGCGCCTGGCTGAACAGCAGCCCGCACACCACGTTCACCGCCGCCATGCAGATAATCACCGTCTTACGCTCGAAGCGGTCGGCAATCAGCATCCCCAGCAATGGCCCCAACGGCGCAGCAATCGCAATGACGCTCGCATACATCAAACTCGTCGTGACGGTAATGCCCTGCCTGATCAACAACGTCGGAATCCAGTTCGCGAAGCCGTAATAACCCATCGTCTGGAATACGTGGAAAATAATCAGCATCAGCGTGCGCTTGCGATACGGCGGCATCAGCAGATCGCGAAACGCCGCACGCGCACGCACCGGTTCAGGCAACGCCGGCTCCGGCAAAGGCCGTCCATATTCCCGCTCGACGCGCGCTTCAAGCCGCTTCATCACCGCGTCGGCTTCCTCGATGCGGCCCTTCTGCGCGAGCCAGCGCGGGCTCTCCGGCAAACGCCGGCGAATCCACCACACCACGATCGCGCCCACTACGCCGGTCAGCACAACCAGACGCCAGCCGTCGAGACCGAAGTAACGGTGCGGCACCAGCAAGTACGATAGAAACGCCACGATCGGCACCGCGCAGAAACCGACAGCCTGCGAAAAGGCCGATGCGCGACCACGCACGTGCTTCGGCACGAGCTCGGAGATGTACGTGCCGATCGTCACGATCTCCACGCCAATGCCAATCCCCGCGATGAAGCGCCAGAGGTTCAACCCAAGCGCCGTGTCCTGGAACGCCATGACGACGTTGGCCGCGGTGTACCAGAGCAACGACCAGGTGAAGATCGCGCGCCGCCCGAAACGGTCGGCGAGAAAACCGCATGCCGCCGTGCCAATGAACAGGCCGGCAAACAACGCCGCGATGAAACTCGCCACGCCGCTCGTGCCGAACAAACCATGCGTCGTCGCGGTCAGAATGCCGCTACGCACGAGACCCGGCGCGATGTAGCCGGAGAACATCAGGTCATACAGCTCGAAGAAAAGCCCGAGGCTCAGCAGCATCACCAATTGCCAGATCGAGCGCGTGGCGGGCAAGCGGTCGAGCCGCGCGGAAATGCGCACACCGTCCAGCGCGATCTCTTCCGCGCGGCCGCCCGCCGATGCGCCAGCATCCGAAGGCAAACCACCCAGCGCGCCGGCATCGCCAACCGCTGTCGCATATACCGCATGATTCGACGATTTCATCGTCTGTCTCCATGATTTCCCGGTCTGATGCCGGATGAGATTGATCGACTACGTTTCATGCAACGAGTACTCACTGCCTCACACCATCACGCTCACGCAGCTTCTCGCGGCACCTGCGCCGCACCGCCGCCCAACGCCGCGATCTGTGCCTCGTCGTAGCCCAAACCGCGCAGGACGTCGGCGGTGTGCTCGCCGATCTTTGCGATTGGCTGGCGTGGTTGCAAACGCGCGCCGTCCATCGAAATCGGCAACAGGGGCATCGCAGTTTCGCTGCCGTCGTCGAGGGTCAATCGCGCAAGGCCGCCGCTCTCGTTCAGGTGCGGATCGTCGAACAGGTCCTCGGGTTTCGTGATCGACGCAAACGGAATGTGGTCACGCTCGAACAGCGGCACAAGCGCGGCGCCTTCGAAGCGGCTCAAGGTTTCGCCGAGCGTCCGCAGCAGCCACTCGCGCGCCAGCACGCGGTCGTTGTTGGTCGCAAGGCGCGGATCGGCCAGCAGGTCGGCACGCTCGAGAATCGCGCACAGCGCGCGCCATTGGCCGTCACCGGTGGCGGCGATAAACATCTGCTCGTCGTTGGCAAGCCGGAACACGTCGTAGACCGCCCATGCGCTGATGCGCTCTGGCATCGGCGCGGCGGCCACGCCGGTCGCGGCGAACTGCTGCATGTGCTGCGCGGACAGCAGCACGCAGTTTTCGAACAGCGCGCTCTGTACTTCCTTGCCGCGCCCGCTCGTATGCCGTTCGTGCAACGCCGCAAGCACGCCGATCGCGCCGAACATGCCGCCCATGATGTCGTTGACCGAACTGCCCGCCCGCAACGGACGGCCTACCGGCCCGGTCATGTAGGCGAGACCGGCCATCATCTGCACCACTTCGTCCAGCGCGAGACGGTGTTCGTACGGACCGTTCAGAAAGCCTTTATGCGAGACATAAATCAGCCTGGGATTGCGTTCGCGCAGCGACGCATAATCGAGACCCAGGCTCGCCATGCGGCCCGGTTTGAAGTTCTCGACGAAGACGTCCGCGGTATCGACCAGCTTGTGCAGCGCGGCCAGTCCCGCTTCGCTATCGAGATCGAGCGCGACACTCTTCTTGTTGCGATTGAAGGTGCGAAAAAATCCCGCGCCCGTACCAAGCAAACGGCGCGTACCGTCGCCGCGCGGCGGTTCGACCTTGATGACTTCGGCGCCAAGGTCGCCAAGAATCATCCCGCAGGTCGGCCCCATCACCATATGCGACAACTCGACTACGCGAATCCCCGCCAGCGGCAACGCGCCCTGTTGCTCCGCCAGAGAAGCGGATGCGGAAGTGGTCGAAGAAACGGGAGCGGAAGAATCTGAAGTCATTGCAACACCTGTGAGTCGGAAGGTTCGATACGTTGCGGCGCGGCGCTGAACTGCTTCGGCAAACCGGCTCGCGCCAGATAGCCGTACAGAGGTTCGCCGGGTAGCGCCTCAGCGAGAATGTCGCGCGAGGCGATGAGTCGAGTAAGGTCGATGCCGGTGTCGTAGCCCATGCTGTCGAGCATGAACACGAGGTCTTCGGTGTTCACGTTGCCGGTTGCGCCCGGCGCATGCGGGCAGCCACCGAGACCGGCCAGCGACGCGTCGAATTCACGGATCCCGTGCTGCAGCGCGATCAGCGTATTCGCGAGACCGAGGCCGCGCGTGTCGTGGAAATGCAGCGAGCGCAACTTGCTTCCCGCCACCGCTCGCACCAGTTCGATGATCTCGCCCACCTGGCGCGGCGTCGCTTCACCCGTGGTGTCGCCGAGTGCAATGGCATCGGCACCGGCCCGCAACGCGGCGCGCGCAATCTGCTCGATGTCGGTATAGGGCACCGCGCCCTGCAGCGTGCAGCCGAACACGGTCGACAATCCCGCAATCAACTCCACGCGCCGCGCGTTTGCACCAGCCGCGCTATCGATCAGCTCGCGCATCGCGGCAAACGATTCGATCATCTCAGCGGGTGTCTTGCGGACGTTGGCAAGGCTATGCGCCGTGCTCACCGAAATCGGCGCGACGATCCGATGCACACCGGATGCGAGCGCGCGCTGTGCGCCCTTCAGGTTCGGCACCAACGCCGTAACGATCAGATCGCCGTAGGTCAGCGCGTGGGCGATCACGTCCTCGGCGTCGGCCATTTGCGGCAGCAGCTTCGCCGGCACAAACGACGCGACTTCCATATGCCGCACGCCGGCGGCATATGCCGCGTCGATCCAGCGTCGCTTGAATTCGGTGGGCATCGTGCGCGCAATGCTTTGCAGACCGTCGCGCATGCCGACTTCGGTCACGACGACGCGCTCATGGGTGTCACTCATGGTCTTGAATCCCGGTCTTGAATCTTGCGTGGAGGGCAGGGAAAGAAGTTGCTGAGCGACAGCGTGCCCGCGCGCGGCCGCGCGGCAAAGTCTGCGTTGACGACGCTCTCCATCGCCGCTCGCGATGGCGGCTCAGGCAAGCTGGACGGGCGCGCTCCGTCGCAAAGGGAAAACCCTTAAGGACTTGTCAGAGGGTGTTCAGAGCGCGTTCGACCCGCGCTCAATCCACGTCCCGCGCACGCTCAGGCGAGGCGCAGCAGATGGTCGAGCAAATTCGACGCCGCCAATGTCAGCGCCTTCCGGTCGCGCATGCAGATCACGAAGCGCCGCTCGGCCCATGCTTCGCTCAACGGCACGGCGGCAATGCCGTACTCGTCGGCGGCATGCCGGGACAACGCCTCACGTGGCAGGATCGCGACCGCAAGGCCGGCCTGGATAAAACGATAGGCGGCGTCGAAGGTCGATACGTAAGTTCGGTAGTTGAGCTCGTGGCCTTTTTCCGCCGCAATGCGCTGCATCAGCGCGTTCATCGAAGCGTTCGACGCAAGTCCGAGATGGTCGAACGCCAGGCTCTGCTCAAAACCGATTGCGGCCTCGCCGGCCAGCGGATGATCGCGCGGCACAAGTAGCGCGAGATGATCGGAGCGATACCGCAGCACGTCGAGATTGCCCATAGGCACCGAATCGCGGCAGATGCCGAGATCGGCCACACCCTCTTCCAGACCGCGCACGATCTCGGTACTGACGCGCTCTTCGACATCGACGCGAATCTGCGGATTGGCCTTCAGAAACACCGACAGCGCCTCGGGCAAGAACTCGACCATCGACGACACGTTCGCCAGCACCCGTACATGACCGCGCGCGCCGGCCGCGTATTCGCTGAGCTCGGCCTGCAGACGTTCGTGGCCCCGCATGATGAGCCGCGCGTGCCTGAGCAGCGCCTCCCCGGCGGCGGTCGCGCGCACGCCGCGCTGGCTGCGCGAGAGCAGCGCGACGTCGACCAGCGCTTCGAGATCGGCGAGCCGCTTGCTGACCGCGGACGGCGCAATGAATTCGCGTTCGGCCGCGCGCGCGATCGTGCCTTCCTCGCAGACGGCGATAAACAAGCGCAGCGTCACCTGATCGATTTGCCACATGGACGGGCGTGCCCTGGGTGTTTGGAGTCGGAAAATTATGCCCGAGGAACGCGGCGGGCAGCTTGCCCGGGATTTTCGCTCCGACTATGCTTGTGGACGCGGCGGCCGGACACCTGCCCGCACACTAGAAGCGCAGCGCGCGGCCCACCACCGAACAGAACAACCTATCAAGGCTCTCCATGTCCACCGCCAGTCTCTTCGTCACCTCCGCCGGTGTCGGCCTCGCGATTGCCGCACCGGTCGGCCCGATGGGCATGCTGTGCATTCGCCGCACGCTGACGGGCGGCCCGCGCGCGGGGCTCGCGATCGGCTTCGGCATTGCCACCGGCGACGCGGTTTACGGCCTGATCGCGGCGCTCGGCCTCGTCGGCATTTCGCAGTTCATGCTGGCCTACGACCGCCCCTTGCATCTGGTCGCCGGCCTGTTCCTGCTGTATCTCGGCGTGCGCACGCTGTTGCAGAAAGCTCCAGCCGAAGCCGCCAACGGCAATGGCAATGGCAATGGCGGCAGCGACGCTAACGGCAAACTCGCGCAGGTGGGCCGCGCCGGCGCGCTGCGCGCGTATGCGAGTTCATTGCTGCTCACGCTGACCAATCCGCAAACCGTCATCATGTTCGCCGCGCTGTTCACGACACTCGCGCCGCGTGGGGCATTTTCATCGAGCATCGCATTGACCACGGTCGGCGGCGTATTTTGCGGTTCGATCGCGTGGTGGTGTTTTCTCGTGACGGTCGTGTCGCTCGCGCGTCATGCGATCGGCAGCAAGTTGCGCGTTGCGATCGACCGGATCGTTGGGTTCACGCTGGCGGCATTCGGCATCGTCGAAATTCGCCGGGCACTTTGAGTGGGGTTTAAGGCCTTGGCGGCGCGCTTCGTACGCAAGCGCGGCAGTTTTGCGACAATAGCGGCTTTCGCCGTGCCGCCACGCGCCTGCCGCCGACCTTCGCCGACACTCGAAGGCCGGTGCGCGTAGGCCTTGCCGCCTGATCCGTCCAACCCACCCGACCGTCACCGGTCCGCTCAATGGCTCTTCCCCACATCGATCTGCTGTACTCCGTCTCCGGCCTGTTCGTCGGCTTCCTGGTCGGCCTGACGGGTGTCGGCGGCGGCTCGCTGATGACGCCGATCCTGGTTCTGCTGTTCAACGTGCATCCGGCTACCGCGGTCGGCACCGACCTGCTGTACGCGGCCGCCACCAAGGCGACGGGCACGCTGGTACACGGCCTGAAAGGCTCCGTCGACTGGCAGATCACACTGCGTCTCGCGGCCGGCAGCGTACCGGCCGCCACCCTCACCTTGATCCTGCTGCATCGGTACGGGATGGACACGCCGGGCGCGAGCCGGCTGATCCAGATCGTGCTCGGCGCCGCGCTGCTCGTCACCGCCGTGGCGCTGGTCTTCCGTCCGCAACTCGCGGCGCTCGGCGCGCGCCGTCAGCGCGCCCCGCGGCAAGGCCGCACGCTCGCGCTCACCATACTGACCGGCGCGGTGCTGGGCGTGCTGGTGTCGCTGACTTCGGTGGGGGCCGGCGCCATCGGCGTGACGGTGTTGCTGCTGCTCTATCCGTTGCTGCCGACCACGCGCATCGTCGGCTCCGATATCGCGCATGCGGTGCCGCTCACACTGCTGGCGGGCGCGGGGCACTGGCTGCTGGGTTCGATCGACTGGTCGATGCTGTTGTCGCTGCTGGTGGGTTCGCTGCCTGGCATCGCGATTGGCAGCTATCTGTTGTCAAAGGCACCGGACGCGCTGCTGCGCAACGTGCTCGCCGCCACGCTCACGCTGGTCGGTGTGCGCCTCGTGCTGGCGTGAAGCGGGCCTGAGAGACATAGACGGCGGCGCTGGCGGCCCCGCTTGCGCTTCTATTTGAAAAACCGGCAGGTCAGGTCGGCTTCGAACTGCTTGACCCATTGCCCGCGACGGTCCGGATAACTCTGTGCCCAGCCGCCGCGGCGAACCGTGACGAGGCGCTCATGTGGAGCCTCGCCCGGATTCAGGCGGGCGCTGATGTCGAAATGCACCGGCGCAAAGCCGTGCCGTGCGCATACCAGTTCGAAAGCCGCCCGATCGCCGATAGGCAAATCGGTGTAGCGCAAAAGCGTGATGTCCATGGCGAAGGCTCCCGTTTGCCTCACATCACAGTACGCTTCATGACGCGTTAATTGTGTGTCGCAGCGCACGCAGGGGCCGTTGCGGCACCGGCGTTCGACCCGCAACGGGTCTAAGCCATCATCGCCGCTTTAAAAATAATCGCCACGAAAAATAAAGCAAAAAAAAGCTCCGGGTATTAGCCGGAGCCCTCGCACTGGCATGCCTCAGAATGACGCATAACGATCTTGAATCGCCCACGCCCTCCGATACAGCTTTGCGCGCCTGCCGGCGCCTCGTGCGCCAGTTGCAAACTGCTGGAGCCAGGCCGCCTGATGCGGCCTGCCGATTGCAACTGTCTTACTGCTGTACAACGGTCAGCTTGTTGGTTACCGACGTCACGCCGGCAACGCCCTTGGCCACCGTACCGGCGTTGTCGATCTGGCCTTGATCAGGCACCGAGCCCGTCAGGGTCACCGCACCGCCACGAGCACGCACGGCGATGTTCGACACGTCGATACCTTGCGCCTTGGCAAGCGCGCTGCGCACCTTGCGGCCGAGTTGGCCATTCGCCTTCTTGGTGGCCTTGGCGCTTGCAGCCGGCGCGGCGGTCGTGCCCATCGTTGCATCGCTTGCCTGAGCGTACACGTTGCACGCCACCACCATTGCCACGACCGAGCCCAGCGTTTTCAGAAAACCGACCGATTTCATAGTTTCTATTCTCCTTAGCTACACATTGGACCGCATATACCAGCAGCGGCTTCGTTACGACTACGGGCGGCCATCCTGGACGCGGCAAGGCGCGGCTCAGCGACGGCCGACTATGGCTGCAACACGGTGTGCGAGAGGCGAGAGAAGCCGGCCGCCTTTATCGCATGCGCATCCACGCATACATGCGGTACGAGAGCCGGCAAGCCGCGAAGTCCGCCGGCGTGCCCGGTTCTTGTCTGTCGTGCCGGGTCACGCCGCGCAAACATTTGTTCGCGACGGCGATGCACAATTTAATCTAGCCGCGCCAGAAGCGCAAAGGGTTTAGTCATCCCTCGAGGTGGCTGCTGGTTGTCATCCGGTCATGGATCGTGTTTTATTCATGCACTGTTCATATTTTTGGCCGGGAGCCGGTTCACCGGCCGCTCACGAGGCCGTCATGGACCATTCGTGCGTCATTCATGCTTCGGTCATTTCCCCTTCACGGGCTGTTCACACGCTGTTCACGCGCCGTTCACGAATTGTTACGGGTTTGACAGCGCCCGCGCCGGCCCGGCGCTGCGCCACCGCGCGATTCTCGGGTACCATCGGCGCGACGCGCGCTGCCGTGCGGCGTGCCGGTTCGGCGTGGTCGCCGGCCCGGCATGGCGCGCGCCTCGTCCCGGTTCGCGTGCCGCACGGCGCCGCCACCCTGTCCACTTTCGACCGTAGCCGTCACGTCACCCGATGAAGCCAGCCACCGGCCGCAAACGCCCTCCCCGCCTCGTCGCCCGTTTTGTCGCGATCTCCTGGCGCGATCTGGCGGTCTCGTTCGGACCACTCGTGCTGATCGCCGTCGCGGCGATCTGGGTCGCCGTGCGCCTGATCCAGCCCGCGCCGCCGAATACGCTGACGATCAGCGCCGGCCCTGAAGGCAGCACCTTCTGGAACGCCGCGCAGAAATACAAGGCGATTCTGGCGCGCAACCGCATCACCCTGAACGTACTGCCCTCGGAAGGCTCGGTGCAGAATCTGAAGCGGCTTTCGGACCCGAAGTCGAACGTCGATGTCGCCTTCGTGCAAGACGGCATTTCGCCCGGCCCGGTCAGTCCGGACCTGATGTCGCTCGGCAGCGTCGCCTATGTGCCGCTGGCGATCTTCTATCACGGACCGACCATCAGCCGGCTCTCCGAATTCAAGGGCTTGCGCCTCGCGGTCGGCGCCGAGGGCAGCGGCACGCGTGAACTGGCGCTCGCGCTGCTCAAGGCCAATGGCATCGTGCCAGGCGGGCCGACCAAACTGCTGCCGCTCTCGGGCGACGACGCCGCCCAGGCCCTCGTTGCCGGCAAGGTCGACGCGGCTTTTCTGGCCGGCGATTCGGCACAACCGGCGGTGATGGGCAAGCTGAACCGCACGCCAAATGTGCAGTTCTACGATTTCACCCAGGCCGATGCCTATACCCGCCGGTTCCCCTATCTGACGCAGCTTCAGATACCGATGGGTGCATTCGACCTCGGCAAGAATCTGCCGGCCGCGCCGATGCACATGGTGGCGCCGACCGCCGAACTGGTGGCGCGCGACTCGCTGCATCCGGCCCTCTCCGATCTGCTGATCGAAGCGGCACGCGAGGTCCACGGCAAGGCAAACATCCTGCAGCGCGCCGGTGAATTCCCCGCGCCGCTCGCGCACGACTTCCCGATCAGCGACGACGCCGCCCGATACTACAAATCGGGCAAGAGCTTCCTCTACCGGGTCCTGCCGTTCTGGCTGGCCAGTCTCGCAGACCGGCTGCTGGTGGTCGTGGTGCCGCTGATCGTGCTGCTGATTCCGGCGCTGCGCGTGGTGCCATCCCTGTACACGTGGCGGGTGAAGTCGCGCATCTACCGCTGGTACGGCGCGCTGATCGCTATCGAGCGAAGCGCGCTCAGCGAGCATTCGGCCAGCGAACGCGCGTCGCTGATCGAACGGCTCGATGCGATCGAAGAATCGGTGAACGGTCTGAAAATGCCGCTCGCCTATGCGGATCAGTTCTACGTGCTGCGTGAGCACATCGGCTTCGTGCGCGAGCGGCTCACCCATAGCCGCGAGGCCCAGCGCGACGCAGCGGGCGAGCCGGACGAGCCCGGCGATCCGGATGCACCGGGCGAGTCCGGCGGCGGATCCGAACCGGCCGTCGCGGGTCCAAAGTCATATTGATCGGTGCAAGCCTCGGCTGCACCGCGTAAGATCATTACAAATCCGACGATCCAGCAGACAACATCGTCTGGAACAGGCAATCCGGGAGACATTTATGACCATTGGCATCGACGCCAGGCAACCGCTGTGGTTTTACGATTTTGTCTCGCCGTTCACGTACCTGTTGCTTGAGCAACACGACAAATGGCCGGGCTTCGACTTCGCGTTCACGCCGGTCGTGCTGAACGAGTTGTATCGCCACTGGGGCCAACGGCCCGCTTACAGCGTGCCCGCAAAGCGCACTTTCATGTATCGCCACGCGCTGTTTCGCGCGGAGCAACTCGGCATTCCGTTCAAGATGCCGCCGGCCCATCCGTTCGATTCGATGAAACCGCTCCTGCTCGCCACCGCGGCGAAAGGAGATATAGGCTTCGTACGCGAGATTTTCCGTTTCATCTGGCGCGAAGGCCGCGATCCGTCCAGCGATACGGCATTCGCCGAACTGTGCGAGCGCGTGGGCATGCCGGACGGCCCGGAACTCATCAAGAGTGAAGAAGTGAAAGCGCAACTGCAACGCAACACCGCGGACGCAATCGGTCTGGGCGTGTACGGCGTGCCGACCTTCTTTCTGAATGATCAATTGTTCTGGGGCGAAGACGCGTTGCCCATGGTGCTGTATTGCGCCCGCACCCCGAACTGGCTCGACTCGAAGGAAGTGAAACGGATCAGCTCGCTACCTTCGGGACTTGCGGACGTTTGAGCGAAAGCAAAAAGTAATGTTTGTGCAATCAGGCTCGCTTTTGCGGGCCTGATTGCGCCAAAAAGCCCGTCCTGATGCCGGCCATACCGTGCCCGCTATGCCGCCACACCATAAACGGCCTAAGGTTATAACCTTTGCGCCCTGCTCTCGCGATCCGGCTCGCCGGCAGCTCCGTAAGACGCTTCATCCGGACCTGACCTGCTTGCATCGCCTCCCCTGAACCATGGACGACGACTCCGCCGCCTCCCTCGACATCTGGCTTGTGCGCGTGCTGCGCACGCTGATCGTCGAGCGCAGCGTCACACAAACCGCGCTACGTCTGAACCAGACCCAGCCCGCCATCAGCACGGCGCTGCGCAAATTGCGCGAAACGCTGAACGACCCGATCCTCGTGCGCGGCAAGTCCGGCATGGTGCCGACGGAATACGGCGAATCCTTGCTGGCCTCGGCGCAACGTGTGCTGCGCGAAGTCGATTTCGTGGCGACGCCGCACGGCGACTTCGATGCCGGCCGCTCGCGCCGCACGTTCCGCGTGGCCGCGCCGGATTATCTCAACGACTTCTTCATGCCCACCGTGATCGCGCAATTTCGCGAAGCGGCGCCGCATGCGCGTCTGGAGATCGATTCGCTGAGCCCAATGCTCGATCATTCGGCCGCGCTCGACGCAGGCGAACTCGATCTGGTGATCGGCAACTGGCCGAAACCGGAGCCGCGTTTCGAACGCAGCGATCTGTTCTCCGATACGGTGGTGTGTCTGATGCGCGCCGATCATCCGCTCGCGCGCGCGCCGATGACGCGCGAAGCCTACCTCGCCGCGCCGCATCTCGCGCCCACCCCTTATAGCGGCGCGAGCGGCGGCGCCGTCGACATCGGCTTCGCACGGGCCCGCGCCGAGCGGCGCATCGTCGCCACGCTGCCTTACTTCGGCCTCGTGCCGCAAACGCTGCTGCAATCGGACCTGATCTTCACGACGACACGCCGGTTCGCGATGCACTACGCCAACATGCTGCCGCTCGCGGTGGTCGACGTGCCGATTCCGTTTCCGCGCATCAAGTGTTATCAGCTATGGCATCCGCAGCCGGACCGGCCGAGCGATATCGGCTGGCTGCGTACCCTGATGTCGCAAGTGTCGGACGCACTGGTCGCACAGAAGGTTCGGCGCACAAAAGGGCCGCCGAAAAAGGCAACGTCAGCCGCGGAGGACTGACGTTCTCGTTTGAACTGCTGGCTTGAACTTACGCTGAACGCCTGATGCCAGGTGTCTTGCTCTACCGGTTCACACGCTCGCGCAGAGTTTCTGTGTCGCTGTCTGCGCCATAGCCTGACGCGTACGGATCTGCAGCAACTCCGCACACACCGCGACCGCGATGGCCGCAGGTGCTTTATCGACAATGCCGCCGACGCCGATCGGGCACGTCATCTCCACCAGCCGATCCAGATCCACCCCGCGATCCAGCAAACGGCGCTCGAATTTCACGCGCTTCGTTTTAGACCCGATCATGCCGAAGTAGGTGAAATCGCGCCGCCGCATGATGCGCGCGGCAAGCGAAAAGTCGAGCGCATGGTTATGCGTCATCACGAGAAAATACGCGCCGGGCGGCGCCGTATCGACGATCGCATCCGGCGTGTCGGTTGCTTCGACCTGCACGTTGGCGGGCGTTTCCTCAGGGAACAGTTCGTCGCGCTCATCGACCCACTGGACGACGCACGGCAAGCTGCCGAGCAGCGTGACGAGCGCATGGCCGACGTGCCCCGCGCCGAACAGCACGATGTGCATCGGTGCCGGACGCGGTGCTTGCTCGGCGCTGTGCCGGCCGATCTGAACGGAAGAAAAATCGTTCATGGCGATCAATCCAGTTGGTTTCAATGATTGCACAATTGCGTTGGCGGGTCAGTGTGTTAGCCGATCATGGCGCGACCCGCGAAAGGCCGCGCCATGCGCACCGCTCGCTTACTGCCGCGCCGCCGCAGTCGCAGCCCGCACGGCACCGACGGCCTTGAGGATTTCCTCGCTGGTCGCAGGCGCGTTCAGCGGCGGATTGACCTTGTGGTCTCCCACGGCCGAGATGGCGTCGCGCACCGCGAAGAACACCGAGAACGGCAGCAGCAGCGGCGGCTCGCCGGTCGCCTTCGAGCGATGGATGCTGTCCTCCGCGTTGCGGTTCTTGAACAGGCGCACGCGGAAATCGGGCGGCGTATCGTTGACAGTCGGAATCTTGTAGGTGGACGGCGCGTGCGTCATCAGCTTGCCGCCTGCGTTCCACCACAGTTCCTCGGTTGTAAGCCAGCCCATGCCCTGAATGAACGCGCCTTCCACCTGACCGACGTCGAGCGCCGGGTTCAGCGACGCCCCCACGTCATGCAAAGCGTCCGCGCGCAGCACGCGCATTTCGCCGGTCAGCGTGTCGATCACCACTTCCGACACCGCCGCGCCGTACGAGTAGTAGTAAAACGGCCGGCCTTGCAGCTTCGATTGATCCCAGTAGAGCTTCGGCGTTGCGTAGAAGCCGTCCGACCAGAGTTGGATGCGCGCGACGTAGGCCTTCGCGATCACTTCTTCGAACGGCACGATCACTTCGCCGACCACCACGCGGTCGTGGACGAAACGCACGTCCGACGCCGCCACCTGTCCCGCGCCGAAACGCTCGGCGGCAAACGCCGACAGACGTTCGCGCAACTGGCGCGCGGCATCTTGCGCGGCCTTGCCGTTCAGGTCCGAACCGGTCGATGCGGCGGTCGCCGACGTGTTGGCGATCTTGCTTGTATCGGTCGCCGTCACGCGAATGCGGTTGAAGCCGATCCCGAGTTCATGCGCGACGACCTGCGCGACCTTGGTGTTCAAACCCTGGCCCATTTCGGTGCCGCCGTGGTTCACCAGCACGGAGCCGTCGGTGTAGATGTGGACCAGCGCGCCGGCCTGATTGAAGTGGGTCACGTTGAACGCGATGCCGAACTTGACCGGCGTGAGCGCGAGCCCCTTCTTCAGCACTTCGTTGTTCGCATTGAACTCGTTGATCGCCGCACGACGCGCGCGGTATTCGCTGGTCGCCTCGAGTTCGTCGATCAATTCGTGAATCACGTTGTCTTCGACCACCTGACCATACGGCGTCTGGTTGCGCTCGGTCTTGCCGTACAGATTGCGGCGGCGCACGTCGAGCGAATCCTCGCCGACCGAGCGCGCGACGTTGTCCATGATGTACTCGATCGCGAACGCGCCCTGCGGACCGCCGAAGCCGCGGAACGCGGTATTCGATTGCGTGTTGGTCTTGCCGCAGAAGCCGTCGATCGACACGTCGGACAACCAGTACGCGTTGTCGAAGTGGCACAGCGCGCGCGTCATCACCGGACCGGACAGGTCGGCGGAGAAACCGCAACGCGAGGTCATGTCGACGCTCACGCCGTCGATCACGCCCTTGTCGTCGTAGCCCACTTCATACGTGTAGTGGAAATCGTGGCGCTTGCCGGTCACCATCATGTCGTCGTCGCGGTCCGGTCGCAGCTTGACCGGGCACAGCAGCTTCCATGCAGCCAGCGCCGCGCAGCACGCGAACAGACCCGATTGCGATTCCTTGCCGCCGAAACCGCCGCCCATGCGGCGGCATTCGATCAGCACGTTGTGCGAGGCCACGCCCAGCGCGTGCGCGACCATATGCTGCATTTCGGTCGGGTGCTGCGTCGAGCAGTAGACGTGCATGCCGTCGTCGTCCTTCGGCACCGCGTACGAAATCTGGCCTTCCAGATAGAACTGTTCCTGGCCGCCGAGCAGCATCTCACCGGCTTCGCGATGCGCTGCACGGGCGATCTTCGTGCCGGCGTCGCCGCGCGCGAGTTTCATCGGCGGCAGGACGTGCTGGTTCGCGGCGCGCGCCTGTTGCGCGGTCAGGATCGCGGGCAGCTCTTCGTAGACGACTTCGGCGCGGCGCGCGGCGAGACGCGCGGTTTCATGCGAGGTCGCGACCACGATGAACATCGGCTGGCCGACGTATTGCACGACGCCGTCGGCGAGAATCGGATCGTCGCCGTGGATGATCGGGCCGACGTCGTTGACGCCGGGGATATCCTGCGCGGTGAAGATCGCAACCACGCCGGGCGTGGCACGCACTTTATCGAGCGACATCGAGACGATCTTCGCGTGCGCTTTCGGCGACAGGCCGAGCGCGGCATGCAGCGTGCCGGCGAGCGTCGGGATGTCGTCGGTGTAGGTTGCGCGGCCGCTCACGTGCAGATGCGCGGACTCGTGCGGACGCGAGATGTGGACCTGGGTAAAGTCGTCGAGATCCTGAAGGTCTTTCAGGAACGGTTCGGCATGCTGATTCATTCTTGTGTTCTCCGTATCCTTGTGGCGTCTCAGGCGCTTGCGCCGACGGGGGCGCAGGCAGCGGCAACCGCGCGAACATCCAGCGCGCTTCTCGGCAGCGGATTGTTCGGACGCGTTTCGAGCCAGAAGCGGTACAAGGTGTTCTTCGCGGCTTCGAGGCGGTAGTTGCTGGTCGCGCGCATGTCGCTGAGCGGCGCGTAGTCGTTGCCGAGCGCGAGCATCGCGGCCTGCGCGGTGGCTTCGTGCCATTCGGCGTCGCGCAGCACGGCTTCGGCGTGCGTCGCGCGCTTCGGTGTGGCGGCCATGCCGCCGAACGCAATGCGCGGCTCGCGGATCAGGTTGCCGTCGGCGATGAAGGAAAATGCGGCGCACACGGCCGAGATGTCCGAGTCGAAACGCTTCGACAGTTTGTAGGTGCGGAACTGCAGGTTCTTGCGCGCGCCGGTACGGGTCGGCACCTTGATCCCGACGACGAACTCATGCTCGGCCATGTCCTTCTTCTGATACGCGAGGTACAGATCTTCGAGCGGCATTTCGCGTTCGATCTCACCGCCGCGCACGATCACATGCGCGCCGAGTGCGATGAGGCCTGGCATCGAATCGCCGATCGGCGAACCGTTGGCGACGTTGCCGCCGAGCGTGCCGGCATTGCGGATCGGCAGCGATGCGAAGCGTTGCCACATTTCATGGAGTTCCGGATATTGCTTCGCCAGCTCAGCGTACGCCTTCTCGACCGTTACGCCCGCGCCGATCTCGATCCAGTCGTCATTGGTTTCGAGCTTTTGCAGCTCGGCGATCTGGCCGACGTAGACGATGTTGCCCAGTTCGCGCATCTGCTTGGTCACCCACAAGCCGATGTCCGTGCTGCCGGCGAGGATGCGGGCGGCCGGTTCGGCTTCCTTGATTTTCGCGAGCGCGTCGACGGTGCGCGGCGCATTGAACTGCTGTCCGGCGTGCTGGTAGTGGAAGGTGTCCTTGCGCTCGAGCGTGGCGAGCGTTTTCGACAGCGCCTCGACATTGACCGGCGCTTTCGGCGCGGGGGCTTCGAACATGCGCACGGCTGCGTCGACGATCGGACGATAGCCGGTGCAACGGCACAGATTGCCGGTCAGCGCGTTGCTGATCGCTTCGCGTGACGGCACGGTCCTGTTCGCGCAGCTATGTTCGTGGCCGTGCTTTTCGTACAGCGACCACATCGACATCACGAAGCCCGGCGTGCAGAAGCCGCACTGCGAGCCATGGCACTCGACCATCGCTTCCTGCACCGGATGCAGCGAGCCGTCAGGCTGGCGCAGGTCTTCGACGGTGTAAAGCGCTTTGCCGTCGAGGGTCGGCACGAACTGGATGCAGGCGTTCACCGCCTTGAAATCGACGCCGCCCGCCTCGTTGCGCTCACCGATCACGACCGTGCACGCGCCGCAGTCGCCTTCGGCGCAGCCTTCCTTGGTGCCCGTGCAATGCGCATCTTCGCGCAGATACTGCAGGACGGTGCGGGTGACGGGCGCGTCCTTGATCTCGCGGATCGCGTTGCGGTGGTAGAAGCGAATCGGCTCAGTCATGTCTCGTTACTCTCAATGTTCTGTGTCCGTGGGACGTGCTGCGATGATGGTTCGAAAACTATCACCGTCAATAAATACAACCCATAGCGGGGACCGCATGCGGGACATATCCGCAAAACGATATCGAGATGGGTTTAGGGGGCGGTTGACTTATGTTGATATGGCTGGTTTTCCGTATTTTCACAACAATATCGTCTTTACCGCCATTCTGGATCTTGGCCTTCTGATGCATGGCGCACGAAAAGCTCGCCTCCATGGAGATAGAAGCGACCTCTATATAGCTCTGGCACCGTTTTTCGGGTGGTACCGTTATTAAGCAATCCCTGCAAGGGAATCGGTTCCATGGGAAAATCACGCCTTTCCGCCGTTTTCAAGTCTCGTTTTCCCCATGCCCACCGACTCAGCGACACCTCGCAGCGAATTTTCGACGACCATGCAGATCATTCCGGTCGTCTTTTTCACGTTTCTTTGCTACCTGACGATCGGAATTCCGCTCGCGGTGCTGCCGGGCTACGTTCATGACGACCTCGGGTACAGCGCGATCCTGGCGGGCGCGGCGATTAGCGTTCAGTACCTCGCGACGCTGGCATCGCGGCCGCTTGCCGGCCGTTCGGCGGACACATTGGGGCCGAAGCGGACCGTGTCGATCGGCTTGCTGGGTTGTGGCGCGAGTGGGGTTCTGTTGCTGCTGGCCGTGTTGTGTGGGCGCTGGCCGGTGCTGAGCCTCGGGCTGCTGGTGTGCAGCCGTCTGGTGCTCGGATTCGGCGAAAGTCTGTGCGGGACGGGGGCGATTCTGTGGGGGATCGGCCGGGTGGGCACGAGCAACAACGCTCGGGTGATTTCGTGGAACGGCATTGCAACGTATGGCGCGCTCGCGATTGGCGCGCCGCTGGGTGTTGCGATTGCGCATTCGATCGGGTTCGCCGCGTTGGGCATTCTGGTGATTTTGCTGGCGGGGCTTGGGTTTTATCTGGCGCGGCTTATCGCGCCTGTGCCGATTGTGCATGGCGAGCGGATGTCGTATCGGAGCGTGTTCACACGGGTGTTGCCGCATGGGATCGGGTTGGCGCTGGGCTCGGCCGGCTTTGGCTCGATTGCGACGTTCATTACGCTGTTTTATGCGGCACGGCATTGGCCCAATGCGGCTTTGTCGCTGACTGTTTTCGGCACGCTGTTTATCGGCGCGCGCCTGTTGTTTGCCAATACGATCAAGGTCTACGGTGGGTTTCGTGTCGCGATTGCTTCGTTTTCGTTTGAGTGTACCGGGCTGTTGATGTTGTGGTTGGCGCCTGAGCCGCATATTGCGCTTGCGGGGGCTGCGTTGACCGGGTTTGGGTTTGCTTTGGTGTTTCCGGCTCTTGGGGTTGAAGCGGTTGGGCTTGTGCCGCCGGCTAGCCGCGGGGCAGCTTTGTCGGCGTATTCCGTGTTTCTCGATCTCTCGTTGGGGATTACCGGGCCGTTGGCCGGGTATATCGCTGGGGAGTTCGGCTATGCGCAGGTGTTTTTGTTTGCGGCGGTCGCGTCTGCGATGGCTGTTGTGCTGTCGACTATGATGTATTTGCGCAATGCGCGGGCGCCGAATGCGCCTGCGGCGACTTGATTGTTGTTGCCTGGTCGGCGGGTTTTTTGTTGATCTGGAATTTGGGCGGTGCCTTGCTGGGTTTGTGGTTTGGTTTGGCGTTGCCCTTCTGGTCTTTTGGCCTTTCCTTGCTTTGTTCGTGGTCTGTTTGGGTTGGTCTTTTGGCCTTTCCTTGCTGTGTTAGTGGTCTATTAGCGTTGCCCCTGTGCGGGGCGGCACCTACTTTTCTTTGCCTGCCGCAAAGAAAAGTAGGCAAAAGAAAGCGGCTCACACCGCTAATTCTTAAGCGGGTCCCCCGCGCAGTAACGGTAGTGGCGCATCTGGAATCTGTCGCCTCGCACATTCCGCCCCAGTGACAAGGCAGTCATACCTCCGGCGGCGCTGCGCGCGCCGATACCCCGTTCATATCGCCACCCCGCTACGGCTTCCACCCCCGATCCGCCCGCTGCGGTTTCACGCCTTGATCCGCCCGCTGCGATCTCGCGCCTTGATTCGCCCGCTGCGGTTTTCGCGCCTCGATTTGTCCAGATTCGGACTCGTCGGCGCATCGCTGTCACCAGGCCGCGGCCTCACTCTCCCGTTTGCCCCGGCTCTCTGCCCGCTGCCCCGCTGCTGCGAGCGCAACCACGGCAGTGATCGCGATCGCACCGCGAAAGCGAAAGCGAAAGCAAAGCACCGACATTTCCGAATTGGGGGTTGGCCAATCAGCGGGGGCATCTCGCCGAGGCGAAGCCGACGGCTCCCGCTGCGCGAAGCGAAGCCGCTGGTTTCCCCGGCAGACCCGTCCGCGACGCACGCAGTGCGGAGTGGGAGCTGATGAGCGCCTTGTCGCTAACGCGGAGTGCGCGAGGCGGCAGATTCCAGATGTACCACTACCGCTACTGTGCGGGGGACCCGCTTAAAAATTAGCGGTTTGAGCCGCTTTCTTTTGCCTACTTTTCTTTGCGGCCGGCAAAGAAAAGTAGGTGCCGCCCCGCACAGGGGCAACGCTAATAGACCACTAACAAAGCAAGGAAAGGCCAAGAGACCAAAAGCCCAACAACAGAACACACCACGCACCCTACAAGGAAAGCCCCAAAACCCAGACCAACAACAACCCCGCCGACCAGGCCCAAACCCTTATTTCCCCTCCGACAACCCTCTCTCAAGCGCCGCCACGCCAGCCGGCAACTCAACCTTAACCCCAAGATCCACCATCGTCCGCCCAAGCGCATGCAACGTGCGAAACAGATTGTGCTCCCGGCACTGCTCCCCCATCTGCCCGATCCGCACGATCGGCAAACCAAACGAACCCGAGATTTCCACCTGATGGTGCCGCGAAATGTGCCCACAAATATCAGCAGGACTCAACCGCTCCGGCACAACAATACCGACCACCGAATTCAACCGGCAAGGCGCCGGCGCATACAACTGCAAGCCCAATGCAGTAATCCCCGCCTGCAACGCCACCGAACACTTCAGATGCCGCGCAAAGCGCTTCTCAAGCGTCTCGGCGCAAACAAGACGCAGCGCCTCATGCAAAGCAAGCACGCCGGAAACCGGCGCCGTGTAGTGATACCCCGCGTTATGCCAGAAATTCTCCGCCAGCGAAGCATCAAGACACCAATGCGCATTCGCCGCCGTACGACCCTTCACCCGTGCCCATGCCTCATCCGAAAACGCGATCAGCGAGACACCCGGGATCGAGGACAAGCCCTTCTGCCCACCCGTAATCACCGCATCGATCCCCCACGCGTCCATCTCCAGCGGCATCGTGCTCAGCGTGCACACCGCGTCGACAATGACCAGCGCGCCCGCCGCTTTCGCCAGCGCCGCAATGTCCTTCAGGTGATGATTCCACACGGTGTTGGACGTCTCGCCCTGCACCACCGTGACAATCTCCGGCCGCTCGCGGCGAATCGCCTCGGCAACCGCGTCGAGACTCGCCACCGTGCCGTCCTCGACATCGAGCGTGACAACGTGTGCGCCGACTCGCCGACCCATCTCCGCCATCCGCTCGCTGAAAAAACCGTTCCTGATGCTCAGCACGCGCGTGCCTTCCCACGCCAGGTTGGAGATCGCCATTTCCATCGCGGCTGAACCCGGCCCTGCGACCCCCAGCACCCACTTCGAATTCGTCTGGAAGACGTAGCGCGCCATGGTCTTCACCTGGCCAATCACCTTCACCATCGTATTACCCAAGTGATTGATCACCACCGTATTGGCCTTCGCGACCGCCGCGGGAATCGGCACGGGACCGGCGCCCATCATCAGCAACGGTTCTTCGGGAAGAATGGCGTCGAGCGATTCGACCACCGGGCAGGGCACAAGGTGGGAAACGGATTCGGTAGAGAGCGATGATGTCGGCATGATCGGTACGTGAAAGTCAGGACGCAAAGGAACAAGCGGCCCCGCCAGCAGTGACACTGGCGGGGCCGTTCGTCCGATCATTCACCGATCCGCGCGATTGCGCAAGTTTTTTTACTTCACTTTGGTCTTATCGAGCTTCTTGCCGGTTGCCGCGTTATACCGCTCGACATACTCCTCGATCAGCTTGCGCATCGCGCGGCCGATCTGCCGGTAGTCCGACTCGTTCAGGTTCGCGAGCGATACCCGTCCCGACGGATGCTGCGTACCGAAGCCGCGTCCCGGCAACAGCACCACACGCGCCTCGCGCGCGAGGCGGAACAGCAACTCCGACGGCTCAGTGTTCTTCAGCAGCCACTCGACGAACTCGCGACCGAACATGCGCTCGCCGAGGAACTCGATGTCGAGAATCGTGTAGTAATCGACCTGATTCGGATCGCTGTCCTCGAACGAAATACCCACCTCTTCGTACAGCGCCTGCTTGCGCTTGCGGATCAAACGCTTCAACGCGTTCTTATACGCGTCCGGCGTGTCCATCAGCGAGAACAGCGAGAACAACACCATCTGCACCTGCTGCGGCGTCGACAAACCGGCGGTGTGATTCAGCGCGACAGTGCGGCTGTCGGCGACGAGGCGGTCGATGAACTTGAGCTTGTCCGGTTCAGTCGTGATCGATTCATAACGCTCGTGCAGCTGGTTCTTCGCTTCTTTCGGCAACTCGCCAATCAGTTTGTCGAGTACGTTGTCGCGATGCGTCGCGATCACGCCGAGACGCCAGCCGGTTGCGCCGAAATACTTCGAGTACGAGTAGACAAGAATCGTGTTCTTCGGCGCGAGCGCGAACAGCGAGACGAAATCGTCGGCGAAAGTGCCGTACACGTCGTCGGTCAATAGAATCAGATCGGGGCGTTCCTTGACGATGTCGGCGATGTATTGAAGGCTCTCGTCGTCGATCTTCACCGAAGGCGGATTGCTCGGGTTCACAAGGAAGAACGCCTTCACCTTCGGATCGCGCAGCTTGTCGAGTTCCTTCTTTGAATACTGCCAGCCGTTCGCAACGTCCGCCTCGAGATTCACGACGTTGAGCTGATAGTCGTTGAGACGCGGAATTTCGATGTACGGCGTGAAGATCGGCAAGCCAAGCGCGATCGTGTCACCGGGCTTGATCAGGTGATTCTCGCGCATCGTGTTGAAGATGTAAGTCATCGCCGCCGTGCCGCCTTCCACCGCGAACACGTCGAATTCGCCGACAAACGGATGGTTGCCGATCATCTCCTTGCGCAGATACTGCCCGACGATCAGTTCGGACAACTTGAGCATCCGGTCCGGCACCGGATAGTTCGACGCGAGAATGCCCTCGCACATTTCATAGAGAAAGTCGCCCGCGGAAAGTCCGAGCTGATCGCGCACATACGAGACCACACCACGCAAAAAGTCGATTCCCGGTACGCCCTTGTTTTCGCGCAGGAACAGATCGAAGCGCTCCGTGAGCCCTTCGCGACGCGGAAACCCGCCCACGCCTTCCGGCATATAGGCAAACGAACGTTCCGACTCGCGCATCGCGAAGAGACCAAGCTGCCAGAAGCCGTGGCGCGGAATCGTCGCGAGGAAGTTCGGGTTGCCGCGGCCGGCGTTGAGCATCGACGCGTTGGCGGCACGCTCTACCGCGCCGCCGCCGGCGGCCTTGATCAGTTCGTCCTTGAGTTCGAACGGGCTGAGCGCCGCGAAGCCGGCTTGAGCCATGTCGCCTTGTTTCTTGCCGCTTTTCTCTTTTGCCATGATGCGTTCTCCAGTGTGCAAGTGAATGACGCCGGCCTCGCGTGTGAAACTCTCAGTTGAGGCAGGCGTTAGAGAGATCGATAAATGCGTGCGCTAAACCCGGTTAAACCAGCCCGACCACGAGCGGCCCGAGCAACGTCAACGCGACGTTCGCAATCGCATAGGTGATCGCAAACGGCACCGTCGGTACGGCGCTTTCCGCCTTGTCGAGCACGCCGCCAAACGCCGGATTGGCACTGCGCGAACCCGAGAGCGCGCCGGCCAGAATCGCCGCGTTCCTGTAGCCAAGTACGTAGCGGCCGAACAGCATCGTCAGAAGCAGCGGGAACAAGGTGACGAACACGCCGAGCAGGAAAATCGTCATGCCGCTCTGCTTGACCGTTACGACCGCCTGCAAGCCGGAGTTCAACCCGACCACCGCGACGAACGCCGCGAGACCAAAGTCTTTTAGCAACTGCGAAGCCGCTGTCGGCATCGCGCCGTACATCGGATGTTTGCCGCGCATCCAGCCGAACAGCAGACCGGCCAGCAGACAGCCGCCGCCCGAGCCGAGCGTGAGCGGAATGCCGGCCACGTTGACGACGATCAGCCCGATCAGCAGACCGAGCACAAGGCCGACGCCCATATAGATGAAGTCGGTCTTGTTGCTGTACGGCAGTTCATAGCCGGCTGCATCGACGGCGCGCTTGGTGTCTTTCGGCGAACCGTAGAAGGTGATCACGTCGCCGTGTTCGAGCTTCGTTTCAGGCAGGATCGGCAGCGGCTGGCCGGCACGCGAAGCACTCTGGATAAAGACACCATGGCGCAAATCGCGGTCCACGACCTCACGTGCCGCGGCGATCGTCGTGTGATTCATGCCTTTGCGCGTGAACACGCCTTGGCGCGTCTGCATCACGACGCCACTGTCCTCGACGTTGGCAATTTCATTGCCGTTCGCACCGAAGGCGACCACCGCCTCGCGGCGGCCCACCACCAGCACTTCGTCGTTGGGTTGCAAGATCACGTCGGGCGTCGGCTCCAGGTTCTTGCCGTCACGCTTGATCCGCTCGACCGTCAACAGGTCCTGATGCAGGGTCTCGACGGCCTTGACCGTTTTCCCCGCACTGACATCGATCCGGTACGCACGCCCCACCAGTTCGGGTAACGCACTAATTTGCCCCGCGCTGAGGGACGGCGTACCTGCGGACAGTTCACGCTCCGCTTCGATCGACGCCTCGCGCAAGCCTTGCCCCATAAACTTCGGCAGGATGTTCACGCAGACGATGATCGCGCCGAGCGAGCCGAACACGTAGGTCACGGCGTACGCGATGGCGACGTCGGATTGCAGCGACTTGACCTGATCGGCAGGCAGACCGAGACGCGCGATCGCGTCGCCGGCCGTGCCGATAATCGCCGACTGCGTCAGCGCACCGCCCGCGAGCCCCGCGGCGAGGCCCTTGTTCAGATGGAACAGCTTCGCGCACACCACCACGGTGATTAGCGCGGAGACGGCGAGAAACACCGCCATCGCGATCTCACGCAGCGTCTTGCGGTTCAGGGAGTTGAAGAAGCCCGGCCCGGAGTCGTATCCGACCGCGTAAATGAATACGGCGAACATCACCGATTTCACGCCGTTGTCGATCGTCACACCGGCCTGACTGATCACGACCGCGGCGAGCAACGAACCGCCCACGCCGCCTAGCTGGAATTTACCGAAGTTGATCTGCCCGATGAAGTAACCCGCTGCAAGCGACAAAAACAGCGCAATCTCGGGTGATTTCTGAAAAATGTGATGTAGCCAGTCCATCGTGCCCTCGCTGGATAGTTTGCGATACTGAGTACTGGGTGCTGCATGTGCAGACGGACCTCACGGCATCCGCATGCGGTCGACCGCGCGCCACGCCGCGCGCAGTCCATCTGCCCGGCTAGCCGAACTTCCCGGCAAGGCCGACGACGATCGGCCCCATCAACGGCAACAGAATGTTCGAGAGTGCATAGGTGATCGTGTAGCCGATCACGGGCGTCGAGTTGCCGGTCACGCCGACCAGCGCGCTGATCGCCGGCGTACTGCATTGCTGACCGGCAATGGCGCCGAGCAGCATGGGCGTTTCGAGCTTGAGGAACACGCGGCCGATCCACAGCGACAGCAGACCGGGCACGAGCACCATCAGAATGCCGGCGACCGGCAACGCCAGACCGTATTCGCGCACCAGCTTGATGGCGTCGGGGCCGGCCGACAGTCCGACGGCAGCAATGAATGTGGCAAGCCCGAAGTCCTTGAGAATTTGTGCGGCGGCGGAAGGCAGCGAGCCGATTAACGGATGGCGCGAACGGATCCAGCCGAACAGCAGCCCTGAGAGCAGGCAGCCGCCGCCTGTGCCGAGCGCAATCGACACGCCGCCGATACGCCCGCCAAGATGACCGATCGCCATGCCGAGCAGCACGCCGAGGCCCAGATAAACGAAGTCGGTTTTCTGGGTTGCGGGGAGTACGTAGCCCAGATGCCGCGCGCCGCGCTCGACGTCGGCCTTCGCGCCCACCAGCGTCAGAACATCGCCGCGATTGAGTTCAGTGCCGGGCAACGCGGGCACCGTCGTTTCGAGCCGAGTGACGGCCGCGATATAAACGCCGCGCCCCTCTTCCGGCTTCGCCCTTTCGCGCACCTGCGCGACCGTCAGACCCTCCGCCTCGCGGCGTGTCAGCACGACGTCGAGCTTCTCCGCAATGAGTTGGCCGAAGCCGGCGTCCGCCACTTCTTCGCCGAGGCCGGCGGCCGCGGTCACGATCGCCTCGCGCCGCCCGGCCACCAGAATCACGTCGTCGTCTGCCAGCACCAGTTGCGGCTCGGCCGGCACCTCGGCGCCATTGCGTCGGACCCGCTCGACGGTGAGGTTGAAGCCGTAAGTCTGTTCAAATGCATGGATCGTGCCGCCCGCCGCCGCACCCACCCGGAACGCACGGCCGACCAGGGCCGGCGCCGCGGCCCGCTGACCCTCGCCGAAGGCGCCGTCGCCACCCAGCTTGTGCCATACGCGCTCGGCTTCTTCGCGCAAATTGACGCGCAGCAGCAGCGGCGCGAACTGGCTGGTGAACAGGACGATGGTGATCAGGCCGAACAGGTAACTCACGCTGTACGCGGTCACGATGTTGGCCTGCAAGCGCAAGGTCTCCGCATCGCCGAGGCCGAGCTTGGCGATCGCCTCCGAAGCGGTGCCGATCACGGCCGATTCCGTCGCGGCGCCGGCCAGCAGGCCGGCCGCCGTGCCGGCGTCGAGCCGCATGGCAAAGACGGCGATCATGATCAGCACCAGCACCGACACGATCTCGACCACCGACAGCAAGCCGTAACGCCATCCCCGGCCAATATTGGCGAAGAACTGCGGGCCACCGGTGAAACCCAGCGCGAAGATGAACAGCGCGAAGGCGATGTTCTTCAGATCGGGCGCAAGCCGCGCCCCTGTCTGACCCAGCAGCAAGGCCACGATCAGGGTGCCGCACACGCCCCCGAGCTGGATTGGCCCCACGCGAAACGACCCGATGAAGTACCCGATTGCAAGACTTGCGAACAGCGCGATCTCCGGTTGAGATCTCAGCAATTCACCGATCATGTTGGCTCGCCGATTTACGGTTTATTAGCAGAAAGTTGAAGAATCTCTCTCTGGGATTCGAAGCGAATTCGATCCGGGTCTTCACGACCCGAAAATGACGCATCCGGCATAACCGGTTTTCATCAAATCGAAATTTATGGCAATGACATGACGCTATGGGCGTCACAATAGATATGCCGCAATGCAATGAAGGTAGCGAAACGCTCTACGGTAAGCTTGACGGTCACGCTTTCCTCGCGAAGTTTGCCTGATGCCCAGACACAAACATAGTCTATGAATGGCCGATTTTCAGCACGATATCTTCATGCTTTTTTGGGATTGCTTTTTTAATAAATATTGTAGTTCGGCATCGCTGTCAATATTATTTTCAATTACGGCCGCTTTTGCTTCGCAAAAGATGATCTTTAGTAAATTCGAAACGTATTGCGAACTGCGCATGCAAGCGGCGTCCATTAGGCTATAGGGTCGATATACTGTCCTGCCCGCCTGCCACGCAGTGAGTCCATTTGCCGCGCCGGCACGCTTTCTTCGGAGCCATTCATGCGCATGATTCTGTTCAGCAGCCGCCAATACGACAGCGATACGTTCGCCGAAGCGAACGGCACGCATCGCTACGAGCTGCACTTCCAGGAATCGCACCTCGACGTCGAAACCGCGATCCTCGCGCAGGGCTATGAAGTGGTCTGCCCATTCGTCAACGACAACGTCGACGCCGCCGTGCTGGAACATCTCCATGCCGGCGGCACGCGCATGATCGCGCTGCGCTCGGCGGGCTTCAATCACGTCGACCTGGCCGCTGCCGAGCGTCTCGGCATAACGGTTGCCCGGGTGCCGGCCTACTCGCCGCACGCGGTCGCCGAGCATGCGGTCGGCCTGATTCTCGCGTTGAACCGGCGCTTGCCGCGTGCGGTCGCGCGTACCCGTGAAGGCGATTTCTCGCTGCATGGGCTGCTCGGCTTCGATCTGCACGGCAAGACCGCGGGTGTGATCGGCACCGGCATGATCGGCCGCGTATTTGGTCGCATCATGGCGGGCTTCGGCATGCAGGTGCTGGCTCATGACCCCGGCACGCCGGCCGAGGATCTGCTCGCGCTCGGCGCGCGCTACGTGCCGCTCGACACGCTGCTGGCCGAAAGCGACGTGGTCAGCCTGCATTGTCCGCTGGTGCCCGACACGTACCATCTGATCGACGGGCCCGCGTTGGCAAAGATGAAGCGCGGCGCGATGCTGATCAATACCGGGCGCGGCGGCCTCGTCGAAAGCAATGCGCTGATCGGCGCGCTGAAAGATGGCCAGCTCGGCCATCTGGGGCTCGATGTGTACGAGGAAGAAGGCGGCCTCTTTTTCGAAGACCACTCGAACCTGCCCCTGCAGGACGACGTGCTGGCACGCCTGTTGATGTTCCCGAACGTGATCGTCACCGCGCACCAGGCGTTCTTCACGCGCGAGGCGATGAACGAGATCGCGCAGACCACGCTCGAGAATGTCGCGGCATGGCAGGCCGGCACACCGCGCAATGTCGTGCAGGCACGAAGTTAAGCGCTGCCGCCGCCATCTACCGTAGTCGGGCGAATCGCCGTGCGGGCGTCGTCCGCTGCGCCGCAAATCTCGCGCAGCAAGGCCGCCTCGCGCTCGTGCACTTCCACCGGAAACCAGCGCGCGCCCGCATCGGCCAGATAGCGCGCGCGATGCTGCCCATTGCGAAACGCCACCACGCCTTCGCGCTCGAGACCGACCCAGCCCAGCAAACCCGGCGCGCGACGCGTCGAGATCGTCACATACGGCATCTGCGGAATACGCGGATTGTCCGGATCGAGAAACTCGCGAATCCCGCGCACTTTGCCCGCATGCCATTCGGCAACCGGCTTGAGCACGTAATCGGTGTTGTCGCGATCCGCGCACTCCAACAGCTTGCGAGCATCGACCATGACCACTTGATGGCGCGTGCCGTCAGCCACAAAGACGCGCTTCAGGCGCACATGGTCGTACCATTGATGGTCATGGAGGGGTACGGTCCAGACCGTCTCCGCACAAGCCGGCACAGCTTCGGGTGATGAATTGGACAAGGACAAAGGCAAGCTCGAAAAGCTAGCTGAAATCCGCCAGCGCGTTAAAAGAGCGCTAACGCTACGACCCGATTGTGAAAGACGCATGACAACCATCGGGATTAAGCGCAGCGCATGAGCACACTGACTGGATCAGCGGCCGGCCACCGCCCTCAACGGAGACAACGATGATAACGACGCAACATTTGAATGAGCATGTGCGCATCGAAGCCAACGAAGACACCGGCGTCGCCACCATCGTGCTCCAACGGCCCGCGCGGCGCAATGCCGTCGATCGGCCTACGGCGCAAGCGCTCAGCGAAGCCTTCGTTCGTTTCGAAGCGGAGCCGGCATGGCGCGCGGCCGTGCTGTTCGGCGCGGGCGGCACCTTCTGCGCCGGCGCGGACCTCACCGCGCTCGCCGACGAGAGCCGCCGCAATGAACTGCACGCCGACGGCAGCGGACCTGGTCCGATGGGCCCGACGCGCATGAGCTTCAGCAAACCGGTGATCGCCGCGATCGCCGGCCATGCGGTCGCCGGCGGCCTCGAACTGGCCGCGATGTGCGATCTGCGCGTGGTCGAGGAAGATGCCGTGCTCGGCGTGTTCTGCCGACGCGTCGGGATTCCGCTGATCGACGGCGGCACGGTCCGCTTACCGCGTCTGATTGGCCTGTCGCGGGCGCTCGATCTGATTTTGACGGGCCGCGCGGTGGAGGCGCAGGAAGCGCTCAGCCTGGGGCTGGCCAACCGCGTGGTACGCAAAGGTGAAGCTCGCGCGGCGGCGGAACAACTGGCCGCTGAACTGGCGGCCTTTCCGCAGGCCGCGCTGCTGGCGGACCGCCGCTCCGCGCTCGAAAACAGCACGCTCGAGGATCTTGCCCTCGCGTTGCAACGCGAAGGTGCCGGCGGCTATCAGGCCGTCTTCGAAGAAGGCGTCGCGGGCGCCGCACGTTTCGCCAAAGGTGCCGGCCGTCATGGCAACACCTTTAGATCAGACGAAAGCGCACCATAAAACTGCGTCACTGTGCTGCCGCATCTCAAATGCATGCAACGCCCACGCCAAGCGCATTTCAAAGCGGCACTCGAAGGCAGCTTTCAGAAAAAAACAACAGCCGGCTTGACGCTCAGCAAGGGTGTTTTGACTTAGGTAGAATCCCCTACTGTTTCCCCTTGCACGGCGCATGCGTTCTCGCCCCGAAAAATGCGCGCCTGCCGCGCGACGCCTCCCGTCGCGCCGATTCACACGCCATCACCCATGCCTTTACCCCTGCTCGCCCTTGCCGTCGCCGCCTTTGGAATCGGTACCACTGAATTCGTGATCATGGGGCTGCTGCCCGATGTTGCCCGCGACCTGTCCGTATCGATTCCCGCCGCCGGCATGCTGGTGTCGGCCTATGCGCTCGGCGTCACCATCGGCGCACCGATTGTCGCCATTGCCGTGGCCAATATGCCGCGCAAGAAAGCGTTGATGAGCCTGATCGGGGTCTTTATCGTCGGCAACCTGCTGTGCGCGATCGCGCCTAGCTATGCGGTGCTGATGGCCGCGCGCATCGTCACGGCGTTCTGCCATGGCGCGTTCTTCGGCATCGGGTCGGTGGTCGCGGCCGGTCTGGTTGCGCCGAACCGCCGCGCGCAAGCCATCGCGCTGATGTTCACGGGCCTGACGCTCGCCAATGTGCTCGGCGTGCCGCTCGGCACCGCGCTCGGGCAGGCAGTGGGCTGGCGCGCGACCTTCTGGGCGGTCACCGGTATCGGTATTCTTGCCGCGCTGGCGCTCGCGGTTTGCCTGCCGGCCAGAATCGAGATGCAGAAGGCAAGCCTTGTGCGCGAATTCAGCGTGCTGAAGAACCCGCAAGTGCTGATGGTGCTCGGCATCAGCGTGCTCGCGTCGGCCAGCCTGTTTTCCACCTTCACCTACATCACGCCGATTCTCGAAGACGTGAGCGGTTTCACGCCGCACGCGGTCACCTTCGTGCTGTTGCTGTTCGGCCTCGGCTTGACGGTGGGCAGCACGCTCGGCGGCAAGCTCGCGGACTGGCGGCTGATGCCCTCGCTGGTCGCGTTTCTGCTGGCAATCGTCGTGATCCTGACCATTTTCGCCGGCACGATGCATGCGCAGATTCCGGCCATGCTCACGATCTTCGTATGGGGTGTTCTGGCTTTTGCGATCGTGCCGCCGCTGCAAATGCTGATCGTCGACCGCGCGAGCCATGCGCCGAATCTGGCGTCGACTCTCAATCAAGGCGCGTTCAACCTCGGCAATGCAACCGGCGCGTGGCTCGGCGGCATGGCGATCGGCGCGGGCGCGCCACTTACCACGCTGCCGTGGGTCGGCGTGGCGACCTCGATCGGTGCACTGGCGCTGACGCTGTGGTCAGTGTCGATCGACCGGCGCGCGCAACGGATGGCGGTAGCCGGTTGATTGGTGGTTGAATGGTGGTTGAATGGTGGTTGATTGGTGGTTGATTGGCGGCTGACTGACGGTGCCGCGGCAAGCTAGCGGCGAGGCACGCTCCTCGTATGCGCTAACTACCGTTCTTACCCACGCCGCACGAAGGTGCAAAGGACGAATGACTCGAGGCCGTAGTAGCATCTCGGCCGATGAAAGTCATCTTCACACGCGATTTCCTCGCACTGATCCTGAGTGTGGCCGTCGTCGGACTCGGCAGCGGCGCCACGCTTCCGCTCACCGCCCTCGCGCTGACGCAGGCAGGCTATGGCACCGACGTGGTCGGCCTGCTGACCGCCGCGCAAGCCGGCGGCGGTCTGATCGTCGTGCCGCTGGCCGCTTGGGTCGCGGCGCGCTTTGGCGGACGCCAGGTGATCGTCGGCGCGGTGCTGACCGTCGCGCTCGCCACCGCGCTGATGCAATTCACCTCGAACCTATGGTTATGGGCGGTGCTGCGCGTGCTCTGCGGCGCGGCGCTGATGCTGCTCTTCACGATCAGCGAAGCATGGGTCAACCAGCTCGCCGACGACGCCACCCGCGGCCGGGTCATCGCGATCTACGCGACCACCTTCACCCTATTCCAGATGTCGGGCCCGGTCCTGGTGAGCCAGATCGCCGATTTCATGCACGGGCGTTTCCTGATGTGCGGCGCGATCTTCCTGCTCGCCTTGCCGACGCTCGCCAGTATCCGCAAAACACCGCACGCGTCCGAGGATGAACACGCAGCGCACGGCAGTTGGCGCCACGTGCTGCCGCAAATGCCGGCGCTTGTGATCGGCACGGGCTTCTTCGCGCTGTTCGACACGATCGCGCTGTCGCTGCTGCCGCTCTTCGCCATGTCGCATGGCATCACGAGCGAAGTGGCCGTGCTGTTCGCCTCGGCCCTGCTGCTCGGCGACACGACACTGCAGTATCCGATCGGCTGGCTCGCCGACCGGCTTGGCCGCGAACGCGTGCATATCGGCTGCGGTGTGATCGTCGTGGTGCTGCTGCCGTTGCTGCCCTGGGCGATTCAGTCGCCGTGGCTGTGCTGGCCTCTGCTGTATGTGCTCGGTGCGGCGGCTGGTGCGGTCTATACGCTGTCGCTGGTTGCGTGCGGCGAGCGTTTCCGCGGCGTCGCGCTGGTGTCAGCGAGTTCACTGATGGGCGCGTCATGGAGCGCCGCCAGTTTCGGTGGGCCGCTGGTGGCCGGCGCATTGATGAAGGGGGTCGGCAATGATGCGATGGTCGGCGTGCTGCTTGCCGCGGCGCTCGCGTTTCTCGTTGCTGCGTGGTGGGAAAGGCGGCGCGCGCCGGCGGGAGCGATCGGCTGACGGTGTGGCTGACGGTGCGGCTGCGGCCGCGGTGCTGATGCTAACGCGGATACTCTGTTGCCCATGCCGGAGCCGGTAGGCAAAACGGGGAAGCCGCGATGGCCTCCCCGTTTTGCATTGCGCTTCGTGCCGCGCTTGTTCCGCGCTTCTTCCGCGCTTCTTCCGCACTTCTTCCGCGTTATTTCAACGCCGGCAGAATTTCTCCAACGCAAGTCCCGAAGCCGACACGGTAGCCATCGCCCTGACACCATCCGGCAAGCGTCAGTTCGTCGCCGTCTTCGATAAAGCCTCGCGTGCCGCCTTCCTTCAGTTCCAGCGGATTCTTGCCGTTCCAGGTGGATTCGAGCAGGCTGCCGCATGAATCCGCAGTGGGGCCGCTGATCGTGCCGGAGCCCATCAGATCGCCGACCCGCGTGTTGCAGCCCGACACCGTGTGATGCGCGAGCTGTTGCGCCATCGTCCAGTACATGTGCTTGAAGTTGGTCCGCGAGATCGTGGTGGCCTGCTTTGCGGTTTGCGGCCGCAGCGTCACTTCCAGTGAGATATCGAACGCGTGCTTGCCGTCGTGGCGCAGGTATGCCAACGGCTGCGGCTCCTGCACCGGCTGCTCGACGCGGAACGGTTCGAGCGCGTCGAGCGTCACGATCCACGGCGAGATCGTCGTCGCGAACGTCTTCGAGTTGAACGGGCCGAGCGGCACGTATTCCCATTGCTGGATATCGCGCGCGCTCCAGTCGTTCAACAGCACCATGCCGAAGATGTGCGCTTCGGCATCGGCGCAGGCAATCGGCTCGCCCAGCGTATTGCCGCTGCCGATCACGAAACCAGTCTCCAGTTCGATATCCAGCTTGCGGCACGCGCCGAACACCGGACGTTCCTGATCCGGCAGTTTCAACTGACCGTTGGGCCGCCGCACCGGCGTGCCGCTTACCACCACCGACGACGCGCGTCCGTTGTAAGCGATCGGCATCTCCGACCAGTTAGGCAACAGCGCATTCTTGGGATCGCGGAACATCGAGCCCACATTGGTCGCGTGCTCCTTCGACGAATAGAAATCGGTGTAGCCGGGAATCTGCACGGGCAGGTGAAGTTGCGCATCGGCCTGGGGCACGAGCGCTTTCGAACGCAAGGCGGCATCGTCGCGCAAGGTCGCGGTGTCGCGCGCCAGCAGACTGCTCAACTGGATGCGCACGCTGCGCCATGCATCGCGGCCAAGCGAGATGAAATCGTTGAGGGTGTCCTGCTCGAACGCCCGATCCTTCAGCGCAATGAATTGATCGGCCGAGGCGACCGGAAGCTTGAGCAAGCCGGCCGATTTGAGCACGCTCAGATCGACGATCTGGTCGCCGATTGCCACACCCACGCGCCGCGCGGGGTTGGCCTTGTCGCTGAAAATGCCGAACGGCAGGTTCTGGATCGAAAAATCGTTGGTCGGGTCGTTAGCCGACTCGACCCAGCTCTTGCGCGACGGATCGAGCGTCGCCTGAAGATCGCTCAATGCGTTCATCGTTGCTCCGGGTTGAAGTGTTTCTTGAGACCTTGCCAGCACTCGTAGTAATGCGCCTGCAGTTGCGCCGTTTCGAGCGCGAAACGGGTCGGCTTGATCAGGGTGCGCGTTTCGAACATGAAGGCCATCGTGTCGCCGACCTTCTTCGGCGTGGACGTATCGCTGTGCGACGCTTTCTCGAAGGTGTCCGCGTCCGGTCCATGACCCGACATGCAGTTGTGCAGACTCGCGCCGCCCGGCACGAAACCCTCGGCCTTCGCGTCGTACACGCCGTGCACGAGACCCATGAATTCGCTCGCCACGTTGCGATGGAACCAGGGCGGGCGGAACGTATCTTCGGCCGCGAGCCAGCGCGGCGGGAAAATCACGAAGTCGATCGTATCGACGCCCGGCGTATCGCTTTGCGACTGCAGCACCAGAAAGATCGACGGGTCCGGATGGTCGAAGCTGATCGAACCGATCGTGTTGAAGCGGCGCAGGTCGTATTTGTACGGCGCGTAGTTGCCATGCCACGCCACTACATCGAGCGGTGAATGGCCGATGTCCGCGCGCCACAGATTGCCGTTCATCTTGGCGACGAGTTCGAAATCGCCTTCGCGGTCTTCATACGCGGCATGCGGCGTGAGGAAATCGCGCGGATTGGCAAGGCCGTTCGAACCGATCGGGCCGAGGTCCGGCAGACGCAGCAACGCGCCGAAGTTCTCGCAGATGTAGCCGCGCGCCGCGCCATCCGGCAAGCTCACCGCGAAGCGCACACCGCGCGGGATCACCGCGATCTCGAACGGCTCGACATCGAGTTGGCCCATTTCCGTGGCGATATGCAGGCGGCCTTCCTGCGGCACGATCAGCAACTCGCCGTCGGCGTTGTAGAAGAAGCGGTCCTGCATCGAGCGATTCGCGGCGTACAGGTGGATCGCGCAGCCGTTCATCGCTTCGGCCGAACCGTTGCCTGCCATCGTCACCCAACCGTCGATGAAATCGGTCGGCTCGGTGGGCATGGGCAACGCATCCCAGCGCAACTGATTGGGCGGTGTAGGCGGCACTTCGGCGAAGTTGGCGACGAGCCGTTCCGACGGCAGTTGCGTGAACGGCTTGTGAACGGCCGCCGGACGAATCCGGTACAGCCACGAACGGCGATTGTGTCCGCGCGGCGCCGTGAACGCGGTGCCCGACAACTGCTCCGCGTACAAGCCATAGGCCGCACGCTGCGGCGAATTGCGGCCTTCAGGCAACGCGCCCGGCAAAGCCTCCGAAGCGAATTCGTTAGCGAATCCCGACTGATAGCCCGGCTCGATCTCGAGCCGCGAACTGGCGGTATTCGGTGTACAGGTTGAGGTTTCCATGCAAGGTTCTCCGTTGATACTCGATCTGCCGGCGTGAGCGGTTTATCTCAGGCCGTGCGCGGTTCGGATGGACTGCGTTGCCGTGTCGCCGCAGCCAGTGCGATGACCAGCAGCGCGGAGCACAGCACCGGCAGCGCAGCCGCGTGAAACAGCGATTCGTTCGACCAGTTCAGTGCAATCAATTGTCCGCCGACCAGCGGCCCGATCACCGAGCCGATGCGGCCGATGCCGAGGCTCCAGCCGATGCCGGTGGAACGCAACGCGGTCGGATAAAAGTGGCCGGCCAACGCGTTGACCGCAGGTTGGCCGCCAACCACGCAGAAGCCGCCCACGAACACGACAAGCAGCAGCCACGGCAACGCATGCGCCACCGTACCGATGGTGCCGACCGCCAGCGCCGCGCCCGCGAAACACACAAACAGTACGCGCACAAAGCCAAAGCGCTCGATGAACCAGCCAAGCAGCAAAGTGCCGACCACGCCGCCGGTTTGCAGCACGGTGCCGACGATCACCGCCGTGCCCGGCGAGTAACCGGCGTCGCGCATCACGGTGGGCAGCCAGTTCGACAGGAAATAAAGATCGATCAGGTTCATGAAACTGATCGCCCACAGAATCAGCGTGACAGCACCCCGTCCCGCACGGAACAGTTCGGCAACCGGCGCGCCGCCGTTGCCCTTCTCACGCACGACGACACGCGTGTTCGCATCGATCGGCAGCGTCGGATCAAACCTGGCGAGCCAGCGTAAGGCGCGATCGCTGCGTCCTTTGAGAACGAGAAATTGCAGCGACTCCGGCAACGCCGCCAGCATCGCGAACGCGAGCAGCAACGGCACCGCGCCGCCCACCCAGAACACCGCGCGCCAACCATACGCGGGAATCAGCGCGGCACTGATGAAGCCGCCCAACGCGGCGCCCAGCGTAAAACCACACGACACCAGCATCATGCGCTTGACGCGATGCGCGGGCGTGGAGAACTCGCCGACCAGCGCCATCGCGTTCGGCATGATGCAGCCGAGGCCAAGCCCGGTGATGAAGCGCAGCGTGATCAAGACGGGGATCGTCGTGGCGAAGGGCGTGGCCAGCATCGACAGCGCGAAGAAAAACGTTGCGCCGATCAATACCGGCCGCCGGCCAATCCGGTCAGCCAGCACCGACAAGCCCAGCGCGCCCAGCAGCATGCCGAACAGACTGGCGCTGAACACTGGCCCGAGCGCCGCCTTGGAAACATGCCATTCGCCGATCACGCTTGGCGCGACGTAGCCCATCGCCTGCGCGTCGAAGCCGTCGATCACGAGACACAGACCGCATAGCGCGAGCAGCATCAATTGAAATGCGGGGTGATGCGATTCGCCGAGCACGCGCTCGACTTCGATGACATTGGCGGCGGCTGTGGCCGGTTTGGCGCTCATTAGGTCGTCCCCTCGTCATGACTGGATTGCTGATTCGCGGTGCGCACCAGGCGATGGGTCCGCACAGGCGGGCGCCTTTCCCGCAAAGAAAGCGCAGACGCCACCACGCTGCACTGCCGCACAGAGATTTACGTATAGTAAAACCAATTACGAATAGTGAAATTAACGTATACCCTGAATGCTTGCGGTGAACACGCCGGCAGCCCGTGCTGACAGGCGCTCGACCGATAACGTTATGAGCATTTTGTTCAAGTGCGCGCGGCGCGGACTGCTACCATCAATGGAAGCGGCAACCGCGTCGTGTTGCCGGGCGCCCAGTGCGCACCTATCTCCATCCATTCGCCTACATGATTCCGCCGACCATCCCCAACCTGATTGCCCGTGCCGCCGAGCACCGCTTTCTCGGCGAACATCTGGTGATGGGAACGGGCGTGCATAGCGAAATCGCGCTGGCGCAGTTCGACGGCGTCGAGCTTGCCAGTGCCTATGAGCCGATCTTCGATATCAGCGTGCATGCGTTGGCGCAGTCGCTGACGTCGGGTGCCGAAGGCGTGGATCGTTTCGGCGATGAACTCGGATTTCAGGCGGTCACGCAACGTCTCGACGGCGCGGCCTTCGATGCTTTCGATCCCTTCGACCGGATCGCCGACGATCAGCAACTGGTCGCGCTCGACCGCATGTCACGCGCACTGCACGCAATCAATTTCTTCGGCGCGCAGCGGCACGGGCTGTTGTTTCTGCGGGTGCATGAGCGCCTGCTCAAGAGCGTCAAGTACGACCACGGACGGCATTTCTCGAGTGTGCTACTGTCGTTCGGGCTGAACCCGTCGCGCGTGGTGATCGAGCTGCCCGCCGCAGCGGTCGCGCATAAGACGTTCCTTGGTTATCTGACCACGAGCTATCAGCGCTACGGCTTCAAGGTGGCGGGGAATCTGTCGAACGCGGGGCAGATTCTGTCGGTCTCGGAAACGGCGCGGCTCGACTTCATCAAGATGGATGCGGCAATCGCGTTGCGCGATGCAATGGTGAAGCCGCTAGTCGGCTATGCGAGCCGGCTGCGGGTTCCGTTGATCTTCAATCGGGTGATCGACGAGCCGCAATTCCTCGCGCTGCAGCAGTACGACGTGCGCTTCGTGCAAGGGCCGTTGTTCACCGCGCATTATCACGATCGGGCAGTGTGACCCGGTTCTCCGGGATTCACCGGAGCTCGTCCGGATCAGCCGGGGTTGAGGCCGCCCGGCGCTCAACCGGTATCCCCCAGACGGCGCGCCAGCGCCTTCAGACGCGGCGCCACGGTTTCCCGAAACACCTCCTCCCCCATCGACGACGCCGGCCCGCTGCAACTCAGCACCAGCCAGCGGCCTTCGCGCGGCTCGCGAAACGGCACCGCGACCGCGTTCACGTCGTCATGCCACGCGCGGAACGAATAGCAGCAACGCTCGTGCGCGAAGGCCTCGATTTCCTTTTCGGCATCCGCCAGCAATGCAGCGCCCTCCTTGCCGGCGGCTTTCTTGAGCTCGGCCAGCAATGCGACGCGCACGTCCGGCGCCTGCACCGCCAGATACGCGCGCCCCATCGAACTCGTCAACATCGACAGTTTCGAGCCGGAGGCGAGTCCGAGCGTCAATGCGGTTTCGCTGCGGATCGTCTCCAGATAAATCATGTCGAGACCGTCGCGGCACCCGAGCGACACCGCCGCGCCCACTTCGCGCGCGAAGGTGCGCATGTGCGGGCGCGCGAGTTCGAGCGTGTCGGTACCCGAGAGCAGCGCGAAACCTAGCGACAGCACGCCGGCGTCGAGCGCATATTTACCCAGGGTTTCGTCGAACCGCAGATAGCCGAGCATGGTCAGCGTGTAGGTCAAACGGTTGACGGTCGCCTTCGGCAAACCCGTGCGTTCGACGAAATCGCGATTACCGAGCATCGTGTCGCCCGGCTTGAACGCGCGCAGCAAGTCCAGACCACGAGCGAGGGCGACGACAAATTTTCGCTCGTCGAGCGGTTCGGAGAGAGTGGATGCAGGCGTCATGTGGTGATACACTCGGTTGTGGTTTGCAAAACATTGTTCCGCATAGCGGAACCTAAGTCAAGCACAGATCCGTTTTGGTCAAGCAAGGAATCAGGAGATACGTCATGGCAGAGGCCGCGCAGTTTCACTGGGAAGACCCGCTGCTGCTGGATCAGCAGCTCACCGAAGACGAACGCATGGTGCGCGACGCCGCCGCCGCTTACTCGCAGGACAAGCTGCAGCCGCGCGTGCTCGAAGCGTTCCGTCACGAGAAGACCGACATCGAGATCTTCCGCGAAATGGGCGAGCTCGGGCTGCTCGGGCCGACGATTCCCGAGCAATACGGCGGCCCCGGCCTGAACTACGTGGCGTACGGTCTGATCGCGCGGGAAGTGGAGCGCGTCGATTCCGGCTACCGGTCGATGATGTCGGTGCAATCGTCGCTCGTGATGGTGCCGATCTACGAATTCGGCTCGGAAGCGCAAAAGCAGAAGTACCTGCCGAAGCTCGCCACCGGCGAATGGATCGGCTGCTTCGGACTGACCGAGCCGAACCACGGCTCCGATCCGGGCAGCATGGTGACGCGGGCGAAAAAGGTCGACGGCGGCTATTCGCTGTCGGGCTCGAAGATGTGGATCACCAATTCGCCAATCGCCGACGTGTTTGTCGTGTGGGCGAAGCTCGAGGAAAACGGCAAGGACTCGATCCGAGGCTTCATTCTCGAGAAGGGCTGGAAGGGGTTGTCGGCGCCGACCATCCATAGCAAGGTGGGTCTGCGCGCTTCGATCACCGGCGAGATCGTGCTCGACGAAGTGTTCGTGCCGGAAGAAAATCGCTTCCCCGAGGTCAGCGGCTTGCGCGGCCCCTTCACGTGCCTGAACTCGGCGCGTTACGGGATTGCCTGGGGCGCGCTTGGCGCGGCTGAGGCGTGCTGGCACACGGCGCGTCAATACGTGCTGGACCGCAAGCAGTTCGGCCGGCCGCTCGCCGCGAACCAGTTGATTCAGAAAAAGCTCGCCGACATGCAAACCGAAATCACGCTCGGCCTGCAAGGCGTTTTGCGTCTGGGCCGCATGAAAGACGAAGGCACGGCTGCCGTCGAAATTACGTCGATCATGAAACGCAATTCGTGCGGCAAGGCGCTGGACATTGCGCGGCTCGCGCGCGACATGCTCGGCGGCAACGGCATCTCGGACGAGTTCGGCATCGCACGGCATCTGGTCAATCTGGAAGTCGTGAACACGTATGAAGGGACGCACGACATCCACGCGCTGATCCTCGGGCGCGCGCAAACCGGAATTCAAGCGTTTTTCTGACGCGCCGATTGCGTTGATGGCGGCGTTTCGCGGTCTGGTTCTGGCCGCTGACTTGCTGGATGGAAAAGAAAAGGCCGGTTCCTGTGAACCGGCCTTTTTCTATTGCGGCGCCACCATGAATCCAAGGGGGCGCCGGGTGCTCCATCAGCCGCTTACTTGTTCGGCTGCGGCGTCAAACGCAGATACGGGCGCAGCGCCTTGTATCCCTTCGGGAATTTCTGCTTGATGACTTCTTCATCTTTCAACGACGGCACGATCACCACGTCGTCGCCCTGCTTCCAGTTGCCGGGCGTGGCGACTGAGTGAGAGTCGGTGAGTTGCAGCGAGTCGATCACGCGCAGCACTTCGTCGAAGTTGCGCCCGGTGCTGGCCGGATACGTAATGGTCAAACGGATTTTCTTTTTCGGATCGATCACGAACAGCGAGCGGACCGTGAACGTCTCACTGGCGTTCGGGTGAATCATGTCGTACAACTGGGAGACCTTGCGGTCGCCGTCGGCGAGAATCGGAAAACCGACATTGGCGGCTTGCGTCTCGTTAATGTCCTTGATCCATTCCTTGTGCGATTCGGCGCTGTCGACCGACAATGCAATCGTCTTGACATTGCGCTTCTCGAATTCGTCGGCCAGCTTCGCCGTCAAACCCAGCTCGGTCGTGCAGACCGGCGTGAAATCAGCGGGATGCGAGAACAGCACACCCCAACTGTCACCCAGCCATTCGTGGAACCTGATACGGCCAACACTCGACTCCTGCTCGAAATCCGGCGCGATATCGCCAAGACGTAGACTCATAATGCAGCTCCTTGATTGTGTTCGGACATTCCGCGCGTTCGCCGGCGACGCCACGCCAAAGCGCCCCTGGCGAAGACACCTCGGCTAAAGCGTCCCTGGCTAATGCGCCCCCGGCAAAGCTACAGCATACGGGAGTGACCGTACACACCTAACGAACATCGCGTCACTACTTTATGCGTTTTTGTAATTTTCACCGTTTTAGTGGAAACTTTGCGGGACAGATCAACTCCATCTCAAGCAAACTTTGCTGCGGGGTGCCGCAAAGAGGGAGTTTTTAAGCTTCACTGCAACCAGGAACGGTTCGTGCGTTCGTTATCGAGAACCGAGCACTGCGCTCGCCAGCGGCCGTTTCTTTGGTTACGATTCACGCGTGGCGTGAGACGAAGGGGAGCTGTCAATGTCGGAAGTCAACAAGGAGAGATTGATGTCGGATATCAAAACCGTCCTCGCGGACGCTGAGGATCTGCTGAAACAGGCCGCGAGCGCCACTGGCGAGCGCGCTTCGGAACTGCGTGAAACGGCGCTCACGCGCCTGAAGCAGGCTAAGGAAAAGGCGGCTGACGTACAGGTCGTGGTGGTCGAGAAAGGCAAGAAGGCCGCCCGCGCTACCGACGATTACGTGCACGAGCATCCGTGGGCATCCATCGGCATCGCCGCGGGCGCCGGCGTACTGCTCGGGCTGTTGATCAACCGCAAGTAACACTGCTCACACTGGTGGCGCTGCGACGGCGTATCGCGTCCGGCACACCAGCGAATCAAGCGGACCGGCGCACGTCTGGCCGGTCCGCTTCTCCTGGCGCGCACGTTTTCACGCGCCGGTTAGGCCCTCACGCGCAACGCCCAAAGCCATGACGATCGAAACACAATCGCAGCACGGCGAACATAGTCCGTTGCGCCGTATCATCGGATCCGTGTTTGCCATTTTGCAAACGCGGCTGGAACTGGTCGGGATCGAACTCGCCGAAGAAAAAGATCGTCTGATCGGCGTGCTGTTCCTTGGCCTCGCCGCCATGATGCTCGCGACGATGGCCCTGATCGCCTTGACGGCGCTGATCGCGATCGCGTTCTGGGACACCTACCGATGGCAAGCGCTCGCCGGCATCACGGCGGTTTATGCCATTGCTGGAGTAGTCTGTGCACTGAAAGCGCGCAGCGGTTTGCGCAATGCCCCAATGGTGTTCGAAGCCACCCTTGCCGAGTTCGAAAAAGACCGCGACCTGTTTCGCAAACCGTGACGCGGTAGACAGATTGGGTTGATGTTGGGTTACTGGACGCGCCCCAACCGGTTCACAGTTTTTTTGCAGATACTCCGCAAACACCTCGAGCGATTTGCAGCACCGTTTTACCGCCCTACTTCCACTGCAGCCGACACGCCATGAGCCAATCCCATTCCGATACCGCCTTTCGCAACAAACGCTACCAGGCCAAGGATCTGAGCGCGCCGCATCTGCGAGCGCTGCGCAAGGAATTGCTACTGGTGCGCGCGGATGTCGAGCGCCTGGAACTCGCTCAGGCGACCATCGAACTGCGGCAGGCCGTCACGCACTTCAGCTGGCTCAAATTCATTGTGCCGGGCTTCGGCGGCTTGCGCGTAGGTAGCGGATCGAAGGCGAGCGTTCTCAACGCCGGGAGCATCGGCGCGCTTCTCAAACAATATCCGCTCATCAGTTCGATCGCTTCGCTAGTACTGGCCAAGCCGCTGCGCGCGACGCTTGCCGCAAGTGCGAAGCCCGCGCTCAAATGGGGCGGCCTTGCGCTTGCCGCCTGGGAAGCGTATCGAATCTGGCAGCAAATGAAGAGCGACTCCGCCACGTCTACCAACGACAATGAAGGTGCTGTCGATAGCGGATACTGAGAGGCCGCACAAGCATGGCCTGTCTGTGTGCCATCGCGTTTCGACTCCCTGGTCGGCACGTTCCCGGTAGCAGGCCCTAGCTCGTATTCCAGCACTCGCCGCTTGCCGGCACTGTAGCGCTTGCGCCGCTTCTATTGCCTCGCAACCCTGTCGCATCCAGCGTAAAGATTCCACAAGCGTCGTCGCGCATCGGACCGCTATCCAGCGGTGCGGCCTCTACCGAATAACCGCCGTTTGTGTCGTCCGCCGGCAGCACTTGCAGCCGATAGATTGGCGTGCCGAATTGTGGCGTCTGATCGAGGCCCGGCGGCAATGTCGCGGCGCCGTCGCTTGCCGCTCGCTCGACGAATTGCGCGGCTCGATAAAGCGCGGATGCCGCGTCGATCCTGTGCGTTCGCGCAACATGATTCCGGTAGGAGGGCACGGCAAAAGCGACCAGCGTCGCCGCTATTGCCAGCGCGATCATCAGTTCCAGTAGCGTAAATGCCCGTTTGTGCTGCCTCGTCATGAACCTCCCGTCAAAATGGTCGCGCCACGACATGACGCCAATGGCGCTCGATCTGTTCACCCTCGATCACAAGCTCCATCTGCAGCCACACCTGCGACTCTGCCGTCCGGCCAAAGCCACGCGAGGTGAGTAAATAGGCGCGGGCATCGGCGCGCGTGCCCAGACGCCAGGCTTCGATCAAACACTGCGGCGCACGCAGCGATCCTGGCCACTGCGCGACCGGCGCGACCGCGCCGGCTTCAAAGGCGGCTTCGCGCGTCCATTGCGTCGGCTCACCGGGCAAAAGCGAAGCCACTGGCTGCGATTCGAAAGCTGCCGCGGCGATCGCGCTCCGCGCACAGAGGGTCAGTGCCGAATCCGCGGCATGAAATGCCTGCAGGTAGTCGTGCGCGTTATTGGCGCCGCGCGCCGCCGCTAGCGCTGTTTCGAACCAGGCTGCGGAGGTTGTCAACATCATCGCGGAAATCAGCAGGACGATCGGCAGGACAGTGCCGGCGTTGCGAATACGTGATCCAGGACCGGCATGGATAGAACGTGCCGGGTATTTCAGCGACACTGGACGCGTCGGACCACGAAGTTCTCCTGTCATGGGGAATCCTCCGGGTGATTACGCACCGCCGCCCGCCGCCAGAAGGCCTGCCGCGCGCGCATGTCGGTGCCCAGAGTGCTCACGCCATCGCAATCCACGTAGCGCACGCGCCGCCCTTGCGCCGCTCCGCGAACGAGCACGCAGAGATCGACGGCGACGATCTCCGCCCATTGACTGGCCGTCACTACTGAAGCGTCTACGGCCGCCAGCCCGCCGCGCAGCCAGTACTTGAAACGCACACGTTCGACGCCTTCGACCAACGGTTGCGCGGACCCCGCCTTGCCATTGCCTTCACAGTAAAGTTCCGGCTCACCCGTCGACCCGCTGACCCTGGCGAAGTATCGATTGACCACTAACACGCCCTGGCCACCGAGTGCCGCATCGTTGTTCGCTACAGCCTGACCCAGACAGTCGGTCGATTGGCCGGTCGCCGACGGCCATGTCGACACGGTGTCTCCGACATAACGAACCAGAATGCCGTCCGAGCGGCCAGGCAATGCCTCGCAGGCAACGCTGCCGTCCGTGCCGGTCGGGCGTCCTCCCGAACATCCGAACAACGCTGGCGGACTGTTGAACCTCACGACGTTCGCAGGCACGAAGCCGGCCATTTGAACTTGCTGTCCCAGCAGCGTAAGCGCGGTCAGGCCAGCTTCGCGGATCCGCATCGCATCGCTCTCGCGCTCGAACACGTTACGCTGCGTTGTATAAAGCGAGACTGCACCGGCGGTCACCACCAATCCCAGTGCGATTGCGATCACGAACTCGACGAGCGTATGACCACGCGCGCTATCGATACGCCGCGTCATTTCGCGAACGCCAGCGCAACGCATGAGGAGCCGGCGGGAACATCCGCACCGCCGCACGACTCGGGTTTGTCGATGACATCGTCGGCACGCGGCAGATTGCGCAGGGCAGCCCAGGTGACGCGTGCGGCAGACACACCGCCACTTTCCCGCACCGACGCCTCGCCGTGCGGCAACAGGGCCGCAGCAAGCGCACTCCATTGCCTGATCGCAGCATCGCCTGCCGCAGGCTCGCGCATCGCCTCGGCGACGGCATCGGCAATCCATGCCGCGTGCTCGCGCATTGCCATCGCACGGGCTTCGCGCGCAATCCACAATTGACCGGCGATCAGCCCGAGCGTCGTCACTGCCAGCAGCGCAACGGCCAGCATCACTTCAATCAGCGAACTGCCTCGATGCCTCGTTGAGCGGCTTACCAGGCCGTTGTGCGCCCGTGAGTTCGACGGATATCGGCTCATGATGCCGCTCCACAGGTGCCTGCGACAATGCGCGGCCGCCCGCCTGCCGCGATGCGGATGCAGCGCCGCCACTGGTCACCCCGCGTCGCTTTTGACGGCACCCGCGGCGCGATATCGAAGCTGCGGAAGGCACCGATCAACTGCCCCGCCGGCGGCGTAAACGTGAGATTGGTCTGCATCCCGGTGATGCTGACCGCTGCGAGCGATGGCTGTGCGCGCAGCAGCGAAAGCGAACTACCCCGCTCGGCCAATACGGCCCAGCCGCATGACCAGTCGGTGACACCATTGCCACAGGCTTGCCCCGCGGCAAGGCAGTGGCGCGTGGCATCGATCCGGCACACCGTGACGCGAGCACCGCGACGCAACGCCTCGCTGCGCGCATAAGCGAGTGTTGCGGCAAGCGCTTTTGCGCGGGCGTCGACCTGGTCGCGCAAGTGCCACGCCACGAACGACGGCGTCGCCATCACCGCGATTATCGATAGCAGCGTGACAACAGCCAGTGTTTCCACAAGCGTAAAGCCGCGATGCTGCCGCCAACAAACTGCATTCCATTTCATCTGCATCCCTGATCGTTGCAAAGAATGCAGCCAATCTAGCGATTCGCAAACGGCTCAACAATCAGCCGAATGGCCAGGTGGCACTCAGACGCTAACCCGCGCAAAAATGCACGCGTAACGGACCATAACGGGAGTGGAGATGCAGATGCTTGAACCTACGCTGCGGAAAACAGAACCTGGAGCGCGGCTTCAGGTACGGCAGCAATCAGCGCTTGCGAGAAGGCTTGGGAGGAGAAGAGGCGCGGCGAAATTCCTCGATCACGTCCTCGAATTCGGAGACGTCTTCGAAGCGCCGGTAGACAGAAGCGAAACGCACGTAAGCAATGGTGTCGAGCGCACGCAACTCGTTCATCACGAGCTCGCCGAGGCGCTCGCTGCGCACTTCGCGCTCGCCGCTGCCGAGCAGTTGATATTCGATGCGTGCGACTGCCGCGTCGATCGCGTCCGCCGCGACCGGGCGCTTGCGCAGCGCCAGTTGCATGCTCGCTACGATCTTGCGTCGATCGAATTCCGTGCGGCTGCCATCCTTCTTGACGACCGACGGCAACGCCAGCTCGACCCGCTCATACGTCGTGAAACGTTTGTCGCAGGCCGGGCAGCGGCGGCGCCGGCGAATCGTCGCGCCGTCTTCGGATACGCGCGAATCCACAACTTGCGTATCGGCGTGACGGCAGAAGGGGCAATGCATGGCGTCTTAACGGTAGACCGGGAAGCGCTGGGTCAGCTCAGCGACTTGTGCACGCACGCGCTCGATCGTGGCTGCGTCTTCCGGGTTGTCCAGCACGTCGGCGATCAGGTTACCCACCTGCTCCGCTTCCTTGACGCCGAAGCCGCGCGTGGTCATGGCAGGCGAGCCGAGACGCACGCCGCTCGTAACAAACGGTTTTTCGGGGTCGTTCGGAATCGCGTTCTTGTTGACGGTGATGTGCGCCGCGCCGAGTGCAGCTTCCGCTGCCTTGCCGGTGATCTTCTTCGCGCGCAGATCGACCAGCATCACGTGGCTTTCGGTGCGCCCCGAGACGATCCGCAGACCACGTTTGACCAGCGTTTCAGCCAGCACGCGCGCGTTCTCAACGACTTGTTGCTGATAGGCCTTGAACTCAGGGGACAGTGCTTCCTTGAACGCGACGGCCTTGCCGGCGATCACGTGCATCAGCGGACCACCTTGAATGCCCGGGAAAATTGCCGAGTTGATCTGCTTTTCGAACTCGGCCTTCATCAGGATCACACCGCCGCGCGGGCCGCGCAGGCTCTTGTGCGTGGTGGTGGTGACGAAATCGGCGTGCGGCACCGGGTTCGGGTAGACGCCCGCGGCGATCAGGCCGGCATAGTGCGCCATGTCGACCATGAAATACGCGCCAACCGACTTGGCGATCTTCGACAGGCGTTCGAAATCGATACGCAGCGCGAATGCGGAGGCGCCCGCCACGATCAGCTTCGGCTTATGTTCCTGAGCCAGCTTCTCGGCGGCTTCGTAGTCGATGTCTTCAGCTTCGTTCAAGCCGTAGCTCACCACGTTGAACCACTTGCCCGACATGTTGACCGGCGAACCGTGCGTCAGGTGACCGCCGTGCGCGAGGCTCATGCCCATGATCGTGTCGCCCGGCTTGAGCATGGCGAAGAACACGCCCTGGTTCGCCTGCGAGCCGGAGTTGGGCTGCACGTTGGCGGCTTCGGCGCCGAACAGTTGCTTGACGCGGTCGATCGCCAGCTGCTCGGCGATGTCGACGTATTCGCAGCCGCCGTAATAGCGCTTGCCCGGGTACCCTTCGGCGTACTTGTTGGTGAGTTGCGAGCCCTGCGCAGCCATCACGGCCGGGCTCGTGTAGTTTTCCGACGCGATCAGTTCGATGTGCTCTTCCTGACGGCGGTTTTCCTGCTGGATGACGCTCCAGAGTTCAGGATCGACGTTGGCGATGGTGCTTTGGGCTCTATCAAACATACGGATTCCGTTGAGTGTGTTCAGGTTGACCGGATCGTGCGCCGAATCTTGCGTAGAGGGTACGCAGCGCTGCTGGCGGCTCGGCCAGCCCTGACGTGGCGGATGGAGATTCGCCGCACACGCGAGGCAGGACAGCCACCGTCAGCGCAGATAAATGCGCGCGGATCACAGCTGCCCAGGCGAACGGCAAAACGGCACCCCGCGCTTCACGGTGGGTTGTTCCACCTTGAATCCGATTGTTTGAACCGGTTCTATCGCCAGTCACGCAGGGATGAGCGCGTTAGTTTATTGGAAGAGGATCGAATAGGCAACCGGCTTCCCGCCGCCCCGGCGGGTGCCCGCCAGGCCGGTTGTGGCGCCGCCGCAAGCCGTGCGCCAACGGCCGCTCAAAGCGGGCCCGGAACCCGCTCTGCGTGCCTCCCCCAGCCGTTTGTACGGCTGGTTCATCCTTGCCGCAGCGCCGCATTGGAAGTAGGCTTGGGGCCTTTCTCCTCTACCAGCCAGGAAACTGCAATGATCGTGTTCGTCACCGGAGCGTCCGCGGGATTCGGCGCCGCCATCGCCCGAGCTTTCGTCAAGGGCGGCCACCGTGTCGTCGCCACCGCGCGCCGCAAAGACCGCCTGCAGGCACTCGCCGACGAACTCGGCGACGCCCTTCTGCCGTACGAGCTCGACGTGCGCGATCGCGCCGCCGTCGAGGCGGTGCCGGCCTCCCTGCCCGCGGAGTTCGCGGCGCTCGACGTGCTCGTCAATAACGCCGGCCTCGCACTCGGCATCGAGCCGGCGCAAAAGGCGAGCCTCGACGAATGGAACACCATGATCGAGACCAACTGCACGGGGCTCGTGCAGGTCACGCACGCGCTTCTGCCCGGCATGGTGGAGCGCAACCGTGGCCACATTTTCAATCTGGGTTCGGCGGCGGGAAGCTGGCCGTACGCGGGCGGCAACGTTTATGGCGCCACCAAGGCGTTCGTGCATCAGTTCAGCCTGAATCTGCGAGCCGATCTGGCCGGCACGGCATTGCGCGTGACCAACATCGAACCGGGCCTGTGCGGCGGCACCGAGTTTTCGAACGTGCGTTTTCGTGGAAATGACGAAAAAGCGGCCAAAATGTACGAAAACGTACAACCGCTGACGCCCGAAGACATCGCCGACTCGATCTACTGGGTCGCCACCCGGCCTGCACACGTCAACGTCAACACGATCGAGCTGATGCCGGTGGCCCAGTCGTTCTCCGCCTTGTCGGTGCAGCGCGGCTGAAATCCCCGCTCAGGCCCGCCAGGCGGGGCGCACATCTTGATACAGACCTCGGAGTGTGCGTTCCGGTAAAATGCGCCGCATGAATATGTCGACCAGCCAGCCCGGCACGGAAATCGGCTTCACGTGGCCAATCCGCGTGTACTACGAAGATACCGACGCCGGCGGCATCGTGTTTTACGCGAACTACCTGAAATTTTTTGAGCGGGCGCGCACCGAATGGCTGCGCGCGTGCGGCGTCGACCAGAACCGGCTTGCCGACGAAGCGAACACGATCTTCATCGTCCGCAGTACTGCAATCGACTATCGGGCGCCGGCCCGGCTCGACGATGTCGTCAAGGTGGTAAGCCGAATCGAGCGTCTCGGCCGCGCCTCCGTCGACTTTGCGCAGGAAGCGTGGCGCGACGATACGCTGCTGGCGAGCGGCGCGATCCGGGTCGGCTGCGTCGAGCGTATGGCGCTGCGGCCGGCTGCGATTCCTGCACCGGTTCTTGCTGCTTTGCGGCGCGGGCCGAGCGTGAACGGTGGCGGTATGTCAACGGACAACGACTGAGCCCCGTTGTTACGGGGCCAGTGAACTCACATCGATCAAGCAACACAAAGCATGGTTCGGCTTGCAATATCGCCGATGCTTCCGTTTTGCTCACGGCAAGCTTCGAGTGACCTTGCAGCCGGACGCCCCCTTCCGGGACGTTAAAACGAACCTTTATGAACACTACACAAGATCTGTCGATCGTTTCTCTCGTACTTAATGCGAGCCTTCTGGCACAGGCCGTCATGGCCCTGCTGCTTCTGCTGTCGCTGCTGTCGTGGACTTTCATCTTCCGCAAGTGGTTTGCGATCCGCCGGGCCCGCGCGCAAACTGAACGCTTCGAACGCGACTTCTGGTCGGGCGGCGACCTGCAGGCGCTCTACCAGAGCGCAGCGAACAACCGCCACACGATCGGCGCGCTGGAACGGATTTTCGAATCCGGCATGCGAGAATTCCTGAAGGGCAAGGAAAAGCGCCTGAACGATTCGGGAGCGATTCTCGACGGCGCGCGCCGCGCCATGCGCGCCGCTTTCCAGCGCGAAATGGACGTGCTCGAGGCAAATCTGGCGTTTCTCGCGTCGGTTGGCTCGGTCAGCCCGTATATCGGTCTGTTCGGTACGGTGTGGGGGATCATGAATGCGTTCCGCGGCCTCGCCAACGTGCAGCAGGCTACGCTTGCGAACGTGGCGCCTGGCATCGCCGAAGCGCTGACTGCCACCGCGATCGGCCTGTTCGCCGCGATTCCGGCCGTGGTCGCCTACAACCGCTACGCGCACGACATCGACCGTCTGGCGATCCGCTTCGAGACCTTCATCGAAGAGTTCTCGAACATCCTGCAGCGTCAGGCACAGTAAGGAGTCCACGATGGCAGGCTCTTCCTCAAGCATGCGCGGCTCGCGTCAGCGCCGCGCCATGGCCGACATCAACGTTGTGCCGTACATCGACGTGATGCTCGTGTTGCTCGTGATCTTCATGGTGACCGCGCCGCTCGTCGCCCCGTCGATCGTCAATCTGCCGACCGTCGGCGGCGCCGCGCCCCAGCAGCAAACACCGCCCGTGATCGTGAATATTCGCGCGGACGGCAATATGAGCGTCAAATACAAGGACGACGCCGGCGCGCAGCAACAGGAAGACATGACGAAGGCCGATTTGCACGGCTTCATCGCCGATCGCGCGCAATCGCACCCCGACCAGCCGGTCGTGATCGCCGCCGACAAGACCGTGAAGTACGAAGTCGTGATGAATGTGATGTCCGATCTGAAGGCTCAGGGCGTCAAGCGCGTTGGATTGCTCGTCAAATCGCAATGATCCGCAAGAATTCCGAATACCCGCTCCAGCCACCGCGTGAACGCGGCACCGGGCGAGCCTTTGCGTTCGCGCTGGTGATGCATGCGCTGCTCGGATTCTTCCTGTACCACGGCATTCATTGGCAAAACAGCACGCCGGCCGGCGCGGAAGCCGAGTTGTGGACCGAGGTGCCCGACACGGCCATCCCTCGCCAGCCTCCTCCGCCGCCCGCGCCGGTAGCCCCAGCCCCGCCACTGCCGGACGAACAGGCCGACATCGCGCTGCAGGAAAAGAAACGCCAGCAGCAGGAAGCGGCCCGTCAGGCGCAACTGGCCGAACAGCAGCGCCTGCAGAAGCTGCAAGCCCAGCAGGAAGCCGAGGCAAAGCGCCAGCAGCAACTGGCGGCCGAGCAGGCCGCGCAGCTCGCCGCGCAAAAAGCAGCGGCAGCCAAACAGAAACAGTTGCAACAACAGCAACAGCAGGCCGAAAAACTGAAGCAGCAGCAATTGGCCGAACAGCAAAAACAGCAGCAGCTGGCCGAGCAGCAGAAGCAGGCCGAAGCGGAAGCGCAGAAGAAGGCTGAGGCGCAGAAAGCGGCGAAGGCCAAGGCGCAAGCCGATGCCGCAGCGCAAGCGAAGAAGCTGGACGCTGAACGTCGCGCGCGGCTCGCGCAGATGCAAGGTTTGGCGGGCGGCGAAGGCACGACCGGCAACGGGCTGGCGAAGAGCGGCACGGGTAGCGGCTCGGGTGGCACCGCGACTTCGCCGGGTTATGCGGATAAGGTGCGCCGCGTGGTGCGTCCGAACATCTCGTGGGGTGGCGAAACGGAAGGTCTGGAGACCGTCATCTCCGTACGCTGCTCGCCGACAGGCACGTTGCTGGACGCGCAGATCTCGCGCAGCAGCGGCAATGCGGCATGGGACGACGCGGCGCTTCGGGCGGTCCAGCGTTCCAATCCGATGCCTCAGGATATCGACGGGAAAACGCCGACCAGCTTCAAGATTACGTTGCGCCCGGCAGGTTGATAGCAGCAACTTGACAGTCAGTTGACAGCAGAGCCCACGCCCCGACGGGCGTGGCGCGCCTGGGAACGAATTAGTTGTTTTCAGGTCTCTCTGCTGTCGCGAATTGTTAGTAAAACCGTTTTTGGGGAAACCATTCAGCATGAGTTTGATGACCAAGCTAGGCCTGCGGACACTTGTAGCGTCGTGCCTGATCGCCGTCGGCGGCGCCGCCAATGCCCAGCTCAACGTCCTTGTGACGGGCGTCGGGTCCACCCAGTTTCCGATCGCAACGGCGAATTTCGCCAATGAAGCGAACTCGCCGCAGCAGGTCAGTACGATCGTGCGTCAGGATCTGCAACGCAGTGGAAAATTCACGAATATCGACGCGGGCAGCACGCCGGTCGCGGAATCCGATTCCGTCGACCTCGGCAGCTGGAAAGCCAAGGGCGCCAATGCGTTCGTCGCGGGCAGCGTGAACCGTTTGCCGAATGGCCAGTATGAAGTGCGTTTCAAACTGTACGACACCGTGAAGGGCGAAAGCCTTGGCGGCCTCGTGCTGGTGAGCCCGGAAAGCGGCTTGCGCATGAGCGCGCACAAAGTCGCGGACTATATCTACGCGAAGCTGATGGGCAGCCGTGGCGTGTTCGCCACGCGCCTGTCGTATGTCATCAAGACCGGTGGGCGTTATCAGTTGCAGATTTCCGATTCGGACGGCCAGGACGCGCATATCGCGTTGTCGAGCCCCGAGCCGATCATCTCGCCCGCATGGTCGCCTGACGGCACCAAGGTCGCTTACGTTTCGTTCGAAAAGAAAAAGCCCATTGTCTACATCCACGATCTGCCTACGGGCCGTCGCGTGATCGTATCGGACCAGAAGGGTAACAACAGTGCGCCGGCGTGGTCGCCGGATGGCCGCACGCTGGCTGTTGCGCTCTCGCGCACGGGCAACACGCAGATTTTCGCCGTCAATGCGGACGGCAGCGGCCTGCGGCGCCTGACGCAAGGCAGCTCGATCGACACTGAACCGTGCTTCTCTCCCGACGGCCAGTGGATCTACTTCACCAGCGACCGTGGCGGTCAGCCGCAGATCTACAAGATGTCGGCTCAAGGCGAGAGCGCCGGCGCCGCACAACGGGTAACGTTCACGGGCAGCTACAACACCAGCCCGCGCGTGAGCCCGGACGGCAAACAGCTCGCCTATATCTCGCGCGTCGGCGGCGGGTTCAAGCTTTATCTCCAGGACCTGCAAGGCAATACGGCCACGGGCCTGACGGACACCACACATGACGAATCGCCGAGCTTCGCGGCGAACGGTCAGTACATTCTTTACGCCACACAGGTGAACGGCCGTGGCGTGTTGGCCGCAGTATCGACCGACGGTCGCACTCGGCAGGTCCTGTCCGTTCAGGGTGGCAGCGTACGCGAGCCATCCTGGGGCCCGTTTATGCAGTAACGTTGATGCAATAACACAAGGAGAGTAACAAAATGATGTCTAAACTTCGTTTCGCATTTGCCGTATTGATGGTCGGTGCGCTGGCCGCATGTCACTCGGGCGTCAAGCTCGACGAAAACGCTAACAAGGGTGGTGCAGTTTCGACGCAACCGAATCCGACCGATGTCGCTCAGGTCAACGTCGACCCGCTGAACGATCCGAACAGCCCGCTCGCCAAGCGCAGCATCTACTTCGACTTCGACAGCTACTCGGTCAAGGACGACTACCAATCGCTGCTGCAACAACACGCGCAATACCTGAAGAGCCATCCGCAACGTCACGTCCTGATCCAGGGCAACACCGACGAACGCGGCACCAGCGAGTACAACCTGGCACTCGGCCAGAAGCGTGCTGAAGCTGTGCGCCGTTCGCTGTCGCTGATGGGCGTAGCAGACTCGCAAATGGAAGCCGTGAGCCTCGGCAAGGAAAAGCCGCAAGCGACCGGTCATGACGAATCGTCGTGGGCACAAAACCGCCGCGCCGACCTCGTGTACCAACAGTAAGTAACGGGTGATGAGCCGAATGACGCATCGTTTCTCCTGGCTGCGGTTTGCCGCAGCGGCCTGCGTCGCGGGCACGGCCTTCGCGGCTGTGCCCGCGCATGCGGGTATCTTCGACGACGATCAGGCCCGTCAGGCCATTCTCGATCTGCGTTCGAAGACCGATAGCCTGTCGAGCCAGCTGTCGGCCGCACAGCGCACGATTCTCGATCAGTCCAACCGTCTCGATCAGCTGAATCAGCAGGTCGCGACGTTGCGTGGGCAGAACGAGGATATGGGCAACCAGCTCGCCACGCTGCAAAAACAGCAGAAGGACTACTACACCGATCTGGACACGCGGCTGAAGAAATTCGAGCCGCAGCAACAGACGGTGGACGGCGTCCAGGGCGAGGTGCAGCCGGGTGAAACCGATTCGTTCAATGCGGCTTCACAGCAGTTCCGCAACGGCGACTTCAAGAATGCGGCGGCGTCGTTCCGCAGCTTCATCTCCAAGTATCCGAACAGCCCCTACCAGCCGACCGCGCAGTACTGGCTCGGCAACGCGCTGTATGCGCTGCGTGACTACAAGGGCTCGACGGCAACCTGGCAAGGTGTGGTGAAGAACTACCCGCAACATCCGCGTGCGCCGGAAGCGCTGCTCGCGATTGCGAACAATCAGCTCGAGCAAGGTCAGAAGGCTGCGGCCAAAAAGACGCTTGAGCAGATCGTCGCGCAGTACGGCGGCTCGGACGTCGCGCAGTCGGCTCAGAGCAAGCTGTCGCAGATCAAGTAGTCGCGTCGCGCAGGGTTAGTGCAGTTGATGTAACGCGCAGTGGCTGCGCAGTCTCCAAATCAAGGCCACGCGCGCCTCTCGCCGGAAAGCCCGGGGTAGCGATACCTCGGGCTTTTCATTATCTGAAGTGCGGATATCCAAACTAGCCACCATGGGTTGACAGCCCACGGGAGCTATCGCTATAATCTCGCTTCTCTTTTGGGTCGTTAGCTCAGCTGGTAGAGCAGCGGACTTTTAATCCGTTTGTCGTGGGTTCGATCCCCGCACGGCCTACCAACGAATGCAGTAAAATCAAGGGGTTACGAGAAATCGTAATCCCTTTTTTGTTGCCAAATCACCCTCCCCCCGACTTTTTCGCTAATTGGCAACGTTTTGGCAACGGCAAAACCAGTAAGCACCGGTAGCCACCAGCACGAGGTTTCGCTCCTGTTGCCAAACTCAAGACACGCATTGCCCTTGGCTACATCCCCATGCGTTGCCAAATCTCTGTTGCCAAATGCCCTCTGAGCGTTGCCAAATCCCCACTCAGGCATAAACGTAAGAGCGCCGTTTTGATGGGTTATCAATCGGATATCTTCCCTTCGATGAACCCTTCAGGCATCATCGTTGAGGTTGAAATTACCGCGATTGTGTTGCCTGTCCATGCATCCGTCTGAACTCATCTACAAGCTTCGCCAGCTACCTGGAGACACCCCCATTACAGCCGAGCAGTTGATTGCTGCAATGGAAAGTCTCAAGCCTTTTTTTGACAAGAGCGCGGTAGTTCAGGAAGCACCGACCAAGGACACTCAATTGGTCGATGAGAAAGAAGTTGCCAGAATCATGGGTCGCTCAGTCAAGACTTTGCAATGGTGGAGACAGATGGAAATGGGACCGCCATTCATCAAGCAAGAGAACAACGGCACAGTTCGCTACAACCTCAAAGACGTCCAGACATACATCGAGAAACACACGGTCGAAAATACCAAGCAGGGCAAGAAGGTCAAACGCTTCGCCTGCATGATCGACCCAATCATCGTCCATATTCCTGTCTTACTCTATGGTGAGGAGCAGGTTGAGTTCTTTTCAGCACTAAACCGCCCTAACCCACCTGACGGCTTTTTGTTGCGTGACAGTGTCTTCTACGATGAGGACGATGAGTTTATCCATGCCCTGCACCATCCAACTGAACTTCAGAGCCTGGATATACCTACAGATTTAGTTACTGGATTCAACGTGGCGCAATGGTTCAGAGACAGGACATGGGACGCTACCATCACCCCAGAACAGCTTCCCGAGCTTGCCAAGTCGTTTGACTGGCTCAAAGACCACGGCAATGATTTGAACGCCACTACGCTTCAGACAGACACCTTCGCTCTGGATATCGGCACGCAAGAACGCACCTACTGTCTGGCTGATGTTATTTCAGGTCTGGGGCACAAGGTTGACGGCACCGACGAGCTACAAAGCTACTACTCGTTTATCGGTCACACCCTTGATCTGGGAGTGCGTTTTAATCATGCCGACGGTCCTTGTCTGGACTACCTGAAAAGACGTGATTTACGAGACAGGCTCGCCCAGGATTTGCTCACTGACGACGACGAACCACAACAAAAAAACACACTATAACCATGGCACTGGAAACCGAAAGCCTCTTGCACAGCATCAGGCGAGCTTTCTGCAGCGATCCCGATTTGTTCGCCAGATTGCTTGAGTTCATCCCCGACGAAGAGCTTGCCTACTTCAGCGCGGCACAGTTCCTGGCACCCTTCATCCACCAGATAGATCCCGCCGAGTTATCTAACATCATCAAGTCTCTGAGCTTGCTCAAAGAGCGTGGTGTGGACATCAATAAGCCCGGTTCTGAGTGGATAGCAACGGATGACGATGAGCAGGAATTAACCTTCACTATGGCTCACGTTGTCGTGAATATGGGTAGTCCACCATCCACCTGTTGCCAGCCCGGAGCCGACCAGTTTTACTATCCATTCATTGATGCAATGGAAGCTATCGGGGCTGACTTCAATCTGGAAGATAATCAGGGACGCACCGCCTTGACTTATGCCGAGCAATGGGGTCCGGCAAACCTCTTTAATCGCTACATCAAGAGTCGCAACCTCTACAACAAACTGAGTAGCGACCTGAACATTGATGAAGACGACGAGCCACCGAAAAAGATTGGTATTTAAGATTTGAGACCAAGTTTAAGCAACACGGGGAAAGAAGATGGGCATCTTTGGCAGCAAACTCAAAAAACCTGAGCCTGGTTACATCAATGCAGTTGTAGATGGAGGCGAAACCACTCAGGCTGCACGCGACGCAATTATTGATTACTATCTGACCAAGAAAGAAGACTACGAGGAAGCATCCGTATACTTTGAGTCGCTATTCAACAAGGGTCAGCCCATCCTCCCTCTTTTCGTTGCTTCAGATAACTGGCTCACACTGGTTCAATCAATCCTGAAAAATGGCAGAGATGATGAAACGACTGGCGAGCACGTCAAGCTAGTTAATCGGTTAATGGATGGCTTGCCCAAAGATCAGCAAAACGCCTTCATGGTCTTCTATGTGGAGTTGCGAGACTTCACACTCAAACTCATCCGGCAAGTTTACGCGGAGCGCGGACAAACAACACCATCGGAGCTTGATGGTCTGGTTGTCTATGTGGCGAGCTTTAACAAGAAGGGACAGCAAACCGACGAACTGGACAGTCAGATCGAAGAGTTAAGACAGAAACTGGCGAGCAACAAAAACATGCCAGCACGAGTCAGAGAACAACTCACTGAGCTACTGAACAGTTTGCAGCAAGCCAAGGACAAGGCGAAGTCTCAGGTAAAGAGCGCTCCGAGCAAGGATGACACCGCGCAGGAATATCGCGAGTTCTTTCCGAGATTCAAATCCAGCTACAAGGTTCACGACGAGTTTGCCTCCAGTGCAAACGACATGATGGACTTTTTCAGGGATCTGGACAGCCATCTGATTGAATGCACGAGAACACAGCCGGCCAGCACCTTGGAGAGCCACTACAAGGACATGGTCTACAACAATCTCATCAGGGTTCATCTCTACTCTGCCCTTTTTGGTCAGCCCGGTTTAATGGAGACCACTCTGGCGTTTGCAGATAGAGAAGGCATGCCGTGGCTTAAGCGTTACATTGCACTAAGCGACCTCAAGCCTTTGCTTGCCTACACCTTTGATAAGGTAATCGCCCCTGCCGTATCAGGACAGAACGCGAAAAGTCTGATTGCCAGCTACGCCGAGAATGCTCCGTCATGGATTAATCCCGCGTTGAGCTATGAACAACTGAAGCATGCGAGCGATGAGCAGATTCGTGACCACTTCATGCAGTTTGTTCGCTTCTTGCATCTCGGACCAATTCAGGTTCTCACTCAGGCAGGATTCTTCGAAGCAATCATTGAAAATCCCGAGCAAGGCACATCCAGCGTTGGAGCCTACAAAAATACCTGGGTGAGCACGAACCTCAAGCATGCGATATCCAATCTGGGCATGATGAAGGATGTCGGGTATGTCTCACTGGATGAATACCCCAACCAGGGCCCTAATATCGCCTTGCTTTTCATGTTCTTTGGCTATCAGCTTAATCAGGATGTTCGCCGTGACGGTAGCGGAAACGTTATCGGCTCTACACAGAGATACGACGCCAGCGATATTCCTTCATTTGGCGAGCATGCAACCCAGGTGATGGCTTCTCAGTCTGGAAGCTACATTTTCGAAGGACTGTTTTGAGTCCGTAAATCTGGGTTATTGACCGATACATCAAAGCCTCTGGAGACAGGGGCTTTTTTCATTGGTGCATTGAAGATAGTTCAAGGATAACCAAACCCATCCCTTTGGGAAGTCAGGGGCGCACGAGGCGCGTCTTCCAGACCATCAAGCTTCGCCTTGTTCATTACCAACGATAACAAACCATGCTCTACACCAGGGTTGCCGTCAGGCATTGAAGGATAGCCCGTGGCTTGACCACGGAACCCACCTTCCCAACGGGATAAGCTTATCGAAGCCTAGCCATCGTCAACATGAGCACCATCCCCATCATATTCTCAATCAGATCAATGCTTTACTGTATATCGATGAACATGTTTAGCTTTGCATGAAGGGGTTTTTTTGACGTGGGCGAGTGTTCTTTATCTTGTTGATACGCCGTACCTATCGGGGTTGTCTTCTTTGATTGATACAAACTTCGATTGATGTTGCGTTTTGTTGTTGACCCTGTTTATAAGCTTCGATAAAGTACATACATCAACAGGCAAACAACACGAAGCTTGTTGAGACCACTCGGTAAGCTTCATCAACAACACGACTAACCAAGGAAACAGAACATCATGGCACCGAAGAATCCTATCAAAGACCTCCGTGCAGCAGCCGAAGCGGCACAAAAAGCTCTGGCGGATGCATTGGCCGCAGGCAAGAAAGACGCCGTAACCAACATCGAAACCATCATCAAAGACAATGAACTGACAGCGGTGGATCTGGTCGCCGTCATCACGAAGAAGGACGAAGCCATTGAACTGCTCAAGGCAGTTGTGAGCGCTCACCACATCCTGCCGGCCGACCTGGGCTTCAAAGCTACTGGTCGCGCCACGAGCGCTAGCACCGGTTCGGCTTCTGGCACGGCGCGCAACATGGGCAAGCCGCTGAAGTCCAAGACCGATGCAGCTACCGTTGGTGTCTGGCTTGCTCACCCGCCGAAGTTCCTGGAAGCTGAAGGTTGCTTCGAAACCTACAAGGCTGGCAAATCCGTTGATGACTGGCTTGTGAACCCGAGCGATGAAAAGGCGAAGGAGAACTTCCTTGCCAAGCTCCAGAAGCTCACGGGTCAAGCACCCTCCAAGACCCAATCCGCAGTGAAGGCCAAGGAAGCGGCAGCCGCCTAAGCTTCACGCGTATTGCCCTAAAGGCCCTCTACGGAGGGCTTTTTTGTACCCACGCACTTTTCATACTGGAGAACCATGGAACCCAGACTCAGAGCTTCACGCCCTAGCCACTTCATCATCAACGGCGAGAAGATTTTATTCGGCGGCCGAACCCTGGTAGCTGCCTACCAAGTCGTTCTCGACAACTTCAAGGCTGACAAATCGGTCAAGGAGTTCATCAACCCGGAATATTTGGAGGATTCGGCCAATTTGCTGGATATCATCCACCGTCTGGAGCTTGCGACCGGGCACAAGATTAAGCCCGAGCAACTGAAGGAATACGGCTACGACACCCGCGAAGAACTGGACAAAGCTGGCGAGAAATACGATGCACGTCTGGCAGCCGTCGCCAGGCCGATGGCAAGGAACCCAACCGAATAAGCTTCACCAGCATTCCACAGAAAGGCCCTCTACGGAGGGCTTTTTTGTACCCGCTCAATTTTCATACAGGAGAAACATGAGACTCGGAAAATTGGGGGCAACCGCCACACTGGTTGCACACTGCAAAGAGCATGAAATTGATCTCATGCCCTTCATTCATCGGTATGAGTCCAACGATTGGGGCGATTTGGGTGAAGAGGACAAGCATTCCAACAACATGGAGATGTTTGCTCTGGCAGGACACTGCCTTGGCAAATACACCTTGCCCACTGGAGAGAGCATTTACATAGAAACAACATGGAATAACGAAGAACGCCAGACCATCGTCTGTTTTACCGACGAGCGATAAACAACATCAGAGAAGAGAAAACAGAAAACCCCCAGGGGGAGATTTGAGAGAGACCTGGGGGATTCTGCAAGGGAAAGAGCAGAGGGAAAAATTAACAAAAACCTCTTTTAGCTCTGTCAATGTTAGGGAAATTGTCATTGACATTACTTAAGATAATGAATTATTTTCAGTTGTCAATAGTTCGAATAAAAAAAGCCACTAGGAGGAGTGGCTTTTTTTGTTTTCCCCTTGCAGTATCGTTTCGTCAATATTTTGGGGGCATGAAAACAGCTTAATAACAATAACAACTACGGAGACAGTCCACACTATAACGATTGATTCTTGATCGTCAACTACCACTCATCTGAAAACCCCGCCTTCCATCTACCCTGCTTTGCCCTTGAGCTTATCCAGGTTGTCATGGAGCATCTTCTTCCGGCTCTTGATTGTTCCTTCGTCAACCAACGCCAGCACCATGTCAATGATGTAGTCGCGTATCTCATTGCCATAGCCCACAAAGAGACTTTCCACGGGACCGGAGAGCATGCCCACCAGAATGAAGTCCGCATCTGATAGCGATTCGTGTTTTTCCTGGGCTATCTGCCACAGCGCAACAGAGGTCACAAAGTAGCTTCGCCATAGCTCAAGACTCTCTTCATCTCCAGCCGATACAGCTTGCTCAAACTTTACCGTCAGGACATTGGGCACGCCTTCTATCAGGATTTGCCTGGTGTCAGGTGCATCGCCTTCATCCAGACCGCACAAAGCCTGTCTGAACACACTGAGCATCTTTTCTGCCGACAACCCCCAACGCATATCCGACTTGAGGCTTTTCTTCAGGAATCGCTTTGCCAGGTCTTCATTGCCCAGAAGCATGCCTGTCAGTTCGACGCGTGCGACATCCTCACAGCCCTTCTGATCGTTTTCCAGCACCTTCCACAGGTCTAGCTCATAGGGCCCGCGCAAGTAGAACTCATCTGTATAGAGAAACGGTTGAGTGCCTTTGTACGGTCCAACAGACGGCCTCGCCTCAGCAATTCTGCCGGCCATCGTTTCCGTGAGCCCACGTCCACCCGAAAGATACAAGGCGAACTCTGCATATTTCGGGATTTGAGTTGCCTTACCTGATGCCAGATTCGGGTATTGCTCAACAACCTTCTCGGCCTCTTCAAGACTGAGTGGATGGTTCAGCTTTCTAACATCACAACCTAGTCGTTTAAAGACCTCGCGAACCCAAACAAGCACTTTCAATCGGGTTAAGTCATCAAGTTCAACACCGAACTTGCCACTTACATGAGGCTTCTTTTCCTTGTTTTCCATATCTGGCGCGGCTTTGCGGGCTTGTCAAGAGGTAAAACCAACTTTTTGATCTGGCGTACAACTTATACGCAAGATCTTAAACACAAGTAAAAATTAATCACAAGCGTATAGTCACACTTATTCAATCTGCGACAGGAAATAAACAACTCAACTTAATAAGGAACAAATCATGAAGAAGAACAAAACACTATATACATGGGCATGGAACTGCGAACAAAGCGGCTATACACATGTTAACACAGCCCAGAGCTTAAGAGAGATTGTTGACAATGTATTAAGCCTTCATGTCGAGGAAGACTACGACATTGAGGAAAGCGACGACACCTTGAAAATCAGGGTTGAAGATTGCGGAGAGTACATCGTCAAGAAACACCCTTATGCAGTTTCAGACTTTCTGGAAACCATCTTTCATGAATTGAAAGAAGGCGATCAGGTTGCTATCGAAAAAATCACAATTTAACAGGAGTTGAACATGAAGAATTTCGAAATTTATATCTGGGCATGGCATTGCGATGTAAGCGAGTGTGCCTATGTCAATGTCGCGAAGAGCCTCAAGCAAATTATCAAAGTCGTGATGAGCTTCTACCTTCCCAATGACACGCTCAAAGTCAAGAAAGATGGGGAGAACCTGATCATCAAGCTTGGCAACGAACTCCATGTCGTTGAGAACAACCCGCATGAGGTCAGTGAGTTCTTGCAGACCGAGTGCCACAAGCGACACCGCAACGACCACTTTGAAATCAAGTTTCTTTAATTAGCCAGGAGCCAACATGCAGACATACCAGAACATCCGATTTGACCAGCACATTTTCCACGGCCGCACGGCAGACGGCGAGCAGTACGACCATGAAGCGGACCCGGACCATGACTACAACTACTCGGCCAGCGATGATCAGTATTTTAGTTGGATTCGTGAGGAAGACATGGACAGCATCATCAACCAGTTAAAGCACGGCTGGAAGGTTGATAACGATTTTTCCTTCCGCCTCACTGAGCATGAGAGTGACATCAACTTGCTCAAAGTTGTTATCGAGCATGCGGGCTATGTTCTGGATGGCTATTCCGACTGGTTTTGCTTTGGGATTTGGCATCAAAAGTTTGACTTCCGCAATCATGAAGTCGCCAACCTCTTGCTTGAACTCTACTTTAAGTCAGGTGGAGACCTCCTTCATTTTTCTGGAGGTTGTGTTGAAGACAGTTTGACTTGGAATGAAGACGGCGAGATTCCCGAACTGACCGATTGGCTTGAGACTGAATATCGCAAGTTTATCGCCAAGTATGGCTTGTTCAAGTGGAAGGTATCAAGCAAGGACAACAACTTTGAAGCAGATGCTCCCGTAGCGGGCATGGTTGCCTTGATTCGAGATGCGCTGAAGACCCTCACTGGTCACGAAGCCATGGAGGTCTGGGAGGACAAGGACGGCTACCGCATCAACTTCCAGGATTGCGAGGAGTGGCCTAAAGCAACCGAGCGATGGGATTGGCACCGCTACACGGATGGCAAGAGTCTGGAAGACGTATGCGAGGTCTTTGATAACTTGCTGGACTATGCATACAGCGGCGATGAGAAGTTTTCGATTGAACGTATTTAAACGAGGAGCAACCATGAATGACTATGAACTGGTTTTCTACAACCATAAGACACACTCGACCGGATGGCTTTCGGTTGAAGCTGACTCACCCGAGGAGGTTCTTGAGCTTGAGGACCATCTTGAAGATGACGAGGTAGCCATCGGTGTTGAGTCTGAAGATGAAGCCTGGCGAATCGTGAAATACAAGAATGAAGTCAAATTGGTCCCTTGCGAGAAGTGGCAGGGGCAAGTCTGAGAGTTTGACCGTAGCACCTTTTATCAACCATCTTGGAGGAATAGTCCACCAGATACATTTGAAGGAGAAGAACCATGCCTAATTATTGCAATAACGATCTCATCATCACTGGAAATATCGAAGAACTGAAGCAATTTTCCTGTCGCCACCTTGTTTTCAACATTGAACAAGACGAAAGGCGAAACATCACTATGGATGAACTGGAAAGACTGGAAAATGGCGAGGGTATCTATGTCGATCTTGATTGCGAAACTGTTATTCCCACACCAGAAGAGTTGCAGATTGATGCAGACGGTCTCTATCTGAGGACCAAGGAAGAAGTGCAACAAATCGTGGATTCAAGAATAGCTCAATTTAAAGACCTTGATCTTTCGGAGGCTGACGAACAAACCAAGAAAATTGTTGAAAACGCACTGGATATTATGAAGACATGGGAGCAGCAGAAGACCAATATTGAAAAATATGGATATGCCAACTGGTATGACTTTCATTGTGAAGAATGGGGCAGTAAGTGGGGTGCCTTTGATGGTTGCATGGAATTACACCAGCAGAACGAGACACTTAGCCTGTTCTATGCCACGGCATGGAGTCCGATTACTGGAGTAGTCAAGAAGCTCATTGAGATGTATCCGCAACTTTCTTTTAAATACAACTACGAAGAGCCAGGTTGTGCCTTCCAGGGAGAGCTTAGTGGCAGTAACGGAGTAGTCACCCGTGACGAGTGTTGGGAATACAACCCATGTGAAGACGAAGAAGATGAAGAAGACGAGGACGAAGAGTCCACTGTCTGATTGAAGTAACCGTAGCACTTTTTATCAACCGTCATAGGGGAATCATCCACCAAAGACATTTAAACAAGGAGCAGTAACCATGAACACATACAAGATTTACCTAACCAACAAGTTCACAAGCCACGAGGCAGTTGAAATCGAGGCAGTGTCAGAACAACAGGCAATTCAGAAGCTGGACAGAGACGAGTTTGAATATCCAGAAGTTTTGAATTTTGAAGACCGGGAAATCCACCACATTGAAACGGTCGACGGCGACAAGCCCCAGACATTCAAGATCACTGTCGGCACGAGCATCCCTGCCCTCGCCACCGTCTATGTCAGTGGCCGCAATCAATGGGAAGCCGAGCAAGCGGCCCTTGAGCTTGTCTCTATTGGTGACTTTGACATCGAGCACAGCCTGAACGGTTGCCACCTGACGATTGCCGGTAGCGAGGTAATCCAATGAGAGCGCTCAAAGACGACGAATTCGAGCTTATCCAGGCTTGTGTTGGAGCCAACCTGATTATTCAGGAGATGAAGCGCGATGGCATTGCCAGCCTGGACATTGCCCAGAAGAAGACCCGAGACCTCTTGAGCCGTATGGACTCTGTCTTCAAACGAGTTTTTACCGAGGAAGCACGGGCTTTGGTCTCTGGGGTTCTCTCCCATGTTTTGACCAGGCACGAACTGAACACGATCAAGGATGTTGTCTATGAAGATGACTCAATCCGAGTCAAACATTAAATAGGAAGCTAAACATGAATAACGTAAAGAATTTAATTGAGCAGATGAACGAAAACCATCTCAACCAAATGAGCGGTTTCTGGCAAGTTGCCGTCGAGGATTATATGACAACTCTTGAACTCTATACCGACGATGTCGGCGTGATGGTTTTTCTTCACAATTCACCAGATGACGAATCGATGCAAATCAGCTTCGGTAAATTTGAACAGGAAGACAGACACAACATGTTTAAACACCTTGGGCTTGTGTCCGAAATGATGAAAGCCGATGTCATGGTTATGTGCTTTATGGGATGGCTAATCGACCTCGATCAGTGGCACAAGGACAGAAAGGAGTTTGGTTATCGCTGGATTGAAGAACACCCCGATCGCAAGGAAGTCGCCCAGGTTTCACTTTATACCAAGGATAAGCAACTTCAATTCACTGCCCCTGTTTTGCGCAACAAAAAAGGCAAGGCGAAGGTTGGGGATTGGAATCACTCAATCCTCGATTTGAGTCCAGAGAAACGCAGTCAATCGAATTTTGCAAATATCATCAACTACTAATTACTTGAACAAGGAGAATGAAGATGAATAACTACACCGTTACTTATGAAGTTACCAGCTATGTCGAAATCGAGATTGAGGCAGAAGATGAAGACGATGCTTACGAAGTCGCCAAGGAAACAAACCTTGATGACGAGCTTCCTGATTCTGATAGCTACGATGCACAGATCATCCGAATTGATGACGAAAACGGCAATACTGTTTACGAAGACTGATTAACAACATTTATCCATAACCAACACTGGAGAACGAACATGAACAATCAACGAGAAGTAATGGAACAACGGAAGAAGGACATCCTGGTAGCTATCGAGACCCTTCAGGCCGAGGGCATGCCTGTCACCATCAAGGAGGTAGCCAATCTCACGGGACTGCCCTATCACCTGATTCATGCTCAAAAGAGCTTGCATAGCCTGATGAACATCCGACCGGTTGCCAGCTACAAGCAAAAAAGGGAGCAGCCTAAACGCGACTTCACGGCAGCCGCCTCGATGCACGATCGCTATGTGACCGTCATCAAGGATCTGGTCATGGCAGGCAAGCCGATGAGCAAACAGGATGTCGCTGACGAAATTGGAGCCATGGGGATGGGTGTAGACCATCCTGCCATTGCACGGGCTATCAACAGCCTTCTGGCCGCTCGCGATTTGACGATGGATGGCAACGGGCTTTATCGCCTCGCCAAGGAGCCAGTAACCACCGCGGCAGAGGTGCGTTCAGTGCTGATGGATGAGACGGGGAAAGTCACGGTTCTGGAGCCTGGGCAATCGGCTCTTCAAATTGCCGAGAAGCTGATTCGTGCCGGCGCTCGCAAGATTATCCATCTCTTGCCTAGCGAGTTCTTTGAGCCGACCACCGCCGTTGTCAGTCACAAGTTCTGAGATGCCAACCTTAGATAAGCAAGCCCCATCCCCTTGGGAGGTAGTAGCGGACGAGCCGCCCCTTCCAGGGATTTAAGTTGCACCGAGAGATTTACCCAAAACCAAAAGGAGAAAGAACATGAATCAAGAAGCTAAAGAAACGAGTTACATGTGGGCATGGTATGACGGCGACGGTCTTTACCAGAATGAGGCAGACAGCCTTATCGACATCATGGCAGAGATCGTCGAATACCACGAAATAGATGTTGAACTTGATGAGCTAGATGGCGACACAATCAAAATCACCAGCACCGAAACTGGCGAGACTGAAATCATTGGCAACAACATCAACGAAGTCACCGATTGGCTTAACAATGTCAGAGACTTGGAAGAGCTTAAATGGAAGGATTTAGAAGACGAATTTTCAATCCACAAAATCTAACAACATGGAGAACAAACATGAAAACCACCAAATATCTTGTCGGAGTCGGCTACATCGTTGACGGAGCCCAATGTCATGTAGCGATTGAAGACTCTCTGGATGCAGTCTTCGAAAGTGCCTTCATAGATGCAAACATGGAAGGACACATTGAGATTACTGGCGATGAAATCCTGGTCAATTGCTGGACCGTGGACGAAGGCGAGCCGAGCAAGACATTCAACTACACCGTTCTCAATAATCTCAAGTCTATCGCGAGGTTTCTGGAGGATTTTTCCGAAGAGCACGCGGACGGCGATGAGCGGGATGCCTACTGGTTGTCGAGACTGGAGATTGAAGACAATCAACTTACCGTGACAAGACACTAACAGGAGAACAACATGACCAACAACACTGAACAACTAAGAAACAAGTATCTTCAGATGGCGCGTGAGAGCAAAAAAATCGGCAGTAAGTTACCCAAAGCTCTTGTCGATGACCTAGAGTTCTTTGAGCAGGTGATCAAGCTGGAGCCTACTCTTTACACCAGAGCATCTGACAGGATTAAGCGAAACTACGACATTGCATTGGCCGCGACCACCAAGCTTGACTTTATGGACATTGAACCGCCCCGGGAATCGTGGAGGCTGGTTGGTTTAAGTTGATGCCGGCACAGCGATGGTATTGCTGAATTGCCGGTAGTAGTTTGCCTCAGCTTCAGCGGGCGGGATATAGCCGAGAGGTTCCAT
>Ga0209015_10029_pt1 | contig 106698 bp, 97 predicted proteins | sample EPASupsiteSAE300_FD_187264 | JGI IMG/M metagenome (GOLD analysis project Ga0209015, IMG submission 187264) | Bioremediated contaminated groundwater from EPA Superfund site, New Mexico - Sample SAE3-00 (SPAdes) (version 2) | ecosystem: Environmental > Aquatic > Deep subsurface > Groundwater >...
GGGGACCCGCTTAAGAATTAGCGGTTTGAGCCGCTTTCTTTTGCCTACTTTTCTTTGCGGCAGGCAAAGAAAAGTAGGTGCCGCCCCGCACAGGGGCAACGCTAATAGACCACTAACAAATCAAGGAGAGGCCAAAAGCCCAGCAAGAGATCGAAAGACCAGAAGACCAACAACAAACCAAAAGCCCCAACCCCGAACCCAGCAAGAAAAGGCCAGCGCCCCGGATCAACAACGAAAAGCGCCGCGAAGGCCCTGCATCTGCCGGGCAGGCAAAAACCCTGCGTTGATCCCTAACAAACCCCCATCTCATCCTTGCAATTCTGTAAAATTCCCGCACGCGCGCTACGGGCACCCGCGGGGCACCCCGGAGGCACCCGGAGGCACTCCGAACCCTCCCACCGCGATGCGCGCGCCAGGAAGGCGGCGCCACGACCGCCACCTCCGTTTAAAGACAAGGAAAGACAACAGCATGACCGACCTAACCGACCAAACCGTGGCCACGGTTCACGACGCACGCGACACCCGGCGCCGCATCTTCGCGATCGTTGGCGCTTCATCAGGCAACCTAGTCGAATGGTTCGACTTTTACGTGTATTCGTTCTGCGCGCTCTATTTCGCGCCGGCCTTCTTCCCGAGCGGCAATACCACCACGCAATTGCTTAACACGGCGGGCGTCTTCGCCGCGGGCTTCCTGATGCGCCCGATCGGCGGCTGGTTCTTCGGCCGGCTTGCCGACAAACACGGCCGCAAGACCGCGATGATGGTATCGGTGTTCATGATGTGCGGCGGCTCGCTGGTGATCGCGGTGCTCCCCACGTACGCGCAGATCGGCGCACTGGCGCCGGCGCTGCTGCTGGTCGCACGCCTGTTCCAGGGCCTGTCGGTGGGCGGCGAGTACGGCACCAGCGCGACCTATATGAGTGAAGTCGCGCTCAAGGGCCGCCGCGGCTTCTTCGCGTCGTTCCAGTACGTCACGCTGATCGGCGGTCAGTTGTGCGCGCTGCTCGTGCTGGTGATCCTCCAGCAAACCCTCTCCACCGAAGAACTGAAAGCGTGGGGCTGGCGCGTGCCGTTCGTGATCGGCGCGCTGGCGGCACTCGTCGCGCTGTATCTGCGTAAATCGCTTGAAGAAACGACCACGGCTGAAACGCGTCAACGCAAGGAAGCCGGCACGCTGCGCGGCTTGTGGCAGCACAAGGGCGCGTTTCTGACCGTGCTCGGCTTCACGGCAGGCGGCTCGCTGATTTTCTACACGTTCACCACGTATATGCAGAAGTACCTGGTCAACACAGCCGGTATGCACGCCAAGACAGCAAGCAACGTGATGACCGCGGCGCTGTTCGTCTACATGATCATGCAGCCGGCGTTCGGCGCTTTGTCGGATCGTATCGGACGTCGTCGTTCGATGATTTTCTTCGGCTTTTTCGCGACCATCGGCACTGTGCCGCTGCTGCACGCGTTGAAAGACGTAACGAGCCCGTACGCGGCCTTCGGCCTCGTGGTCGTGGCGCTGGCGATCGTTAGCTTCTATACGTCGATCAGCGGCCTGATCAAGGCCGAAATGTTCCCGCCGGAAGTGCGCGCGCTTGGCGTGGGGCTGTCGTATGCGGTAGCCAATGCGATCTTCGGCGGCTCGGCGGAATACGTCGCGCTGTGGCTGAAGTCCGTGGGCAGCGAGTCGACGTTCTACTGGTATGTCACCGCACTGTGCGCGATCGCCGGCATCGTGTCGCTGCGCATGCGCGATCCTTCGAAAGAAGGGTATTTGCGTCACGAGCCTTGAACGAGGACGACACGCGCAAACAGTGCGCGTAAGTGCTCTTTGAAAACGGCGGCCAGGGGCAACCCGGCCGCCGTTTTTTTATCCCATCGGCAGGCACGGCAAGCGGCGCCCGGGCCCACGTCGATGCCATGCTCAAGCCACCACGATCTCCGTTCCCAGCGCGTGCAGCAGATCGCGCAGCGTCTCGGCTTGCGCCATCTTCGCATCGCTGCGCAAATGAATCTGCACGGCTCGTCCTGCAATGCCATCGACCGGATGCGCAAGCCATAACTCCACGGCCAGGCCCAATCCTTCCGGCTGATTGACGACGACCGGCTCGATCACACGCGGCTTGAAACAGGCACTGTCGGACATGGCAAATCACCTCGAGGCGGATGACGGTTCAAGACCCATCCTAATCAGCCGCACGCGTGAGACCAAGCGACAAATACGCGTTTGCTAATGAGCGGATGCTTAGCAGAAAACACGCTTATTACAGGAGCATTTCTTGGTTCGGTGCGCGCGGCGGCGCTGCTAAGGTGACGCCCATGCGTGGCCGTCGGTTGCACTTCGCGCTGGCGAGAGCTTTCCAGCGGATTCGCAGCGGATTTGCGAAGGATCGTGCCGACCCGCATCTGTTTTCAGAAACATCGCATCCGCGTCGCACACAAACAAAGAGATCCATAAAAATGAAATCGAAATTACTCGCTGCCTGGCTAGTGACCATGACGGGGCTGACGATGACGGTGCCGGGCCTGGCCCACGCCGATCGTCTCGACGACATCAAGAAGGCGGGCGTGCTGCGCGTCGCGACCTTCGACAGCAATCCGCCGTTCGGTTACGTCGACGCAAGCAGCAATCACATCGTCGGCCTCGATGTCGACTACGCGAAGGCGCTTGCCGACAAGCTCGGCGTAAAGCTCGAACTGCAACCGACCAATCCGGCTAACCGCATTCCGTTCCTCACGTCGAAGAAAGTGGACCTGGTACTCGCCAACTTCACGATCACCGACGAGCGCGCCAAACAGGTCGACTTCAGCATTCCCTATTTCTCGTCAGGCCAGCAGTTTCTGGCGAAGAAGGGCGTGCTGAAATCGCCGGATCAGATCAACAGCCTGCGCGTGGGCGCCGACAAGGGCACCACCAACGAAATCACACTGCGCGAGAAATTCCCGCAAGCCACGATCGTCGCGTACGACGACACGCCGTTCGCATTCGCGGCTTTGCGTGCGGGCAATGTACAGGCGATCACGCAGGACGGTCCGAAGCTGGTCGGTCTGCTCGCCAACGTACCGGACAAGCAGAACTACGAGATTCCGGCGTTCACGATTTCGAATGACTACATGGGCGTGGGCATTCCCAAGGGCGAGACGCGTCTGGTCGGTTTCGTGAACGACACGCTGAAGGGACTGGAAGCCGACGGCTCGGCCGCGAAGATCTATAACCGCTGGTTCGGTCCGCAAACGAAGACGCCGCTTGCGCGCATCTTCAAGATCGGCGACAAGACCTGAGTTCCATGCTGCTGTAGTACTCAGGAATGAACGGGCACGCTCGCAGCGTGCCCGTCGGCGTTTTCGCAAGAGCGGATTTAAAGAAGCAGGTTTAACGATGCAAGCGTGGCTCGCTCCAAAGTATCTGACGTGGCTGTGGCAAGGCTTCGGCGTCACCGTCGGTCTCGCGTTGACGGTGGCGCTCGCGGCCACCGTGGCCGGCCTCGTGCTGGCCATCGCGCGTCATGCCCGCTACGGCTGGCTGCGTCGTGCAACGGCCGCGTATGTGCTGGTGTTTCGCAATACACCGTTGCTGGTGCAACTGTTCTTCTGGTACTTCGGCGCGGCCACGCTGATGCCGGACGCACTGATGCAGTGGCTAAACACACCGCATGGCGTGCAGCTCGGCGCGTATGCGCTGCGTTGGCCGTCGTTCGAATTTGTCGCCGGGTGGGTCGGACTCACGTGCTATACGGCGGCTTTCATCGCCGAGGAATTCCAGGCGGGTTTGCGCGGCGTGCCGGCAGGTCAGCATGCCGCGGCCGCGGCTCTGGGTCTCACGCCGTTGCAGGCGTTCCGCTACGTCGTATTGCCGCAAGCGGTACGCATTTCGCTGCCGCCGCTGTTCGGCCAATACATGAATCTCGTGAAAAATTCATCGCTGACTATGGCAATTGGTCTTGCCGAATTGTCGTACGCGTCGCGTCAGGTCGAGACGGAAACCTTTAAAACTTTCGAGGCATTCGGTGTGGCCACCGTGTTGTATATCGCCGCCGTCGCTTTGATCGAAGCTGTTTCGCACACGCTTGCACATGCGCGCGAGCGCTCATTCGCGAGGCGCTGAGCATGACATGGTCATTGTTCGCCAATAATTTGCCGTATTTGCTGGTCGGTGCATTTCCGCAAGGGCCGCTCGGCGGCGCGGCGCTTACGCTGGTGCTGGCAGTGTGTTCCGCGCTGGCTTCGGCGGTGCTCGGGGTCGCGGGCGGGATTGCGCTGGCGATGGCGGGGCGCATCGCCCGTGTGCCCTTGCTGCTCGTGATCGGTTTCTTTCGCGCGATTCCGGTGCTGATGCTGATCTTCTGGACTTATTTCCTGCTGCCGATGGTTTTTCATGTCGACGTGCCCGGACTTGCGACGGTCGTTTGCGCGCTCTCGCTGATCGGCGGTGCGTACCTTGCGCACTCGGTGCACGCAGGCATTCGCGCGGTCGGCGACGGGCAGTGGCAAGCCGGCCTGTCGCTCGGCCTCACACGGATGCAAGCACTGCGCTACGTGTTGCTGCCTCAGGCGATGCGCATCATGGCGCCTTCGTTCGTCAATCAATGGGTGTCGCTGGTGAAGGACACTTCGCTCGCGTACATCGTCGGCGTCGGCGAGTTGTCGTTCGTCGCGACGCAGGTCAGCAACCGGCTGATGGTGTATCCCGCACAGATCTTCCTGTTCGTCGGCTTCATCTATCTGGTGCTGTGCACGGCGCTAGACCGCATCGCGACGTATGCGTTGACGCGGCGCAAGCGCATCGTACAGCCGCTCACGCCGGCCACCACACAGGCATTGTCTGGCGATTAACGGCCGCGCCTGGCTACAGCGGCATTGGTCAGATCAGTTCGGATCGATCGGTCACGATGTCGGTAACGAGTTCGGTCACAGCGGCCCCCGGCTCGGCAACGACAGCCGATGCTGCTGCGGCTACCCCCGACGCTGCTGCGGCCACGCCTGATGCCGCTGCAGCTACGCTCGTCACCGCTGCGTGCTGCCGCAGGTTCACAGCCGCGCGTGAGAGCATCAGCAGGTGGTAACACAACCGCATACTCAAACCGTAGTTGTAGGCAAACAGATGCGTGAACAGGATCTTCAGGCCAGGCGCCACCTGCTGGTTCTTCGCGTGAACCGAGACGACAATCGGCGCGAGCCGGCGCAATGCCAGCTTGCGTGACGGTTCCAGTTGCGGCGGCAGCCTCAGCGTCTTGACGAACGCATACGCACTAACGGGCGCGGAGCTTGTTGTGCCGCGCGTGCTATGCGAGATCGAGGTCGCCGTCTTCCGGTAGACCGACACGTATTCGTGCAGATAGAACACCTCGCGCGCGGCGAGACAGAGTTCGGTGCCGAACACGAAATCGCAGCACGTGCCGTACTGATCCGTGTAACCGATCCGCTTGACCAGGTCCGCGTTGGCCATCCAGCCGTTGTTCGGGAACATCTGGATCAAGCCGGTTCTGCCGGGCAAAGGCTGCAGGCCTTCGGCGTCTCTCGTGCGATGAAACGCGATGTTCAGGCGCATGCTCGCGTCGAGGTCGACTATGCCATTGTGATCGGCCTCGTACTGATTGGCGAACGCCACTTCCAGGCGTGGATGAAGTGCCCATAGCGACACGAGTTTTTCGATGCCGTCGGTGGTGAGCAGATCGTCGTCGTGAATCAGCAGAATCTTGTCGCCGCGAGCACGCTCGAACAGGCTTGCGACATTGCGCGCCTGACCGAGCGGCGGCTGATTCATCACATAGCGGATGCGCGGTTCGTTCGGATAGCGTTGCGCGATCAACTGCTGGGTACGGCCGTCCTTTGAATCGTCGCCGATAACGATCTCCAGATCGCCATAGGTTTGCGCGAGGCACGAATCGATGCACTCCGCGATCAACTCAGGTCGATTGCAGGTCGGCAGGCAAATGGAAACTTTGGGAGCGGACTGGGCTGTGGGGGAGGGGGTGGAGAAGGTGAACACAGGTGTCTCCTTTCTTATCCGTTAAGGGGCGGCAGCCGGTTCGCTTTGCGCACACTTTGCTGCATGCAGCAAAATAGGTGATTACAGGAAAAAAATAATCAGTAATAAATCGGAAAAAATGTCCACGCTGTGAAAGCGGTTCGAAGGGGAAAATCTATGCGTCTTTTGCGGGCAAATCGCAGCAAAGCCGCTTGGGCTGGCGTCTGGCGTCAGCCCTTGACCGAGACCCGCCCCGGCCGATTTTTTTGTGCGGGCAGTTAGGCGGAGACTGATTGCACCCTTGATCGGCGTCTTCGCGCGGCTGCAGTTTGCCCCGCGTCGCTCACCGCGTGAGGTGCGCCAAAGGGGCACCGCATGCACCCACGCGGTGCCGCGCCGCTTCGCGCGAGTGCAAAGTCACCACCGCAACCGCAGGGCGCGAGATACCCAAACGTTCGATGGGCGCGCGTCATCGGGGCGTTTCTCAACAACTGGCACAACATTCGCTTAATGGAAAACCAGAGTAGAAGCGGCTAGCGAGCCGGCACGCGAGTGCCGGTCACCGTGGGGCATTGCTCTTGGGGCGCATCGTGCGCCCACGTCGAAGCAATTCGGCGTTTGAACGGAACCGTCCGGTTCCGCCAACAAGGAGCGTGCGATGCAGTTGCCCCAAATTTTCATCCAACAGTCAGGCGTCAGTGCGAGTCGTGCGGCCACGCGCGGCGAGCCGCATGCGTTCGCTCATGTGCATACCTGTGCGCGTCTGCCTGATCTCGTGCGCTGGCGCCGCATGGGCCGCGTCGCCCGTTCCTTATCGTCCGGCTTTCCCATTCTCACAACTATCCCCACGTTCACACGGAGTTCAGCTATGCGCGTTCCGCGTCTTCTCTCAGCTTATGCACGAATTGGCTCGTGCGTCCGCTCATTCGTGGCACGCACCGTCAGCGCCGCCGCGCTCGCCGGTGCCGCACTTGCCGCGCCGCTGGTCCACGCGGAAGATCACGTGACCTTGCTGACCAACTGGTATGCGCAAGCCGAGCACGGCGGCTTCTATCAGGCGATCGCCACCGGCATCTACAAGAAGTACGGTCTGGATGTCACGATCAAAATGGGTGGGCCGCAAGTCAACAGCATGCAGTTGCTCGCCGGCGGCCAGGCCGACTTCCTGCTCGGCTACGACTTCCAGGTGCTCTCGAGCGTCGAAGCCGGCATTCCTGTCACCACGGTTGCCGCGGCGTTCCAGTACGACCCGCAAGGCATGATGACGCATGCCGACGTGACCAGTCTCGGCGGACTGAAGAACAAGACGATTCTCGTCGCCGGTTCGGGCCGCACGACCTGGTGGCCGTGGCTGAAGGCGAAGTACGGCTACACCGAGGCGCAAGCGCGTCCGTACACCTTCAACCTGCAACCGTTCTTTGCCGACCCGAACGTGGCGATGCAGGCGTATCCGTCGTCCGAAACCTATCAGGCCGAACAGGCCCACGCGAACGCGCACTTCTTCCTGTTCGCCGACGATGGCTATCCGCCCTACAACACGACGATCGTCACGATGCGCGATACGTTGAAGAACAAGCCGGATGTGGTGGCGCGTTTCGTGAAGGCTTCAATGGAAGGCTGGAAGAGCTATCTGAACGATCCGGCGCCCGCCAATGCACTGATCAAGAAAGACAACCCGCAGATGAGCGATGGTCAACTCGCGTACGGCGTGGCGCAACTGAAGAAACTCAAGCTCGTGACGGGCGGCGACGCAGCGACGCAAGGCATCGGCACGATGACCGACGCGCGGTGGAAGAAGACCTTCGAATACATGGTCGACGCGAAGCTGCTCAAGCCCTCGACCGACTATCACTCGGCCTACACGCTGCAATACATCCAGAACGCGAAGGTCATGCCCTGAGGTATCCCAGGTACATGCACCGCGTATACGCCTGAACGCTCGAAGAAGGAGTTTTTCCCATGCTGGTCACCCGTCAAAAAGTCTTGCGCCGCTTCTGGTACGCAATCATGCCGATGGCGCAACTCGATGCCGGTCCGCAGCCGTTCACCCTGCTGGGTGAGCCCATCGTGTTATGGAAGGGCGCAGGCGGCAAGCCGCACGCCTTGCGCGATCGCTGCTGTCATCGCACCGCGAAACTGTCGAAGGGTTTCGTCGACGGCGACGGCAACATCGCTTGCGGATATCACGGCTGGACCTACGATTGCAGCGGCCAATGCGTGAAGATTCCGCAGAACAACGGCGGCGCGATTCCGTCGCGCGCGATCGTGCCGTCGTACCATTGCGAAGAACGTTACGGCTACGCGTGGGTCGCGCTCGAAGATCCGCTGCAGCCGATTCCCGAGTTTCCTGAAGAAGGCGCAGCCGGTTACCGCCGCATTCTGCAGTTCTACGAGCGCTGGGAAACGAGCCCGCTGCGCATGATGGAGAACTCGTTCGACAACTCGCATTTCAGTTTCGTGCATAAAGGCAACTTCGGTCTGTTCGACAACCCGAAGCCGTCGAAGTACGAATTCCGGCCGAACGAGTGGGGCTTCGAAGCGGAGACGCATGTGCCGGTGCGCAATCCGCCAGCGAGCTATCGCATCACGGGCACGAACGAGGAGGTCACCGAGCGTCATCTGATCAACCGCTGGTATATGCCGTTCGCGCGCCGCTTTGGCTGCGTGTATCCGGCGAGCGGCATCCATCACATCATCTATAACTGCGCGACGCCGATCGACGACCGCACGCTGATGCTCTCGCAATGGCTCTATCGCAACGATACTGAGGACGCGTGCTCGACGCAGGAACTGATCGACTGGGACCGTCCGATTACAGACGAAGACCGCGACATTCTCGAAGCGACCGACTACGACGCCTGTATCGACGTACGCCGCCAGCAGGAATGCCACATGGAATCGGACCAGCCCGGTTTGCTGATGCGCCGCATGTTGCTGAAGCTGCTGAACGATAACGGTGAATCCGAAGTCTTTCGCGAAGTATTCCCCATCAACGTGGAGGAATGATCATGGCCTCGACCGAACCCTATTCCCCGAAACCGCCTGTGCCGCTGCTCTCGGTGCAGCGTGTCGACAAGCGCTATCCGAACGGCACGGTCGCGCTCGAAGACGTGCGCCTCGCGATCGAATCCGGCGAGTTCATTTCCTTACTTGGGCCGTCCGGCTGCGGCAAGAGCACCTTGCTGAAAATGTTCGCCGGCATCGAGACGCCGACGCACGGTCATCTGCGCTGGTGGGGGCAACCGTTCGAGACGGTCGGCTCGCCGGGGCGGCGCATGTCGATGGTGTTTCAGGAAGCGACCTTGATGCCGTGGGCGACCGTTGCCGATAACGTGCGTCTGCCGCTCGATCTTGCACGCGTGCCGCGCCGCGAAGCCGACGCGCGTGTTGCCGAAGCGCTCGATGGCGTGGGGCTGGCGAAGTTCGGCAAGGTGCTGCCGCGCGAATTGTCGGGCGGCATGCAGATGCGCGCGTCGCTCGCGCGTGCGCTCGTCACCGAGCCGGACCTCCTGTTGCTTGACGAACCGTTCGGCGCGCTCGACGAATTTACCCGCAACCGCCTCGACGGCGATTTGCGCGCGCTGTGGCAGCGGCGCGGCATGACGGTGGTGTTCGTCACGCACAGCATTTACGAAGCCGTGTATCTGTCGAGCCGCGTGGTGGTGATGCAGGCGCGGCCGGGCCGCATCATCGCCGAGGTGCCGATTGACGGTCCGCTCGAGCGCGACGATGCGTTCCGTGTCAGCGAGCCGTTCATGCAGCACTGCAAGACACTTTCCGAGCTGATTACCGATGCGCATCGCGCGTCGTTCGCGAACGAAGAAACAGGAGTGCAATCATGACGGGCGAAGTGCTTGCGGGTCATTCGGCCAACCATAACGCGGCGCGCAACCCGGCGGCCGCCAAAGCCGCGCGCCGTCCGTGGCTGCATCGTCCCGGCGTGGCGAAGATGATCGCGCCGTGGGTCGTTGGCATGGTTGTGCTGGCGTTGTGGCAGGGCTGGTGTGTGCTGATGAAGGTGCCGGCGTATCTGGTGCCATCGCCGTCGGCGATCGTGGCCGAACTGGTGCAGGACGCACCGCTATTGTTCGGCAGTTTGCTGGCGACGCTGAAAATCACGCTGCTGGCGTTTGCGCTTGCCACCGTGCTTGGCGTGATTATCGCGTTGCTGTTCGTGCAGAGTCCGCTGATCGAAGCGAGCCTGTTTCCGTATGCGATTCTGTTGCAGGTAACCCCCGTGGTGGCGATCGCGCCGCTGATCATCATCTGGGTCAAGGACATGAATGTCGCGCTGGTGTTGTGCGCGACGTTGGTAGCCCTGTTCCCGATCATCTCGAACACGGCGCTCGGCTTGCGCAGTGTGAATCCGGGATTGATCAACCTTTTCAGGATCAATCGCGCAACCCGTTGGCAGACGCTGGTGCGCCTGCGCATTCCGAGCGCGTTGCCGTATTTCTTCGGCGGACTGCGGATTTCAAGCGGGCTGTCGTTGATCGGTGCGGTGGTCGCCGAGTTCGTCGCGGGAACGGGCGGCAGCGGCGCGGGGCTGGCCTATCAGATTCTGCAAGCGGGTTTTCAGCTGAATATTCCCCGGCTCTTTGCGGCGCTGCTGCTGATCACCGTGACGGGCGTCGTACTGTTCGCCATCACGGCGTGGGTGTCGCGTATCGGTTTGCGCGGCTGGCACGATAGCCAACTTTGATTCTTTGCGCTCAGGCTTATGACGACATACGACACCCAACCCTCCACGCTGATCCGCAACGCGGCCGCGATCATGACAGGTGGCCGTGGTACCGCGGACGATCCATCGCGCGTGCCGGGTCCCGACATTCGCATTGTGGGCGACACGATCGACGAGATCGGTGCGCTCGCGCCGCGACCTGGCGAGACGATCGTGGACGCTACTGACTGCGTGATTTATCCGGCGTGGGTCAATACACATCATCATCTGTTCCAGTCGCTGCTCAAGGGAGAACCGGCCGGACTCGACGCCACGCTTACGCCGTGGCTTGCCGCGACGCCTTATCGGTTTCGTGCGCTATTCGACGAGCGGCGCTTCCGGCTCGCCGCGCGCATTGGGCTGATCGAACTCGCGCGCTCCGGCTGTGCGACCGTGGCCGATCACAACTACGTGTACTACCCGGGCATGCCGTTCGACAGTTCGGCGATTCTGTTCGAGGAGGCGGAGAAACTCGGGTTGCGTTTTGTGTTGCTGCGCGGCGGCGCGACGCAAACACGGCAACTCGAGGCCGACTTGCCGACGGCGTTGCGACCTGAAACGCTGGACGCTTACGTCGCCGATATCGAGCGGCTCGCGGCCAGATACCACGACGCTTCACCGCGAGCGATGCGGCGGGTCGTGATGGCACCGACCACGGTGTTGTATTCGATTTCCCCTCGGGAGATGCGTGAGACGGCGGCGGTTGCGCGCCGCCTTGGATTGCGCATGCACAGTCACCTGTCGGAGACGGTCGGCTATCAGGACAGTGCGTATTCGATGTACGGGAAATCGCCGGTGGCTTTTTGCGGCGAGCACGACTGGCTCGGCAGCGATGTGTGGTACGCGCATCTGGTCAAGGTCGACGCCGACGAAATCGCGTTGCTTGCGCAGACGGGCACGGGTGTCGCGCATTGTCCGCAGAGCAATGGGCGGCTGGGCAGCGGTATTTGCCCGGTGCGGGAGATGGCTGACGCGGGGGTGCCGGTATCGATTGGCGTCGACGGCGCGGCCTCGAACGAAGCGGCTGATATGATTTCCGAGGTGCACATGACGTGGCTTGCGCAGCGGGCACGGCTGGGGATGCTGGCGCAGCCGGCGTATCGGGGCGGCAGTTTCGAAGGCGGAGCGGGCGCGGCGAGCATTGCCGAGGTGATTCATTGGGGGACGGCGGGCGGCGCCCGGGTGATGGGGCTTGATGAGGTTGGGAAAGTTGCTGTGGGGTATGCCGCGGATATTGCGGTTTATCGGCTCGATGATCCGAGGTATTTTGGGTTGCATGATCCGGCGATTGGGCCGGTTGCTTCTGGGGGGAGGCCTTCGGTGGCGGCGCTTTTTTCTGCTGGGAAGCGGGTGGTTGTTGATGACCTGATTGAAGGGGTTGATATCAAGGAGTTAGGGGGGGAGGCCCGGAGGGTTGTTCGGGAATTGCTGAGGGAGGTTGTTGTTTGAGGTTCTGGTTCTTTTTTGCTTGCGTGGCGGTTGGTTTATCTGTTTTGCCTTTGGTGGTGGGATTTTCTTGGGTTGTTGTTGGTCGTTTGGCCTTTCCTTGTTGTGTTAGTGGTCTATTAGCGTTGCCCCTGTGCGGGGCGGCACCTACTTTTCTTTGCCTGCCGCAAAGAAAAGTAGGCAAAAGAAAGCGGCTCAACCCGCCAGCTCATAAGCGGGTCCCCCGCGCAGCCACGGTAGTGGTGCATCTGGAATCCGTGCCCTCGCACACTCCGCGCTAGTGACAAGGCGCTCATCAGCTCCCGCTCCGCACTGCGTGCGTCGCGGACGGGTCTGCTTGGGAAACCTGGGGGCTTCGTTTCGCGCAGCGGGAGCCATCGGCTTCGCCTCGGCGCGGCGCTCCCGCTCTGATTGGCGAAACCCACTTCAAACGGAATGTCGGTGCGCCGCATTCGCGGTGCAATCGCGATTGCTGCCGCGGTTGTGCTTGCAGCAGCGACGCAACGGCGAGTCAGGACGCGGGGGGAAATGCGGGAGCGAAATGTCACCCAGGTGGCAGCGAGGCAACGGCGAATCACGAAACGGAGCAAACGGGAGAAGCAAACCGCAGCCAGGTCACAGCGATATAACGGCGACTCGGGGAACGGACGAAACCGCGGAAGCGAAAATCCGGCGGCCGGTTTTATGAGCCGGGTATCGGCGCGCGCAGCGCTGCCGGAGGTATGACTGCCTTGTCACTAAAGCGGAATGTGCGAGGCGACAGATTCCAGATGCACCACTACCGCGACTGTGCGGGGGACCCGCTTAAGAACTAGCGGTTTGAGCCGCTTTCTTTGCTTATCTTTCTTTGCGGCGGCAAAGAAAGTAAGTGCCGCCCCGCACAGGGGCAACGCCAATAGACCACTAACAAAGCAAGGAAAGGCCAAAGGACCACCAAACAGAACAGAACACGAACCCCCCAGCATGGCAAAGCCAAAAAAACACCAAGAACCGCCGAGCAGGCAAAACCCCACCCCCTTATTTCATCATCCTGCGCCGAAACAAAACCGCCGAAACAACAAACCCACCCACCGCATAAGCCGCCAGCACGGCAACATGCAACACCACCCCCTCAACCGGCCGCCCCAGCATAGCCGGCCGAATCAGATCAACAGCATGCGCCAGGGGCAAAACCTCAGTCACAACCCGCGCCGCGGCAGGCAACTGCGAAGCAGGAAAAAACACCCCGGACAACAGCAACATCGGCGTCAACACCAACGTCTGATAAAACATAAAAAAGTCATACGACGGAGCAAGCGCCGTCACCACCATCGCGATACTCGCGAATGCCAACCCCGTCAGCACAATCACCGGCAACGCCAGCAACATCGACGGAAAATTCGCGTATCCCAACGCCCCGGCGACCAGCATGATCGCCGCGCCCGATAGCATCGACTTGCTGCCTGCCCACACCATCTCGCCAAGCACGATGTCGCCCAGCGTCAGCGGCGTATGCATGATCGCCTCCCACGTGCGCTGTACGTGCATGCGCGAAAAACCCGAATACATCGACTCGAAACTGGCCGACATCATCACGCTCGACGCGACCGTGCCCGCGGCGAGAAATGCGATATACGACACGCCGTCGACATGGCCGACCATCAGTCCAAGCCCGAAACCCAGGCCGAACAGATAGATCATCGGGTCGGCAAGATTGCCGAACATCGAGGCAATCGCGAGCTTCTTCCAGACCAGATAGTTGCGCCGCCATACCGCAATCCAGTTGACCGCGTTGGCCGGGAAAGCGGCGAAGGTGTCCTGTTCTGGCGGCGTCTCGCCGTGCGGTTCGTAAGTGCGTGCGTCCATTGCGTGTCTCTTGCCGTGTCGTTATAGCGGTAGAAGGTTGCGAGCCGGGCCGGTGCCGTCTGGCGTCAAGCTGCGCGTCAATCCTGCATCTCGCGTCCGGTCAGCCGCAGGAATACATCTTCCAGATTCGCCGGACGATGCAGATAGCGCAGATCGGCACGTTGCTTGAGGCGGGCATGCACGGGCTGAGGGTCGTTCACATAGCAGAAGAGCGTCTCGCCACTGATCTCGGTGCGCTCCACCAACGGCGCCAGCTCTTCGCGCAACGCCACCGGATCGGGGCCGAAGATTTCGATCACATCACAGCCGATCTCGGATGCGATCAGCTCGCGCGGCGCGCCTTCGGCGATCTTGCGTCCTTCCTCGATCACGCACAGGCGATGACACAGCCGTTCGGCTTCTTCCATGAAGTGCGTGGTCAGCAGGATGGTCTTGCCGCGTACCAGCAGCGAACGCAACCGTTCCCAGATCAGATGGCGCGCCTGCGGATCGAGGCCGGTGGTCGGCTCATCCATGATCAGCACGTCGGGATCGTTGACGAGCGCGCGCGCCAGCGTGAGGCGCCGCTTCATGCCGCCCGACAGTTCGCTCACGCGGGCATCCGCCTTGCTCTCGAGGCGCGCGAATTCAAGCAGCGACGGCACCATCGCGCGACATTGCGCGGCGCTCAAACCGAAGTAACGGCCAAATACCAGCAGATTTTCGCGGACCGTGAAATCGGGATCGAGATTGTCGAACTGTGGGACGACCCCAACACGCGCTCGCGCGATCCGCGCACGGCCGGGAATCGGCTCGCCGCACAGGCGAATCGTGCCGGCGTCCGGTGTGGCAATGCCGAGCAGCATGCGCAACGTGGTGGTCTTGCCCGCGCCGTTCGGGCCCAGCAGGCCGAAACATTCGCCTCTGTTGACATGAAACGACAGTCCGTCGACGACCCTCTTTTCGCCGTAGCTTTTTTTGACCTGGTGGAACTCAATGGCGGCTTCAGACATGGATCGATCAAGGCTCCGGGAAAAGAGGCAAATAGCCGGTAAGGCCGCCCATTCTATGGCATCGGCAGCGAGGTGTTGGCGGCCGCAGAATGGGCCCGATGGTGTTTCTTGCGCTGCCGCATAGGGTCGCGAGCGCCCCGGATCGGGCCCGAATCCAGCACGCACCGGTTTAGGGCGCACTTAGCGTTTTCCATCCCTTGCAACCTGAATTGCGGCGCACCATGATTCATTCAGACCGCGTTCCTCGCGGGATGGGAGATAAATCATGGCGAGCTACCGAAAAATCCTGCTGTGCTACGACGGCTCGCGCGAAGGCCGCAAAGCGTTACGTTGCGGCGCCGACCTGGCCTTGGATCTGAAAGCGGAAACGCACTTGCTGTCGGTGGTCGACATGCGCTCGAGCATTGCGCAAAGCGCCGGCCTGCTGACCGATGTGGCTTGCGGCAGTTTCGAGAAAACGGCCCGCGACATTCTGCAGGAAGGCGTGGACTGGCTCACCGAACGCGGCGTGGCCGCGCAAGGGCATTTTGCGTTTGGCCATCCGATCGACGAGATCGCCAACCTCGCCAACGAACTGCATGTCGATCTCGTGGTGGTCGGCCATCGTTGCCGAACCGGTCTGTCACGATGGTGGATGGGCGCGGGCAATACGCCGCTGCTCGATCGGATCTCGTGCAGCATTCTGGTAGCGTGCTCTTCCGCGCAGGAGCAGCAGCAAGCAGAGGCGGCCTGAAGCAGGGCGGGATTACGGCGTAGGGCAGGTGAATCTGGCTGAGCGGGGCAAACGGGTCATTTGAGCCGAGCGCTCGCTTGTTCAGGGCGAGCGCATCAGCCAGATTGTGATTCGTTCGGCCCGGTTACGTTCGCCGGATGCGCCCTCCAGACGATCACTCGTTCAGATCGACCGCAGCCAGCTTCCAGGTGAATAAACCTTCGCGTTGCAAGATTGCCGAGTAACGCGCATCGCCGGCACCATGCTGATATGTGACGACGAACTCGTTGAGGCCGCGATAGCCCGCCGTGGTTTGCGGCGGTTGCGGTGGCGTCGCGTTGTTCTCGCTATGGGTTGGGCCGTTGGTTGTGCTGTTGGCCGCGTCGTTGCCCGTACTACCCGCAACAGGCGGGGCTGGTTCCGGTGCAGACCCAGACGCGGCAGGAGGAACCGGCGGCCGTTCGCCCGGGTTACCGCGCGGCGGCATGCCGTTCAGCAAGGCCGCCACGCCGTCGGGTGTCGCATAAGCGTCGACCAGTGGACCGATCAAGGCCACGCCGATCATGGCGCCAATCGCTGCGAACGGATTACCGCTGCCATGCCCGTCGAGCCTGCGCGTGAGCAGGCCGGTGACCTGCTGTTTCAGGCTCTCGCGCAACGCGGGAAAATCGACGTATTGATTGACGGTTTGCGCATCACGTGCGTCCGCCGCGCGCTTGAGATTATTTAGCGCTATGTAGGGCGACGCATATCCGAACCCCAATGCGGCGATCACCACAATCACAATCAAAGTGACGATCAGCGGCCGGGTAGCGCTACGTTTGGTGCGAGTTGAAACTGCCATCGAGCGGGACTCTCTATCAGGTGTCATCTAACGTGGACCGCGGCCACGTAAAAACGATCCCATGCGATGCATGGAGGCAGCCGGTTGCAGCCCACCCGCCGTGCAGCTTATGCCTCGAACACCGCGCCGTGCACGTTAGCTTCGTCGGCGATGCAACGATCGATCATGCGGCACACGGCGTCTACCGTGCCGACCATGATCAGCCGCGACGGCCCATGATAGACGCGCACCGGCGCACGGCGCGCGGGTTCAGCCGTATTCAGCCCGGAATTCAGTGACACGCGCGCAAAAGCCGGCAACGAGGACGGCAAACCTGCTTCTCCGCCCGGTGCGTCGAACAGCGATAGCGATGGAGTGCCGGCCGGGGACGCATCGATTAGCGAACAGGGCACCAGCTTGCGCAGATGGCGCAGACGACCGAACTGGCGAAAAGGCAGCAGGCGGGCAAGGCGTTCCATGAGTCTCTCCAGGCGATTCAACGTTGGGGCAGCTTTGGGTTGGCGCACGCGCAGGGCTTAGAACTCGCCCGGGCGGATCAGCCCGACGGCAATACCCTCGAGCGCGAATTCCGCACTGCCGGTTTCAACGAAGATGTTGTCGTAATCGGGGTTCTCGGCGATCAACTCGATACCGTTCGGCCGGCGCTTCAGGCGCTTGACCGTTACGTCGTCGCCAAGGCGCGCGATGATGATCTGACCGTCTTTGGCTTCGCTTTTCTTCTGTACCGCGAGCAGGTCGCCGTCGAAGATGCCCGCGTCGCGCATGGACAGCCCGCGTACTTTCAGCAGGTAGTCCGGCTTGCTCGAGAACAGTGCCGGGTCGCACGCGTAATGCTGCGAGATATGTTCCTGCGCGAGGATCGGGCTACCCGCCGCAACGCGGCCGATCAGCGGCAGCGACAGTTGCATGATGCTGGCGTGCGGCAGCGTGAACTGGTACGGCGAATCTTCGGCGCCCCCAAGCAGGCGAATGCCCCGCGATGCGCCGGCCGCCAGTTCGATCACGCCCTTGCGAGCCAGCGCCCGTAAATGTTCTTCTGCCGAATTGGCCGAACTGAAACCCAGCTCGGCGGCGATTTCCGCCCGTGTGGGCGGGAAGCCGGTGCGTTCGATAGCCCGGCGGATCAAATCGAAAACCTGCTGCTGACGTGCGGTAAGTTTGGTCATGGCGCCACTGTATGTATGAACAGGTGCCTGTATTTTTATACAGTATTCCGCGCAATTCAAGCTTTACTTTAAGTTCGTGCCCTGGGGTGCCGCTCCAGCGCCGCAAACGGACGCCACAACACCCGTTTTCGTGCCGCAACGCCTTATCCGGCCGTCATTACCACTTTTGCGTATTAAAGAATGAAGAAACATTATTTTTAATGATGAAAGCTCTTCGATAGACTGCCCTTCGAGTTGGGGCTCATGTGCACGTGACCGCGACGCAAAACAACACCACACGCTGTTTCAGCGGACCACCACGCGGAGAAAGTTGGCATGAACCATCAAGGCACGGGGCTGGCAGGCAAGACCAGAAAATTGATTGCGGCGCTCGCTTTCGGCGCAGTCGGCACGATGACTGCGGCCGGCGTCGTGACGCAGGCACATGCAGCGGACACGACGCTGCTGAACGTGTCGTACGACCCGACACGCGAGTTGTACCAGGATGTCAACCAGGCATTCGGCAAAGAGTGGAAGGCGAAAACGGGCGAGACGATCACCTTCAAGCAGTCGCACGGCGGCTCGGGTGCGCAGGCGCGTTCGGTGCTGGACGGTTTGCAGGCGGATGTGGTGACGCTGGCGCTCGCCTACGACATCGACGCGCTGGCCAACAAGGGGTTGATCGACAAGGGTTGGCAAAAGCGCCTGCCGGACAACGCGTCGCCGTACACGTCGACGATCGTGTTTCTGGTGCGCAAGGGCAACCCGAAGCACATCAAGGATTGGGACGATCTGATCAAGCCAGGCGTGTCGATCGTCACGCCGAATCCGAAGACTTCGGGCGGCGCGCGCTGGAACTATCTGGCTGCATGGGCTTACGCCGAACATCAGCCGGGCGGCAACGACCAGAAAGCGAAGGAATTCGTCGGCAAGCTCTATAAGAATGCCGGTGTGCTGGATTCGGGCGCGCGTGGCGCGACCACCAGCTTCGTGCAACGCGGCATCGGCGACGTGCTGATCGCGTGGGAAAACGAAGCCTTCCTCTCGCTGAAGGAATTCGGTCCGGACAAGTTCGAGATCGTCGTGCCGTCGGTGAGCATTCTGGCCGAGCCGCCGGTTGCGGTGGTGGACAAAGTGGTCGACAAGCACGGCACGCGCAAGCTGGCCGAAGCGTATCTGAACTTCCTGTACAGCGAGCAGGGCCAGGAAATCGCGGCGAAGAACTTCTACCGTCCGCGTTCGAGCAAGGTGCCGGCCGAGCTGACCTCGAAGTTTCCGAAGCTGAAGCTGTACACGGTGGACGATTCGTTCGGCGGTTGGGCCAATGCCCAGAAGACGCACTTTGCCGACGGCGGTGTGTTCGATTCGATTTACTCGCCGCAGTAAGGGGCACCCGGCACAACGACATGCGCGGTTGAACGCGTAGTGACACCTCGCCAGAAAGCGCGCCCGCAAGGCGCGCTTTCTGGCCAGCCAGGCGGCCGAAAAGAGCCGCCGGTTTCAACCCTGAAAGAGTACTGAGCATGACGACGTTGACCTTCCGAAAACCGAGCGCGTTGCCCGGTTTTGGCCTGACACTCGGCATCACGGTGGCTTATCTGAGCCTCGTGGTGCTGATTCCGCTTGCGGCGACCTTTCTCAAGACCGCGACGCTCGACTGGCCTCAGTTCGTGCGCGCGGTCACGTCGCCGCGCGTGCTCGCGTCGTATCGCCTGACGTTTTTCTCGGCCCTCGGCGGCGCGCTGATCAACGCGGTGTTCGGTTTTCTGGTCGCGTGGGTGCTGGTGCGCTATACGTTCCCGTTCAAGCGCATCGTCGATGCGGTGGTCGATCTGCCGTTTGCATTGCCGACCTCCGTGGCCGGCATTTCGCTCGCGGCGGTGTACGCGGGCAACGGCTGGATCGGCCAGTTTCTCGAACCGCTCGGCATCAAGATCGCTTTCACGCCGGCCGGTGTGCTGGTCGCGCTGACCTTCATCGGTTTGCCGTTCGTCGTGCGGACCGTGCAGCCGGTGCTCGAAGAGTTCGAACGCGAGCAGGAAGAAGCGGCTGCCTGCCTCGGCGCCTCGCGCTGGCTGACGTTTCGCCGCGTCGTGCTGCCGGCCGTGTTCCCAGCCTTGCTGACGGGTTTCGCGCTGGCATTCGCGCGGGCGCTCGGCGAATACGGTTCGGTGATTTTCATCGCCGGTAATGTGCCGATGAAATCGGAAATCACGTCGCTGCTGATCATTACCAAGCTCGAACAATACGACTACGCCGGCGCGACCGCGCTGGCCGTGGTCATGCTGGTGGTGTCGTTCCTGATGCTGCTGCTCATCAACACCTTGCAATGGTATTTGCAGCGTCGCACCAGCCGTGGCGGCGCAGGTCCGGCACCTGCTGCCGCGAGCGTGACGCTTGGCGGAGGTGTGCAATGAGCCGCAACTCCGTGAATGACGCGGATGCCGCGGTTGTTGCCGTGGCGCCGCGCGCGCCCCTCAATGTCGCGCGCCGGCCCGATCCGGTCACCGAATCGCCTGTCGTGCGCTGGATTCTGACCAGCGTCGCGTTGCTGTTTCTTGCGCTGTTCCTGGTCGTGCCGCTCGTCGCGGTGTTCTATCAGGCCCTGAACAAGGGCCTTGGTTTCTATCTGGAATCCCTGGCCGATCCTGATGCGTTGTCGGCTATCAAGCTCACCGTGATTACAGCCGCGATCGCGGTGCCGTTGAATCTCGTGTTCGGCCTCGCCGCGTCGTGGTGTATCGCCAAGTTCGAGTTTCGCGGCAAGGCCTTGCTGACCACGTTGATCGATCTGCCGTTCTCGGTCTCGCCGGTGATTTCCGGTTTGATCTACGTGCTGATGTTCGGCGCGCAGGGCTGGTTCGGGCCGTGGTTGCAGGACCACAACGTGCAGATCATCTTCGCGGTGCCGGGCATCGTGCTGGCAACGATTTTCGTCACGTTCCCGTTCGTCGCGCGTGAACTGATTCCGCTGATGCAGGCGCAAGGCAACGATGAAGAAGAGGCCGCGCACGTGCTCGGCGCGTCCGGATGGCAGATCTTCCGCCGGGTCACGCTGCCGAACGTCAAATGGGGTCTGCTGTACGGCGTGATTCTGTGTAATGCGCGGGCGATGGGCGAATTCGGCGCGGTGTCGGTGGTGTCCGGCCACATTCGCGGTCAGACCGACACGATGCCCTTGCACGTCGAAATTCTCTATAACGAATACAACTTCTCGGCAGCGTTCGCCGTGGCATCGGTGCTGGCCTTGCTGGCGCTCGTGACGCTCGGCCTGAAACTGCTCGCCGAGCGCCACATGTCGGCGGAACTGTCCGCCGCGCGCGACGTGCCGGCCCATGCCGGGCCGCTCGCGCCGGGCGCCGCTGCACCGTCCGTCAAGGCGGCCCGTTCGCCGAACAATGTAGTCAAGCACCCGCTCAAGCAAGGAGAGCTGTAATGGGTATCACCGTTCGTAACCTGCAAAAGCGCTTCGGCGATTTCGTCGCGCTCGATAACGTTTCGCTCGACTTTCCGCCGGGCGAACTGGTTGCGCTGCTCGGACCTTCGGGTTGTGGCAAGACCACCTTGCTGCGGGTGATTGCCGGTCTCGAATACGCGGACGGCGGCCAGGTCGTGCTGCAAGGCCAGGACGTCGCGACGGTCGGCGCCCGCGAACGCGAAGTCGGCTTTGTGTTCCAGCATTACGCGCTGTTCCGTCATATGACGGTGTTCGAGAACGTCGCGTTCGGCTTGCGTGTGAAGCCCCGTAAGGAACGACCCTCGGAAGCGGTGATTCGCGAGAAGGTGCATGAACTGCTGAAGCTCGTGCAACTCGACTGGCTCGCGCAACGATATCCGTCGGAATTATCTGGCGGCCAGCGGCAGCGGATTGCGTTGGCGCGCGCGCTGGCGGTCGAACCGAAAGTCTTGCTGCTCGACGAACCGTTCGGCGCGCTGGATGCCAAGGTGCGCAAGGAATTGCGTAGCTGGCTGCGTCGTCTGCATGACGATCTGCATATCTCGACGATTTTCGTCACGCACGATCAGGAAGAAGCGCTCGAAGTGGCCGACCGGATCGTCGTGCTCAATCGCGGGCACGTGGAGCAGGTGGGCAGTCCACAGGACGTGTACGACCATCCGCAAACCTCGTTCGTCTACGAGTTTCTCGGCGCGGCGAACCGTCTGCATGGCAACGTGGATGCGAGTGGCTTCGTGGTCGACGGCGCGGCGTTGCCGGTCGCGATCAAAGCCGATTTCAGCGGGCCGGCGTTCGCGTATGTGCGGCCGCACGATCTGCAGTTGTACCCGCAAGCGTCCGGCCATCGCGAAGGCATCGTGGTCGACGTGCGGCGCGTGGTGACACTCGGCGGCTCGGTGCGGGTGGAACTGGCGGGTCGCGAAGGCAACCTGCTCGAGGCGGAACTCGACCGCGAATCGTGGCGCGATCTGCAACTGGCGATCGGCGACGGCGTGACCGCCGTGCCGCGCGCGTTGCGCGTATTTCCGGCGCAATAAGCGGTACTGCTGGCAGCACAACAACACTCGGCGTTTCAATCAAACTCTAATAACTCAACTCTGGCTCAACCGGAGACATACAGATGAATTTTCAGCAATTGCGCTTTGTGCGCGAGGCCGTCCGTCAGAACATGAATCTGACCGAAGTCGCGAACGTGTTGTACACGTCGCAGTCGGGCGTATCGAAACAGATCAAGGATCTGGAAGACGAACTCGGCGTGGATATCTTCATCCGGCGCGGCAAACGCCTCACGGGCCTCACCGAGCCGGGCAAGGCGGTGCATCAGTTGATCGAGCGGATGCTGCTCGATGCGGAGAATCTGCGCCGCGTCGCGCGCCAGTATGCCGATCAGGACAGTGGCCACCTCGTCGTGGCGACCACTCACACGCAGGCGCGTTATGCGCTGCCGAAGGTGATTCGTCAATTCACCGAGGTGTTCCCGAAGGTGCATCTGGCGTTGCGCCAGGGCAGCCCGCAACAGATCGCCCAGATGATCATCAACGGCGAAGCGGACATCGGCATTTCGACCGAGGCGCTCGACCGGTTCCCGGATATCGTCACGTTCCCGTGCTATTCGTGGCATCACATCGTGGTGGTGCCGAAGGATCACCCGTTGGTGGGCCGCGAAAACCTGACGCTCGATGAGATCGCCGAATTCCCGATCGTCACGTACGACCAGGACTTCACGGGCCGCTCGCATATCGACCAGGCGTTTGCGAAAGCGGGTGCGTTGCCGGACGTCGTGCTGACCGCCATCGATGCCGACGTGATCAAGACTTACGTCGAACTCGGCATGGGCATCGGCGTGGTCGCGGCCATGGCCTACGATCCGAAGCGCGATACGGAACTGGTCGCGCTGGATACGCAGCATCTGTTCGAGGCGAGCACCACGCGGGTCGGCTTGCGCAAGGGCGCGTTCCTGCGCGCGTATGCATACCGGCTGATCGAAATGTTCGCGCCGCAACTGAACGAAGCGGAAATCGCCGCACAATTGCGCGAAGCGGTTTGAGGCGAGGGCGCACGCCGTTGCGCCCCAGGCGAACGGGCATCCGTTTTTTTGACGCATGGCGGCGCGCGACACATCGCTTACAATCGCCGCCATGAATACTCAGACCTCTTCTTCCGCGACGCCTTCCAACCGGGGCGCAGCGCCCCAACTGCCGCGCATCGCCGTGCTGGCAACGGGCGGCACGATCGCCGGGGCGGCCGCGGACGCCACCAATACGTCCGGCTACCAGGCGGGCGTGGTCGGCGTCGATCAATTGCTGGCCGTGGTGCCGGCTTTGTCCACGGTCGCGCGGATCGCGCCCGAGCAGATTGCCAGCGTCGACAGCAAAGACATGGAAATGTCGCTGTGGAGCACGCTCGCGCAGCGCATCAACGCGCTGCTCGCCGGCGATGACGTCGACGGCGTGGTGATTACGCATGGCACCGATACGCTTGAAGAAACCGCTTACCTGCTGCATCTGACGATCAAGTCGGATAAGCCGGTCGTGCTCACCGCGGCTATGCGCCCGGCGTCGGCGTTGTCGGCAGACGGTCCGTTGAATCTGCTGAATGCCGTGACGGTTGCGGCGAACGCACAGTCGCGCGGGCAGGGCGTGCTGGTGGCATTCAACAATAAGATTCACAGCGCACGTGATGTGGTCAAGACAAGCACGTATGCGGTCGATGCTTTCCAGTCTCCGGAGATCGGCGCGCTCGGCTGGGTGCAGGACGGCCGCGTCGAGTTCCAGCGCAGCGTGGTGCGTGCGCATACGCTTGCAACCGAATTCGTGATCGGCGCGAAGTGGCCGCATGTGGAAGTTGTCGCGAGCTATGCCGGTGTCTCGCGGATCGCTGTGGACGCGCTGGTGGCAGCGGGTGTACGCGGCATCGTGGTGGCGGGCACGGGCAATGGCTCGATTCACGCCTCGATGCAACAGGCATTGGCGGATGCGGCCTCGCAGGGTGTGGCGGTGGTGCGTTCGTCGCGGGTGGGCTCAGGCCATGTCATGCGCAATGGCGCGGCCGCTGATGACGCGCTCGGTTTCGTCAGCGCGGGCTCGCTGAATCCGTACAAGGCGCGGGTCCTGCTGATGCTCGCACTGGCCGCGGGCGGCACGGGGCCGGTTGCGTTGCAGAAAACTTTCGACACGTACTAACTGAATTAGCGCGGGTGGTCCGGTTCAAAGTCAGAACCGTGTCCCGCGCATGAAGCTTGAATGACAACGCGGCGCCCCGGTCATCGACCCGGGCGCCGCGTTGTCGTTTTAGCTTAAGGGTTGTCGCTACCGATACCGATGCCGATACCAATGTAAAACGGCCGACGCCGGCAAGCCGTTAGCCCGCCAGATCCGGAGGCAACTTCCCGCCGTTCGCCGCCAGCGCTTGCATCACCTGCTTGTGCAGCCAGATGTTCATGCTTGCCGAATCGTTCGTGTCGCCGCTGTACTTCAGTTCCTGGGCGAGTTGCTTGCGATGCTCGAGGCTGCTGTCGACGCCGAGCGCTTTCAGCGTGTCAACGATCGACGTGCGCCAGTTCAACGTTTGCCCGCTCTCACTCACGAACTGGTCCATGACAACAGCAACGTCGACATCGGCCAGCGGCGCGGGCGCCGGTGTCGCGTCGGGTGCGGCGGCTTGTGCCGCTGCCGGATCCGGTGTCGGCTCGACCGCAGGTGCGGGCTGGTCGGGCTTCGCTTTGCCGAAGAGCTTGTTTACGATGTCACCAAAGATGCTCATTCTGAATCCTTTGCAAGATGGGTTACCGGCGCAAGCACATTCCGCTCACGGGTTGAACACTGGCTGCGAATCGGGCGAATGACGCAGAGCACATGCGTTGCGGTGATCGGCAAGCCACACGTGATCGCTGATACACCTGCAACCAGACTCAAAGAGTGTAGGAGAAAAGTACCTGGGGATGTGTCAAAAAAGGTCGTGCCGCGGACGCGGAGTTGCAAGCAAATGCAAGCGGACTTGCGAGCACACCTGCGAGGAGACTTGCAGAGAGAGGGACTGGCAGGCGGCATGCATGATGCAGCCGCTGCGAGAGAATGGCGGAAAACGCATAAGTTTGAAATCCGACAGCCGGACACCCGACGACGACGTCTGACCGACCAAGGCTTCCCCGGCGCCGCCGGGTGCCGCTGCGGACCCCACTTGCCGCTCTCAGCCCAGAGCGGCACGATTTGCCCGTTCCGCCGCCGTTACAGCACGACGGACCGGGCGCCCCACCTGCGATTGCCATGACGATGACGATGCAACCATCACGGCAATCCATATGACATGCTTGATGTTGTTTTTATGTGCAGCGTTTGACGCCCGCTGCCTGCTCCCTGATTGGCCCGTCGCAATTCGCTCCGATACGGCGGGTCACGCGTTTGAACTGGTGCGTGACCCGTGCAACCGGCCTTCGCAGGAGATGTATCAGGCCGCCTTGGCTTCGCTACCCGGCGCTTGCGCGACTTCGTAGTTCGCCATGATTTCCAGTGCGCGCACCATCGCCGAGTGATCCCATGCCTTGCCGCCGTTGGCTGCGCACACGCTGAACAGTTGCTGGGCGCTGGCCGTATGCGGCAGGGCGATGCCGAGCTTGCGCGCGCCGTCCAGGGCGAGGTTCAGATCCTTCTGGTGCAGTTCGATGCGGAAGCCCGGATCGAAGGTGCGCTTGGTCATGCGCTCGCCATGCACTTCGAGAATTCGCGACGAAGCGAAGCCGCCCATCAGCGCCTTGCGCACACGTTCCGGATCGGCGCCCGAGCGCGAAGCGAACAGCAGGGCTTCGGCCACGGCTTCGATGTTCAGCGCGACGATGATCTGGTTCGCGACCTTGCAGGTTTGACCCGCGCCGTTGTCGCCGATCAGCGAGATGTTCTTGCCCATCAGTTCGAACAGCGGCTTGGCAAGCGCAAAAGCCTTTTCCGGGCCGCCGACCATGATCGTCAGCGACGCTTCACGCGCGCCGACTTCACCACCGGACACCGGCGCATCGAGGTAGTCGACGCCCAGCGCGTTGATCTTCTTCGCGAACGCTTGCGTGTCGAGCGGCGAGATCGAGCTCATGTCGATCACGAGCTTGCCTTGCGTGAGGCCGGCGGCAACGCCGTCGTCGGCGAACAGCACGTTGGCGACGTCAGGCGTGTCCGGCACCATGATGATGACGATGTCGGCAGCTTGCGCGACGGCGGTCGAATTGGCGACCACGCTCGCGCTCTTGCTCAGATCTTCCGGCACCGGGTATGCGCCATTCACGAACAGCGTGTGGCCGCCCTTGATGAGGTTGCGCGCCATGTGCGCGCCCATGATGCCGAGGCCGATAAAACCGATCTTTGCCATGTGTCTGAATCTCCAGTGTTGTTTGGGGTGGTGTGCCTGATGCGATCGACGGATCGGTCAGGCTGCGGCGTGGGCTGCACCGCGGGTTTGCCCGGCCACGCTTTGCACCCAGCCGAGGCCGGCGGCGGTGGTCGTGCGCGGCTTGTACTCGCAACCGACGTAGCCTTCGTAGCCGAGCGAATCGAGCAGGTCGAACAGGAACGGGTAGTTGATTTCGCCGGTGCCCGGTTCGTTTCGGCCGGGGTTGTCGGCGAGCTGGATGTGCGCGATCTGCGGCAGATTCTTCTTGATGGTCGCCGCGAGTTCGCCTTCCATCCGCTGCATGTGATAGATGTCGTATTGCAGGAACAGATTGTCCGAACCCACTGCGCGAATCACGTCGAGGCCTTCGCCCGAACGGTTCAGCGCGAAGCCCGGGATGTCGTACGAATTGCACGGCTCGACCAGCAGCCTGATGCCGGCTTTCTTCAACTCGCCCGCGGCGAAGCGCAGGTTGTCGACGATCGTCGAGCGCGCCTTGTCCGCATCGACGCCTGCCGTCGGAATGCCGACGAGGCAGTTCAGTTGCGGCACTTTCAAAGCCGTTGCGTATTCGATCGCGCGGCCGACGCCTTCCTGAAACTCGCTCACGCGATCCGGCAGGCACGCGATACCGCGCTCACCCGCTTCCCAGTTGCCCGCGGGGAGGTTGTGCAACACGAGTTTCAAACGGTTTTGCTGCAGACGTTCGCTCAACTCGGCAATCTGGTACGGATACGGAAACAGGAATTCGACGGCGTTGAAGCCCGCGTCCGCTGCTGCCGCGAAGCGGTCGAGGAACGGGACTTCGTTGAACAGCATGGTGAGATTCGCTGCAAATTTCGGCATGGTGCTTGTGTCTCGCTGGTCGGTCAGTGAAATAACTTCATGAGGCGGCATCGGAGTGCCGCACCGCGCTCAGGTGATGCTCATCGGTTCGAGGCGCGCTGCAACGCACCGGTCAGGGCGGGTTGAGCGCGGGTCGAACCATCAGCAAGCTCAGTCGAGCATGCTGATTGCCGTCGGCGCGTCTTCGCGCTTCTCGGCGAGCTCTTCGAACTCGTTGATCGCGTCGATTTCGGTGCCCATCGAAATGTTGGTCACACGTTCGAGGATCACCTCGACGATCACCGGCACGTTGAACTCGGAGAGCATCGATTGCGCTTTCAACAGTGCGGGCTTCAGTTCTTCCGGCTTGAATACGCGGATCGCCTTGCAGCCCAGACCTTCGGCAACCGCGACGTGGTCCACGCCATAGCCGCTCGTTTCCGGCGAATTGATGTTCTCGAAACCGAGCTGCACGCAGAAGTCCATATCGAACGCGCGCTGTGCCTGACGGATCAGGCCGAGGTACGAGTTGTTCACCACCACGTGCACGTACGGCAGCTTGAATTGCGCGCCGGCTGCCAGTTCTTCGATCATGAACTGGAAGTCGTAGTCGCCCGAGAGCGCGACGATCGGACGTTGCGGATCGGCTGCGCGCACACCGAGCGCTGCCGGAATCGTCCAGCCGAGCGGGCCTGCCTGGCCGCAGTTGATCCAGTTGCGCGCCTTATAGACGTGCAGGAATTGCGCGCCGGCGATCTGCGACAAACCGATCGTGCTCACGTAGCACGTATCGCGGCCGAACACCTGGTTCATTTCTTCGTACACACGCTGCGGCTTCATCGGCACGTTGTCGAAGTGCGTCTTGCGGTGCATCGTCTGCTTGCGTTGCTGGCAATCGGCGACCCATGCGCCGCGGTCCTTCAGCTTGCCGGCGGCTTTCCATTCCTTAGCCACTTCAACGAACAGTTCGAGCGCGGCTTTCGCGTCCGACACGATGCCGAGGTCCGGGCCGAACACGCGGCCGATCTGCGTCGGCTCGATGTCCACGTGCACGAACTTGCGGCCCTTCGTATAAACCTCGACGCTGCCCGTGTGGCGGTTCGCCCAACGATTGCCGATGCCGAGCACGAAGTCGGAGGCGAGCATCGTGGCGTTGCCGTAGCGGTGCGAAGTCTGCAAGCCGACCATGCCGGCCATCAGCGGATGGTCGTCGGGAATCGCGCCCCACGACATCAGCGTCGGGATCACCGGCACGCCGACGGTTTCGGCGAATTCGACCAGCAGGTCTTCAGCGGCCGCGTTCAGCACGCCGCCGCCCGAGACGATCAACGGCTTGTCCGAGTTGTTCAGCAGCGTGAGCGCGGCTTCGATCTGCTTGCGTGTTGCCTTCGGCTTGTAGACCGGCAGCGGCTCGTAGGTGTCGATGTCGAATTCGATTTCGGCGAGTTGCACGTCGATCGGCAGGTCGACCAGCACCGGACCCGGACGGCCCGAGCGCATCAGGTGGAAAGCCTGCTGGAACACGCGCGGCACCAGTGCCGGTTCGCGCACGGTGACGGCCCACTTGGTGACCGGCTTGGCGATCGATTCGATATCGACGGCCTGGAAGTCTTCCTTGTACAGACGTGCGCGCGGCGCCTGGCCCGTGATAGCCAGAATAGGAATCGAGTCAGCCTGAGCGGAGTACAAACCGGTGATCATGTCGGTGCCGGCAGGGCCCGACGTGCCGATACACACGCCGATGTTGCCCGGTTGGGCACGCGTATAGCCTTCGGCCATATGCGATGCGCCTTCGACGTGACGCGCCAGCACGTGGCTGATGCTGCCTGCCTTGCGCATGGCCGAGTAGAACGGGTTGATGGCTGCGCCCGGAACGCCGAAAGCGGTGTTGATGCCTTCTTTTTCGAGCACCAGCACGGCTGCGTCGACGGCTCTCATCTTGGCCATGAATGTCTCCTGAATGTCTGAGGTGGGCGAATCGCTGGGGTCACGAATCCGCTGACGGAATGTGCAAACCAAAAGGTGTTGATCGAACTGTAGGCCTCACCTAAAGGTTTGATAAGATCAGTCCGGGTCGCTTATTTCGAAACAAAAAGTATGGAATGCGCCGGTTTCATGGCGCGGCAGCCTGCGGAGCGACGCATGGGCTGCGGCGATGCATGGGAGAGGAGACAAACATGGACCGCTTCAAACAGATCGAGACCTTCGTGCGCGTCGCCGACGCGGGCAGTCTCGCGGCGGCCGCGCTGGAAGAGGGCGTGTCGCCGGTGATTCTCGGGCGCCGCATCGACGCGCTGGAAAAGCGTCTCGGCGTGAAGCTGATGTACCGCTCGACGCGGCGCCTCGTGGTCAGCGAAGACGGCGCGGCGTTTCTCGAGCGCTGCCGCGGCCTGCTCACCGAATGGGACCAGGCGGAAAACGAACTGAGCGCCGGGCGGCGCGCGGTGAACGGCCATCTGATCGTGTCGGCGCCGGCCGCGTTCGGGCGCAAGCACGTCGCGCCGCTCGCGCCGGTTTTTCTCGCCGACAAGCCGGAACTGCAGGTGTCGTTCAATCTGACCGACCGGGTGGTGGACCTGGTGCGCGAGGGCTACGACCTGTCGATCCGGATCGGCGGCGCGGTCGATCCGAATTTCGTCGCGGTGAAGCTGGCGTCGAACCGGCGCGTGGTCTGCGGGACGCCGGAATATTTCCGCAAGCACGGCAAGCCGAAAACGCTCGAAGATCTGCCGCAGCACAACTGCCTCGCGTTCAACCTGCAAGGCGGCCAGAACCGCGGCTGGTATTTCCGCCGCAACGGCAAGCTGGCGACGGTGCGGGTAGGTGGCACGCTCGACTGCAACGACGGCGAATTGCTGCACCGCTGGGTGTCCGAAGGGCTCGGGCTCGGTTGGCGCTCTACATGGGAAATTCAGCAGCAACTGGCGCGCGGCGAACTGGAAACCGTGCTGGACGAATTCGCGCTGCCCGACTACGACATTCTGGCGGTCTATCCGCAGCAGCGTTATGTGCCGGCCAAGGTGCGTTACTTCATCGATTATCTGAAAGAGGTGTATGCCAGCGAGGATTACTGGAATCGCCCGACGTATTAACCCTGTGAGCCCTGCGAGCCCTGCGCATTTAAATAGTCGAATGCAGGGGGGAGGCGGGAATAAACTCGGCGTGTGACCGGTTATGCGTGATGAGCGAGTGAATGCGAGTGAAAACGAGTCACACAGCCTAGCCGCAATGCCCTGGAGGGCCCAGGTGGTCCAAACCGATTCCGACGCCGCCCGCGCGCACGTCAATGCCGACGCCGATGCAGCAAGGAGCCGCCGCTTTCAGCAGCTGGCTTTGCCGCACCTCGACGCCGCATACAACCTTGCGCGCTGGTTGTGCGGCAACACCAACGACGCCGACGACGTCGTGCAGGAAGCGTTTATGCGCGCGTTCCGTTTTTTCGACACCTTCCGTGGCGATTCGGCGCGGCCGTGGCTGCTCGCGATCGTGCGCCGCACCTGGTACACGGAGTGGCGGCGGCGCGCGTCCTCGCATGAAATGGTCGAGTTCGACGACACCATGGACGACGCGACCTTCGAAGGCTGGAGCACGAGTGGCGCGGATCCGCAGACGCTCCTGATCCGCGACGAGGATACGAAGCTGGTGCACGACGCACTCGCGAAGTTGCCGGTGGAGTACCGCGAGGTGCTGATTTTGCGGGAGCTTGAAGAAATGGGGTATCGCGAGATCGCGATGGTGGCCGATGTGCCGATCGGGACGGTGATGTCGCGGCTCGCGCGCGGCAGGCGCAAGCTGGCCGCGCTTCTGGGCGAAATGCAAGGAGGAGGCGGTTCGCCACGCGCCACGATGCCGGGCGCATGCACGACACCCACGGCTTCGGTCACACCCCTGCGGGCAGCCGCCAACGGCCGTCCGTCCAACAACCCCGGCGCAAGTGCCGCCGGCCTCGCTCAGGAGACGCCAGATGGACTGTAACGAAGCGCGGCCGCTCCTCGATGCGAACGCCGACCACGAATTGTCCGCGCCGGACGCCCAACGCATCCAGCAGCATATCGAGACGTGCGACGCTTGCCGGCGCGAAAGCGAAAACCTGCACGCGCTGAGCAAGTCGCTGCGCGCGCAGCCTTATCACCGCGCGCCGGATGCCCTGCGGGCGCGGATTCTTGCGGCACTGCCGGCTGCCGACACCGTGTCCGACGGACCGCTTGAAACCCCTCGGAGCACTCAGCAGCCGGAGTCTCAGTCGCGGCCCAAGGCGAAGCGCAACGGACTGCGTGCCTGGCTGAACGGCTGGTGGCGTCCGCAAGGCACGCTGGGGCTATCTGGCGGGGGCGCAGGCACGGGCGCGACGATCGGACAGGGTTGGCTCGTCGCGCTGGTGGTCGCGCTCGGCGCGGTGGCCGTGGGTGTGACGATGAACCTGCAGCGTCCCGCGCAAGCCGGCCTGTTCGCCGATGAACTGGTCGAAAGCCATGTGCGGGCGCAAATGTCCGGTCACGACATCGACGTCATTTCGACTGATCGGCACACGGTCAAGCCGTGGTTCAACGGCCGGATCGATTATTCGCCACCGGTCGAGGATCTCGCGGCGAACGGTTTTCCGCTCGAAGGCGGCCGGCTGGACTACATCGGGCATCAGCGGGTGGCGGTGTTGGTGTACCGCTATCAGAAGCACGTCATCGACGTCTACGTGTTTCCGGAGGCGCGCTCCGCGGCCGCTGGCGCTGCGTTGACGCAGACCCGCGAGGGTTACTCGCTCGCGCACTGGAACGCGCAGGGGATGACCTGGTGGGCCGTGACCGACGCCGCGCCGGATGCGCTCGGCGGCCTCGAAGCGGCGTTGAAAGCCCGTCTGGCGGGCGGCAGCGAGCAGACCGAGGGAGGCTGAGCGGGTTTCTCGGGGGCATCCGGTGGCGATCTTGCCGGGCGTGTATGGGCTAGGGCGGTCGGTCCGCCTAGCCCTAAACCCTTGAAAACACACCCGATTCACGCGCCGGATTAACGGGATATCTTGCAACCCGGCCCTAATCGGGTTACACTCTTTGGCTTCTCACTTGCCACACCGGTTCCGACGCCCGGGTGGCTTTAATCCACAAGGAGTGAATATGCGTCATTACGAAATCGTATTTATCGTGCACCCGGATCAAAGCGAGCAAGTGCCCGCAATGATCGAGCGTTACAAGTCCACGATCACCTCGCACGGTGGCCAGATCCACCGTATCGAAGACTGGGGCCGTCGCCAACTGGCCTACATGATCGAGAAACTCGCGAAGGCTCACTACGTCTGCATGAACATCGAATGCGACCAGACCACGCTCGACGAGCTGGAACACGCATTCAAGTTCAATGACGCGGTTCTGCGTCACCTGATCGTCAAGATGAAGAAGGCCGAAACCGGCCCGTCGCCGATGATGAAGGAAGTGCAGCGCGAAGAAGCCAAGAAGTCGGCTGCTACGCAACCGTCCGAAGCGCAGGCTTAAGACACACTATTTAAGCTACCAGACGAAAGCGTCGCTCTCGCCAAAGGTTACATGAATCGGCTGCAACTTACGGCCAGCGTCGTCGAACGCGAACCGGTGCGGTATACCCCCGCCGGCGTTCCGATTGCAGGCTGCACGTTGCACCACCGCACGGAAGTCGTCGAAGCCGGCATTGCCCGGCAAGTCGAACTGACCATGCAGGCGGTAGCCGCAGGTGAGGCGAGCGGTAAGCTCGAAGGCTGTCAGATGGGCGTGGAAACGCTCTTCACAGGCTTTCTGGCAAAAAAGCACCGCAACGCAAGAACACTGGTATTTCACATCACAGAATTGCAGGACATTGGAAAGGACTGAACATGCCCCGCCCGACTGGTAAGAAATTCGACAAGCGTCGTCAGCAACAAAATCCGCTCTTCAAGCGCAAGAAGTTCTGCCGTTTCACGGCCGCTGGCGTCGATCACATCGACTACAAGGACCTCGAAACGCTGAAGGACTTCATCGGCGAAAACGGCAAGATCACGCCGGCGCGTCTCACGGGTACGAAGTCGCACTATCAACGCCAGCTGGATACGGCAATCAAGCGCGCACGTTTCCTCGCGCTGGTGCCGTACACCGACCAGCACAAGGCCTAACCCGACGACGCGATAAGGAGCATCCGAATGCAAATCATTCTTCTGGAAAAAGTCGTCAATCTGGGTAACCTGGGCGATATCGTGAAGGTCAAGGACGGTTACGCACGTAACTTCCTGATCCCGAACAAGCAAGCTCGCCGTGCAACGAAGGAAGCCCTGGCTGAATTCGAAGTTCGCCGCGCTGAACTCGAAAAGATCGCCGCTGAAAAGCTGGCTGCCGCTCAAGCTCAAGGCGAAAAGCTGGCAGGCTCGACGGTTCAGATCAATCAGAAGGCCGGTGTTGACGGTCGTCTGTTCGGCTCGGTGACGAACGCCGACATCGCTGACGCTTTGGTCAAACAAGGCTTCGCAGTGGAAAAGGCGCAAGTGCGTCTGCCGGAAGGCCCGCTGAAGCTGGTTGGCGAGCACGCTGTTCAGATCTCGCTGCACACCGACGTTCTCGTCGATGTGACGGTCGCTGTGATCGGCGAACACGTCTAAGCATTTAGCCGTATCTGCCAGGACGTTTCTGGCAAAAGGCAGGGGCCGGGTGACCGGCCCCTGCCTTTTTTATTGCTCGTTTTCTATGTATCGAAGTATCGGTTTTTGATTTCCCTCCGCGCGCATTTACCCCGATAATTCCTCTCCATGAACGCACCGTCCAAAGATCCCCAAATCGAGTCGCTGAAAGTCCCGCCGCATTCGATCGAAGCCGAGCAGTCGGTGCTGGGCGGCCTGCTGCTCGACAACGCGGCATGGGACCGCATCGCCGACTTCCTGTCGCAAAGCGATTTTTACCGATACGACCACCGTATCATCTTCGAGCACATCGGCAAGCTGATCGCGGCGACGCGTCCGGCCGACGTGATCACCGTGTACGAAGCGCTCGGCACCTCGGGCAAGGCGGAAGAGGTCGGTGGTCTTGCGTACCTGAACGCGCTGGCTCAGAACACGCCGAGCGCAGCCAATATCCGCCGCTATGCGGAAATCGTGCGCGATCGCGCGGTATTGCGCCGTCTCGTGTCGGTCGCCGACGAGATTTCCGCCGACGCGTTTAATCCGCAAGGTAAGGAAGTCCGCCAGTTGCTGGACGAGGCCGAATCGAAGGTGTTTTCGATCGCTGAAGACGGCGCGCGTGGCACGCAGGGTTTCCTGGAAATCGGCCCCCTCCTGACCGAGGTGGTCGAGCGGATCGATACGCTGTATCACACCGCCAATCCGAGCGACGTGACCGGTACGCCGACCGGCTTCGTCGATCTGGATCGCATGACCTCCGGTATGCACGGCGGTGAGCTGATCATCGTGGCGGGCCGCCCGTCGATGGGTAAAACGGCGTTTTCGATGAACATCGGCGAATACGTGGCGGTCGAGTATGGTTTGCCGGTGGCCGTGTTCTCGATGGAAATGCCGGGCTCGCAACTCACCATGCGTATGCTGGGGTCGGTCGGCCGGCTCGACCAGCACCGCATGCGTACGGGGCGTCTGACGGACGAGGATTGGCCGAAGCTCACGCACGCGGTGCAGAAAATGAGCGAGGCGCAGATTTTCATCGACGAAACCGGCGGCTTGAATCCGATGGAATTGCGCTCGCGCGCGCGTCGGCTGTCGCGTCAGTGCGGCAAGCTTGGCCTTATCATCATCGACTATTTGCAACTGATGAGCGGTTCGTCGTCGGGCGAAAACCGCGCGACCGAAATTTCGGAAATCTCACGTTCACTGAAGAGTCTCGCGAAGGAACTCGACGTGCCGGTGATCGCGTTGTCACAGCTTAACCGTGGTCTCGAACAGCGCCCGAACAAGCGGCCGATCATGTCCGACTTGCGGGAGTCCGGCGCTATCGAACAGGACGCGGACGTGATTCTGTTCATCTATCGCGACGAGGTGTACAACCCGGACAGTCCGGACAAGGGCACTGCGGAGATCATCATTGGTAAGCAGCGGAATGGTCCGATCGGGCCTGTTCGGCTCACATTCCACGGCCAATTCACGAAGTTCGATAATTTTGCCGGCGCGCAGAATTTTTACAGCGAGTAAAGGGCTAACTGTCCGGCCTGTTGTAACGACGCTTTCAAAAGTGCGGCATCGATCCCGGAACGGTACAATGTGGCGGTTTTATGTCAGCCATAATGTGACCCATTTCCAGGATCCCAATGTTCGGTCGATTCATGCCCACCGAGGGCAAGTTCTTTGAAATTTTCAATGCACACGCAACGTGCATCGTCTCGGCAAGCCGCGAACTCGAGCTGCTGATCGACAACCTGCAGGACGCCGAGACTCATAAGCAGAATGTGCAGAAGGCGGAAAAGGCCGCTGACAAGCTCACGCACGAAGCGATCGACCTGCTGCACAAGACTTTCATTACGCCGCTCGACCGCGACGAAATCCACAAGCTGATCACCACGATGGACGACATCCTCGACCTGATGGAGGACGTCGCCACCGCTATCTCGCTGTACGACGTGCAGGCAGTGACTTCCGAGGCGAGCCAGTTGGCGCACATCTGCACGGCCACCTCGGAGCGCGTGCAGTTCGCTGTCAGCCTGCTGTCGGACATGAAGCAGGCGAGCCAGATTCTGAAGGCGTGCGAGGACATCGACCGTTTGGAATCGGAAGCCGACCGCGTGCTGCGCTCGGCCATGTCGAAACTTTTCCGCGAAGAAGACAACGTCAAGACGCTCATCAAGCTGAAGGCGATTTACGAATTGCTCGAAACGATCACCGACAAGTGTGAGGACGTGGCGAACATCATCGAAGGCATCGTGCTGGAAAACGCATAATGCAATCGATACAACTCGCTATCTGGGTCGTCGCCGGCCTGGTTGCCGTCGCGCTGATTTTCGACTTCATGAACGGCTTTCATGATGCGGCGAATTCGATCGCCACGGTCGTGTCGACCGGCGTACTGAAGCCGCAACAGGCGGTGGCCTTCGCGGCGGCTTTCAACGTCATCGCGTATTTTGTGTTCCACCTGAAAGTGGCGCAGACGGTCGGCAAGGGCACGATCGATCCGGATATCGTCGATCACTACGTCATTTTTGGTGCATTGGTCGGGGCGATCGGCTGGAACATCATCACCTGGCATTACGGCATTCCATCCAGTTCGTCGCATGCGCTGATTGGCGGCCTGGTGGGCGCGGCGCTGGCCAAGTCGGGCTGGGGGTCGCTCAATATCGACGGCTTGATGAAGACGGTTGCCTTCATTTTCATCTCCCCGCTGCTCGGTTTCATACTCGGTTCGTTCTTCATGCTGGCGGTGTCGTGGATCTATTTCCGCACGCCACCGAGCAAGGTCGACCGGCGTTTCCGGCGTCTGCAACTGGTCTCCGCAGGTTTGTACAGCCTGGGCCATGGCGGTAACGACGCGCAGAAAACCATCGGCATCATCTGGATGCTGCTGATCGCGACGGGTTACGCCTCATCGATCGCGGACGCTCCGCCGCTGTGGGTGATCGGCGGCTGCTATCTGTCGATGGGTGTCGGCACGTTGTTCGGCGGCTGGCGGATCGTTCGCACGATGGGCCAGAAGATCACCAAGCTGAAGCCGGTCGGCGGTTTTTGCGCCGAGACGGGTGGGGCGATTACGCTGTTTACCGCTTCGTGGCTCGGCATTCCGGTGTCCACCACGCACACGATTACCGGCGCGATCGTCGGGGTCGGCGCCACGCAGAAGTTGAGCGCGGTGCGCTGGGGTGTGGCCGGTAACATCGTCTGGGCCTGGATTCTGACGATTCCGGCCTCGGCAGCGCTTTCCGCGGCTGCGTGGTGGCTCGGCCACCGGTTCCTGTAAGCAGGTCCGCGCGCGGACGGCGAGGCTGCCCGCGCGCTGCAAAGCAACTAAAGCTGTCGACACAAAGCGCATCGCTCAGATTAGCGGCGCGCTACCTCCATCCATCGGGACGATTGCGCCCGTTACATAGCTCGCGCGGCGGCTCGCCAGAAACAGCGCGACATCAGCGATTTCTTCCGGTTTTGCATAACGGCCGAGCGGCACTTTAGCCTGCCCGCGCGCTAACGCCTCCGCGCTTTCGACGCCTTGCTGCGACGCTTCGAGTTTGACGGCTTCCTCGACGCGCTCGGTCAGCGTCGAACCCGGATTGATCGCGTTGATGCGGATGCCGTAGCGCGCGTAGTAGTGGGCGAGGCCGACGGTGGCGAGCATCAGCGCGGCATTCGCGGCGCCCCCGGCGATATGGATGTCGCTCGCGATCTTGCCGCCCATGCCGATGATGTTGACGATTGTGCCGGGTGCGGCACCGTCGCCCGCCTTGACGCGCTCGGCCATGCGCCGCAGTACTTCCTGCTGAGGGTAGATGTACGGGAAATACTTGGCTTCCATGGTCGCGCGGAACGCGTCGGCGTCCAGCGTTTCCGGGTCGTAGCGGCGGGCGGCGCCGGCGCTGTTGATCAGCACATCGATCGGGCCGACCGCCGTGCTGACTTCCTCGACGACGTCCGCCGCGCTGTGCGGTTCATGCAGATCGGCGCGGGTCCGATGCACGTTCAGGCCTTCCTGTTTCAACTGTTCGTAAGCGCGCGCGAGATTGGCGGGGTCGCGCGAAACGATCGCCACCTTCGCTCCCTCGAGTGCGAAGGCCCGGGCGCAGGCGAACCCGATCCCTTTGCTGCCGCCCGTGATCAGTACCACCTTGTCTTTCAGCCCGAGATCCATCGTCATCACCTGCTGTCGGAAGAATATCGATGACGATAGCAGATCGGCAGCAAGGAGGGGATGGACCGGGCTGAGGTGCGCTGTTTGGGCTTCGTCGCGGGTGCGAGCCATGGAGCAACAAATCGAGGCCCGCGTCATGAGCGACGATTAGCCGGCGCCAGCGCTCCTAGAAATTGCCGTTGGCGAAGCGCGCGATCGGGTCGTCGGTGGTTTGCGTGGGGGCGGGGACGCCACGCGATGCGGTCGAAGCGCGCATGATCCGCACACCTTCTGCATTCCCGTCGGCTTGCTGGGCCTGCCGCGCCTGGCGGGCGGCGATTGAAGCGGACGGCGGAGGCGGCTCGAATGCATCGGCGGCGGCGTCGATCGGATCCGGCGCTCGTGCCGCAGCCATCGGCGGTTCGGTACGTGCTGCTGCCGGCTGCTGACCGGTTGCGCCAACTGCGGCGTCGTAGGCACTCGCTTGCGCGGCCGGCTGCGGCACCGGCGACACTGCGCCTGCGGCACGCGCCTGTATCTGTGCGGCGCTCATGCCGGGCGGTGGCGGTTCGAATGGATCAGCCTGAGGTGCCGGCACAGCGGCCGCAGATTGCATCGCCAACGGGGCAGTGCCCGCATAAGCCGGCGCCGCCTGAGCCACCGGCGCAACACGTTCAGGCTGAGGCGCCGCCGCCTGATAGCTCGGTGTATCGAACGGCGCAGGTGTCGCAGCCGGTGCCGCCACGCGGCGAATGCCGTCGAAGCGTTTGGCCCAATAAGGATTGGTCAGATAGTCGAGCCGCACGGTGCCGCCCGTCGACGGCGCGTTGACAAAGCGCAGCTTGCCCACATAAATACCGACGTGCGAATGCGCCCGCCCGGTCGTGTTGAAGAAAATCAGATCGCCCGGTGCGATTTGATCCGGTTCGATCGATTCGCCGCGGCCGCTCATATCGGCGGTAGTGCGCGGCAGATTCACGGAAGCGGCGCGCGATACGACATAGCGAACTAATCCGCTGCAATCGAAGCCACTATCAGGCGTATTACCGCCCCATCGGTATGGAATACCGACAAGACTCATTGCCTGAATGGAGATTTCTTCACGGCCAATGCTGTGGTCGACGAAATTCGGGAAGCCCGGCGGTGGCGCGTGATAAGCGCCGTTCGTGACCACGACCGACGAACCTGGCCCGCGCGACGTTTTCTGCGGCGCGCCGGCGCAAGCGGCGAGCAGCAAAACGGTCAGCAGCGAAAGGGCGAGTCGGCGCATGAACACGAAGTGAGCGGTAAACGCTCGTTTAATGGCGGACGATGTCGGGATGGTAGCCCGTCAAACGTGGCTCAGGCAAGAATTCTTGATAAATTACTTGAAGTTTGAGCGCTAAGTGTTGCCCGTCGGGAACGCGCACCGAATAAAAAAGCCGCGCCCGGGGTGACCCGGACGCGGCTTCTGCATGAAACTAATGCGTTGAAACTTAAAGAATTTCCGATGCGTAATCGGCGAGGCGCGAACGCTCGCCGCGCGCCAGCGTGACGTGCCCGCTGTGTGCCCAGCCCTTGAAGCGGTCGACCACGTACGTCAGACCCGAGCTGCCTTCCGTCAGGTAAGGCGTATCGATCTGCGCGATATTGCCCAGACAAATGATCTTCGTACCCGGACCGGCGCGTGTGACCAGCGTCTTCATCTGCTTAGGCGTCAGGTTTTGCGCCTCGTCGATGATCAGATACTTGTCCACGAACGTACGGCCGCGCATGAAGTTCATGCTCTTGACCTTCAGGCGCGAGCGGATCAGCTCCTGGGTCGCGGCGCGGCCCCATTCGCCGGCGGCGTCGTCGGTTTTCTGCAGGACTTCGAGGTTGTCGTCGAATGCACCCATCCACGGCTGCATTTTTTCCTCTTCCGTACCCGGCAGAAAGCCGATGTCTTCACCGACCGGAACCGTCGCGCGCGTCACGATGATCTCGTTGTAGCGCTTGTCGTCGAGCACCTGAGCGAGACCGGCCGCGAGCGCGACCAGCGTCTTGCCGGTACCGGCCTGACCCAGCAGCGTGACGAAGTCGATCTCCGGATTCATCAACAGGTTCAGCGCGAAGTTCTGCTCGCGGTTGCGCGCCGTGATGCCCCACACATTGTTCTTGTGGTGGCCGTAGTCGCGCAAGGTTTGCAGCAGCGCCGTCTTGCCGTTCAGTTCGCGCACCAGCGCATGAAACGCCGGCTCGCCGTTCTGCGGCTCGAGATAGACAAACTCGTTGACCAGCATCGAGGCGCACAGCGGACCCGTCACGCGGTAATACGTGGTGCCGGTTTTGGTGTCCTGCCAGCTCTCCATGCCCTTCGCGTGTTTGGTCCAGAAGTCCTGCGGCAGCGCGCGGATGCCCGAGTACAGCAGATCGCTGTCTTCGAGAACCTGGTCGTTGAAGTAGTCTTCCGCGGGCAGGCCGAGCGCATGCGCCTTGATGCGCATGTTGATGTCTTTCGACACCAGCACGACCTGGCGATCCATCCGGTCGCGCTGCAGCGCACGCACCACGCCGAGAATCTGATTGTCGGCCTTGCCTTCCGGCAGACCTTCGACCGGTTCGATAGCGTTGAGTTTGGTCTGGAAGTACAGGCGCCCGGATGCCTCACGGCTGCCGAGACGCGCAAGCGAAATGCCGTCCGAGATGTTGCCGGCGTTCGCCACCAACGCGTCCAGCGTGCGGCTCACCTGGCGAGCGTTACGCGCGACTTCGGACATGCCCTTCTTATGGTTGTCCAGTTCTTCCAACGTCATCATCGGCAGATAGACGTCGTGTTCCTCGAAACGGAACAGGCAGCTTGGATCGTGCATCAGCACGTTCGTGTCGAGCACGAAAAGCTTCTGCATTTCGAGCGGGTCGGTGGACGCGCCGCGCTTCTTGCTGGTGCCGCGCGTGCTGGGTGCTACTGCTGCGGATGTGCTGGCGGCCGGGTCTTTCGCGCTTGGCGCGCGCGCGACGACCGGCTGCGCTTTGGCAGCGGGCGTAGAAACAGCCGCCGGCTCGGCTTGCGGACGGGCGGCGGGAACCGGTTGCAGCAAGGCGGCGGTCTGCTTCGATTTGCGTCCACGCGCCGGTGCAGCTTGCTCGGCGGATGCGGACGTAGCAGGGGAGGCCGACGATGCCGGCACGGGCCGCAAGGTGGTCGCGGCATTGGCTGCGTGCGCCATCGGCGTGGCGACGTTCGCGCGGCCGTAATCGGCCGACTCTGCGGATTCCCCAACGACCGCCTGTTTCTTCGCGGCGGAGCGCGCCGGTGTGGCGGCTTTGGCCTTGTATTCGTCAGGCGGCAGGAGATTGCCGAGCTTGCTGGGGGGGGTAGGCAAAGGCATGGTTTCCCTCGAAATAATCGGGTCACATTTCGTGCGCCGCCTGTCGCATTCTGCCGGTGCCAGTGTATGTGCACGCAGTTTGCGTCCGGAGGCGCGCATTCGGTCTAGAGATGCCGGTTCGCCTGGTCTTCGATCGGCTCCTTAACGGAAGCGCGTGGCCGAGTGAACGAACGGTTGCGCGCAATTAAAAAAGCCGCCGCCCCGGCGTACGGGACAAGCGGCTCGCCTTCGGTTATCGCGTTGCGCCTCACGACTTCGACGGAGCCGGGAAAACGGCCGTCAAGTCCGGCGCAGCTGCGAAAAGTGTGGGGTGGACAGGCACTCATTGGAACCCAATATAACGCGCCTCAAAGCGCTTGTACAGCCTCCAGAATGTCGTCGACGTGCCCTGGCACTTTCACGCCACGCCACTCCTGACGCAGCACGCCTTCGGCATCGATCAGGAACGTGGAGCGTTCGATCCCACGTACTTCTTTGCCATACATTTTCTTCAATTTCATGACGCCGAAGAGCGCGCACAGGGTTTCTTCGGGATCCGAGATCAGCGGGAATGGCAGTTCGAGCTTTGCCTTGAAATTGTCATGGGAGCGCAGGCTGTCACGCGACACGCCCAGAATTTCCGCGCCGGCCTTCTTGAACTTCGGATACAGGTCGCGGAATTGCAGGCCTTCGGTCGTGCAGCCCGGCGTGTTGTCCTTCGGATAAAAATACAGCACCACCTTCTTGCCCCGCAGCTTGGACAGCGTGATTTCGCCACCGGTAGCGGGGGCGGTAAAGTCGGGGACGGGTTGGTCGACTGCGATGGGCACGAGGTTCTCCGGTTGGTATGGCCGCCGCCACGGTACTTGCACGGATTCTTGCAACTGCTGTGGCGTCGGCCTGGCATCGAGGCTTTGGGGGAGGGCGACTGGCGCGTGGTCTACGCTCGCGCGGCGGCCAGGTCGCGAGGCCGGCTGTATTTTGACCAGTCAGGGCTGGACAATCAACTCGCCGGAGCGGCCGGGAATTTCGCCCCACGTAACAGGGTACGATGGCAGCGTGTCGCGGTCCAGCGTGGCGTAGTAATCACCCATGGTCGCAAAGGTATGGCCTTGCGCGCGCCAGCCTTCCAGCAGCTGTTCGAAAATCGGCGCGAGCTTTTGTCCTTCGAGTTCCGCGTGCAGCGTGAACACCTGATCGTGCGGATTGTTTTCGGTGTGCTTCAACATCCACGCGGCGACGTTGTGCTCGTCGACGCCATCCACGCCGAGTACTTCGTCGAGCGTGGGCAGCGTGGTGGGCATCTGCACGTGCGACAGCGTTCTGCCGTCGAGCACCGGCAGATACGGCGAGTGGCCGCGCCCGTCGGACGCATAGCGCATGCCCCACGCGTCGATCTGCTCGAACGCGTGGTCGTTCATCTGCCAGCCCGCCGCGCCGTGCGTGACGGGCGGCGCGCCGAAGATCGCGACGAAGCGGTTGAAGCTCTTCTGCATCTGCTTCCCGGTCCACTCCTGATCTTGCGAACGCACGTTGTCCTGCCAATACACGTGGTCCCAGGTGTGGATGCCGCATTCGAAACCGGCCTCGTGAATCGCGCGCATTTCCGCGGCAGTCTTCACGCCGATATCCGGACCCGGCAGCAGCACGCCGTACATCAATTGCTTGATGCCGTAATGTTCGACCACCGACGTGCGCGACACCTTCTTCAGAAAGCCCGGCCGCAACACGCGGCGCATCGCCCAACCGGTGTGATCGGGCCCAAGGCTGAAGAGGAAAGTGGCGCGCGCCTTGAAGCGATCGAAGATGCGCGCGAGATTCGGCACGCCTTCGCGGGTGCCGCGCAGCGTGTCGACGTCGATCTTCAGGACGATACGAGCCAAGGATCAGGCCTTATTGTTGTTCGACGAGGGCGCGAGCTTCGGCAACGTGGCCGCGATACGCTTCGAAAATCTTGCGCAGCGCTTCGTCGAAGGTCGACTGCGGCGCCCAGCCGAGTTCCTGCATCGTGTTGTCGATCTTCGGCACGCGGTTCTGCACGTCCTGATAGCCCGTGCCGTAGTACGCGCCCGAGGACGTTTCGACCAGTTGCACCTTTTTCGCGAGGTCGGCGTATTCCGGGAATTCGGCGGCCAGCGTCAGCATCTTGTGCGCGAGCTCGCGCACCGAGAAGTTGTTGGTCGGATTGCCGATGTTGTAGATCTTGCCCGTGGCAACACCGTCCTTGTTCTCGATGATCTTCATCAGCGCGCCGATGCCGTCGTCGATATCCGTGAAGGCGCGCTTTTGCGCGCCGCCGTCCACGAGGCTGATGTTCTCGCCGCGCACGATATGGCCGAGGAACTGCGTGACCACGCGCGAGCTGCCTTCCTTCGGCGTGTAGATCGAGTCGAGGCCCGGGCCGATCCAGTTGAACGGACGGAACAGCGTGAAGTTCAGGCCTTCCATGCCGTAGCCCCAGATCACGCGGTCCATCAACTGCTTGGAGCACGCGTAGATCCAGCGCGGCTTGTTGATCGGGCCGTACGACAGTTGCGATTCTTCCGGGTCGAACTGCTCGTCCGTGCACATGCCGTAGACCTCGGACGTGGACGGGAACACGAGGTGCTTGCCGTACTTGACGGCCGAACGCACGATCGGCAGGTTCGCTTCGAAGTCGAGTTCGAACACGCGCAGCGGCTGCTTCACGTACGTGGCGGGCGTGGCGATCGCGACCAGCGGCAGGATCACATCGCACTTCTTGATGTGATATTCGACCCACTCCTTGTTGATCGTGATGTCACCTTCGAAGAAGTGCATCCGCTCATGATTGACGAGGTCGCCGAGACGTTCGGTCTGCATGTCCATCCCGAAGACTTCCCAATCGGTCGTTTCCAGAATGCGTTTGGACAGGTGATGGCCGATGAAGCCGTTCACACCCAGAATCAGGACTTTTTTAGCGAAACCTTCGGTTTTCATGAATGACGGGGAGTTTGGATGAGCTGGGTGAATTCGGCGGGGGTGACAACGGTTTCGTTGCCGCCATGCTGGTGCCGCAATTCGTGGATGGCGATCGAGCGGCCGTCGCCGCATATCGCTAAAACGGCATTATCGCTTACGTGCAGGCCCGGCGGCAAATCCGGGCGTAGCGCGCCGGGCGCAGCCAGACGCGCACGGGCGATGACGAAACGGTGGCCCGCGATATCGGTAAACGCGCCGGGATAGGGCGGCGCGACCGCGCGGATCAGGTTATAGACCTGCTGCGCGGGTTGCGTCCAGTCGATCCGGCCGTCTTCCGGCTTGCGGCCGCCGTAATAGCTGCCATGCGACAGATCGTTCGGCAGATGCGGCGCCTCGCCCGCGAGCAGCGCCGGGAGCACGCGCCACAGGGTCTGCTCGGCGGCCACGGTGACCTTGTCGAACACTTGCGCGGCGGTGTCGTCGGGCAGAATCGGCACCGGCGTTTGCGCGATGATCGCGCCGGCGTCGGGCTTGGCGGCCATTTCGTGCAGCGTCGCGCCGGTTTCGGTTTCGCCGTGGATGACCGCCCAATTGGTCGGCACGCGGCCACGGTACTTCGGCAGCAACGAGCCATGCATGTTGTAAGCGCCCCGTGCGGCGAGCGCCAGCAGGTCGACCGGCAGCATGTGGCGGTAATAGAACGAGAAGATGAAATCCGGCCGCGCGGCGCTTACCGCGGCGCGCAGTTCCGGACTTTTCGGATCGGCCGGCGTGACGACCGGAATGCCGTGCTCGGCCGCAACCGAGGCAACGCTGCCGAACCAGATGTTTTCGGTGGGGTTGTCCTCGTGCGTGACGACCAGCGCCACGTCGACGCCGCGCGCGAGCAGCACCTGCAGGCAGCGCACGCCGACGTTGTGATACGCGAATACGACGGCGCGCGGCTTCATGGGTTCGGGCCCTGATCGATCAGCGGCGCGGTGTGCACGGCCTGCACCACACCCTGGCGGGGCGCTTCGGTCACGGCGGTGCCGTCGCGCTGTTCGAGAATCGTCTGCACCAGATAGCGCGGACGCGCGCGCACCTGCTGGTAAATCCGGCCGATGTATTCACCGAGCAGGCCCAGCGCGAAGATGATCACGCCGAGCAGGAAGAAGGTGATGGCGAACAGCGTGAACACACCTTGCACTTCCGCGCCGACAATGAAGCGGCGGATCAGCAGCAGCACGAACAGCGCCGCGGAGCCGAGCGACAGGATTACGCCGATGAACGACAGCCATTGCAGCGGCACCACCGAGAAGCCCGTGACCAGGTCGAAATTCAGGCGGATCAGGCTGTACAGCGAGTACTTCGATTCGCCGGCAAAACGCTCTTCGTGCGCGACTTCGATTTCGACTGGATTCTGCGCGAACGTGTAGGCAAGCGCCGGAATGAAGGTGTTGATCTCGCCGCAGCGATTGATCGTGTCGATGATGTGGCGGCTGTATGCGCGCAACATGCAGCCCTGGTCGGTCATCTTGATGCGGGTGATGCGCTCGCGCAGACGGTTCATCGCGCGCGAGGCCTTGCGGCGCCACAAGCTGTCCTGGCGTTGCAGCCGGATCGTGCCGACGTAGTCGTAGCCTTCACGCATCTTGTTGACCAGCTTGCCGATTTCTTCCGGCGGATTCTGCAGGTCGGCGTCGAGCGTGATGACGATTTCGCCGCGCGATTGCTCGAAACCCGCCAGAATTGCCATGTGCTGGCCGTAGTTGCCGTTCAGCAGGATCACGCGGGTCGTGTCGGGCCGCGCGCGGAACTGCTCGGCGAGCAGGGCGGCGGATTTGTCGCGGCTACCGTCATTGATGAAGATCACTTCATAGCCGGTGCCGAGCGCGTCGAGCGCCGGGTAGAGGCGCGCGAATAGCGCCGCCAGGCCGGCTTCCTCGTTGTACACCGGGATGATGATCGACACTTCCGGTGCGACGGCGCGATGTTCCGAATAACTCATTTCCGCTTATTTTCCGTATTGTTCGCAAATTTCATTGACCGCGCGGCAGACCCGCTCCACGTCGCCTTCGTTCATGAGCGTGAAGAGCGGCAGCGTGACGGTGGTGGCGCCGAAGCGCTCCGCGTGCGGGAACATTCCTTCCTTGAAGCCGCGCGCACGGTACAGCGAGAACAGGTGAATCGCCGGATAGTGCACGCCCGAGCCGATGCCGCGTTCCTTCAACTGGCCCATGAAGCCGGCGCGGTCGATCGACAGTTTTTCGAGCGGCAGCGTGATCTGGAACATGTGCCAGTTGCTGTTCTCGAAATCGGCAAACGGCAGGCCAATGCCCCGCTTGACCGCCGCGCCGCCTTCGAACCCGGCGAAGTATGCGCGCACGAGTTTCTTGCGCTGGGCGAGGAAACGCTCCAGATGCGGCAACTGACCGAGGCCGACGCGCGCGGCGACGTCCGTCAGGTTGTACTTGCCGCCCAGCACGTCGCAGTCCATGCCGTCGAAGCCGGTGCGGGTGATGCCTTGCAGGCGGTACTTTTGCGCGAGGATCGCTTCTTCCTCGTTGTTCAGCACCAGCGCGCCGCCTTCGATCGAGGTCAGATTCTTGTTCGCGTGGAAGCTGAACGAAACCATATCGCCGAGTTTGCCGATGCGCTCGCCTTTCCACGTCGAGCCGAACGCCTGCGCGGCGTCTTCGATCACGCGCAGCTTGTGGGCGCGGGCGATTTCATACAGCCGGTCCATGTCGACCGGCAGGCCCGACAGGTACACCGGAATGATCGCCTTCGTGCGCGGCGTAATGGCCTTTTCCAGCAGGTTCAGGTCGATGTTGCGGGTTATCGGGTCGATGTCGACGAATACCGGCGTCGCCCCGACCTCATAGACCACATTGCTGGTCGCAACCCACGAGGCGGGGGTGGTGATGACCTCGTCGCCTTCGCCCACACCGGCGATACGTAGCCCGATTTCGAGCGTCGCGGTACCGGAATTGAACGTGCGCACCGGGCGGCCGCCGCAGAATTCGGAGAGTGCCGCTTCGAATTTCTGGTTTTGCGGGCCGGTCGTGATCCAGCCGGAGCGGAGCACGTCGGCGACGCCCTGAATCGTTTCTTCATCGATCTCAGGTTTGACAAACGGCAAAAACGGGACTGTTGACTGGCTCATGAATGCTTCGCTCGATTGAAAGGGGCGCAACCCGGAGGGCGCGAAGTAGATCACAAACTACACGCAAGCCTAGCTGCGCGCCAGGACGACGACGCCGATCAGGATGACCGCGATCCCCACCAGCTTCTGCACCGACATCACTTCGCCGAATAGATACCACGCCGCGAACGCGTTGACGACGTATCCGAGCGACAACATCGGATAGGCAATCGACACGTCTACCCGCGAGAGCCCGACCACCCATACGCCGACGCTGATCACATAGCAGGCCAGTCCGCCGATGATCGGCGGCTGGGTTGCCAGCCGGAATGCAATGGGCAGGATGTTCGCACGGGTGAATTCGAAGTGTCCAACGGCATTCGTTCCGGCTTTGAGCAGCAACTGCGCGCCGGCGTTCAACGTGACGCCGGCGAGGATACAAAAGAGCGAAATCGGATTCATCGAACGGTTAGTCCCTGATATGGGGTCATTGCTGTGGTTTTTCTACTGGCGCGTCTTTCGGAAGCGCCGGTGCGTCTTGTGCTGCGGCGTCGGATGCGGGTGCAGGTTTTGCCACCACCACCCGGCGCGAATCGCGCGCGATCACCTGCATCGGCAGCCCTTCTTTGAGGAGCCGGTCGTAAGTCGACGGCGGGATTAGCGCGAGCGCATAGCGCTCGGCCTTCCAGCGCTCGATCCATGCATCGACCGACGGCACCCATTTCTGCGGTTCGACGGATATGCCGAACGCCAGTTCATCGGGATGCTCGACCATGATCATCGTGTGGTCGACGTAGAACGGCAGCGTGTGGTCGAGCACGCCGACCGAGTAGAACGGCGTGTCAGCCGGCAATCTGGCGATCTCGGCCTTGATCGCGGGCGCGAGCGGCGCGCCGGAACTCAGCCGGCCGAACACTTCGTGACCCGTGCCGGCAATCGTACCGAGCAGCAGCCACGCGGCGCCAAAGCTCGCGACGGCGCCGAGCGTGCCGGCACGGCTGCGGCGGTTCAGCCACAGCGCGAACAGCGTGAGCACAAAAGCGACGCCGAGTGCCGCAAGTACCCACACGCGGTATTCGACGTACAACTCAGCCGGGTTGCGCGCGTTGCCGAAGCGTGACATGAACAGCGCGCCAAACGCGGCCACCACGAGAAACAGCGCATAGCCAGCCAGGTGGCGGCGCCACTGGTCGCGCGTGACGAGCGGCAGATACATGCCGATGATCATGGCGATCGGCGGGGCGATCGGCAACGTATAGGACAGCAGCTTGGAGTGCGACGCGCTGAAGAACAGGAAGATGAAGGCGGTCCACACCAGCATCAGCGTGACCGGCGCGAAGCCGTTCGGCTGGCGCGGCAGCCGCCATGCGTGGCGCAAGCTCTGCAGGCTCACCGACAGCCACGGCAGGAAGCCCACCAGCAGCACCGGTACGAAGTAATAGAACGGCCCGGGGCGGTTCTGCTCAGGCGTCAGATAACGCTTGAACTGCTGAACGACGAAGAAGAAATTCAGGAATTCCGGGTTGCGTTGCTGCACCAGCACGAACCATGGCGTGACGATCACGAAGAACACGATCAGGCCGCCGATCAGGTGTAGACGCTTCCATACCGCCCAGTCGCGTGCGGCCAGCGTGTACAGCACCAGCACCGCGCCCGGCAGGATCACGCCGACGAGGCCCTTGGACAGCACCGCGAGCGCCATCGACCCCCAGCACACCCACATCCATGCCCGCACCGTGGCGGTAGGCAGGTTGGGGCGCTGCGCCAGCAGCAGCGAGCAGAGCGTCAACTCCATCCAGAACGACAGGCCCATGTCGAGCGTGTTGAAGTGGCCCATCAGGTTCCAGTAGGGCGCGGTGGCCAGCACGATCGCCGCGAACACGCCGGTGGCCGCGTTGAACACGCGCGCGCCGGTGAAGCCGATCAACAGCACGCCGGCAAAGCCCGTCAGTGCGGTGTAAAGCCGCGCCTGCCATTCGCCAATGCCGAACCACGCGAACGTGAGCGCGTTTGCCCAGGTTTGCAGCGGTGGCTTCTCGAAATACTTGTAGCCGTTATAGCGCGGTGTGATCCAGTCGCCGGTGACGAACATTTCGCGCGCCATTTCGGCGTAGCGGCCTTCGTCGCTCGGCAGCAGGTGGCGCCAGCCGAGCGGCACGAACCAGATCAGGGCGAGGGCCAGCACCAGTAGCAGGATCGTGGTGCGATTGAGCGGTAGCCTTGTCGGCGTATCGTTCATGGATTTCAACCTTTTTGGCGACGCCGCGTGAGCGGCGAGGCGGTGTTATTTGAGAAAGACGATTGCCGGCGTGGCGCCAATGGCGCGCAGTGTACGTTATCGGCCGTAATGCGGCGAGAGGCGGGGCCGCTGCGGCGGCCATGCACGCTACGGGCGCCGCGCATGGCGAACTGCGCCTGCACGGCGGCTCGATGCAAGCTCAGCGTCAACTTTGCAGCGCTCGCGCGGCGCCACTAGTCTTCGATCAGCAACGCGGCCGCAACCTTGCGGCCCTCGGCCATCAGAATGTTGTAGGTGCGGCAAGCGGCCTTGAAGTCCATGGTTTCGACGCCGATGCGTTTGGCGGTGAGCACCGAGGTCAGGCGCGGGTGCGGAAAGCGCAGCCGTTCGCCGCTGCCGAATATGACCACCTCGGGCGCGGCCTCCACCAGCATGGCGAAGTGTTCGGCGCTCAACTGCTCGAAAGCGGCGACGGGCCAGGCGATCACGGGTGCTTCCGGCAGCAGGAGAATGCTGCCGGCATGGCGCACCAGATTGATTTCGACATAGCCGGCGCCGTAACCGGTGACGGTGTTGAGGGCGCCGCTGGAATCCTGATGTAATTTCAAATTCGTTTTCCGAAGTCGTCGTGAGACATCGTGCGTGTTGGCGGCCTGACCGGGCAGAGCGGAAGCAGGGCGGTTTGACGCGAGTGCGACACGCGAATGGCACAGAAGCGGCCGAAAAGGCTTGCCGTTGCGGTTGGTGCATTGCGGAAGTCGGCCAAAATCCGCTAAATTATAACTTTTTAGCCGCCTTGCGGCGCCCCTCGCTCAAGTGCCGCCTCATGTGCTGTCATAAGCCGCGCTGAGGGCACGGGCGGCCTACCGGCTATCTGCCGGGTTCCGCGCGGTTTTGGTCTGGTTTTCGACTGTTTTTCGCCCGTTTTGGGTCTGTTCGGCTGCAACGTCGGCGTAATCCGCCGGCGGCGCCGGCTCGGTCCGGTAGCGGGCCCAATCTGCGTCTGGCGCTCCGATCCGTATCTGGCGGGCGTGCCGCGTCATAATTCCCCGTGTCGGCGGACTTGCCTTGGGTCTTTTTTTGACCCGTGCCTGTTCGCCCAAGCCCACCAACAGGATGAAGTGCCCGCCGTGAAACCGATTCTCAAATCCAACAAGTTGTTGAATGTCTGCTACGACATTCGCGGGCCTGTCCTCGAACATGCAAAGCGGCTCGAAGAAGAGGGCCATCGCATCATCAAGCTGAACATCGGCAATCTCGCGCCGTTCGGCTTCGACGCGCCGGATGAAATCATCCAGGACATGATCCTGAATCTGCCCGGCTCGTCCGGCTACTCGGATTCCAAGGGCGTGTTCGCCGCGCGCAAGGCGATCATGCATTACACCCAGCAAAAGGGCGTGCATGGCGTCGAACTGGACGATATCTACATCGGCAATGGCGCTTCCGAGCTGATCGTGATGGCGCTGCAAGGCCTGCTGAACGACGGCGACGAAGTATTGCTGCCCGCGCCGGACTACCCGCTGTGGACCGCCGGCGTCAGCCTGTCGGGCGGCACGCCGGTGCACTATATCTGCGACGAATCGAACGGCTGGATGCCGGATCTGGACGACATCCGCGCGAAAATCACGCCGAATACCCGTGCGCTCGTCGTCATCAACCCGAACAACCCCACCGGCGCGCTGTACTCGGACGAACTGCTGCTCGGCTTGATCGAGATCGCCCGCCAGCACGGCCTCGTGATCTTCGCCGACGAGGTCTACGACAAGATCGTCTACGACGGCAAGAAGCACACGTCGATGGCCGCGCTCTCCGAAGACGTGCTCACTGTCACGTTCAATAGCCTCTCGAAGAGTTACCGCTCGTGTGGCTACCGCGCCGGCTGGATGTTTATTTCGGGCCTGACCGGCGAGAACCGCCGTGATGCGAAAGACTATTTCGAAGGGCTCGGCATTCTGGCCTCGATGCGCCTGTGTCCGAACGTGCCCGGGCAGTATGCGATCCAGACCGCGCTCGGCGGCTATCAAAGCATCAACGACCTGATCGTGCCGAGCGGGCGCCTGTACAAACAGCGCGAACTCGCGTATGACATGTTGACGGCCATTCCCGGCGTGAGCTGCGTGAAGCCGGAGGCGGCGCTGTACATGTTCCCGCGCCTCGATCCGAAGATTTATCCGATCAAGGACGATCAGCAGTTCATCCTCGATCTTCTGCTGGAAGAGCGCGTGCTGCTGGTTCAAGGCACCGGTTTCAACTGGAAGACGCCGGATCACTTCCGCGTCGTGTTCCTGCCGAACGTGGACGACCTCGCGGATTCGATCAACCGGATCGCGCGCTTCCTCGACGGCTACCGCAAACGCCACACAGCTTGAGATGGACGGCGCGCCCGGCGCGCGCCGCTGCCAGCCCCAGTTGCCTCAGTTTCTTTTTAATCACTTACTCGAAAACACACGCTGCATGGAACCGATCAAAGTTGGACTGCTGGGCTTCGGCACGGTAGGCAGCGGCACCTTCACGGTACTGCGCCGCAATCAGGAAGAAATCAAACGTCGCGCGGGCCGTGGCATCGAGATTACGCGCATTGCCGTGCGCAATCCCGCCAAAGCGACCGCGGCGCTCGGCAGCGAAGCCGGCACGGTGGCGCTGACCGATGACTTCAACGCGGTGGTCGACGATCCGTCGATCGATATCGTCGCGGAAATGATTGGCGGTACAGGCGTGGCACGCGACCTCGTCCTGCGCGCGATCAGGAACCGCAAGCATGTGGTCACCGCCAACAAGGCGCTGCTCGCGGTGCACGGCACGGAGATTTTCGAGGCGGCGCGCGCCAATGGCGTGATGGTGTCGTTCGAGGCGGCGGTGGCGGGCGGCATTCCGATCATCAAGGCGCTGCGCGAAGGGCTCACAGCCAATCGCATCCAGTACATTGCCGGCATCATCAACGGTACGACGAACTACATCCTCTCGGAGATGCGCGACCGCGGGCTCGACTTCGCGACCGCGTTGAAAGCCGCGCAGGAACTGGGTTACGCCGAAGCCGACCCGACCTTCGACATCGAAGGCGTGGACGCCGCTCACAAGGCGACGATCATGAGCGCGATCGCGTTCGGCGTGCCGGTGCAATTCGACAAGGCGTACGTCGAAGGCATCAGCAAGCTGGCCGCCATCGACATCAAATACGCTGAAGAACTCGGCTACCGCATCAAGCTGCTCGGCATCTCGCGCCGCACGGATAAGGGCATCGAATTGCGCGTGCACCCCACGCTGATTCCGGAAAAACGCCTGCTGGCGAACGTGGAAGGCGCGATGAACGCGGTCGTCGTGCACGGCGACGCGGTGGGCTCCACGCTGTACTACGGCAAGGGCGCGGGCGCTGAGCCGACGGCCTCCGCCGTGGTGGCCGATCTGGTCGACGTGACGCGTCTGCACACGGCGGACCCGGAGCATCGCGTGCCGCATCTGGCGTTCCAGCCGGACAGCCTGTCGAGCACGCCGATCCTGCCGATCGACGACGTGACGAGCGGCTACTACCTGCGTCTGCGTGTAGCGGACGTGACTGGTGTGCTGGCCGACATCACGCGCATTCTGGCGGATCGGGGCATTTCGATCGACGCATTGCTGCAGAAGGAATCGGAGCAGGTCGACGCGAACGGCAAGGGCGAAACCGACATTATCCTGATTACGCACGAAACGGTTGAAAAGAACGTCAACGCGGCGATCGGGACGATCGAAGCGCTGAAGACCGTTGTCTCGCAAGTCACGAAGCTGCGCATGGAAGCGCTGAACTAGGCCGAACTATGAACTATCTCTCTACGCGCGGCGCCGGAGCCGGCGAGCGCCATACCTTTTCCGAGATTCTGCTGGGCGGCCTTGCCAAAGACGGCGGCCTGTACTTGCCGGCGGAATATCCGCGCGTCACGGCGGACGAACTGACGCGCTGGCGCACATTGTCGTACGCGGATCTCGCCTTCGAGATTCTGTCGAAATTCTGCGACGACATCCCCGCCGAAGACCTGCGCGCACTGACGCGCAAGACGTACACGGCTCAGACGTACTGCAACGTGCGCGACGACGAAAGCGCGGCGCAGATCACGCCGTTGAAGACGCTGGGCGTCGAGAACGGCGCGCCGCTGTCGCTGCTGGAACTGTCGAACGGGCCGACGCTGGCGTTCAAGGACATGGCGATGCAGTTGATCGGCAATCTGTTCGAGTACGCGCTGGCCAGGCATGGTGAGACGCTGAACATTCTGGGCGCGACCTCTGGCGACACCGGCAGCGCTGCGGAGTATGCAATGCGCGGCAAGAAGGGCATTAGCGTGTTCATGCTTTCCCCGCACAAGAAGATGAGCGCATTCCAGACGGCGCAGATGTACAGCCTGCAGGACCCGAACATTTTCAACATCGCGGTCGAGGGCGTATTCGACGACGCCCAGGACATCGTGAAGGCGGTTTCGAACGACCACGCGTTCAAGGCGAAGTACAAGATCGGCACGGTCAATTCGATCAACTGGGCGCGTGTGGTGGCGCAGGTCGTGTACTACTTCAAGGGCTACTTTGCCGCGACGAAGTCGAACGACGAGCGCGTTTCGTTCACGGTGCCGTCGGGCAATTTCGGCAATGTGTGCGCGGGCCACATCGCGCGCATGATGGGTTTGCCGATCGAGAAGCTGGTGGTTGCGACGAACGAGAACGACGTGCTCGACGAGTTCTTCCGCACGGGTATTTACCGTGTGCGCAAGGCGGCCGAGACGTACCACACGAGCAGCCCGAGCATGGACATTTCGAAGGCTTCGAACTTCGAGCGTTTCGTGTTCGACCTGCTGGGCCGCGACCCGGCGCGCGTGCTGCAATTGTTCCGCGACGTTGAAGAGAAGGGTGGTTTCGACCTGGCGGCGAGCGGCGACTTTGCGCGCGTGAAGGAGTTCGGATTCGTATCGGGCCGCAGCAGCCACGAGGACCGCGTGGACGCGATCCGCGACGTCTTTGAGCGCTACGACACGATGATCGACACGCACACGGCAGACGGCCTGAAGGTAGCGCGTGAGCATTTACAGGCGGGCATTCCGATGATCGTGCTGGAGACGGCGCAGCCGATCAAGTTTGGCGAAACGATCCGCGAGGCGTTGCTACGCGAACCGGAGCGCCCAGCCGCATTTTCGGGTCTGGAATCGCTACCGCAGCGATTCGAGGTATTGCCGGCGGACGCACAACGCGTAAAAGACTTCATCGCAGCAAACACCGGCAAGTAACAGCAGCAAGTAAAACCAGCGAGCATTGAGCGCGACGGAGTCGCGCTCAATGCGAAGCGAAAACCGACTTCAAGAAGTACCGCCACGGCGCGCGCAGCGCCGCCGGAGGTATGACGGCCTTGTCACTAACGCGGAATGTGCGGGAACACAGATTCCAGATGCACCACTACCGCGGCTGTGCGGGGGACCCGCTTAAGAATTAGCGGTTTGAGCCGCTTTCTTTTGCCTACTTTCCTTTGCGGCCGGCAAAGAAAAGTAGGTGCCGCCCCGCACAGGGGCAACACTAATAGACCACTACCAAAGCAAGGAAAGGCCAAAGGAAGCCAGCCGAAGTAAACACGCTCGCCGAAAGGCAAAAAAAGCCACCATAACCCCAGGCCGCCACCGCCGGCCCCTCCAACCGCTACAATATTCTTTTAACCCAGCGGCTTCGAGATCAGAAAGATGTCCACCCCAACGCCCCGCGCTCCGATGCTTTCCACTGCCGAAGCGTTGGCGACCTTGCTCAGCGCAGCGGCTCCAATCAGCGGCACCGAATCGATCCCCACGCTGGAAGCGCTCAACCGCGTGCTCTCAGCGGACGTCATCTCGCCGCTCGACGTCCCGCCGATGAACACCAGTTCAATGGACGGCTACGCGATCCGCACAGAGGATCTCACAACAGCGGATGGCAACCGCCGCTTGCCCATTTCGCAACGCATTCCAGCCGGCCACGCGCCTGAGCCATTAAAACCGGGCACGGCAGCCCGCATCTTCACAGGCGCGACCGTGCCGCCAGGCGCCGACGCCATCGTGATGCAGGAGCAAACCGAAACAGACGGCAACGAAGTCACCTTGCTGCACAGCCCGGTGCCGGGCGAATGGATCACCGCCCAGGGCGCGGACATCCGCAACGGTTCGATTATTCTGCCGGCGGGCACGCGCCTGACGCCGCAAGCGTTGGGACTCGCCGCCTCAGTCGGTTGCGCCGAACTCCAGGTGCGCCGCCGCGTGAAAGTCGCCGTATTTTTCACCGGCGACGAACTGACCATGCCAGGCGAGCCGCTGAAACCCGGCGCGATCTATAACTCGAACCGTTTCACGCTGCGCGGCCTGCTGGAAAACCTGGGCTGTGAGGTTACCGACTACGGCATCGTCCCCGACAAGCTCGACGCCACCCGCACAACGCTGCGCGAAGCCGCCCAGGCGCACGATCTGATCCTCACCTGCGGCGGCGTGTCGGTAGGCGAGGAGGATCACGTCAAGCCGGCAGTCGAGGCGGAAGGGCGTCTGTCTATGTGGCAGATCGCGATGAAGCCGGGCAAGCCGCTCGCGTTCGGCGCTGTGCGCCGGTCTGCCCAGCAGACAGACAAAGACGCCGGCGCGGCAGCATCGGCCGAAACCTTCTTCATTGGCCTGCCGGGCAATCCAGTCTCCAGTTTCGCGACCTTTTTGCTGTTCGTTCGCCCGTTTGTCCTGCTGCTTGCCGGCATGCGGACGGTGGCGCCGCGCGTGCTGTCGCTGCGCGCCGATTTCGCCCAGAAAAAGGCCGATCGCCGCAACGAATTCTTGCGGGCGCGCATCAATGCGGCTGGCGGTCTCGATCTGTTTCCGAATCAGAGTTCGGCGGTATTGACGTCGACGGTATGGGGCGACGGCCTGATCGACAATCCGCCGAACCATGCCATCAGTGTTGGCGAGACCGTGCGTTTCATCCCCTTTTCCGAATTGCTGAACTGAGGCCGGCAACCGCCGGCGGTGTCCCAATGAAGATTCAACTCCGATATTTTGCAAGCGTGCGCGAAGCACTCGAAACCGCCGATGAAACGGTCGATGTGCCTGACGGCATCGCGACCGTCGGCGACGTGCGCGGCTGGTTGCGCGCCCGCGGCGGAATCTGGGCCGACACCCTTGCCGAGGGACGCGCGCTGCGCATGGCCTGCAATCACGTGATGACCGACGCCGGTACGCGCATCACCGAAAATTGCGAAGTCGCGTTCTTTCCGCCCGTCACCGGCGGTTGATCAGCACGGATGAGCGCCAGAAACCGCGCTTGGCTGATCCGCTGAGCGTCACCCAGGTTTCGCCAAACCGTACAGGAGCCAGAGATGCCCGTTCGTGTCCAGACGGAAGACTTCGACCTCACCGCCGAGGTCGCCGCGCTGCGCGCGCGCAATCCGAAGATCGGCGCCGTGGCCTGCTTTGTCGGCACCGTGCGCGATCTGAACGACGGCAGCGCGGTCGAAACCATGGAACTCGAACACTATCCGGGCATGACGGAGAAGTCGCTGGAAGCGATCGTGGTGAGCGCGCGCGAGCGTTGGCCGGGGATCGAAGTACTGATCGTGCATCGCGTCGGCAAGCTTTATCCGCTTGATCAGATCGTGCTGGTGGCGACTACTGCCGCGCATCGGGGCGACGCCTTCGCGTCGTGTGAGTTCGTGATGGACTATCTGAAGACCCAGGCGCCGTTCTGGAAGAAAGAGAAAACCGAAGCAGGCGAGCGCTGGGTCGACGCCCGCGTCACCGACGACGCGGCGCTGGCCCGATGGGGCATCGAATCGGGTAACCAGGAAGCGAACCAACGGGACTGACGCCCGTTCTTTCCAGGCGCCTGCATCAATCGTCTTTGGCTTTCCCGATGATTCGCGCAGGAAACGGTTCACCGGGCGGCCGCGTCGAAACGGCTGCGGCATGTTCGTCGTCGTGCGGACGCCGCTTTGGCGCGACGCGCTCCAGCAACGCCTGTTGTTCCGCCGGAATCTTGTAATCCCAGCCGAAGCGGCTCAACTGCAAACTCTGCGCGATCCGCAGCGCCGGCTCCATGAAACGGACCGCTGCCGCCGGCTGATAGCGCGACTCCACCGTATCCAGAAACAGATACAGCCAGCGGCTGAAATGCTGTGGCTCGACGCCCTCGAGCGGCTGGTGCGCCTGCTGCACATTGCCGCGGTATTGCTTCGCGCCGAGCACGACACTGCCCCAGAACGTGCACATTTTGGGTAAGTGGTCGTCCCAATGGCCCGCAAGCGTTGCGTCGAACACCGGACCCAGCAGCGGATCGGCGCGCACCCGGTCGTAAAAGCCGTAGACGAGCTCGCGGATATTCGCTTCGGTAGGTTCGGCGGCGCGTTCAACAACCGGCGCGGCGGGGAATGACGGGTTCATGCAAATTCCGGCTCATGCGGTTAAGGTCAGGCGGTTATTTACTACGAATTGCCACGCGGTGCCACAGACTGTCAGGAATGACCTCAAACGCGTCGAAATGAAAGGAAGTAGGCCACGAACAAGCCGCTTTTCGCATAAACGGTCTATGCAGGAAACGCTACCATTACTGCCGAGAGAACCAACACCGACTGTTCAGCGCACAATCATAAAATATGCGTAGCGCCTGCATCTTAAGGCGAAGCGGTGGCCACCGGCAACCCTAGCATCGACGCGGTTATCCCGAGGATCGCGACTTGCGCTTATCGTGACACCTGCACTTATGAGACTGACCGACTATACGGATTACTCATTGCGCGTCCTGCTGTATCTCACTGTCCGCGGCGATGGCTTATCGACCATCCAGGACATCTCGGACGCGTACGGGATCTCCAAAAACCATCTGATGAAGGTAGTTCAGCAACTCGGCGAACTGGGCTGGGTCGAGACCGTGCGCGGGCGCAATGGCGGCCTGCGTCTCGCCGAACGAACCAGCGCATTGACCGTGGGCGAGATCGTGCGAGCCACGGAAAGCGACTTTGCGCTGGTCAACTGCTTCCCGGATCAGCATGGCGAGCGCCGGGGCTGCGTGATTACACCGCACTGCCGTCTGCGTGGCGCGCTCGAAGCGGCACGCAACGCATTCCTCGCCGAACTCGACCGTCATACCATCGGCGAAGTTGCGGAACCGCGCGGACCGCTCGCGGCACTACTGGGCTTAGGCACGGTGATTCCAATCGTGCCGGCCGCGCCTGCCGGCGACGCGGCGCCGCTCACCTGAAAGCGGCCAGCAAGTTCTCGCGCGCCAAATGTCAAATAGTTGCTGCCGGTTGCAAAAAAGCGCTTGAAACCTGCGTAAAACGCCTCAATTTGGTGGTAATCGAAATTGGAGGTCTCTTGATGAGAATCGACAAACTTACCACTAAATTCCAGGAAGCACTGGCCGACGCGCAGAGTCTCGCGGTCGGTCACGACAATCAATACATCGAACCGGTGCATGTCCTGTCGGCGCTCGTTGCCCAGCAGGACGGCTCGGCACGTTCGCTGCTGTCGCGGGCGGGCGTGCACGTCCAGGCGCTGCAAACAGCGCTGGGCGACGCCATCACGCGCCTGCCGCAAGTGCAGGGCACCGACGGCAACGTTCAGATCGGCCGCGAGCTCACCGGCTTGCTGAACCAGGCGGACAAGGAAGCGCAAAAACTCAACGACACGTTCATCGCGAGCGAGATGTTCCTGCTCGCCGTCGCCGACGATAAAGGCGAGGCCGGCCGTCTCGCGCGTCAGCACGGCCTGTCGCGCAAGTCGCTGGAAAGCGCGATCGCGGCGGTGCGCGGCGGCTCGCAAGTGCATAGCCAGGACGCCGAAAGCCAGCGTGAAGCGCTGAAAAAGTACACCGTCGATCTGACCGAGCGTGCGCGGGCGGGCAAGCTCGACCCCGTGATCGGCCGGGACGATGAAATCCGCCGTTCGATCCAGATCCTGCAGCGCCGCACCAAGAACAACCCAGTGCTGATCGGCGAGCCGGGCGTGGGTAAGACCGCGATCGTCGAAGGCCTGGCGCAGCGGATCGTCAACGGCGAAGTGCCGGAAACGCTCAAGGGCAAGCGCGTGTTGTCGCTGGACATGGCGGCGCTGCTGGCGGGCGCGAAATACCGCGGCGAGTTCGAAGAACGCCTCAAGGCCGTGCTGAACGACATCGCCAAGGACGAAGGCCAGACCATCGTCTTTATCGACGAAATCCATACGATGGTCGGCGCGGGCAAGGCTGAAGGCGCGATGGACGCGGGCAACATGCTCAAGCCGGCGCTCTCGCGTGGTGAGCTGCATTGCGTCGGCGCCACCACGCTCGACGAATACCGCAAGTACATCGAGAAGGACGCCGCGCTCGAACGCCGCTTCCAGAAGGTGCTGGTCGACGAGCCGTCGGTCGAGGCAACCATCGCGATCCTGCGCGGTTTGCAGGAGAAGTACGAACTGCATCACGGCGTCGATATCACCGACCCGGCGATCGTCGCCGCGGCCGAATTGTCGCATCGCTACATCACCGACCGTTTCCTGCCGGACAAGGCCATCGATCTGATCGACGAAGCCGCTTCGAAGATCAAGATGGAAATCGATTCGAAGCCGGAAGAGATGGACCGTCTGGACCGTCGTTTGATCCAGTTGAAGATCGAACGCGAAGCCGTCAAGAAGGAAAAGGACGAAGCGTCGCAGAAACGTCTGCAACTGATCGAAGAAGAAATCGAGCGGCTGGATCGTGAATATTCGGACCTCGAAGAAATCTGGACCGCGGAAAAAGCGGCGGTGCAGGGCAGCGCGCAACTGAAGGAAGACATCGAAAAAACGCGTGCGGAAATCACGCGCTTGCAGCGTGAAGGCAAGCTTGAGAAGGTCGCCGAGTTGCAGTACGGCAAGCTGCCGGGTCTCGAAGCGCAGTTGAAGGAAGTGACCAAGGCCGAAGCGAACGAGCAGAACAATCCGACCCGGCCGCGTTTGCTGCGCACCCAGGTGGGCGCGGAGGAAATCGCGGAAGTCGTGTCGCGTTCAACGGGTATTCCGGTGTCGCGCATGATGCAGGGCGAGCGCGAAAAGCTGCTGCAGATCGAAGAGAAACTGCACGACCGCGTGGTGGGCCAGGACGAAGCGATCAGCGCGGTGGCCGATGCGATCCGCCGTTCGCGTGCGGGCCTGTCCGATCCGAACCGTCCGTATGGCTCGTTCCTGTTCCTCGGGCCGACCGGCGTGGGTAAGACCGAGTTGTGCAAGGCGTTGGCTTCGTTCCTGTTCGATTCGGAAGATCATCTGATTCGTATCGACATGAGCGAATTCATGGAGAAGCACAGCGTCGCGCGTTTGATCGGCGCGCCGCCGGGCTACGTGGGCTATGAAGAAGGCGGTTACCTGACCGAAGCGGTACGCCGCAAGCCCTACAGCGTGATCCTGCTCGACGAAATCGAGAAGGCGCACCCGGATGTGTTCAACGTCCTGCTGCAGGTGCTCGACGATGGCCGGATGACCGATGGACAGGGCCGTACCGTTGACTTCAAGAACACGGTGATCGTGATGACGTCGAACCTCGGTTCGCAAGTGATTCAGGCGATGGTCGGCGAGCCGCAGGAAGCGGTGAAGGACGCGGTCTGGGAAGAGGTGAAGCTGCACTTCCGGCCCGAGTTCCTGAACCGGATCGACGACGTCGTGGTGTTCCATGCGCTCGACCGCTCGAACATCCAGTCGATCGCGCGGATTCAGTTGCAGCGTCTGCACGAACGGCTTGCCAAGCTCGACATGCAACTGGTGGTGTCGGACGCGGCGCTCGAGCACGTCGGCAAAGTTGGCTACGATCCGCTGTTTGGGGCGCGGCCGTTGAAGCGCGCGATCCAGCAGGAGATCGAGAACCCGGTCGCCAAGCTGATTCTGGCCGGCAAGTTCGGTCCGAAGGACGTGATTCCGGTCGAGGTGGCAGACGGCCAACTGGTATTCGACCGCGTCGTGCACTAAGCACCGAACCGGGCGAAGCGCGCTCGGTTGCGCACGGAACGGCAGAGCTTGTGCCGTTCCGGGCAAAGCTAAAAAAGCGGCAACGAAGTTACCTTCGTTGCCGCTTTTTTTCGCCCTGTTTTTGTCTGCTATCGGGCTGTAGTAACAGGACGGTGCTACTTACGCATTGCCCTTGCCGAACAGCGCCGACAGGCCGCCGAGCGCACCCAGCACGGTCGTCGAATTCAGTTTGCCTTCGGCGGGGACTTCACCGTCGGGCGTCGCCGCGTTGACGACGTGCGGCAGAATCTGCGACAACAGGCCGGTGACCTGATCCGGTTGCACGCCGGCCTTTGCCGCGAGATTGGTAACGACGTCCGAACCAAGCACGCTGTGCAGTGCGTCGGGCGAGATCGCCTGGTTCTCGCCGTTGCTGACCCACGACGAAACGACGTCGCCGAGGCCCTTTTCCTTGAAGCTGTTGATCAGGCCGTTCAGGCCGCCCGGCTGATTGTTGACGAATTCCAGCGCGGCTGAAACGAGGGCTTGCTGGCCACCGCCTTCCGGCGACTTACCAACCAGGGAACCGATAGTGTCGAGTAGGCTCATGACGGTCTCTCTTGAATGCCAACCCGTGTTTGACGAGCCGGCGGGTGAAAACGCCGCGCGGTTGCGCGGCGCCGGTGGAAGGAGGGCGGACGGCAGCGGAGCGGCGTCTGGGTTTCATCATGCGTACAGCCCATGTGAGCCGCGTGGCCGCCGTACTACCGTTGCTCTACCTTGGCTTACGCGCCGCCAGAGGCTGCCGCAGCCGATGCAGCCTTGCTCTTCTTCGCCTTCTTCTTCGAAGCCTTGGTACCGGACGCGTCGGCCGGCGCGCTGGCAGCCGCCGTCGTGGCCGGTGCGGAAGCCGCCGCATCGGCCGCCTTGCTCTTCTTCTTCGACTTCGAAGCCTTGGTGCCGGATGCCTCGGCAGGCGCAGCCGGTGCCGCTGATGTTGTTGTCGCGGCCGCGGTAGTTGCTGCTGGCGCGGCTTTGCTGCTGGCGGTGCTGCTGGACTTCGCGGCAGCCTTGGCGCCGGTAGGCGGCGTGGACGCGCCGTTCACGGTCAAGCCCGCCGCCTCGAGATTGCTCACCGATTTGGTGCCGAGGCCTTTGACCCGAGTGGCGAGATCATCGGCATCCTTGAAGGGGCCGTTCTTGGTGCGTTCGTCAATGATCGCTTTCGCATGTACCGGGCCGATACCCTTGACCGATTCGAGCGCCGCCTGATCGGCGGAATTTACTTCGACGGCCGCCGCAAATCCAGCCGACAGCGACAAAGCCAAAGCAAGGCAAAGCATCAAAAGCTTCTTCAGCATGGCAAGCACTCCATTGAGGGCAAAAAAAGTTAGCCGCAAAGGGAAAACTCGGGACGACGCAGCCTGTTAGCAGGCGCTGCGCTTAAGCATAGAACAAATTGCGCGCCCTTATTTGCAAACGCCGACGATTTATACCGATCGATTCGTGACAAGTAAATCAGGCTGAACAATATTTAAAGATTTTGCCTGGCGATTGAGCTGTTATGCGTTTATCGATCAATGCGGTTCCCTATAAATAATGACACTGCGGATAAATGACAGCGCCTTCCACTTGACTTAGAGTGCACTCGAAGTCCTAACCTGAGTTCCGTCATGTCGAAAATGTCAAAAGCACTCACCATCGGCGAGGTCGCCGGGACGATCGGCGTCTCCACCCATACGCTGCGCTACTACGAACAGGCTGGCCTGATTCGGGCGGTCGGGCGTACCCAGGCGGGGCATCGCCTGTATTCGCCGGCCGATCTCGACTGGCTGCAGTTCGTGATGCGTCTGAAGGCGACCGGCATGCCGATCGCCGGGATGCAGGCGTTCGCGGCGTTGCGGGCGGAAGGTCAGCCTACGATGGGTGAGCGCCGTGATTTGCTGGTGGCGCATCGTGATGCGGTTTTGGCGCGGATCGCCGAGTTGCAGAGCAATCTCGGCGCGATCATCGACAAAATTGCGTACTACGAAGAAGCCGCCGGGCAGCAGCCCACTGCGAGTGCTTCGACACGACAGATCGACGAAACCCAATCGCTTTCGCATTCGGAAAAGGACTCACCATGGAATACGCACAAAACGATCGCTACACCCGAGGCTGGAACAAACTGAAGGAAATCGACGGTTCGACCGGCGAGCAGGTGATTGCCGCGCTGGCGCCGATCGCGCCGGATTTCGGACGCCTGCTGATCGAGTTCGGCTTCGGCGACATTTACAGCCGGCCGCAACTCGATCTGCGGGCGCGGGAAATCGCGACGATCGCATCGCTGGCGACGCTCGGATGCGCGCAGCCGCAGTTGAAGGTCCATATCGAGGCGGCCTTGAACGTCGGCTGCACTCGCGAGGAGATTGTCGAGGTGTTCATGCAGATGGCGCTCTACGCGGGTTTCCCGGCGGCGCTGAACGCGCTGTTTGCGGCGCGGGAGGTTTACGAGCGGCGTGATCAGGCGCTGGAGCAAGTGCAAGCGCAAGTGGCTTGAGACAAACGTTCGGGACGATAGAGCAGGGTGGACGGCTGCCGTACGCAGCCGTTTTTTACGGGGCTCAAGATGCAACTAACGGTCAGGTATCGCAAGCATTTTGGACAGCAGGTCGCCGGTACGGCCCGGAAACCCGGCTTGCATAAAGGGGGCTTCGACAGTCAGGTACGCTGAGTTTTGCAATCCGGTCGAGAAAAACCGTCAATCCGATTGAGCCAGGCCGTCGACCCGATCGAACGCAACGAGCCCCCGTCAAGCCGCCGGGTCTACCGTGACCACTGACTCGGCGTGCAAATACCGCTTGCTCACGCCACGCCAGTACAACAGCAGACCCACCCCGGCAATTGCCAGGCTCAGCGTATTGGCGACCCAGAAGCCGCGCGCGCCGGTCAGCCATTGCGGCGTGGTGCCGGAGACATCGAAGCCGAGCAGATAGCCGCCGCCTAGCCCGACCCCCCAGAGCGCAACCGCATAGATGACGGTCGGTACGACCGCCACCTTGTACGCGCGCAGCACGAAGGCGGTGGTGATCTGCAGCGCATCGAACAGGTGATAGCACACTACGATCAAGACCAGCGGCATCGCCGCCGCCGCGACCTGTGCATCTGGCGTATAGCCTTCGATCACATACGGCCGCAGTACCAGCACGATCGCGCCGTAGCAGCAGGCGATCGCCACCGCCATCATGATGCCGTGCCGCGACAGCGTGCGCGCCGCTTCCGGGCGATGCGCGCCGAGCGCCTGGGCGACCAGCGTCGATGAAGCGATCCCGATCGACAGCGGCGTCATGTAGAGCGCCGCGCCGATGTTGCCGGCGATCTGGTGTCCGGCGAGCGTGGTCGTGCCGAAGCGCGCAATGAAAAGCGCCATGAAGGTGTACGACGTGACTTCGATCAGATACGACAGCCCCATCGGAATGCCCAGCCGCAACTGTGCCGCCTGCCGGCGCCAGACCGGCCAGCAGAAATGCGCAAAGATCTCGAACGGCTTGAACACGTAGACGCGTGTCAGCAGCAGCATCCCGACCACGGCCAGTCCCCAGTTGATCGTGGTGCTGGCCAGCGCGCAACCGGGCCCGCCGAGCGCCGGCACGCCGAATCCGCCAAAGATGAACCACGTGTTGAGCGGAAACTTGAGCAGCAGCGCGCCGATCTGCAGGATCATCACGAGCCGCGGTTTGCCGACCGCATTGCTGATCGAGCTATAGACGCGAAACGCGAGCCCGGCCGGCAAGCCGAACGCCAGAATCCGCAGGTAGGCGACTGTGCGCTCATGCAGCGCTTCGGGCACCCGCGCGAGTTCCAGTAGCCGCCCCGGAAAATAGAGAATCAGAAAGCCGATCACGGTCAATGCGAGCGCGAGCCACAAGGCCTGGCGCACTTCTTCGCCGATCTCGACGTAGCGGCGCGCGCCGTAGAGTTGCGCGGTGATCGGCTGCAGCGCGGTCAGAATGCCGGTCAGCCCGATGTAGACGGAAATGTAGATCGACGAGCCGAGGCCGAGCGCGGCGAGATCGACGGCCGAATAGCGGCCGACCATCGCCGTGTCGATCACGCCGAACGCGATGATCGCCAGTTGGCCGATCAGCACGGGCCATGCGAGCCCGGCGATTTTCCGTACGTCGGCGAGCATGATCAGTCCGGCTTCTTGTGCCAACTGCGGCGTTTGACGACCGGCGACTTCGGACGGTCGATCCGCACATACAGGCGGAAGCGTTCGTCGCGGTCGGCCACCCGGCGGCCTTCCCAGACCAGCTTCCAGATGAAGTCCGACATCGCGCTCGGGTCGCCGAAATCCTGGGTGTCCTGACGCAGGATCACGTCGCAGTCCTGGTTGAACGAGAAATGCATATCGCCGAAATAGGCGAAGGTCGCGATCTGCGCATTACCGAGGCGCACCGGCGAGATGCAAGTGTAGTCTTCCGGCAGATGACTTGCGATCTGTTCCGCGACGTCTTTATAAGTCCGGCTGTAGTTGACGACCGGCAGCCACAGCGTCATCAACAGCACCCACATCAGCGTCGTGCCGGCGCTCGAGAGCACCACGCTGCGCCACAGGACTTTCGGATGACGGGCCAGACGCCATTGCACCAGAACGAACCAGCAAATCGTCACGGCCACCGCGCACACGAACGACAGGACCTTGAACTGCGGCGCAAAACCCGGCGCGAGACGCGCGAGGTTGCGCGCGAGCGGATGCGGGAAGCCGGTCAATCCGGCGATGTACACCAGCCAGACGAAGCTGCCGAGGATCGTGAAACTCAGCAGCGCGAACCAGTCGATCGCATTGATCGCGCCACGTTTGAGGGTGGGCAGCGCGAAGGTGGCAAGCACCGCGAGCGGCGGCAGCAACAGCATATAAAGCCGGTTCGACTGGTGGCTCTGCAGCACGACCAGCACGAGCAACGGCCCGATCACCGACAGCGGAATCGCGACGTGCGGCGCGCGCCGCAGGCCCGACCAGCTGAACCACGCCCAGAGCGCCAGCGGCCAGGCCGGCCAGGTGAAGAGTGGCAGGTTCTTGAGGGCGTAGCCGGCTACCGAGCCCGGCGGCCCGGCGAATGACGACAGGCTGACATGCACCCACTGGTTCAGGTACCAGACAGCGTCGTCGGGAAACGCGGCGATGGCGGCGATCGGCCACGCAACCGAGAGCACTAGCGCGACCGGCAAACCGGCCAGCAGCAGCCAGCGCGAACGCGCTTCGCGCACGATCAAGGCCATCGCCAGGGTGCCGAGCAACAGTGCGCCGACCAGCACCGGGCTGCTGGCGAGCGCCACGAGGCCGATCGCGAGGCCCCAGATCAGCGCGCCCTGGATCGGCTTGTCGATCATCCGCACGAGCCCATAGACGAGCATGGCGATGCCGAAGAACTGCGCCAACTGCGGCGTGGTCTCGTGGCCGCGTTCGGCAAGGCCGAAACAGGCGAGCAGGATCAGCAGCGCGCCATCGGCAAGGGTGCGGCCGTAGTCGCGCGGTTCCGGCTCGCCGCCAAACGCGTATTTGAACGGCTGCACTTCGGCGCGCCGGCCGAGCAGGTAGGCCGCATACCAGACGAATGCGCAGGCCGCGCAAAACAGCAGGCCGGTAAACACGCGCGACGCATTGCTCGCATCGACCCAGGGCGCGAGCGCGCGGATCGCGCTGGCGCCGAGCCAGTAACCGAGCGGGCCGTCTTCGGTCATGTACTTGCCGACCAGATTCGGCAGCAGCCAGTCGTGGGCGCTGCCGTTGGCCATCGTCCACATGACGCCGAAGCCGGCTGCGTCCTCGTTCTTCCACGGATCCCGGCCGAACAGGCCGAAAAAGGCGTAGACGATACAGATGGTCAGCAGCAGCCAGCGCGGCAACGCACTGGTCGCGGAGGCAGTGAGGCGAACGACAGGTCTCATGCGGTGTGTGGATATTGGATAAGCGGTGCAGCCGGGACCGGACGCGGTGTCCGGCGGGAATGGCCGGTTTGGAGCATCCGGCATTGTAGTCGTGCCGTGCGATGCGCGTCACGGCCGGTAACGGCTCGCAACGTGAACGGGGTATGTGTGACGCCGTGCCGCGATGGGCGGCGCTTCGCCGGGAGACGACTTATCTCCATGCGTCCGGAATAGGGTGACAAAAAAGGGCAGCTTGCGCTGCCCTTTTTTGCTGCTGCTTCGTTGCGGGCCAAGGCCGGCGACGAATCGCGTATTACTTCGCTGCTGCCTTGCCGGTAGCGCGCGTGCCGAACTTCTTGTTGAACTTCTCGACGCGGCCAGCCGTGTCCATGATCTTTTGTTGGCCGGTGTAGAACGGATGCGATTCCGACGACACTTCGATCTTGGCGAGCGGGTACGTCTTGCCGTTGAATTCGGCAGTTTCACGCGTCTGGATGGTCGAGCGCGTCACAAACTTGAAGTCGATCGACATGTCGACGAACAGGACTTCGCGGTAATCCGGGTGAATGCCTTCTTTCATGGTCTTTCCTTTAATCTGGCGGTAGCCAACCCGCGAGCAGCCGCGATGTACGCGGACAGCATCTAGGCGCGAGCCACTTGCCTATGGTCGAAAAACGGCGATTATGCCAGAAAATCAGTCGCTTGAGGATCTTTCCGCGACCTTTTTCGCGGTGATTTGCGTCGATTTCTCCGTTTTCCGGCTCACTCATTTCCGTGCGCGTGTCGGGCGGCATCCCTTGTGCGGCGGGCGTCAGGCCGGAGCGAACGCCAATCCGACCCGCGCGGGGTCCTGGCGGTAATACCGCGCCAGCAAGCGGTATAGCTCGGGATATTCGGCCTCGAAGGCTTGCGGTCGGACGAACAGAGCCTCGCTGCAAACGGCAAAAAATTCCGATGGATGGTCCGCCGCGTACGGATCGATTAGCGAATCACGCTCGAAACGGGCCCAGCGCCTGTCCGGCACCGCGTCCACTTTCGCGCAGAAATGGTCGTAGGCGTGGTCGAAAATGTCGGCCCAGGCCCGTGAATCGAGCGGCGCATGCCAGCGGCGCGTGAGCGGCGGATGGCCGTCTGCCTCGCCGTTCAGCATGTCGATCTTGTGCGCGAATTCGTGAATCACGACGTTGTAAGCGTCGGTGCCATCGGTCATCTGCGCGTCTTCCCACGACAACACCACCGGGCCGCCTTCCCACGCTTCGCCACTCGCGTCCTGCTCGACCTCGTGCACTACGCCGTCTTCGTCCTCGACCGTCTTGCGGATCACGAACTCGCCCGGATAAACGATCACCCCGACCCAGCCGCGATACAGATCGAGGCTCAGATTCAGCACCGGCAAACACGCTTGCGCGGCGATCGCCACGGTCATGGCGTCGGTCAGTTCGAGATCGTGAGCGGTTGAAAATTCCTTTTGCGCGATGAACAGGCTGGTCAGCTCGCGCAGGCGCAAGCGATCCGGCGCTTCGAGATGGGCGAGGAACGGCAGGCGGTCGAGCGTGGCCTGCCAGAGGGCGTCCTCGATCGCGTAGTCGCGCAGCGCGCGGTCGCGGCGGCGCGTGTCGAACCATTGCGTGAGTTTCGAGAGCATGGCCTGATGAAACCCTTAGTCGATCTGTTTTTGCCACGCGGCGAAAATGCCGCCGCATATCGCAATGCCAATCAGAAAGTAGAAGCCGTCCAGTGACGTCAGGAAGCTGGCTTGCTGCGCGACCGTCCGGCTGATTTCCACTAGTGCAAGCGAATGCACTTCGGATGGCGAGCGCCCGGCGGCGCTGAAGCCGCGGGTCAGCGCCGCGAGCGAATTCTGAAACACTGGATTGTACGGATTCACGAACTCCGCGAGACGGGCCTGATGCAGTGCCTGCCGATGCTGTTCGACGATGATCACCGAGGCGGTCGCGAACGAGATCGTCAGTTGCCGCACGATGTTTTTCAGCCGGTAGCCGTGCGTGAACTCTTCGATAGCGAAGATTCTAAACGTCAGATTGGCGACCGGCAGCACAATGAACAGCAAGAGCAGGCCGCGCAACAGCATGGGCACGATTAACGCGGACTGGTCCACACCGGGCGACATGCGCGTCATCCACGCCGCGGCAAATGCGGCCACCGCGAAGCCCGGCACGATGATCCACTTCTTGCGCGGCAGGAGCTTCGCGTAACGCAGGTAGACGAACAGCGCGCTCGCCGAGATCAGCGACGTCACACCGACTAGCCGCCCGGCGTTCTCGACCGGATAGCCAAGCCCGCCCTCGAGAAAGCGCGACGTCAGATAGCTGAACACGGTCGAGATGTAGTAGTAGAACATGTACAGCACGATCCCGACCTGAAACACCTTTTCGCGCAGCGCATGCAGACGCACTAGCGGCGCCGGATGGTGCCATTGCTGGTACGCGAACCAGCCCAGCGCGCCGATGCCCGCGACTGTCAGCAGAATCAGCCCGGGCGAGGCGCTGAACAACTGGAACCGCACCTGTTGCATGACGATTTGCAGCGCGCCTTGCGCGAACGCGAAGATCAGATATGGCCAGAAGTGCGCCGTGCCGCGCTCCTCCGGCAAGCGGTTGCCGGTGTCGGGCAGCGCGAGCAGGGCGAGGATGGCAAACAGTACACCTGCCGGCGCGGTGCAGGCGAACAGCGCGCGCCAATCGAAATGCGCGACCAGTTGGCCGCCGATCAGCGGCGCGAGCGCACTGCTCAGGACGATCAGCACCAGAAAGGCGCGGGTTGCCGCGGGCCGCTGCTGCGGCGTAAAGCTCATCTGGATCAGAATGCGGCAGGTGCCCATCATCGGGCCGATGAAGTAGCCCTGAAATCCGCGCGCGAACGCGAGTTCGATGGAAGACTCGCACAACGTGGCGGCGATCGCGCCAGCCGAATAGAGCAGCATGCAGCCGGCCACGTAGCGCCGGTAACCGAAGCGCTCGACCCACCATTGCTGCTGCAGGATGCCGAGCACGGCTGCCACCGCATAGGCGCTCGACGCCCACACTAGTTCGTCCGGCGACGCGTTGATGCCGCCCGCGATGTAGCTGGTGAAAAACGAAAAAATCGCGTTGTCGAAGTAGTCGAGGCCGGTAACGACGGCCAGCACCCATGGGAAAAAGTCGCCGCGCAGTTTTGCCGCGCTAAACAGCGGTACGCGGGGCGAGGTCGCGCTCATGTGGGCTCGCCCGACTTTTTCGGGCGTCTGGCGCGCGCTGTGTTGTCAGCTTTGGCGAGTGCCTTGCGGCGCTGTTCCAGCAGCGCGTCCGCGTTCTCGCCGGCGAGGCGCCGTTCGAGATAGTCGAGGTCCGGACTCAGTTCGGCGCGCAGCTTCTGTGCTTCCTTGAGTTCGCGGCGCATCGTTTCGATGCGGGCATCGAGTGCCTGGACCTGGTCTGAAATCGCGTCGCGAATCTGCTGCAGCGATTCGGTGGAATAGCGATGACCGCCTTCGACCGGCTCGAGCGGGCGCTTGAGCATTTCGGTGATGCTGTGCAGGGAAAAACCGAGCGAGCGCAGCCGCAGAATGCGTCCGAAGCGCTTCAGGTCTTCCTCGTCATAAAGGCGGTAGCGGCCTTCGCTGCGGGTAGGCGCGACGAGACCGCGTTCCTCGTAATACTTCAGCGTGCGCGGCGTGACGCCGAGGCGTTCGGCGGCGTCGCGCACGGTGAGCAGGGCGGGTGAATCCTTCGACATAAGGCAGCGCGGGCATGATTGAAGCGTGCATTGTACTGCAACGTGTACGTTCACGTACATGTTGCCATGCTTCGTTGCACATCGTTGGGATGAAATCCTGTGGGCGAAAAAAAAGCCGCTCGTTGTGGCGAGCGGCTTTTTTATGCAGTGCAGCGGGTGCGGCTGTTTCGGCGTGAGGCCTTAGCTGCCGCCGCCGCGACGCATCATGTCGAAGAATTCGGAGTTGCTCTTCGTTTGGCGAATCTTGTCGAGCAGGAATTCCATCGACTCGACTTCGTCCATGTCGTGAATGAACTTGCGCAGCACCCAGATCTTTTGCAGCACTTCGGGCTTGATCAGCAGTTCTTCACGGCGCGTGCCGGACTTGTTCAGGTTGATCGACGGATAGACGCGCTTTTCAGCAAGGCGGCGTTCCAGGTGCACTTCCATGTTGCCGGTGCCCTTGAACTCTTCGTAGATCACGTCGTCCATGCGGCTGCCGGTTTCGATCAGCGCTGTGCCGATGATGGTCAGCGAACCGCCTTCCTCGATATTGCGCGCCGCGCCGAAGAAACGCTTCGGGCGTTGCAGCGCGTTCGCGTCGACACCGCCCGTCAGCACCTTGCCCGAGGCCGGCACGACGGTGTTGTATGCACGCGCGAGACGCGTGATCGAGTCGAGCAGAATCACCACGTCGTTCTTCATTTCGACGAGGCGCTTGGCTTTCTCGATCACCATTTCGGCGACCTGCACGTGACGCGCGGCCGGTTCGTCGAATGTGGAGGCGATCACTTCGCCGGCCACCGAACGCTGCATTTCGGTCACTTCTTCCGGGCGTTCGTCGATCAACAGCACGAACAGTACGACATCCGGGTGGTTTTGCTTGATGGCGTGTGCGATGTGCTGCAGCATCACCGTCTTACCGGATTTCGGCGATGCCACCAGCAGGCCGCGCTGGCCCTTGCCGATCGGCGCGATCATGTCGATGATGCGGCCCGTGACGTTTTCCTCGCCACGCATTTCACGTTCGAGCAGCAGCACCTTGTTCGGGTGCAGCGGCGTCAGGTTTTCGAACATGATCTTGTGCTTCGAGGCTTCCGGCGGCTGGCCGTTGACCTTGTCCACCTTCACCAGCGCGAAATAGCGTTCGCCGTCTTTCGGCGTACGCACTTCGCCTTCGATCGTGTCGCCCGTGTGCAGGTTGAAGCGGCGGATTTGCGACGGGCTGATGTAAATATCGTCCGTGCTGGCTAGATACGAGGTTTCCGGCGAACGCAGGAAGCCGAAGCCGTCCGGCAGCACTTCGAGCGTGCCGTCGCCGAAGATCGTGTCGCCCGTTTTGGCTCGTTTTTTTAGAATGGCAAACATCAATTCCTGCTTGCGCAGGCGGTTTGCACTTTCGATCTCGAGGCCATTGGCCATCTCGATCAATTCGGACACGTGCAGAGTCTTAAGCTCGGATAAATGCATACGGAGAACCCGCAGGAGAAGGTGCGACGAAATGAAATCTGGGAGGAGAGTGAGCGGAACCGCTCAAGGACTTACACGTCTTTTCGACGTTTTGCGGATTCTAGCATAGCACACGCCGAATTTCGCCAGTGCGATGGCGTGGCATCTTTCTTATCAGGCGTGTTGTCGCGGGACAACACGCCTGGGATCGCGCGCCTGAAAGTCCGAAGGACCTCCGGCGCGCCGATGCATTGCTTCTTTACAGGTTGCCGTCGAGGAACGCGGTGAGTTGCGACTTCGACAGCGCGCCGACTTTCTGCGCGGCGACAGCGCCGTTCTTGAAGAGCAGCAGCGTGGGAATACCGCGCACGCCGAACTTGGCCGGCGTCGATTGATGTTCGTCGACGTTGATCTTGGCGATTTGCAGGCGATCGGCGTAATCCTTGGCGACTTCGTCGAGGATCGGCGCGATCATCTTGCACGGACCGCACCATTCAGCCCAGAAATCGAGCAGCACGGGTTTATCGGATTTCACGACGTCCTGTTCGAACGATGCGTCGCTAATATGCTTGATTGATTCGCTCATTGTATGAATACCTCTATCGGTTCGAGGCCCGCCTGAATTGCTCGCCACGATACGTCAAAATCTAGGGAAACTTCCGTTCGCTTTGCCGCAAGCGGGAGCTTGCCGACACCTGCCTGAAAAAGTCGAAAGACCATTCCTGGAATGTGCGGAAAGCTCGCGTTTGCGGGTCATCCAAATGGCAGTTTAGCTTAATTCGCTATGCGTTGCCGGTGGTGATAGTACTCATCAAAGGCAGTGGGGCCCGTGACTGCCGGTGAAGTGCCACTCCGTTTTAACAACCGCGACGCTGCATATCTGGTGGCGGGCGCCGCAAACTCAAGTACCCGGCACCCGTATCCCGGGGTCCTGCACTATATGGTGCGAAGCTCTCTATTCAGCGCGCCGATGTCGGTTTGTTCGTATTTACAGTCGCGCGGCGGCCCGAGCGATGATAGAATGTTTCGTGACGGGCCTCCTCGCATGGAGGGATGGTCAACCTGGTCAGGTCGGGAACGAAGCAGCCACAGCCGTTTTCCACCAGTGCCGAGGGTCAGGCTCGTCACCTTCCTCTTTCTGTTTTCTTCTGCCGTACCTCCGCCGCCCTTGTTTTACTCTTGCCGCTGTCACCCAGACGCTGCATTGGCGTTTCTCGCGCACTTCATCTATTTTTTTCTATCGGTCCGTTAGCCTGTTTCAATGAAGCGGCAACATGCGTTCGCGCGCCGTCTCGATTCGGTTTTGCGCGCCATCGTTACTGATACAATTTCCGGATGACCTATCAAGTTCTCGCACGCAAATGGCGGCCGAAGGATTTCGCTTCGCTCGTCGGACAGGAGCACGTGGTGCGCGCGCTCACGCACGCGCTCGACGGTGGCCGTCTGCACCATGCCTATCTGTTTACCGGCACCCGCGGCGTCGGTAAAACCACGCTGTCGCGCATCTTCGCCAAGGCGTTGAATTGCGAAACCGGCGTGACTTCGACGCCGTGCGGCGTGTGCCGCGCGTGCCGGGAGATCGACGAAGGCCGCTTTGTCGATTATGTGGAGATGGACGCGGCGAGTAACCGCGGGGTCGACGAAATGGCGGCGCTGCTGGAGCGCGCGGTTTACGCGCCGGTCGATGCTCGCTTCAAGGTCTACATGATCGACGAAGTGCACATGCTGACCAACCACGCGTTCAACGCGATGTTGAAGACGCTGGAAGAACCGCCTTCGCATGTCAAATTCATTCTTGCCACAACCGATCCGCAGAAGATTCCGGTCACGGTGCTGTCACGCTGTCTGCAGTTCAATCTGAAGCAGATGCCGGCTGGGCACATCGTCTCGCATCTCGAGCACATTCTCGGCGAAGAGAAGGTGCCGTACGACGCCCAGGCGTTGCGTCTGCTCGCACGCGCGGCCGACGGCTCGATGCGCGACGCGCTTTCGCTGACTGACCAGGCGATCGCCTATTCGGCCAATCAGGTGAATGAAGAGGCGGTGCGCGGCATGCTCGGCGCACTCGATCAAAGCTATCTGATTCGCCTGCTCGACGCGCTGGCCGATGGCGACGGCGCCGCCGTGCTGGCGGTCGCGGACGAGATGGCGTTGCGCAGCCTGTCGTTTTCGACGGCGTTGCAGGACCTCGCGAGCTTGCTGCACCGAATCGCATGGGCGCAGTTCGCGCCGTCGTCGGTGTTGGACGAATGGCCGGAAGCGGGCGATTTGCGCCGCTTTGCCGAAGCGTTGAGCGCCGAGCAGGTGCAGTTGTTCTATCAGATTGCGACTATCGGCCGAAGCGAACTGGGTCTCGCGCCTGACGAATACGCCGGTTTCACCATGACACTGCTGCGCATGCTGGCGTTTGAGCCGGCGCCCACCGGTGGCGGCGGTGCGGCTTCCGCGCGTCCGGCAGGACCGGCGGGGGCGGGTGGTGCGAAGCGCGCCGGCGCGCCGGCGGTCGCCGCGCAGCAGCCGGCGGCGCGGGCGATCGAAGCAGCCCCCGCGGCGCCGGTACGCTCCGCGAATCCGGTGGCAAACGCGAAGCCTTCGACGCCGGATTCGCAACACTCGGCGTCTGCGGGGGCGGTGGGAAATACTGACGTGCCGAAAGCCGCTATCGCTGAAGCGGTAAGCGTTTCCGTGTCCGCGCCAGCTTCCGTCGAAGCTGCCGCCCCTTCCGTGTCCGCGCCAGCTTCCGTCGAAGCTGTCGCCCCTTCCGTGTCCGCATCAGTTTCCGACGAAGCCGCTGCCCCTTCCGCGCCCGCACCAGCTTCGGACGAAGCCACTGCCCCATCCGTGCTCGCACCAGCTTCCGACGAAGCGGCAGCTCCCTCCGGGTCCGTAACTGCGATTACTTCTGGCGAAGCGAACCTGGCGCCTGTGGCTGCGGCCGCTATTGCCGCGCCGGCTTTGGCTCCGTGGCAGGAAGAACCGCCCGTCGCGCGGGATGAGAGTGTGTCGGCGTCTCCCGCATTGGCGCAGGCGAGTGCGCCTCGAGCGGCCGCGCTGCTCGAAACAACGCCCCCCGCGTCGGCAGCCGACGCATCTGAAACGATCGAGACCACAAAAGTGGCGGCTGCACGCGCCGTGGCGCCGTGGGACGATGTGCCCACCGAGCCGTCCCCGAACGAACCAGCCGCCGCAACCGCTCCTGAGAACTCGTCGCCCGCGTCGTCATTCACTGCTCCGGCTGCAGCCGCGTCTGCACGGGCGGAAGAAGCCGCGTCCGCGACGGCGTCGCAAGCGTCGCCGCCTGCGGCCGACGTTCCGCCGCGCCGTGCCGGCGGCGCGAGCGACGCGCTCAATGTCTTGCGCAGCGCCGGTCTGAAAGTATCGTCGGACCGTGGCCGCACGACGGCGGCAACCGCCGCCAAGCCTGCTGCCGCGCCGGTCACACCGAAGCCGGCCGCACCGCGCGTGGTCGTCAATGTGCCGACGCCCGGTGCCCCGCGCCGCGCGCCGCAACAGGACGCCGCGCCGGTAGCGCGTGCACCGTCCCCGCAGCCTCAGGAGTCAGGTGGCTCGTCGGGCGCGCCGTGGGACGACATGCCGCCCGATGAATACATGCCGCTCACCGCAGCGGACGAGGGCTATTACGGCCTGCCGGACGACAACTATGTGCCGGTGTTCGACAGTGGTCCCGACGATGTCCGCGTGAACGCCGCGCCCGCGCCAACACCCGCGCCGGCGGTCGACAGGCGGCCCTTGCCGCCCGCCGTGCCGCTCGACCCGCTGGGCTTTCAGGGCGACTGGCCCGCGCTCGCCGTCGATCTGCCGCTCAAGGGCATCTCGTATCAACTCGCGTTCAACAGCGAACTAATGGCGCTCGAAGGCAACACGCTCAAACTGAACGTGCCGGTGCCGCAGTACGCTGAGGCTTCGCAGGTAGCTAAACTGAAAGCCGCGCTCGCTGACAAGCTTGGCCGGCAAGTCGACGTACTGGTCGAAGTCGGCCCGGCGCGCCGCACGGCAGCCGCGCACGACGCCGCGATGCGGGCCCAGCGCCAGCAGGAAGCCGAGCGCGAAATCGGCGCCGATCCGTTCGTGCAGTCGCTGATCCGCGAATTCGGCGCGAGCATCGTTCCCGGCTCGATTCGCCCGATCACCCAGGACTCCGGCCCGAACGGCACGCCGTCCGTCCACTGATTCGCCGCGCCCCCGTGGCGCACCCGCTTTCCGGATTTCACGCTATCAAGAAGGAGCATATCCATGATGAAAGGCCAACTCGCCGGGCTGATGAAGCAGGCCCAGCAGATGCAGGAAAACATGAAGAAGATGCAGGAGCAGCTTGCATTGATCGAAGTCGAAGGGCAGTCGGGCGCCGGTCTCGTCAAGGTGACGATGACCTGCAAGAACGACGTGCGCCGCGTATCGATCGATCCGAGCCTGCTTGCCGACGACAAGGACATGCTGGAAGACCTGGTCGCCGCTGCATTCAACGACGCCGTGCGTAAGGCCGAGGCCACCGCTCAGGAAAAGATGGGCGGCATGACTTCGGGTCTGCCGCTGCCGCCGGGTTTCAAGCTGCCGTTCTGAGCGGCGTCGCTGCAAGAATGGACTCACGCTGCCGCTTTGGCCGCGGCGTGAGTTGAATACCCGGCAACACCCACTTCGACACCGCCGATCCGCATGAAACAACCTTCCGCCCTGTCGGCGCTCGTCGAAGCGCTGCGCGCGCTGCCCGGAGTCGGCCCCAAATCCGCGCAACGCATGGCGTACCACCTGATGCAGCACGACCGCGACGGCGCTGAAAAACTCGGGCGCTCGTTGCTGTTCGCGACTGAACATCTGCAGCACTGCGAGAAGTGCAACACCTTTACCGAAGCGCAGATCTGCGAGGTCTGCCTTGACGAGGAGCGCGATCCGACGTTGTTGTGCGTCGTCGAGACGCCCGCCGACCAGATCATGCTCGAGCAGACCATGACCTATCGCGGCCTCTACTTCGTGCTGATGGGCCGCCTCAGTCCGCTCGACGGCATCGGTCCGAAGGAGATCCATTTCGATCGGCTGGTCAAGCGCGCATCGGATGGCATCGTCACCGAAGTCGTGCTCGCGACCAATTTCACCAATGAAGGCGAGGCCACCGCGCATTACCTCGGGCAGACGCTCAAGGCGCGCGGTCTTGCCGTTACGCGCCTCGCGCGCGGCGTGCCGGTGGGCGGTGAACTCGAGTATGTGGACGCCGGCACCATCGCCCGCGCGATGCTCGACCGGCGTTCGATGTAGCGCGGCCAACCGCGGCAGCGCCACGTCTCGCGGCGCCCGCAACGTCCGGGCGAAATCGTGTGAGATCGATCCGCCAAGGCCGTGTCCGGACGAGAACAGACCACAGAGGAGACCTATGAGCGTCAACCCCGATCCCAGCGCCACTGCCGCGCCCAAAGGCCCGCTTGCCGGCGTCAAGGTGCTCGAACTCGGCACGCTGATCGCCGGCCCGTTCGCTGCGCGCTTTCTCGGCGAGTTCGGCGCCGACGTCATCAAGATCGAAGATCCCAAAGGCGGCGATCCGCTGCGCAAATGGCGCAAGCTCTATCCTGAAGTCGGCGGCACGTCGCTATGGTGGGCGGTTCAGGCGCGCAACAAGAAATCCGTGACGATCAATCTGAAAGCCGAAGAGGGCAAGGAGATCGTGCGGCGTCTGGCGAAAGAAGCCGATATCGTCGTCGAAAATTTCCGGCCGGGTTTGCTCGAAAAACTCGGCCTCGGTTATGACGTCCTGTCCGCGGAGAACCCCGGGCTCGTAATGGTGCGTCTGTCCGGCTACGGCCAGACCGGGCCGTATCGCGACCGGCCGGGATTCGGCGCGATCGCCGAATCGATGGGCGGCTTGCGCCACATCACCGGCTATCCGGATTTGCCGCCGCCGCGTATCGGCATTTCAATCGGCGATTCGATTGCCGCACTGCATGGCGTAATCGGTGCGTTGATGGCGCTGCATCACAAACAGGTGAACGGCGGCAAAGGGCAGGTGGTCGACGTCGCGCTGTACGAAGCGGTCTTCAACATGATGGAAAGCGTGGTGCCGGAGTACGGCGTGTACGGCATGGTGCGCGAGCGCACCGGTGCGTCGCTGCCGGGCATCGTGCCGTCGAACACGTATCCTTGCCGCGACGGCAGCATTGTCATTGGCGGCAATAGCGACCCGATCTTCAAACGCTTGATGGTCGCGATCGAACGCGCAGATCTGGCGAACGATCCCGGTTTGGCGCACAACGACGGCCGCGTGCCACGCACCCAGGAGATCGACGGGGCGATTGCCGCATGGCTCGCCACGCGCACCATCGACGAAGCGCTCGCCGTGCTGAATGCCGCCGACGTGCCCGTCGGCCGCATTTACAGCGTTGCGGATATGTTCACCGATCCGCAATTCATGGCGCGCCAGATGATCCAGCGCTTCAAGTGGCAGGACGGCCAGGAAATCACCCTGCCGGCAGTGACGCCGAAGCTTTCGGACACGCCGGGTGAAACGCGCTGGTTGGGCCCGGAACTGGGTGAACATACCGATGAAGTCCTGCAGTCGCTAGGTTATGATTCTGACGATATTGCAAGGTTGCGCGCGCAACAGATTGTGTGAGTGAGCGTGCGCGCTTCGACCCTGCGAAGACAACAAAACCAAAGTCTGGAGACGACACACGATGCAACGCAGAACCTTCCTCGCCGGCACCGCCGCGCTTGCGGGCGCCACCTTCGCTGCCACGCCGCTTGCTTTCGCGCAGGGCAAACCTGAAACGACCAAGGTGGCGATCGCCGTCGGCGGAAAGAACCTGTTTTATTACCTGCCGCTCACGATTGCCGAGCGTCGCAATTACTTCAAGGACGAGGGACTCGAGGTCGAGATCTCGGATTTCGCCGGCGGCTCGCAAGCGCTGAAGGCGGCTGTGGGCGGCAGCGCGGACGTGGTCTCCGGCGCGTTCGAACACACCTTGCTGTTGCAGGCGCAAAAGCAGATGTTCCGCGAATTCGTGCTGCAAGGGCGCGCGCCGCAGATCGTGCTTGCCGTGTCGAAGAAGGCGATGCCGAACTACAAGTCGATCGCCGATCTGAAGGGCAAGAAAATCGGCGTGACCGCGCCGGGTTCATCGACTTCGATCATGGCGAGTTTCGTGCTCGCGAAAGCCGGGCTGACCGCGAAAGACGTGGCGTTCATCGGGGTGGGCGCGGGGGCGGGCGCGATCGCTGCGCTGCAGTCGGGGCAGATCGACGCGATCGCCAATCTCGACCCGGTGATGACCAAACTCGAACGCACCGGCGAAATTCGCGTCGTGTCGGACACGCGTACGCTGGCCGATACCCGCAGCGTGTTCGGCGGCGACATGCCCGCGGGCTGCCTGTATGCATCGCAGAGTTTCATCACGAAGAATCCGAACACCACTCAGGCGCTGACCAATGCAATGGTGCGCGCGCTCAAGTGGTTGCAAACGGCGACCGGCAGCGAACTGATCAACACGGTGCCCGAGGGCTATCTGCTCGGCGACCGCGCGGTCTATCTGGACGCATGGCAACACGTGAAGGAGGCGATGTCGCCGGATGGGCTGATGCCCGCCGACGGCCCGGCCACGTCGCTGAAAACCCTGCAGGCATTCGATCCGGCCGTGCAGGGCAAGCCGATCGATTTGTCGAAAGCGTGGACCAACGACTTCGTCAAGAAAGCGCTGGCGACGGTCAAGGCATAGACACGGTGAACGCGAAGGCGAGGGCGGTGCGTGCGGCGCTCGCCTCGAACCCCGTTGTCACGGCCGCATGACAAACCAGAATCAAAACCGATCTTCGAAGCGAGTCGAACGATGACCGTTGCCGCCCTGGCGCTCGACAACATCACCTGCACGTTCGCTGCGCGGGACAACCGCGCGCAGCGCTATACGGCAGTCAAGGACACGACCTTGCGCATCGCCCCGGGCGAATTCGTCTCGGTGGTTGGCCCGACCGGCTGCGGCAAATCCACTTTGTTAAATGTCGGCGCGGGTTTGCTGGAACCGTCGTCGGGCACGGTCAGCGTGTTCGGCGAGCCGCTCAAGGGGATCAACCGGCGCGCCGGCTATATGTTTCAGGCCGATGCGCTGATGCCGTGGCGTTCGGCCATCGACAACGTGATGGCCGGCCTCGCTTTTCACGGCGTACCGCCGGCCGAAGCGCGCAGTAAAGCCGACGAGTGGTTAAAGCGCGTGGGACTCGGCGGTTTCGGCGATCGCTATCCGCATCAACTGTCGGGCGGCATGCGCAAGCGCGTCGCAATGGCGCAGACGCTGATCCTCGACCCGGACATCATTCTGATGGACGAGCCGTTTTCCGCGCTCGATATCCAGACGCGTCAGCTGATGGAAAACGAGTTGCTCGATCTGTGGGCGGCAAAGCGCAAGGCGGTGCTGTTCATCACGCACGATCTCGACGAAGCGATCTCGATGTCCGACCGGGTCGTGGTGCTGTCGGCGGGGCCGGGCACGCATCCGATCGGCGAATTCGCGATCGATCTGCCGCGGCCGCGCGACGTCGCCGAGATTCGTGCGCATCCGCGCTTCGTCGAGTTGCATGCCCAGATCTGGAGCGTGCTGCGCGACGAGGTGCTCAAAGGCTACCAGCAGCAACTCACCGCCGTTTAGTCACGGCTCGCGGACACGTCGCGGGTGAGGGACGCATTGGCGTTCCGTTGCTGCGCTCGCGGGTCACGCTCAGTCGTTGTGTCGATCAATCGTCTAAGGCAAATCGAGTCATGTGGAAGACGTTGCGCCCGAACCGGGCGAACCTGGTGATCTGGCAGTGGCTGCTGCTCGTGCTGTGTTTTGTGCTCTGGTACGTGCTGACCAGTCCGACGCTGCTGCCGCCGTTCTATTTCGACGATCCGAACAAGGCCGCGTTCTTCTTCGGCGAGCCGCAGAAGGTGCTGCAGCGCATCTGGGAATGGTTCACGGGCGGCGAGATCTATCTGCACCTGTGGATCACCCTGGTCGAAACGGTGCTCGCGTTCGCGCTTGGCACCGCGTTCGGCCTCGGCGTCGGCCTGTGGCTCGCGCTGTCGCCGCTCGCGAGCGCGCTGTTCGATCCGTATATCAAGGCGGCCAATTCGATGCCGCGCGTGATTCTCGCGCCGATTTTCGGCGTGTGGTTTGGCCTCGGCATCTGGTCGAAGGTGGCGCTGGGCGTCACGCTGGTGTTCTTCATCGTGTTCTTCAACGTCTATCAGGGCGTGAAGGAAGTGAGCCCGGTGGTACTCGCCAACGCGCGCATGCTTGGGGCGAACCGCAAGCAGCTACTGCGCTTTGTTTATCTGCCGAGCGCGATGAGCTGGGTGTTTTCGAGCCTGCACACGTCGGTGGGTCTGGCGTTTGTCGGCTCGGTGGTGGGGGAATATCTCGGCTCGGCGCGCGGCGTCGGCTATCTGATTCTGCAAGCCGAGGGCACCTTCGATATCAATACGGTGTTCGCGGGGATTCTGGTGCTGACGGCTTTCGCACTGATTCTCGATGCGATTGTCGGGATTGGCGAGCGCCGGTTGATGAAGTGGCAGCCGAAGTCGGGCGATACGGAAAAGCTGTAGCCACGCACGCAAGATGGGGCACGTGAAGGCCTGGCTGGCAAGGCCTGAGCAAAAACGGCGCGTGGTTTTAAAACCGCGCGCCGTTTTATTTGCCGCTCGACGAAGCGTAGGTTGAATGCACAACGGGCCAGGCGGCTAGGGCGTAATCACCACCTTCCCGATCACCCGGCGCTCGGCCATATCGCGCAACGCGCGGCCGGTCTCTTCCAGCGAATAGCGCGCCGACACGTACGGCTTGAGCTTGCCTTCGCCGATCCAGCCGGTCATCTGCTCGAACGCGGCATGATTGTGCTGCGGCTCGCGCCTGGCAAAGTCACCCCAGAATACGCCGACCAGGCTCGCGCCTTTGAGCAGTGTCAGGTTGAGCGGCAACTTCGGAATCTCGCCGTTCGCAAAACCGACTACCAGATAACGGCCGCGCCAGCCGATGCTGCGAAACGCCGGTTCCGCATACACACCGCCGACCGGATCGTAGATGACATCCGGACCCTTGCCGTCGGTCAGCGCCTTGATCCGTTCGCGCAGGTCTTCGGTGCTGTAGTTGATGGTGGCGTCCGCGCCGTGCTTCACGCAAGTGGCAAGCTTTTCGTCGCTCGACGCCGCCGCGATCACGCGCGCGCCAAGGGCTTTGCCGATCTCGACCGCGGCGAGCCCGACGCCGCCCGCCGCGCCCAGCACCAGCATCGTTTCACCGGCCTTCAACTGGCCGCGATCGACCACCGCGTGATGCGACGTGCCGTACGCGAGCGTGAACGCCGCGGCCAGTTCGAACTCGACGCCGTCCGCGAGCGGCACGCACGCCGTGACCGGTGCCAGCGCCTGCTCGGCGAATCCACCCGAGCCGGTGAACGCGACCACTCGGGAGCCGGGTTTGAACTGCGTCACATCCGCGCCGACCGCGCGAACCACGCCCGCGACTTCGGAGCCGGGCGTAAAGGGCAGCGGCGGTTTGAACTGGTACTTGTTCTCGATGATCAGCACATCGGGAAAGTTGACGGCGGCCGCTTTGACGTCGATCACGACGTGTCCGGGCGGCGGCTCGAGATCCGGCAGATTTTCGACCACCAGGCTTTCCGGCGGCCCGTACTGATTACAGCGAATCGCGCGCATCGTGTCTCCATATCGATCGGGTTTCCCGCGGGGCTTCCGTCGGGCGTCGCAACTATTCTGAGTGTAAAACAAACAGCACGACCGTGCGTTTTTATTGTTCCTGGCCCTGTGTTCGCGAGGGCGACAGCCGTGGGCGTGGTGCCTGGCGCGTGCGCTGTGCATGTGACGTGCGTGGTGCCCGCCGTGTCGTTCGCCTGCCTTCTTTCCTCGGTTACAATCGCCGCATGCGAATCCTACTCAGCAATGACGACGGCTATCTGGCGCCCGGGCTTGCCGCGCTTTACGAAGCGCTCAAGCCGATCGCGGACGTCACCGTAATGGCGCCCGAGCAGAACTGCAGCGGCGCGTCCAATTCCTTGACGCTGTCGCGGCCGCTTTCGGTGCTGCGCTCGGCGAACGGTTTCTACTACGTGAACGGCACGCCAACCGATTCGGTGCACATCGCGCTGACCGGGATGCTGGACCACACGCCGGACCTCGTCGTCTCGGGTATCAACAACGGCCAGAACATGGGCGAGGACACGCTCTATTCGGGCACTGTCGCCGCCGCCACCGAAGGCATCATGTTCGGCGTGCCGGCCATTGCTTTCTCGCTGGTCGACAAGGATTGGGGGCACCTCGAAGATGCCGCGCGCGTGGCTGCCGAGATCGTCGCGCACTACCTCGAGCAACCGTTGCCGGGGCATCCGCTCCTGAACGTCAATATTCCGAACTTGCCGTATGAGCAACTCGGCGGCTGGCATATCACGCGTCTGGGCAAGCGGCATCCGTCGCAGCCGGTGATCCGCCAGACCAACCCGCGCGGCGAACCCATCTATTGGATCGGTCCGTCGGGCAGCGCGCGCGATGCGAGCGAAGGTACCGATTTCCACGCTGTCGCGAACGGCCAGGTGTCGATCACGCCGTTGCAGCTCGATCTGACCCACACGCAAATGCTGCCCGCAGCGCGCGACTGGGCGCGCGCCGGTAGCGGCGCTTCATGACCAGCGAGCGCGCAAAGCGCTTCCCGCTCGGCCTCGAGGACCTGGTGCGCGAACCGCGCAGGGTTGAAGGTCGTCCGGGTGATATGCGCGCGGCGGCGCTCGCGGCGAGCGCGGCGCTGAACGCTCGCCCGCAACCGGCGAAAAATCCGGCCGCGGGAGCCGGTGGGAAAACCCCCGCGAAGCCGCCGGTGAGAGCACAGGCGCAAACCCAGGCGACGCAAGCAAAGCCACCAGCCAAGGCGCCGATGAAGGCGCCTGTGAGCACGTCGGGCCACGCCCCGGCCAAGTCGCAAGCCAAACCGCACGCAGCGCCCGTCGCGCAAGGTTCGGCTGTGCGCGCCGCAGCAAAACCGGCGCCGCTCAGCAAACCCGCGGCCAGACCCAGCGAGCGCAGCGCGGTGCCGAATGTCGCGTTGAACGGCGCTTTGGCGCTCACTTCGGAACGGGTTCGCGAACGGATGGTCGAACGGCTGCGTGCAAACGGCGTGACCGATCAGCGCGTGTTGAACGCGATGTCGGTGGTGCCGCGCCACATGTTCGTCGACCCGGGCCTCGCGGCCCAGGCCTATGAAGACGCGGCGCTGCCGATCGGTCATCACCAGACGATTTCCAAGCCCTCCGTGGTTGCGCGGATGATCGAGCTGGCGGCCGCTGGCCGTGCGTTGAACACCGTGCTCGAAATCGGTACGGGCTGCGGCTATCAGGCCGCGGTACTGAGCCAGGTCGCGCGGGACGTTTACTCGATTGAACGTATCAAGCCGCTGTCCGAACGCGCGAAGACAAACTTGCGTCCGCTGCGCATTCCGAACATCCGCTTGCACTACGGCGACGGTCGCCTGGGGTTGCCGTCGGCGGCGCCATTCGATGCGATCGTGATCGCGGCGGCGGGGCTGGACGTACCGCAAGCATTGCTTGAACAACTCGCGATCGGCGGCCGTCTGGTCGCGCCGGTCGGCTCGCAGGAAGGCCAGAACCAGGTGCTGACCCTGGTGGAACGCCTCGGACCCGCGCAGTGGCGCGAGTCGCGGCTTGATCGCGTTTTCTTTGTACCCTTAAAATCCGGAGTGATTTGACACCGATGAGTATGTTGCGCGCGATGCAAAGAACCAGCCTGAATATTCCTATGACCGTAACCCAGCGTAGCGTGTGCGTGCTCGCCTTGTCCCTGTTGATGTCGGCCTGTGCGACCCGTCTCGATCAGGCACCCGTCGTCGACCGCTCGGGCAGCGGTGCCCTCGGTACGCAAGCCGCGCAACAGCCGGCTGTGCCGCTCGGACCGCCGCCGCCGGGCTACTATCGTGTGAAACCCGGCGATACGCTGTACCGGATCGCGCTGGAGAACGGCCAGAACTATCGCGATATTTCGGCGTGGAACAATCTCACCAATCCGAATCAGATCGAAGTCGACCAGTTGCTGCGCGTCGTTCCGCCGGGAGCGAACACCGCGGCGCTGACGCCGGGTGTGTCGACCGCGCCGATCGGCGGTGGCGGGGTGCAGAGCGCGCCGCTTGGCAGCACGCCGCCGGTGGCGGGTGCCGCGGCAGGCGTGGCGGTGCCGCCGGTCTATGGTTCGAATGCGACCACGTCGCCGGCGCCCGCCAATCCGGGTGCCGCGAGTGATTCGAGTACCGGTGCTTCCGGCAACATCGCGTTCGCGTGGCCGGTGCGCGGGCCGATGCTTGGTACGTTCAACGATTCGACCAACAAGGGTATTAATATCGGCGGTGCAGCGGGCGATCCCGTCAAGGCCTCAGCGGATGGCCGCGTGGTTTATGCCGGAAATGGGCTGCGTGGTTACGGCAATCTCATTATCATCAAGCATGATGCAACTTATCTCACGGCGTATGCACACAACCGCGCTTTGATGGTAAAAGAGGGGGATGCGGTAACCAAAGGGCAGAAGATCGCTGAGATGGGCAATAGCGATTCCGACCGCGTGATGTTGCATTTCGAAGTTCGCCGGCAGGGTAAACCTGTCGACCCACTGAAGTATTTGCCGCCGCAATAAGCGATACGACCATGCCGAAATCGAAGCGCCGCCTGCCGCAAGCCGAATCTGAGACGATTAGCCGCGTCACGTCCGCTTCGGTGGAGGATAGCGGCGCTTCGGAAGCCGAAGACGAGATCGTCGAAGAGCGCGATCTCGACGAGCGCCAGGGCGCCGCGGACGAGGCCGGAGAGGCCCGCGAAGGCGCGAGCGACACGCCGCCCGACGTCGACGATTTCCGCGCGCTGCTGCAAGCCGAGTTGACGGCCGACACCATTCAGCATTATCTGAATCGCATCAGCGTCAAACCGCTCCTGACCGTCGAAGAAGAGCAGAAGTATTCGCGTCTGGCGAAGGCGGGCGAGTTCGACGCGCGCCAGGTGATGATCGAGCGTAATTTGCGGCTCGTCGTCAGCATCGCGAAGGGTTATCTGAATCGCGGCGTGCCGCTGCTCGATCTGATCGAAGAGGGCAACCTCGGTTTGATGCACGCGATCGAAAAGTTCGATCCCACGCGGGGCTTCCGTTTCTCGACCTACGCCACCTGGTGGATTCGCCAAAGCATCGAGCGCGCGATCATGAACCAGGCGCGCACGGTGCGTTTGCCGGTGCACGTGATCCGTGAGCTCAACCAGGTGCTGCGCGCGAAGCGTCATCTGGAAAAAAATTCGATGAATTCCGGCGAAGCCGCCGAGCGCCGCGACGCCAGCATCGATGATATTGCCTATCTGACCGGCAAGACCACCGACGAAGTCACCGATATTCTCGCGCTGAACGAGCACACCGCGTCGCTCGATGCGCCGCTCGATCTCGATCCGGCGAGCAGCCTGCTCGATTTGCTCTCCGACGACCAGAGCCAGTCGCCGGATGCCGAGGTGCAGCACCGCGAGCTGGAAACGCTTACACGTGCGTGGCTTGCGCGCTTGTCGGACAAGCACCGCCATGTGATCGAGCGCCGCTTCGGTCTGAACCACATCGAGCCCGCCACGCTCGAAGAGCTGGCCGACGAAATGGGCCTCACGCGCGAGCGTGTGCGCCAGATCCAACAGGAAGCGCTGGTGCGGTTAAAGCGCTTCTTTGCCTCCAACGGTGTTCGGAAGGACGCCGTTCTCTAAGCTGATGACACCGATTCTTGTATTCGACATCGAGACGATTCCCGATGTCGCCGGCATTCGCCGCCTCGAAGATTTGCCCGCCACGCTGAGCGACGCCGAAGTCGCCGAGCACGCTTTTGCCGCGCGCCGCGAAAAGACCGGCAGCGATTTCCTGCCGCACCACCTGCAACGGATCGCGGCGATTTCCTGTGTGTTCCGCGACAACAACGGTTTCCGTGTGCGCTCGCTCGGCACGCTCGAAGACGGCGAGGCGGCGCTCGTGCAGTCGTTTTATCGCGTGATCGAAAAGTACACGCCGCAACTCGTGTCGTGGAACGGCGGCGGGTTCGATCTGCCGGTGCTGAACTACCGTGCGCTGGTCAACGGCATCCCGGCGTCCCGTTTCTGGGACCTCGGCGAGGACGACCGCGAGTTCAAGTGGAACAACTACATCAGCCGCTATCATGCGCGCCACACCGATCTGATGGACGTGCTGGCGATGTATCAGGCGCGCGCCAACGCGCCGCTCGACGCGCTCGCGAAGATGTGCGGCTTCCCCGGCAAGATGGGGATGGACGGCAGCCAGGTATGGCACGCATACCAGGAAGGGCGCATTGAGGAAATCCGCAATTATTGCGAGACCGACGTCGTCAATACCTATCTGCTGTATTGCCGCTTTCAGCTGATCCGCGGGGCGTTTTCGGCGGCGGAGTATGCTGACGAGATCAACCTGGTCAAGAATGCGTTAGCGCTGGAGGCGGCGCCGCAATGGGCCGAGTATCTGGCCGCATTTGATCAATAAACCTTACTATTCTGCTAGCGAAGCGGTTTGCAGCACGCAAATCGGCCATGGCGCAAGCAGGCAGGCGCTAGCCGCCGCAGCCGCGCCAAATCGTTGGCAATGGCGGCGCTTCGTCTACAATCTCGCCTTTCCCCCAAGTTTGTCAGGAAGTCGCAGGTGTCCCGAACTGCCCCCCAACGTCGCTCGCCCAAGCGCCAGAAGGCGCCCGCTCCGGCAAAAGCGCACGTCATTACCGGCAATGAGCCGATCATCGAAATCGTTTCGCTCGATATGGAAGCGCGCGGCGTGGGCCGTATCGAGAGCGAAGACGGCACGCCCGGCAAGGTAATCTTTGTCGAAGGCGCGCTGCCTGGCGAGCGCGTCAGCTATTCGACCCATCGCAGCAAGCCGAAATTCGAGCAGGCGGAAGTGGTCCAGGTGTTCCGTGAAAGCGTGCTTCGCACGAAGCCGAAGTGCGCGTACTTCGATATTTGCGGCGGCTGTTCGATGCAGCATCTCGACATTCGCGCCCAGATCGCCGTCAAGCAGCGCGTGCTCGAAGACAATTTCCAGCATCTGGCGAAGCTGCGCCCCGAGACGGTGTACCGCCCCATTCACGGGCCGGCGTGGGGATATCGCTACCGCGCGCGTCTGGCTGTGCGCTATCTGCCGGAAAAGGGCGGCATGCGCATCGGCTTCTACGAGAAGAAGAGCAGCTACATCTCGGATATGAAGAGTTGTGAGGTGCTGCCGCCGCATGTGTCGGCGATGCTGATGCCGCTGCGTTTCATGGTTCGCAAGCTGTCGATCCACGATCGTATGCCGCAGATCGAGCTGGCGGTTGGCTCCTCGGTCACCGCACTGGTGCTGCGTAATCTCGCGCCGCTCACTGCCGCGGACGAGCAGGTGCTGCGCGATTTCGCCGACGAGCACAAGATCCAGTGGTGGTTGCAGCCGGGTGGTCCTGATACGGTCGTGCCGTTCTATCCGCTCGACGCGGAACTCGACTACACGCTTCCGGAATACAACATCCGGATGCCGTTCAAGCCGACCGACTTCACGCAGGTCAATCACGCGATCAATCGCGTGCTGGTCAGCCGTGCGTTGCGTCTACTGGCCCCGGCCGCCACAGACCGCGTGCTCGATCTATTCTGCGGAATCGGCAATTTCACGCTGCCGCTCGCTCGGATCTCGAAGGAAGTGATGGGTATCGAGGGCAGCGAAGCGCTGACTTCGCGTGCACTGGCCAATGCCGAACTGAACGGCGTGGCGGGTCATACATCGTTTGCCTGCCGGAATCTGTTCGAAGTCACCGCCGACGACCTGCGCGCGCTCGGCCATTTCGACAAAATCCTGATCGATCCGCCGCGTGAAGGCGCGCTGGCCGTCGCCAAGGCGCTCGCCGAGATCGCACAGAGCGGCAACGGGCCGCTGCCCAAGCGTATCGTGTACGTCTCGTGCGCCCCGGCTACGCTCGCTCGCGACGCCGGCCTGCTGGTGCATGAGGCCGGCTACCGGCTGGTGGGCGCGGGGGTGGTGAACATGTTCCCGCACACCTCGCATGTGGAGTCGATTGCGCTGTTCGAGCGGGACTGAGAGCGCCTGTCGCCAGCCGGCCTCGGGCGCAACGCTGGCTGCGCTCCACAAACAGAAACGCCACGACCGAAGTCGTGGCGTTTCTGTTTGCAGCGTTCTTAAAGCGCGTGGCTGAAACTTAGAACTGCCACCACGACTTTTCCTTACCCGGCCTTGCATGGCCCGTGATGTACGGGCTGTCAGGGAAGGTGCCGGCCAGAATACGCTTGGTGTCGTCCGCCAGTTGCGGCTGATTCAGCTTTTGATACGACAGCATCATGATGTGCAGTGCGTCTTCGATAGCCGGCGCGTTCTTGTATTCCTTCAACGCCAGTTGCGCGCGATTGATCGCCGCGACATAAGCGCCACGGCGGTAGTAATAATCCGCCGCGTGGACTTCGTGCGACGCCAGCGCGTTCACGATATAGCGCATGCGTTGCGCGGCGTCCGGTGCATACTTGCTGTTCGGGTACTTGTCGACCACGACCTTGAACGCGTCATACGACTCGCGCAGCGACTTCGGGTCGCGCTCGCTCATGTCCTGGCCGGAGAAGCGGCCGAACAGACCGAGGTCGTCGTTGAAGTGGATCATGCCCTTCAGGTAATACGCGTAGGCGATGTCCGGGTGATCCGGATGCAGCTGGATGAAGCGGTCGATCGCCTGGTCGGCGGCGGCGTTTTCGTTGTCTTTCCAGTTGCAATAGGCGACGTTGATCTGTGCCTGCTGGGCAAAGTGGCCGAACGGATCGCGGCCTTCGAGCATCTCGAAATACTTGGCGCACTTGCCGTAATCACCACCGGTCAGGGCGTCGTTCGCCTCCGTATATAATTTGTTGTTGTTCCACGTAGCCGTCTCGTCGGTCTTTTCCGGCAGGCCGTGACAAGCCGCAACAACGGCGACGGCCGCGGCACACGCAATGTATCCGGCCACTTTCCGGGCCGCCTTCTTGATGGCCGCCAAATTGATCGCCGCTTTAGTAATGGTGTTCAAGGCTCGCATTTTCCAGTCTAGCTTTACGTCCAGGTGACCCAGACTCAATGACCCGCTCAAATACTCCAGGCGCCGCAACCGGTGCCGGGAATAGCAACAAAGATTATAGCGTAAGCGCTGACCCCTCCGACGCGTTGGGCGTCGATTCACTCGACGACGATCTCGGCAGCGACGCGCTTGCCGGCGCCGGCCCGCAGAGCATGGTGCCGACGGTGGCGAGCCGTGTGGCGGACGAGACGCCGCGCAGTGTCGTCGTCCCCGACGAAATGGCCGGCGAACGCCTCGACAAAGTGCTCGCCCGGGTCTTTCCGGAGTTTTCACGGAACCGGCTGCAAAGCTGGATCGAGTCGGAGCGGGTGCGCATCGACGGCAAGCCAGCCAAAATCCGTCAGCCGGTGCCGCTCGGCGCAACGATCGAACTCGTGCCCGACCTGCTGCCGGAGCAACTCGCGTTCACGCCCGAGCCGGTGCCGCTCGACGTCGTGTATGAGGACGACACGCTGGTGGTGATCAACAAGCCGGCCGGCATGGTCGTGCATCCGGCAGCCGGCAACTGGAGCGGCACGGTCCTGAACGGTCTGCTGTACCGCTACGGCGACGCCGCGGCCGGCCTGCCGCGCGCCGGTATCGTCCATCGGCTCGACAAGGAGACGTCCGGCCTGATGGTGGTGGCGCGCACGCTCAAGGCGCAGACCGATCTGGTGCGCCAGCTCCAGGCACGCACGGTGAAGCGCCGTTATCTCGCGCTGGTATGGGGCAACATGCCTGAAGAGGGCACGATCGACGCGCCGATCGGCCGCGATCCGCGCGAACGTACGCGCATGGCGGTTGTGACAAGCGCATCGGGCAAGGCGGCGCGCACGCATTTCCGGCGCGTGGACACGGCGATCTGGCAGCGTCAGCCGGTCACTGCGATTCATTGCGATCTCGAAACCGGCCGCACCCACCAGATTCGCGTGCATTGCGCGCATATCGGCCATCCGCTGCTCGGCGATCCGGTTTATGGGCGCGCGCGCGGCAAGCGCTCGGTGACGCCGCTGCCGGACGGCTTTGCCCGCCAGGCCCTGCATGCATGGCGCCTTGGCCTGATTCACCCGGAAACCGGCCGCACCATGCAATGGCGCGCCGATGCGCCGGAAGACATGCAGGTACTATCGGCGGCGCTCGGCCTCGGGCGCGACGACGAGGGCGAGTTCGACGAGACGTACTACGAGGAAGACGACTACGAAGCCTCGTTGGACGACGATGCCGACGCAGATGAAATACGCGGCGACGGCGATCCTGCCGAACATGACGAACACGACGAGGACGGTCACGCATGAGCTTGCCCGAGCTGAGTCTCGCCGATGTTGTGCAACCGGCATGGACTGTGCCGCCGCGGGTGCGTGCGCTCGTCACCACGCGTAATGGCGGCGTGAGCGAACCGCCGTTCGGCCGCTGGCGCGACGGTGCGGACCTGTCCGGCGGCCTGAATCTGGGGATGAAAGCCGGAGACGATCCGGCCGCGGTCGCGGTCAATCGCGCGCGGCTGCTGGATCTGGCCGGCGTAAGCGAGGCCGCGTGGCTCGAGCAGATTCACGGCGCGGGCATCGTGCGGGCCGAAGATGTGCTTGCGCAAACTCACGCGAACGGCATGCCGACACAAGCCGATGCGAGCGTCACCGACCGGCCTGGCACGGTGTGCGTCGTGATGGTTGCCGATTGCATGCCGGTGCTGTTGTGCGACGAAGCGGGGCGTGCCGTCGGCGCGGCTCATGCCGGCTGGCGTGGCCTCGCAGCGGGTATCGTCGAGCAGACCGCGCAGCGCGTTGCCGATCTCGCCGGCGTAGAGGCCGCGTCGCTGCACGCCTATCTCGGTCCGGCGATCGGACCGGACGCATTCGAGGTGGGTGCAGATGTGCGTGACGCCTTCATGAAGGGCGTGGACGGCAAGCAACGCGAGGCCACGGCGAATGCATTCGTTACGCATCCGCATAATCCCGGCAAATATCTCGCCGACCTTGCGACGCTGGCGCGCCTGCGCTTGCAGAGGCTCGGGGTGACGCGCATTGCCGGCGGCGATTTGTGTACGGTCACACAACGCGAGCGTTTCTATTCCTATCGCCGCGATCGGGAAACCGGCCGCATGGCCGCGCTGATCTGGCTCGACGATCAGGCGCGGACGATCGCGCCATAAGTTATCCACGCTGGCGCCCGCTGGAGTGGGCGTCATGTCTTCTCGCGGCATACGTATGAGGGTTTGTTCGGAGACGCAGCATGGTTTTTTGCTGCGCTGCCGGAAGTCCCCGCGCAGGCGTAAATCTGCCGCCAAAACTGTTCGCATGCGAACGGATGAATTGAGATAAGCCCGCGCAGTACGGGAGCTTTTTTCATTTGCATCGGCACCGAAAAATCCCCGTTCCAAAAGCGCGATCTGCTACACAGGGAAAACGATAATTAAAAAACTATCGCACTGCGGCAAAATCGGGAACAAGCATTGACATGCCTTGCGATGGGGAGCAAGAATGTTCCTCACAGCTCCTCGTACATGAGACAGGGCGTGACGAGGTCGCGAGCAATCGCCCACGTGCGCAAGAACCTGCCTCTCAACCCGTCCGCAAGGACTTACCGGTCAAAAGCAGGTATGGCAGCATCACATTCCTCAGCTTCCCCCAGCACGGACTCCTCGACGGAGCACACGCAGCAGGCCGGTACGAGCGGCGCAACGCCGGCCGCAGGCATGCAGCAGTTATTCGACGTGTGGATGAACGCGTGGCGTTCACTCGGCACGCCGCCCGGTGGCAATGGCGCAGCTTTCCCGATGCCGCAGATGGGGATTCCGCCAATGCCGCAGATGGGTCTGCCGCAAATGCCGTCGTTCCCGGGCATGCCTGACTTCAGCAAACTGACGGTGGGATCTCTGCCGTCATTGCCTTCCTTCGCAGGACTCAATGTGCCGAGTGCCGCGATTCCATCGGAGCGTTTGCAAAAGCTGCAGGCCGATTATTCGCGCGAGGCGATGGAACTGATCCAGCAGGCAGCGGGTTCTACGACGAAAACTCCCGAACTCAAAGACCGCCGCTTCAGTTCCGACGCGTGGAGCGCGACGCCAGCCTATGCATTTACGGCCGCGTGGTACCTGTTGAACGCGCGCTATCTGCAGGAAATGGTCGACGCGCTCGATACGGAACCGAAAGTGCGCGAGCGCATCCGCTTCGCCGTTCAGCAATGGACTGCGGCGGCATCGCCCAGCAACTTCTTCGCGTTGAATCCGGAAGCGCAAAAGACCTTGCTGGATAGCCAGGGCGAGAGCTTGCGGCAGGGCGTGATGAATCTGCTGGGCGACCTGCAGCGCGGCAAGATTTCGCAAACGGACGAATCGCGTTTCGTGGTCGGTGAAAATCTCGCGAACACCGAAGGTTCGGTGGTGTTCGAAAACGACCTGATGCAGTTGATCCAGTACAAGCCGCGCACGGCCACCGTGCGCGAGCGGCCGCTGCTGATCGTGCCGCCGTGTATCAACAAGTTCTACATTCTCGATCTGCAGCCGGAGAACTCGCTGGTTGCGCACGGGCTCGATTCGGGTCATCAGGTGTTCCTGATTTCGTGGCGTAATGCGGATGCGTCGATCGCGGGCAAGACATGGGACGACTACATCGGCGAGGGCGTCCTCAAGGCAATCGACACGGTCAGCCAGATCAGTGGCCGCGAGCAGATCAACACGCTCGGTTTCTGCGTGGGCGGCACGATGCTGGCCACGGCGCTGGCGGTGGCGGCCGCGCGCGGCCAGCATCCGGCAGCGTCGATGACCTTGCTCACCGCGATGCTCGACTTCTCGGATACCGGCGTGCTCGACGTATTCGTCGACGAGGCGCATGTGCAGATGCGCGAGCAAACCATCGGCGGCAAGAACGGCAGCCCGCCCGGCCTCATGCGCGGCATTGAATTCGCCAATACTTTCTCGTTCCTGCGGCCGAACGATCTGGTGTGGAACTATGTCGTCGACAACTATCTCAAGGGGCGCACCCCGGTGCCGTTCGATCTGCTGTACTGGAACAGCGATTCGACCAGCCTGCCGGGTCCGATGTACGTCTGGTATCTGCGCAATACGTATCTCGAGAATCGTCTGCGCGAGCCGGGTGCGTTGACCACCTGCGGCGAACCGGTCGACCTCTCGAAGATCGACGTGCCGACCTTCATCTACGGTTCACGCGAAGACCATATCGTGCCGTGGCAAACCGCGTACGCGTCGGTGCCGCTGCTCGCCGGACCGCGGAAGTTCGTGCTTGGTGCGTCAGGCCATATCGCGGGCGTGATCAATCCGCCGGCGAAGAAAAAGCGCAGTTACTGGACGCTGCAAGGCGATGTCAAGACGTTGCCCGACACGCCGGATGAGTGGCTCGATCAGGCGGTCGAAGTGCCCGGAAGCTGGTGGCCCGAATGGATCACGTGGCTCGACCAGTTCGGCGGCAAGAAAGTCAAGCCGCGCGCTACGGCAGGTTCCGCGGAATTCCCCGTGATCGAGCCGGCACCGGGGCGTTATGTGCGGCAACGGGAATAGGGCTAGCGCCGCAAGGCGCGGTGGTCTGGCGGTATGAATGCGCGCCCGGAAAGGCAAGGGCGCATGAGCAACAAGATTTTTAACTTGACGGGCTACGGCCTATTTGGCCGATGTGCCCGGAGGATATGGAAATGACTGATGTTGTGATCGTATCGGCCGCCCGTACGGCAGTGGGCAAATTCGGTGGGTCGCTGGCGAAGATCGCCGCGCCCGAACTCGGCGCCACCGTGATTCGCGCCGTGCTCGAACGGTCTGGTCTGAAGCCGGAGCAGGTCAGCGAAGTCATTATGGGGCAGGTGCTGACAGCCGGCTCCGGTCAGAACCCGGCGCGTCAGTCGCTGATCAAGGCCGGTTTGCCCACGGCTGTGCCCGCCATGACGATCAACGTGGTGTGCGGCTCGGGCCTGAAGTCCGTGATGCTGGCGGCCAACGCGATCATCGCGGGCGATGCCGACATCGTGGTCGCCGGCGGTCAGGAGAACATGAGCGCGGCGCCGCATGTGCTGCCGGGTTCGCGCGACGGTTTCCGCATGGGCGACGCGAAGCTGATCGACTCGATGATCGTCGACGGCCTGTGGGACGTCTACAACCAGTACCACATGGGCGTGACGGCGGAAAACGTCGCCAGGGAATACGGCATCACGCGCGAGCAGCAGGACGCGTTCGCGGCGCTGTCGCAGAACAAGGCGGAAGCCGCGCAGAAGTCGGGCCGTTTCAACGACGAAATCGTGCCGGTCGAAATTCCGCAACGCAAGGGCGAGCCGCTGCGTTTCGCGACGGACGAGTTCGTGCGTCACGGCGTGACGGCTGAATCGCTGGCGGGTCTGAAGCCGGCTTTCTCGAAAGAGGGCACGGTGACGGCGGCCAATGCGTCGGGTCTGAACGACGGCGCCGCGGCAGTGCTGGTGATGTCGGCGAAGAAGGCCGAGGCGCTCGGCCTCACGCCGCTCGCGCGCATCAAGGCGTATGCCACGTCGGGTCTTGATCCGAAGATCATGGGCATGGGTCCGGTGCCCGCGTCGCGCCGCTGTCTCGAGCGAGCGGGCTGGACGCCGGCCGATCTCGACCTGATGGAAATCAACGAAGCGTTTGCCGCGCAGGCGTGCGCCGTGAATCAGCAAATGGGCTGGGACACGTCGAAGATCAACGTCAACGGTGGTGCGATTGCGATCGGCCATCCGATCGGCGCGTCCGGTTGCCGGGTTCTCGTCACGTTGCTGCACGAAATGCAGAAGCGCGATGCGAAGAAGGGCTTGGCGTCGCTGTGTATCGGCGGCGGCATGGGCGTGGCGCTGGCGCTCGAGCGCGCTTAACGGGGCTGCGGGCTTCGAGTCGCGGGTCTCAATGACCGGAGACTCGAGGCGCAAACCGGTTCAAGCGGGCTCAAGCAGGTCCGAGCAGGCTCAAGCAGGTCCATGCAGCTTTAGAAGGGTTCAGTTGGGTTTCAGCAAGCTGTAAGCAGGGTTGCCGCGCATTCTCTGGCAAGCAGATAGCAGGCGGTGCGCGGCGAGCAATGGCCTCGTCGGCCGGTCGCCCGGCGGCAGTGGAGATGAAGTATCAGGCGAGGGAAGAGGCCGCCGGTCGGCGCCTCGAAAACGAAAAACGGAGTGTAGTGTATGACACAGCGAATTGCGTACGTAACGGGCGGGATGGGCGGCATCGGCACGAGCATTTGCCAACGGCTGCACAAAGAGGGCTTCAAGGTCGTTGCAGGTTGTGGCCCGAACTCACCGCGCCGCGTGAAGTGGCTCGAAGAGCAGAAGGCTCTCGGCTACGATTTCATTGCGTCCGAAGGCAATGTCGGCGATTGGGAGTCGACCAAGGCCGCGTTCGACAAGGTCAAGGCCGAAGTCGGCGAAATCGACGTGCTGGTGAACAATGCCGGTATCACGCGCGACGTCGTGTTCCGCAAGATGACACATGAAGACTGGACGGCGGTGATCGACACCAACCTGACCAGCCTGTTCAACGTCACCAAGCAGGTGATCGACGGCATGGTGGAGCGCGGCTTCGGGCGAGTCATCAACATTTCGTCGGTGAACGGGCAGAAGGGGCAGTTCGGCCAGACCAACTATTCGACCGCGAAGGCCGGTATTCATGGCTTCACGATGTCGCTGGCGCAGGAAGTGGCCACCAAGGGCGTGACGGTGAACACCGTGTCGCCGGGCTACATCGGCACGGATATGGTCAAGTCGATCCGTCCGGACGTGCTGGAGAAGATCGTCGCGACGATTCCGGTGCGCCGTCTCGGCCAGCCGGACGAAATCGGTTCGATCGTGGCATGGCTTGCTTCTGACGAATCGGGTTTCGCCACAGGCGCGGATTTTTCGCTGAATGGCGGTTTGCATATGGGCTGAGTCAGCGGCGCGCGGCTCACAAGGCGGCGTGTTTCGACTCAGATGGTTCCGGCGGCGTCTCGACTGTGCAATAACCCGATTGCGCAGTCGGTATGACGCCGTTTCCGCGCTCAACTCGCGCTCAAAGGCGTTACATGACTACTACAAAGAAAACAGCCGAACGACTGATCAAGAAATATCCGAATCGTCGGCTCTACGACACCGAGACAAGCACGTACATCACGCTGACGGACGTTAAGCAGCTCGTGCTGGATCAGGAGGATTTCAAGGTCATCGATGCGAAGAGCAACGAGGATCTGACGCGCGCCATCCTGTTGCAGATCATTCTCGAAGAGGAGAGCGGCGGTTTGCCGATGTTCTCGTCGTCGATGCTGTCGCAGATTATCCGTTTCTACGGCCATGCGATGCAGGGCATGATGGGCACGTATCTGGAGAAGAACATCCAGGCCTTCATCGACATTCAGGCGAAACTCGCCGACCAGTCGAAGAATCTGTACGAAGGCAAGGCGATGAACCCCGAAGTCTGGTCGCAGTTCATGAACATGCAGGCACCGATGATGCAGGGCATGATGACCAGCTATATCGAGCAGTCAAAGAACATGTTCGTGCAGATGCAGGAGCAGATGCAGAACCAGGCGAAATCGATGTTCGCGACTTTTCCGTTCACGCCCGGCGGGCCGGTGAACGCGGCTGGAGCGCCGGGCGCGCCGGCTAATCCGCAAAGCAATCCGGAGCCGGAGAAGAAGTAAGCACGACGCCAACGCTGATGCGACCGGCGCGCCCGCTGGAGGCCCGCCTCATGGACGCGGCGGCGGGGCGTGCACCTTGCGCCAGAGGGGGGTGACGGCGACTGCCGCGCGGCGGCCCGGCTACCCGCCTTCCGTTCGAAAGCGCACAGTCGCGAGCGCGGTACAATTGCAGCTTGCATGTGCTGGCCCGGGGTGGTCCAGGCGATCCTCATGATCCATTCCTGGATCCCGTAGCCCCGCGTCTCACATCCCCCGCTCAATTCCGTTTGTGGCTATCGCCATCGCTGCGTGCCTGTCCGTCTATTGTCCATGTCGCCGACCCGTTTCCGCTTCCGTTCCGCTCCCGCACTCACGCCTTCGATTCCCAAGGCCGGATCTGTCAGCCTTGGCTGACCGGACGATTCGCGGCCGCAGCCTGGGCGCCGTTCTCGCATGAGCCACCAGCTTTTCCTTGCGCCCATGGAAGGGCTGGCGGATTACGTATTGCGCGATGTGCTGACCAGCACTGGCGGATTCGATGGCTGCGTGTCTGAATTCGTCCGGGTAACGGGTTCGGTGCTTCCCGAGCGTGTCTACGAGAGGGATACGCCCGAAGTCCTGCACGGGGGCCATACCCCCTTCGGCACGCCGATGGTGATCCAGTTGCTCGGCAGCGATCCAGAATGGATGGCGCTAAATGCGGCCCAGGCGGCCCGGTTGTCGCCGCATGGACTCGATCTAAACTTCGGTTGTCCCGCCAAAGTCGTCAACCGGCACGGCGGCGGCGCGATGCTGCTGGCTCACCCGGAACAACTGAACCGGATCGTTGCGGCCGTTCGCGCTGCGGTGCCTGCCGGCATCCCCGTGACAGCCAAAATGCGGCTCGGCGTGTCCGATACGTCGCTCGCGATCGACTGCGCCGCGGCGCTGGCCGAAGGCGGCGCGGCCTCCCTTGTCGTGCATGCCAGAACCCGTGACCATGGTTACCGGCCGCCGGCACACTGGGAATGGATCGCCCGTATCGACGATGCGGTGGACGTGCCGGTCATCGCCAATGGCGAAGTCTGGACGGTAGCCGACTGGGAGCGGTGCCGGGCGGTCAGCGGTTGCGCGGACGTGATGATCGGGCGAGGTGCCGTATCGGATCCTTTCCTCGCCTTGCGCATACGCGGACTGATGGACCGGACGCCGTCCACTGACGAATGGCCGGCCGTGCTGGGTCAGTTGGCCGGCTATCTGAGAAAGCTGACAGCCCGCGTCGCGGCCCGCCACGAGCACGGACGCGTCAAAATGTGGCTCAGCTACCTGAAGCGGACCTGGCCGCAGGCCGCCGAACTGCATGCGGCGATCCGGCGCCTGCACGACTCTCGCGATATTCTTGAGGTGATCGAAAGTGCGCGCGCAGTCGACGGTTCGATGCCGGCACATCAGCACGCGGCTTCCGGTCTGCCCGAACCGGCACTGCCTCGCCACTTGACCGGCTACGCGGTCCTCGGCGCGGTACAATAAAGGGTTGCGTGCGCGGGACGCTGTCCGGGCTGTGGTCTTGATGGCCATTGGACCCTCAGCCTTGCCGCACCGTCCCCATTTGTCGTTACCGCTATACGCCGGACCCACCTATGTCGCAGACCATTTCCCCCGCCGTGCCGACGCCTTCTACTCCGAAGGTCGGATTCGTCAGCCTCGGCTGCCCGAATAACACTTGATATAAACCGTGGATTACAGGTGGCGGATCAATGTGAGACCGATGCGCCCGCAGACGAGGTCGTCTTTTGTTCAAATCAGTCAAAATAAAAGCCCTCTCGCCGGCAGCTTTCGATCGGGCAAACCGCAACCGGGCTTGCAATGTACTAAGGATTGGTTGACTTTGGCACGCCAAGCAATGAAACGAGGTAGTTGTCTCCGTAGGCAGTTAGCTGCCAGCTCTTATCGTCGTCGAGCTCTATCAATTTCAGTGCGCGGAGTTGGAGCAGGATAGTGTCGATGCAATCCGAGGAAATCCGAAAGTTAGAGAACTTCGAGTTGGGATAAGCTTCTGTAAGTACGGCGCCACTCAGATATTCGATACGGCTTGCGAGTGGCTGAGCCGCGTTCCAGTAGGAGTTATTGTTCCGCAAAATGCTCGGACCCAAGAGCGCAAAGATGTCGTCCCACGACATTCCAATTTTCTCCCACTGACTGCCTTTCGAGCGAAAGCCGCCGGTCGCTTCAAATTTCTCCGACCGCGTAAAAACGAAATCGATTTGGTAAGTGTCGGAGCCCGATGCTAGGAATTCTCGTGATTTCGGTCCTTCTAGCCCATAGCTCTCTAACCGTCGGCGCAGGTCTTCATTCTCCGATTTCAGGCGCAACAATTCGTCTGGCGAAGGAAGTGCTGCCAAAACATCTGCACGGACCCATCCCGACCGCGGATATTGCTTTCGGAGCTGGGTGAGACTTCGGCTCACTTTTGCCCCAAGATCGACGGGTGAGTTGTAGAACTTGCACAAGCGGTTTTTCACGAGATCCCGAAAAGCTTCGAGTTTTTTGACTTTGCCCGGCTGCTGTTCAACTAACTTGTGGGGAAGCTGTGACGCGTCCTCCACAAGAAACCCGATAACCGGTTTCTCCGTTTCTACGGCATAGCGATACTCCATCTCGGTATAGCTAAGCCCGCTTTCCTTCGAGACTGACCCGTAGCGTCCTCCGATGATGACGATGTAATAGTCGGACTCGTCGATCACCTTTTTTATCCAGTCCCACTGGGAATCGTTGGCTGCTGGGAAGAGTTCCATCCCAGCTGGAATGCATTCCAGTTCGAGAAGAGCTTGCATGACTTCGCTTCGTTCTTCGATAAGATCTACGTAGGTCGAGCTCACGAATACTTGGTGTCTTTGTTCTGGCATCGGATTTTTGTGCTGTTGAGGCGTATCGACGGCTAAGATTGTGCCGTGCTTTTCTTGACGTGCTGCCGGCAGTGCCCCCCGTGCAGTCCACCGGTAAAATGCGTGCTTGACCCGGCGGATTGGAAAGCGCGACGTGCATTTAACACGACACTCCCCATCCAATGGCAGTGTAAAGGACTAGGCGGGTAAAATGCTGGATTGGCTTCGTATCGTTGGGCGGCTTCATGCTCGATGTGCCTCCAACTACAGAATATTCTCGGGAAAAACTCTTTTGAATCAAACGCTAAGGGCGCTTCAGCCCCGCGAATCGGCATGGTCAGCCTCGGCTGCCCGTGTAGCACAGGTAAAATATACCCGCGCCCGCTGCGGGCGCTTTGATGCGCCGGCGCGTCCAGTTATCATCTGAAGAAGAGAAGACTGCGCGCCACGGCGCGCAAGTAAGGAAAGACGTCGTCGAGTTCGCCTTGCGAACTATTCCAACGAAAACGTGGCGCGCTTGCGGAACTTACCAAGATGGTAAATAATCGAACTAATGTGGGAAAGTGGGTTGGCGCGCCGCCTCCGCCCAAAAGTGCAGATCAAAAAATTCGCTGTGGACCGCTGTACGACTTAGCTGACCTGCAGCCTCTTCTTCAGAATGGAGATGTCATTTTCTGGACTCGCGACTGTGTGCGAGATGCGCAAAACTTAGGTCTAGATGCCGAAGACGCGGGGGCATTGATATTGGAGGCCGTTACCAATGGCCGGTATCATTGCTCCGAATGGTGTGAGCAGAAATCTGATGGTCCTGTAGCAGCTTGCGATGCCTATGTGTTGACCAGAATGGAATGGAATGAAGCAGCGCACCGCGAATTACGGTGCGAATACTTCATCAAATTTGCGATAGGCAGGACCGGCAGGATCGTCCTGACTATCTCGTGTCACGTTTAGTGTATAGGCGTTAGCTATGAATGCAGAGCTTGGATTGTGTCCATTGTGCGGTGAAGGGCAACTCCATAGGCAGCGTACTGCCGAAGAGGTTACGGAGAACGGTGTGTCGGGACTAGTCGACATGCAGTTCGAGGTATGCGATTCCTGTGGAGGGGAAATGGCCGGCAAGGAGTCTGCCCGCGCCAACAAGCGAGCGATATCGCGCTTTCGTAAACACGCTGCCGGATTGTTGGTAGGTGACGAAATAGCAGAGATTCGCCGTACCTACGAACTGCGTCAAGAAGATGCAGCCGTGATATTCGGCGGGGGTCCTGTTGCGTTCTCAAAATATGAGTGCGACGACGTGGCGCAATCTGTGGCGATGGATAAGACGTTGCGCGTATGCAGTACCTTTCCGCCTGCTTTTTTTCAGTACGCTGAACTAGCTGGCCAGGATCATCTGTTGGACTCAAAGTTTGAAACATTTGTGGATCGCGCCGCAAGGAATATTGTCGCGAGCGGGGCCGTGTGGGGTATCGATCTCGACGCCGTGCGAGGAGTGATACGGGCATCAATGAATCCAGATATTTGGACTGCTGATGAACCGGCGCATGATCTGTTTGTATCAGACGAGGAGAAATCTGTGTCTCGAGTGACCGTGCAGGCGGTAAGTGCGGCACCGCCAGTGATGTACGGAAAACCGTTTGTATTCTCCTTCGTGGAAGAATGGGTATCTTCGAACTCGTATGACGAGCGAAGCCTTGCTCCCCCGTTACTTAAAGCTGCTTAAACATGCAAGCAAGCCCACTCCAGTTAGCAGATTTTAGGTTCGTGAAGGTGAATGTCGAACCGTCTGGGCAGGTCGATATAAACGCCCTAGGTGCTCGCAGCGATTTGAATGGCTTCGATTTTTCCGGAGTCCAAATTCAGGTAGAGATTGGTCACGGCGCTCGGCCGCCGGTCGAGACAACGGCTGGCGAAAGCGGTGGGAAGGCGGAGATTCAACCTTATGTCTTGTCTGTGGGGATCGCTATCGCCGGTGGTGAGGGGAAGCCCGCGCCCTACAACATCGACGTGAAGTGTGTTGGTTATTTCAATATTCTGACATCAGCTTTTCCAGACGAAATTAGACGTCAGGATGTTGTTATTGTGAATGGTGCATCAATGCTGTACGGGGCTATTCGGGAAATGGTCGCGACGGTTACAGCTCGCTCTTGGATGGGTGAATTGTTGCTGCCGGCAATGAGCTTCGTCGATGATGCGCCGAGTAGGCGGAAGGGGCCGAACGCAGACGCCGGAGGTTCGTGACATTATCGGCCGCCGTAATAAAGATGGCGCCCGCAGGGCGCCGTTTTTTATTGCTTGGTTGACTCGGGAGGCTTCGAATGCACCCGCAGATAACCCTCTCCTTTCAGAAAATTGCGATACGACTCGATCGCAACTTCCCACGCTTGTCGGGCGACACTGGGACCCGCTTCTATTACTTTCCCGTCTTTGTCGACTATCGCAAGCGTCGCCGGTTCGCCGTCCGGAGTGGTGACGGTTAGCCCTTGATGGCTGACGGCGCTAATGGCACAGTGTGCCGCCGGCGACAGATTTGGCTTGCAAGATATTGCAACTTGGATTCGTTTCCTCGGAGCCATGAGATTCACTCCGTGTATCTTGCGGGGTAAGCGTGATGCTGAAATATTGTGTTCACGCGAGCGCCCCCAAATCGTGCGTCTGATGCAGTTGTGCCGTATCGTCGGCGGGAACATCAAAGAAGCGAAGTGCTCCTTTGCACGCCACGAACGGAAGAGGCTTAATGTCAGTCAGGTGGAAGCCGTAGCAGCCCTCGATATGCCACTGCGAGGTGCGGTCGCCGCTCGAAATGCATGCGTCGATCGTGGCTGCTCCGACGATTCCGCCGCGCTGTAACTGACCGAAAGGAGGCAGTTCGATCGTCCGGCTACCGACCAATCTGGTCGGCTCGCATGCATCTTCATACTCTGCGCGTGTCATACCCTTACTTGCATGGATCAGAACGCGGCCCCGGAAGCGTGTCGTCCACGAACGGTTTTCGATGTCTTTGTAACCGTTGACGATTAGCCATGCCCACGGTTGACGGATGGAAAGTGCCTTCATGCTACGATCTCCGCATTCAAAGCAATGGTATTGAGATGGAGTTTTCGATTCGACTATGCGTCCTCTGCGCAGACCTTTGTGGGCAACCGTGGAGCATTGAACCGCATGAAGTCTTTTCGCTGACCGGTGTTGGCGACATCAACGCAGTGCGAATTGAAGAGCATGACCGGAGCTCGCAATGCCGCTGCATTCGCAAGGATCCTCAAAGGCTAAGCGATCGATTCCATCTGGATGCTTGTCAACGCCAGGGAGCTCTAGATCAAACCGACTTGGCCATATCATCGCGCAGAAAACAATATAGGGAGTGCATGCATGGCATGGTTCTACCATTGGTGGGTTTCTCTTTTCGTCGTACCGGGACCGAATGGGGAGATCGATCTCCAACATGCCGCTGACACGGCTGGGTACTGGGCCCAGGCGACTGGAACGGTATTGGCAGTGTTTGCAGCAATAGGGCTTGCCGGATATCAGCAATTTGTGAAGCGAAGAGACGAAAAGGCAGAGACTGGACATCTGCATGAAGCGATTGTCCTTATCGCGGTGGGAATGAGTGACATGCTTACCAAGCTTTGTACCAGGGACCTTAAAAGTGCGCAGGCAGCAGGGGACCCAAATGTCGTGCCTCGAGCGCGAAGGCTCGCTATTGAGTATCACGCAACATTGGCGGCGGTCCCGTTGGTCGAGCTTGCAAAGGCCGATGTCGTCCCGCAAGTTCACCGACTTAGAGAAGCGGCACGCGACGCTGACCAGATCCTCGCTTATATCGATGGATTTGCCCCGCAGCACGCGCTTCAAGTTTCCATTGGTCAACTCGAACTTGTTAAAGGACGCGTATCGGCGATACTCAATACGCTTCGCTCGTGAGAAGTTCATTGGTATTTCATCCATAGTGGGCTATCGCTCCTTCTTCGCCAGAATGCACGGCGCTGCACGGCATGCAATAAACGAAAAAAAAGGGCGTACTCACCGAAGGAAACGGCTTTCGGCCAAAGGGGTCTAATTTCCTTGCGGTGCGCGGCCATACCGCGCGTACAGCGCGGCGATAGGGGATTAACGAATCGAAAATAACCACCGGACGTGCTGTGCGTTGGTGGTTGTGTGTAACGGAGGGCGGAAACGCGATGTTCAGAAAAGCAATTCTCGGAATGATCCGCGCATTTCCGGGAGGTTGGGAGGCAATGGCCGGAGCGCTCGGGATGTCGGTATCGGCATTGGAAAGCCGCCACTGCTGCGCCACGCCCGCAAAACAACAGCCGAGCAGGAAGCCTCCGAGAAGTACTTTCCAGTTCATGTGCGATGCCTCCTCGTGACAAGTGGCCGTTTGAAAAACATCAGTCCGAGGAACGCGAGACACACGCCACTGGTGATAAACGGTTCGCCGGGCCAGACGCTTGTGTAACCAAGCCAGAGTAGGCCGGCCATGTTCCAGAGAGCGCCCAGCCAAACAACGCCAAGCGCGCAGCGCCATGCGAAGGACTGTGGCAGCGTGAAAAGCCACCCCACAGTTGCGAACAACACAAGATGCAGCACGAGGTAGATGATGACCATCGGGTTCATGATTTCCTGTCCTCCTTTCCCGTTGCGCGATCGATAAAACGATCGGCCACTCCGTCTCCACGCCGATCGACGGCTCGCACGGCGATTTCCGCAATGAGCGGGCCGAGCAGACCGGTCAGGAAAGCGACTCCTTCGCAACTTGAAGGGCCGTGCGATTATCAGTCTGAATGACCATCCTGCGATCAGAGGACTATTTCAAGGCTTCCACATCGAGACCGTTGATATCCACTACACGGTAGGCGGAGGAGGGCAGGAGGTGCTCCGGCGGGAGTTGATCATTTTTAGTTGGGATGACGCATCTGAGCCCGTAGGTTTGTTCTAGATGCGCTACCCGCTATCATCGACCACGAGATCGTGCAGCCCGCAAGGTGAATGCGCCCCAGGAATATGTGCATAGGGCAACAGGCGTCTGCGACGCGAAGTGGCCGCGTCGGAGGCGTTTTTGGGGCGGGCCGCAGTGGCCGATCCGATCATCTGAGGATTTGAGAACGCCTCTCACCCTCAAACTCTCAATCGACTATTAGTCACCGCTTGCGTGCGGTAGGCTGTTTCACGCTCGTTGATTCCCTCTTGGCGCGGCCGCGCCGGAGAATGCCGGACAGCACGTCGTGGTCAAGAAGGTACAGCGTGTCGGTGGCGATAAGAGAAAATGCTACTTCCTCTGCAACCGCATGATCCTTGTAGTGCTCTGCGCAATCGATCGTAAGCACCCGGTGAACCCGTCTTGAAGGGGACCCGCGTAGCAAGGAGCATCGTGTCCATCTAGTTCTAGGTGGACACGTGGACACTATCGAAGAGAGCGCGCCAATACGGCGCCGACGTCGGCATA
>Ga0209015_10032_pt1 | contig 94088 bp, 95 predicted proteins | sample EPASupsiteSAE300_FD_187264 | JGI IMG/M metagenome (GOLD analysis project Ga0209015, IMG submission 187264) | Bioremediated contaminated groundwater from EPA Superfund site, New Mexico - Sample SAE3-00 (SPAdes) (version 2) | ecosystem: Environmental > Aquatic > Deep subsurface > Groundwater >...
GCGCGAATCCGACAGCAGCTCGAAGACGCTCGCGAGCATGCCGTTGTAGCGAAGCAGGAGCTCGTCCGAAATGGTTTTCCGGATTGGCACGACTTCATCGCGGTAGTGCTTCGCGACGTCGTAATCGGTCAAATAGGCCGAATACGACTCGCGAACTTCAGACCGCGCGTTAATCGCAGTCTCGGCAACACGGTTGACCGACTGCATGTAAATCGCTTCGGCGCGCGCAACCTTCGAGCCGCCCCAGTTGAAGACAGGAATCTCGACGCTGATTTCGTAGCCCTGCTCATGGCCGTCGGAGGTCGTGAAATTGTTCTGATACCCGACGTCCAGTGCGTTGATGAAACGCGTCGCCTTGCTGAGACCCAATGAGGACGCAACACTCTGCGTTTGCAACTTCGCCGCCTGGATGTCCAGGCGGTTCTGCATCGCAAAACTCTCAAGGTCGTTCAGCTCGGGACGGTTCCTGGGCAGGTCAGGCAGGCGCTCGGGAAGCGTGTACTGTGTCCCGGCACCCCACAGACCCATCGTCCGCGTAAGCTTTTCCCGCGCGGACACAGACTGCTGCCGCGTTTTCGCCAGTTGAGCCGCTGCGTCCGCATAGAATGCCTGCTCACGCGCGTAGTCGAGCTTGCTGAAGTTGCCGGCCTGTTGCATCCGCAACGCCAGTTCGGCACCAGCCTCCGCCGAATCCTTCACCTGCGCGGCATATGCCGCAGCCTGCTCGGCGGCCACCGCGTTGACATAGGCCCGTCGTGCGTCAGCGGCCACCTTAAGCATCGCGTCAGCCGCCAGGAGCTTGGTCTGCTCGAAGCGGCGACTCTCGATGCGCGTCGCCAGCGGCAGTGTGAGCACGTTCAACAATCCGAGTGTGAACGTGCGATTGATGCTCAGGTCGCTGCCCCCGTGAGTGCGGCTAAAATTGAAACCGGGGTTCGGCAGCCGGCCGGCCTGAACCAGGTCGGCCTCGGAAATGCCGAGCTCTCCGTACGAGGCCTGCAGGCCCCGGTTGTTCAGCAGCACAATCTGGACTGCGTCATCCATGCCCAGTGGCCTGGAAAGCAGTTCGTGCGTTCTCTTTGCGACAGCGTCCCGGTCTTCGTCGGTCTTCACCAGTACGGCGTCTTTTCCCAGACGCTCAGAGGCGGTGGTTGAAACGGTGTTGAAGCCACCGTCTTTCGAGACAGTCGTACAGCCTGCGAGGAAAACCATCGCGCTGGCGACCGCAAGAATGCGGCTACCCGAAAAGAAGTGCGCAGTCATTTCGCCGGTTCCTCGTGTCTGGAGCTGTGTTCGTTATTTTTGGCGTCGGTGCCGCCGCCCGGCATGCTGCCGTGGCTCATCCCTTTCATCCCTGATGAGTTCGTCACCGCCTGATTGAGCTCCTGCCAGGTGGACGCTTTCTGGTCCCGGTATGGGTGGTAGTCCGCGAAGGCAGACAGCACACTGACGCCCGGAACCGATGCGGCGGCGTCGGCCGGGTCAGGAAACGTGGTGGTGGCGTGCACAAGCGCCGGCAACAATGCCGACGCGCCCAGCAGCGCCGCGATAAACATTCGCATGGATTTTTCTCGTCGTTAGTCACCTGGATGGCCAACACGCGGCCATCAGGGTGAAATTGCGCATCGCAGCCTGAGGCCGCGACAAAGGGCTAGACGAGAAAGCCTCTGGGAGGTCGTTCGATGCCGCTAGTCAGAAACGACGCGACGCTGACAGAGGGAGGGAGTGGGACAGCAAAGTGAGCCGTGCCGGCCGGCGTTGCCACTGCAGGGACTGCGGGTAACGCAACGCCGAAGCAACAGGATGCGCACGTCGCGCAAGTGTGCGCGCGATGTCCATGCTGATGACTATGACGAATACCGTCAACCATCGCCATACCGCGCATATCATGCCCGGCAATCGACTCAGCCTCATGCGCGTGTTGCGCGGACGTCATTTCGCCCCCGGAATGCGATGTCTCGCATTTCATGGAAATGGCTGCGAACGACTGAACCGGAAGGCTCACTATCAGCAGCACAATGACGAAAAGTTTGCGCCAGTACGACATGGTTGCGAAGTCTAGCACGCAGAATAAGAAGACTGTAAGGTCGGGAGTGTGTCATTGCGTAACCCGCGCTCCCTAAGGGCGCAGCGGCTCGCCGAGTACACGCCCCGAACCTTATCGCCGTGTACGTGACGAAGGAGTGGCCGGAAAATGACCAATTTTTCAGGTTGGCCAAATATGAAAAAATTGTCATTTTCCCGTCATTTTCGATACACCTCCCCGGCACTACGCTGAGTACACTGATTTAATGCTCATAACTGGCGACGACCACCAGGCCGACCTCTCCCATGCGGATACTGATAGTCGAAGACGAGCCGAAAATGGCTTCCTACCTGCACAAGGGACTGACGGAGGCCAGCTACACGGTCGACATCGCCGATAACGGCAAAGACGGCCTCTTTCTGGCGTTACATGAAAACTTCGACCTGGTTGTGCTCGACGTGATGCTCCCTGAACTGAACGGCTTCGAGGTACTCAGGCGCCTGAGGGCGCAGAAGCAAACGCCGGTGCTGCTCCTGACGGCCAGAGACACCGTCGAAGACAAGGTGAAAGGTCTTGAGCTTGGCGCCGACGACTACCTGTCCAAACCTTTCGCCTACGCCGAATTTCTCGCACGCATTCGTTCGCTGCTGCGGCGCTCCCCCCGCGGGGTTCGAGACGTGCTGGTGATAGCCGACCTAGAAGTGGACCTCATCAAGCGCAGGGTCCGGCGAGGCGACGCCCGCATCGACCTTACCGCTCAGGAGTTCGCGCTGCTTCAGTTGCTGGCGGAGCGGCAGGGCGAGGTCCTGACCCGTACGTTCATCACGTCGCAAATCTGGGACATGAACTTCGACAGCGACACAAATGTGGTCGATGTTGCCGTCAAGCGCGTGCGCGCGAAGATTGATAACTCGTTTGACAAAAAGTTGCTGCACACGGTTCGAGGCATGGGTTACGTGCTCGAGGACCGCGCGTGACAACCGGTACGTCCTCATATTCCCTGCTCAAACGATTGACCCTGGCGTTCTCAACGGTCGCCATCCTGGTCTTCGCGCTGACAGGCGCATTCCTGTACAACGCGCTGTCGACCGAGTTGCAGCGACGCGATGACATCGAAATCAGCGGCAAACTCAGCCAGTTTCTGCAACTCGCACGAGATGCCGGTTCAACGCAGGCCGTGCACAATAAGCCTTCCGTGTTCCACGAGGTGTTGCTATCTCACCCCGGCGTCTACCTCGCCATATTCGACCGGCAAGGCACTGTGCTGCTTCAGCATTCGGACAGGTCGTCGGTCGACCTCGCGGCTACGCCGGTTGCCCACCATCCGAACGCACCGTACACCTGTGAGCCACCTGGCATTGGTCCATCCCGCTGTGTCTTTGCCGATGAAACGTTACCGTCCGGCGATTCGGTTCGGGTATTGCTCGTTCGCGCGGCGGCCGACCGCCAATCGTTGCTGGAAAGCTATCGGATAGATATCTGGCTTGCGGTAGCCGTCGGCGCGGCACTGGTCGGGGCATTGGGTTATGCGGTCGCCCGGCGCGGCTTTTTGCCGGTTAGAAGCATCGGGCGTCAGACCTCACGCATTGAAGCTCACAATCTGAGCGAACGTCTCGACATCGAGGGTGGGCCAATCGAGCTTCAGGATATCGCGTTCTCGGTCAATCGCATGCTCGACCGGCTCGAGCGTGCGTTCGTCCGCCTCTCGCAGTTTTCGTCCGACCTCGCACACGACATGCGCACGCCTCTCGCCAACGTTATCAGTTCTTCGCAGGTCACGCTGTCACGTCCCCGAACCACCGAAGAGTACGAAGCGCTCATTGACTCCAATATCGAAGAGTGTGAGCGACTCCAGCGAATGATTGAAAACATGCTGTTCCTCGCACGCACAGACAACGCGCAACAGCTCATCAAGGTCACAGAGCTCGACGCGGAAACCGAATTGCGCCGGCTCGCGTCCTATTTTCAGGGGCTGGCCGAAGAAGCGGGTGTGCACATCGCTGTAGAAGGCAATACCCGGGTAACTGCAGACGCGACGTTGTTCAGGCGCGCTGTGAGCAACCTGATGTCAAATGCGCTGGACCATGCGTTCGCTGGGTCCTCCGTCAAACTGTCCTCGTTCGATTCGCCGAAGTACTCAGTTGTCGAAGTGACGAACCGGGGGCATGCCATTGCACCGGAACACGTCAACCGGATTTTCGAACGTTTCTATCGAGTCGACGCGTCACGGCACGGTTCAGCCCGAAATGCGGGTCTCGGCCTTGCTATCGTGAAATCCATCATGGAGCTGCATCGGGGGAAGGTCGACGTCGCAAGCTATGGCGAACGGACGACTTTCACCTTGTATTTTCCGCGTTCGGTCGCGGTCTAGGCGGTTGGGATGCGAATCAGCAGCAGGTGCGTCACGCAGGAACTTGACCTTCCTGCCATGGGAAGGTTCATGCTAAGGGTGCTAATTTGCTACTGGAGGTAAAAATGGAATTTGAGGTTAAGGATATGTCATGCGGCGGGTGCGCCAACTCGATTACGCGCGCCGTCATCAACGTCGACCCGGCAGCGAAGCTCGACATCGATGTCACCACAAAAATCGTGAAAATCGATTCAGTGTTGCCACCTGAGCGCCTGGTCGCTGTGATTGAGGAAGCGGGATTCCATCCGACGGTTAACGCGTAACCACATCGTCCCACGGAGATAGCTGAAATGCGGTTCCCTTTTGGCGCCTTACTGTTGATGTTCGCGTTTCAGCTTCCCGCTCATGCTGAAAACGTCATTGTGCTGAACTCGGCCGACGCGAGCGTGAGCCTCATTGACGAGGCGACGCAGAAAGTCGTCGATACGTTCCCGGTGGGAAAGGAACCTCATCACCTGATGGCAACGCCGGACAATCAGTCGTTGATTGTCGCGAACTCCGTGGCCAACAATCTTGTCTTTCTTGACCCGAGAAGTGGCAAGATTCAGCGGTGGATGCCGGACATCGAGGACCCGTACCAGCTCGGCTTCTCGTACGACCGGAAATGGTTCGTCACGAACGGCCTTCGGCTCGACCGCGTAGACATCTACCACTACGACGGAAAGAGCTTCGCGCTGGCAAAACGTGTGCCTCTGGCAGCAATGCCCAGTCACATGGTTTTTTCTGCTGACAGCAAAATCGTGTTCGTCACGCTGCAGGTCTCCGGTGAAGTAGCAGCGATTGACCTGGCAACACAGACGGTACTGTGGAAGATGCCGGTGGGCAGAGCGCCAGCCGGCCTGTGGCTCACGCCGGGTGACAAATATCTATTGATTGGAATGACAGGCGCTGACTATGTGGCTGTCATTGACTGGCGCGCGCGCAAAATCGTAAAGACCATTCATACGGATAAGGGCGCGCATAACTTCCGCTCGCTCGTCGACGGCCAGCACATTCTGGTATCCAATCGAGTCGGCAACACCATCAGCATCCTGGACGAGAACAATCTGACCAACGTTGGGACCATCACCGGTCTGCTGCCAGGCCCCGACGACATGGAGCTGACGCCCGACAAGCGATACCTGTGGGTGACTTTCCGGTTCACCCGCTACGTCGGCATCATCGATATTAAAACGCTGAAGCTCGTCAACACCATCAAAGTCGGAAAGTCCCCTCACGGCATTTACTTCTATAACCGCGCACCGCTGGTATAAAAGTCTCCACGCAGGAGGTCGCAATGCAGATTGTCTCCGCTCTCGGTCATGCGCTGTGGATGGCCTTCACAATGTTGTGGCAGATATTCTGGGGGTTGAGTCTCGGCTTCCTGTTCTCTGCCGTGATTGAAGTCGTTGTCTCGAAGTCAGAGATGTCGAAGCTTCTACCTGACGCATCGCCTCGCTCGCTGACGGTCGCCAGCCTGCTCGGTGCGGCATCTTCCTCCTGTTCCTATGCAGCCGTCGCGATGGCACGCTCCATTGTGCGAAAAGGCGGTGACTTCACGGCCGCCATGGCGTTCCAGTTTGCAGCTACGAATCTTGTGCTTGAACTGGGCGTGCTGATGTGGGTGCTGATTTCCTGGCAGTTCGCCGCCGCTGAGTTCATCGGGGGCCCGATCATGATTGTCGTTCTGGTGCTGCTCTTCCGATTCTTTCTCAAGGACTTGCTCAAAAGCGAAGCTATCGAGCAGGCGGACAAGGGAATCGCCGGCAGCATGGAGGGTCACGCTGCCATGTCGATGGGCGAACAGCACGGGACCTGGAGGCAACGTCTCTCATCCAGGGACGGGTGGATAGCTATCAGCCATAGTTACGTGATGAACTGGGCGATGCTGTGGCGCGACATCGGGATTGGATTGCTCATCGCTGGCGCGCTCGGCGCCTGGGTGCCGGACAGCTTCTGGCAGAAATTCTTTCTCGTCAGCCATCCAACGGCCGCGATGATTTGGGGTGCATTTGTGGGCCCCCTGATTGCGGTTGCGTCTTTCACGTGCTCCGTTGGAAACGTGCCGCTCGCTGCAGTGCTGTGGAACGGCGGTATCAGTTTTGGCGGTGTGGCCTCTTTCATCTTTGGCGACCTCATCATTCTTCCCATCGTCAACATCTACAGGAAGTACTACGGCGGCAGGATGACGGTTTTCCTCGCTGTGACCTTCTATCTTGCGATGGTCTCAGCGGCACTCGTGGTCGAAGCATTGTTCCAGTCCCTCGGATGGGTCCCGACGGAGCGGCATACCGCAGTCGTGGACGCAGCGATTACCTTCAACTACACCACCGTGCTCGACATCATCTTCGGTGCAGTCTTCGTCGTCTTAACGGTTATGTTTTTCAGGACCGGCGGCCCGAAGATGATGCGCATGATGGAGGGCGGCGAGCAAGAACACGGCGCTCATGGGCATCCCTCGACACATAACGAAGCGCATCACCATCATCACGGCCCATCCAGCTGATATCACTTTTAAGGAGCCTCAACATGAAATACCTACGTTTTCTCAATGTCATCTTCGTATTTGCGGGCGTAGCCCTCTCAGGCTTGTCGCTCACGGCGCACGCGCAGCAGAGTGCGTCGATGCCGGCAATGAAAATGTCCGGGTCAACTGCCGGTGATTTGAACCCTGCGACACAAGCCTTCAAGGAGCGCGGCGACCAGATGATGAAGAACATGAGTGCGCCTCCCTACACGGGCGATACCGACAAAGACTTCGTCGCCCACATGATTCCGCATCATCAGGGCGCGGTCAGCATGGCGGAGGTCGAGCTGAAATACGGCAAGGACCCCGCGATGAAGCGCTTGGCAAGAAACATCATCAAGGCGCAGAACGAGGAGATTGCCTACATGAAAAGCTGGCAGGCAAAGCATGGCAAGTAACGTCGTGTGACGCAGTCACCTGGCAGGACGCGGTGAAGACCGGCGCCGCTATACTCGTGGCTGCGCATTTAGCGACGTGTATCGAAGCGCTCGTCGTCAACCAGGTCGTGTTGAGGCTCGCGCTCCCGTTCTCATGACGGCGTTGGTTCGGTGCAACTGCTGGCAAGGTATCATGGGCCTTTAGGCGAACCGTACTTTCTCCACCATTCTCGCCACGGTTGCGGCGGCCGCGTCCTGTCAATCAAATCTTGCGTGGGTAGCTATGATTGGCTATGGTTGCCTGACCAACTGGGTCACGATTGGACCGGAAGGCATGTCGCTTGGCGAATTGGCTAGATGCTTTGCTACCTTGGTATTGGTCGGTACACCACTATCGTTCGTGATGCTGATTATGTTGCGCCACGTCGCTCGATTGTCGCCGGGTCCAGTCACGATGGTAAGCAGTCTCGCGGCCGCTGCAATAACTGCGGCAGTGCTACTTCACCCGCTCGATGCTTCGGCGATGATAGTGCGGTGGACCTTGGTGCAGCCGCGCTTTCTCTGTCGTTGAGCGGCCGCCATAGCCAGCGACTTTTGGGTTGGGTCGCGCTGCGCTGAAGCCCGGGTACTTCGCATTAGCGCCGAAGAAAAGTCCTCAAGACGAAGTGCGGCGTTTAAGGATGGAATATGGACAGCAAGAATCACTGGGAAGACGTTTACCGGTCCAAAGCTCAGGATGCAGTCAGTTGGTATCGTCCGCACCTTGACATCTCCCTGACGCTGATTTCCGAAGCCGTGTCGGACCGGAGCGCAGCCATTATTGATGTGGGTGGAGGAGAATCGACGCTGGTCGATGATTTACTTCAGCGTGGATACCGAAACCTGACCGTGCTCGATATGTCCGTCGTCGCTCTCAACGCAACGAAACAGCGTTTAGGCTCCGTCGCCGAGCAGATAACGTGGGTCGAATCCGATATTACGATGGTTGACCTACCTCAGCATCGATACGACGTGTGGCATGACCGCGCCGTCTTCCACTTCCTGACGGAGCGACCGCAACGAAACGCCTACACCCATGCGTTGACGAGAGCACTCAAGCCGGGTGGCCGCGTTGTAATTGCCACATTCGGACTGCTGGGACCAAACCGGTGCAGCGGGCTGGACGTAAGGCGATACGACGCTCAACAGCTCTCCGACGAATTCGGACCAGGTTTTGAATTAATCACAAGCACACTCGAAGACCACCACACGCCGGCTGGCTCCAGCCAGCAGTTTCTTTACTGCAGTTTCCGGAAACTGTGACTGCCAAGTCTACCCGCCTCGGCGTTGCGCCTACCCAATTACCTGAACATGGTCAGGCGCAGCAGGAGGCAGACCGCTGCATAGGCGGGCACCTGTTGGTGCCATACGAGCAATACACGCAGCAATCCCCGGGTTTCGGTCCGAGCACTGTCTTGCAAGTCTCGCATTCGTAAAACCACACACAGACATCGGTGGGCATCGTCTGTTGATGTTCACGCAGAATTGACCCACTAAGGGGTGTAATTTTCATCGAATTTTGACCCACGTGATTGAATGTCCTGCTCAATCTTTGAGCAGGAGATACAGAGGTGATCACGGTGGGCATATTGGCCAAGATCAGGCGGATGTATTTCCGCGAGAAGGTCCCGCTGCGCGAGATTGCGAGGCGTACGGGCCTGCCCCGAAACACGGTGCGCAGCTGGCTGCGGCAGACCGATGCTGTCGAGCCGAAGTATCCAAAGCGCGTCAGTCCGAGCGTTGTTGACGAGTGGGCCGCACAGCTGACGGGCTGGCTGCGGGCGGACAGTCATCGCCCGAAGCGCGACCGGCGCACCGCGCGATTCATGTTCGAGGCGATCCGCGGCGAGGGTTACGCGGGCAGCTACGGCCGCGTCAGCGCGTTCGTGAGGCGCTGGCATAAGGAACAGGCCGATGCGCCGCGCAGAAAGGCCTACGTGCCGCTCGCCTTCGAGCCCGGCGAAGCCTTCCAGTTCGACTGGAGTTGCGAATACGCCTTCATTGGCGGCCTGCGGCGGCGCCTGGAGGTTGCCCACGTCAAGCTCAACGCCAGCCGCGCGTTCTGGCTCGTCGCCTATCCCACCCAGAGTCACGAGATGCTGTTCGACGCGCACGCTCGTGCATTCGCCGCATTTGGCGGAGTGCCCAGGCGCGGCATCTACGACAACATGAAGGCCGCCGTGGACAAGGTCGGTCGCGGCAAGGAGCGTGCGGTCAACGCGCGCTTCGAAGCGATGTGCAGCCACTACCTGTTCGAGCCGGAGTTCTGTAACCGGGCGGCAGGCTGGGAGAAAGGCATCGTCGAGAAGAACGTTCAGGACCGCCGACGGCAGATCTGGCACGAAGCAGCGCTACGGCGCTGGGAGACGCTGGAGATCCTGAACGAATGGGTTGCCGGCCAGTGTCGCGAAGCCTGGCACATGCGACACCCGCAATGGCCAGAGCTGACAGTCGAGGACGTGTTGCAGGACGAGCGCACCCGGCTGATGCCCAATCCACGGCCATTCGACGGCTACGTCGAGCAGACCCTGCGAGTCTCGTCGACCAGCCTGATCCACGTCCAGCGCAACCGCTACAGCGTGCCCACCGAGTACACGAACCAGCTGGTGAGCGTGCGCTGCTATCCGGCGTATCTCAGCGTCGTCGCCGACGCGCACGAGATCGCCCGCCACGAACGCAGCTTCGAGCGGCACATGACCTTTTACGACTGGCGACACTACATCACGCTGGTCGAGCGCAAACCCGGCGCACTGCGCAACGGTGCGCCCTTCATCACGATGCCGCAACCGCTCCAGCTATTGCAGCGGCACCTGCTCAAACACCCGGGCGGCGATCGCATCATGACGCAGGTGCTCGCCGCGGTGCGGGAACACGGACTCGATGCTGTGCTGCTCGCTGTGCAGGCTGCGCTGGATTCAGGGCGTCCAAGTGGCGAGCATGTCCTGAACGTGCTGAGCCGGCTGAAGGCGCCCGTCACGAGTGCCAGTCTCGCCACCACGAAACTCCAGCTCAAGGAAGAACCGGCGGCTGACGTGAATCGCTACGAGACGCTACGCACCAACCCACCGGAGGATCGTCATGTCTAACGACATCATTGCCCAGCTCAAGGGTCTCAAACTGCACGGCATGGCGAGCACCTGGCCGGAGCTACTGGCACAGGCGCGTCACACTGACTTCGAGCCGGAGCGCTTCATGAAGCAGCTGTTGATGGCGGAGACCGCCGAACGGCAGGTACGCTCGATCGCCTACCAGATGACCGCTGCACGCTTCCCGGCTCACCGCGACCTGAAAGGCTTCGACTTCGCACAGGCACAAGTTGATGAAGCGCTGGTTCGGGAACTCAGCGAACTGTCGTTTCTCGCGAGCGCATACAACGTCGTGTTCATCGGCGGCCCGGGCACCGGCAAGACGCACCTTGCCTCGGCAATCGGAATCGAGGCCGTACAGCGCCACGGAAAGCGTGTGCGTTACTTCTCAACTGTCGAGCTGACCAACGCCCTGGAGCAGGAGAAATCGACGGGCAAACAAGGCCAGATCGCACACAAGCTGATGTACGTCGATCTGCTCATTCTCGATGAACTCGGCTATCTGCCGTTCAGCCAGACCGGCGGCGCATTGCTGTTCCATCTGCTATCCAAACTATACGAGCACACGAGTGTCGCGATCACGACCAATCTCAGCTTCGGCGAATGGGCGACCGATTTCGGGGATGCAAAGATGACGACAGCGCTGCTGGACCGGGTTACGCATCACTGCCACATCGTCGAGACCGGCAATGAATCGTGGCGTTTCAGGACCAGCTCTGCACAGGCAAAGGCAAAGGCAACAAGAAAAAGAGCAGCAAAACCGACCGGAAACGAAGAGTTATCCACACCGGAATAGATGTACTACGCTGTCTCGAGGTGGGTCAAATCTAGATGAAAACGGTGGGTTAAGACTCCATGAAAATCAACACGGTGGGCGTGAAAGTGTCGGGGCGCGCCTGGACGGGCGCGATGTTAACCATTGGAACCAGTGACGATTCCGGTGCCGGGATGGCGGGTGATGCGCCGAAGCCCGTGTCGGTCGAACTTGATGGTCCAATCGCGCAGGAGGCCAGTGGCAAAACCATTGAAATGGCCAGACGGTTCAGGAGGCGCATGTGGGTCCCGAAGGAAGAGCGTTAATTGAAGATGCAACGGACCGACAGCAAGAAACCGGCCCGTGGCGTTGCCTGCTAACGCCCAAACCATTCCTGTCATTCAGGTAGAAAACCTCGCCCTTCCAGTTCCGTGGATGAGTTGCCCCACGTTGGCGGATGGGCGGGAATAGTAGCGGGACGAGCATCCGGACCGCCCTTCCGGGCGTCAGGCGCCCTTAAGGTAAGGTCGCTATCGTCGAGCGGATTTGTGCAGTGCTTTTTGGGCGGTCAGTTCGAAACCCGCAGGCTGCGCGCCTCGTCAACTCATCGAAATCATGACATCCCGAGGAGCAGGAATGACCAGGTTCTACGAAATGCGCCAGCCGGCCTATGACACAGTCGCACGCATGCTGCACTGGTTAACCGTCCTGCTGGTCGCACTTCAATTTGTGATCGGCTGGACGATGCCGGATGTCCACAAAGACACCCAGCCGGTAAATCTCATCGCATGGCATCTTGGGGTGGGCGCGACACTCGTCGCGGTGATGGTAATCCGGGTGATCTGGCGACTGACGCATCAGCCAACGCCGGACGAGTTGCCGCCTCTGCTTGGCAACGTCTCGCGTATTACGCATGTTCTCCTCTACGCCGCCCTCGTGATAGTGCCGCTGCTCGGATGGATCAACGCGTCCTCACGTGGCTGGACGGTCCGCCTGCTGGGCGTGGTGCCCTATCCTGCACTCAGCGAACCGGGCTCGGCTTTCGGCCACGAGATGGGTGACGTGCACGGCATCCTCGCATGGGTGCTCTTCGCATTGATCGGTCTGCATGTCGCCGCGGCGCTGTTCCACCGCTTTGTTCTGAAAGACCACGTGTTGCAGCGGATGCTGCCTCAGGCGGGGCCGTCGCGCGATCAGGGTCGGGAGCGATAGGGTCTGCCAATGCCAGAAGCTCACGGGGAACCGCATCGAATCAAGGCGATTGGCTGGCTACGCGCTGCGGTGCTTGGCGCAAACGACGGTATCATTTCGACGGCAAGTCTGATAATTGGCGTCGCGTCCGCGCACGCCGAGCATGGCCATCTGGTGTTGACCGGCGTGGCTGGGTTGGTTGCCGGCGCGATGTCGATGGCGACAGGCGAATACGTATCGGTCTCGTCGCAGGCGGATACCGAAACTGCGGCGCTCGCCGAAGAGCAGGCGGAGCTCGATGCGGATGGCGCGCGCGAGCATCGGGAGCTGGCTGCGATCTACGTACGGCGGGGCCTCGATATGGCGCTTGCGAAACAGGTCGCGCAGGCTCTCATGGCTCACGACGCACTGGGCGCGCATGCCCGGGACGAATTGGGTATTTCGGAAACGACCCGGGCAAATCCGTTGCAGGCCGCGCTAGCGTCAGCCAGCAGCTTTTCGGTGGGGGCTGCTTTGCCGCTCATCGTTACGGCGCTCGCCCCGCAGCGATGGGTGGCCCCGAGCATCGCGGTGACGGCGCTGTTTTCCCTGGCGATCCTTGGCGGACTTGCCGCTCGCGTCGGCGGGGCGAAAATGGGGCCTGGTGTATTGCGGGTCACTTTCTGGAGCGCTCTGTCGATGGGGATTGCATCCGCGGTCGGTGCTATATTCGGCGCGAGCTGAGCCGTGGCACCTTCCCGCAATAGAGCCACTTACACCACTTACTGTTCCGCTACGGCTGTCATCTGCCTGCCCGGCTCGTGTTTTCGGAATGTCCAACAGCCAAAGCCGCCGTTATTACCCTGCCCATTGCCGTTTTGATGGTCGTCCTGACCCCGCCGAATCGGAGCGCATCGACGAGATCACCGATGGCTCGCGCATTGACAGGGGCATGCATGCTGCCTGAGAGCTGCAGCGGATTCCGCGAATGTTTGCGCTCGCGTGATCAGAGGAAGCTATTGGTTGCGATCGATTAATTTGCCAATCAAAGCGAGATCCGAATTTATGGACCACCGCCGCTGAGAGAATATGGTAATACCGCGATCACCGAAATCCGCAGACTGTCACCCAAGCAATTGATAGGCTGGATATTGTGCAAATTCCAGTAGTTGACGCTTTCGTCGGCAATGGTCAGGATCTTCGTCGAAGCCTGTGATTGTCGGGCTGGACAGGATCGAAGTTGATTGCACGAAAGACGGCGATCCATGGCAGGGGCTTGTGAACGTCGGGTTATGTTTTCGCAGCGGACGGTTGCGAAAGTGGGTCGAACGGCGACAGTGGGTGGCGCCAATTCGCTCTTCAAATTGATCGCCGGAAACCGGCCATTGAGCGGGGGCGGACTAGGCCTTGGCTATTCAAATTGAATGGCGATCTCGAACGGCGGCTTGTGGCCCGACAACGGAAGTTAGCAGACACGCAGTGGCCGACTAGCCCGATGTTTTCTCGAACTGCTGAAATCGACCCTGACCGGCCGGACGCGTCACGCGAGCGAATGTCCGTTATTCAACTGGATAATCGCCCGGCTACTTTTCTAGGAACCTACTCAGCCATCCGCTCCGACGTCGATAGTGATGGTTACTGCAGCACTTATCGGCGCACTTCGTTGATATAAAAGTGCATTGAGATTTTCGTCTTGTAAGCCGTCGAATGACCGGCCCTGACGGCATCGAAGTACCTCATCGGCTACAAATTTTTCCAACCTCCATCCGTGGACAGATGTCTGATCGTTAGCATCGAATGGCTGGGCTGCGACCAAGTTTGTGATGCTGGGGGCCGTTCCTTGAGCCAGAATAGCGATCGCGTCGTGAACGTGTGCCGCTGGCATAACACGACAACCTAGCTCGTTTCGCACCTCATGGATTGCCCCGTCTAACGACGACATCGGCGTGGCTTATCTTCATATTGCCTAAGCCAATTGGGACGATGCCCCCGACATGCCCGCAGCGTTCAAGGAGGCGCTACGGCTCATCTTCGGCGGCACACTGATCTATGCGGGCAAATACACTCTGGAACAAGCAGAGGCCGCTCTGCATAATGGCTGGGCGATCTGATCGGCTTTGGTCGGCCGTTCGTCGCTAACCCTGATGTACCTGCTCGTCTGCGTTACGGCTCGCCGCTCGCTACGCCCGATTTGAGCTGCTTCTTCGGCGGCGCAGCCACTGGTTACACCGGCTATCCGATCGCAGCACAAGGTAGCGAGGCACGCGCAAAAAGGGCGGGCACTTCGTGAGCCGGTGCAACAGCGTCCATTCACGCATCTGGGCACTACTGTCACAGCGCCTGAGATCGGCGCCGGCAAAAAAGTAGGGGGCGCGCGATCCCAATCTGGACGAGCTTTAGAATACCTACCGTTGTGTAAAGAGCGCTTACTCCGACTTGGCAGCGGCGCCATGCGTCGCGCCGAAGGGCTGTAGTTTGTTCCAAAGCGGGCGTCCGATCGTCTGCCCAATGAAAGCGCCAACGCCCGCTTCTGGCCGAGAGTTGCCCGATGCGGTCGGCATACGTTGGCCACAATCTTTCTTGGCTCCCGTCGACGGGCGTCGGTCGAGGGCCTAATTTTAAGAGCGAATTGACGAATTTATTTCGCGCCCGGCAACCCCATACTGAGTATGGATCGCCACGCTATTGGGGCGCACGAAGCCCCGAGTTGACAACTTTATAGTCGCAACGTTGACACCTTTAATGCGTTCTACGCGAGTCCGACCTGAAACCGCCGCCTTCAATGAACGCGCAACCCGGCGCGGCAAAAAATACGACGCCGGTTTCGTGGCTGCCAGTAGGGGCCGACGTGACCGTAACCGATGACTTTTCCGCAAAGCCGGCACAGAGCAAAGCAGTTGCATCTGCAAACGAGCAGTTGAAGAAAGGAAAACCAGACGCCGCAGTCAAGGTGCTCAGTCTGGCGGATGTCAATGTTGCGTACACGATGGCGGTCGTGCCGATTAAGCAGACCGTGGCGGATATCGACAAGGCTGCCGGCCTGCTCGCTGCGGACAAATAGGGGTCTCCTCGTTTTCAGTGCAATAAGTGACGGTACGAAAAGCTAGCACTGGCGCGGAGGTGGTGTTGGTAGATCGTTGATTTCATTGACTTTCCTGTTCACTTTCAAATCTGCGATTCGTGGCGTCAAACCGTGGTCGGTTTCATCCATTGGTGCCAGTTATCGATGCATTTGGCCGCGAAGGCAGGATTTGGTCAGCATAGCGGTCAACCGGGAAGCGAAACACACCCCGCAAGTTGATGCTCTCCAGCCTGGTGGGCGCAATCTTCCCGATCAGTTCCGGTGGAATGACCTGGCGGCGGTTCGACCAGCGATCCAGGACCGCCTGCATCTGTGAGGTATTCCACGCCATCACGATGTTGGCCATCAGGCTCAACGCATCGGCCACAGCCTGCATTTCATCGACACGTTTGGCCTGCGCCGGGCTGATCCGGCCGGTATAAATGGCGCGCTTGAGGGCGTTAACAGCCTCGCCCCGATTGAGCACCCGGCGCAACTCGTTCCTGAAAGCGTCCTTGACAAAGTAGTCAGCCAAAAACGCCGTACGCAGCAACCGCCCCAATTGCACGCCAGCCTCATAGATTGGATCGCCCTGGGCGGCAGAACCGAACCGCGCAAGAGCTGCCACCGCACTGGCATGTCCGCTCATGACCGAGGCTGCCAGGTGCACCAGACTATCCCAATGCTTTTCGATCAAAGCGACGTCGACATTGGCTTCGCACACCGCAGCGATTTCTGCGGGCACTTTGGTGCCGCGTGGCACAAAGAGGTGGCGCTGTTTGAGTTCCTTCAACCGCGGGCAAAGATCAAAACCAAGCAAACGGGCATGTGACATGGCAAAGTCGGTGTAGCCATGGGTATCCACAGCAAGCTGGCTGGTCTCCAGCTTTTCTTGGCGGATGACACCTTCAATGGCCACGCCCGCCTGGCGCTCATTGAGCACAAAGGGCTGCGCATGGAAGATGCCCCACCGGTCTTTTACATGGGAGTAGATTCCAATGGAAGGTGTGTTGCGCCGAGGATCAAGCCGGGCTTGCCACACCCGTTTGGTGGTCTCCATGGTCATCATGTCAGAAGATGCCAAATCGGACCGCCCCCAGGTGGCGGCAATCGGGTGTCGCTGCATGAATTCCAGCACAGCCTGGCAGGCCTGGCTCAGACGCCGTTCGTCCCGCGCCCAGCGCATGGCCTGGCGAATGCTGGTGGCAGACAATTGCGGAATCATGCGCGCGCATTCGACCGCAGTCAGACTGGTGCCGTGGGCCATGATGCCGGCATAGACCATCAGCAGCTCGTCGGTAGAGCGCGGCTCACGTCCGAGCATGATCCAGCTAAAGCGCACCTGGGCGTCAACGGCCAGAATCACTTCCGGCAATTGAACCTCACCGATGCGGTGATCCAAAGCCGCGCGCAGCTTGGTCACTTCTGGGTCTTCGTCCTCTGCGGGCAATGGCGACAAATGGAGTTCATCATCCACGCGCAGTACGCCACTGCGGGCTGCAGCGGCCACCGCATCGACACCGGCAGTTACTCTGGCCAGCAAAGGCTTCAAGAAAGTGGCAGCCTTGCTGGGTAACGATAGACGGGCATAGTGTTTCTTGGACTCTGCCTGCCAACGCTCGTCCGTGAAGAACAAGCGCGCACGACCCCGAAAGCTCAGGCTGTGCTCAATCCAGACCGAGCCATTGCGCACCGCGCGGCGCAGGGCAAACAGGGTGGCCACCTCCAACGCCTGAAACGCCCGTTCCCGGTCTGGGCTGGAGATCGAAACCTGCCAGATCATTCCCAGACTTGGTGCCACCACTTCAACTGGCAGCTTTCTGGATCCTTTGAGATATAAAGCTTGCAGCTTGGCAAGGTACTCGATGGCAGGATGCTCGCCGGTGGCCTGCCAGGGCAGCTTTGCAATGGCGACGAGCAACGACCGCACGGGGCGAATTCCATCAATCAATCCCTCGCGGACCAGGGAGGCCCTGCTCGGTGGTTTGCGTTTCTGGGTTTCGGTGATCAAGGCTTCAAGACGGGCACGCAACTCAGCATCTGGCACCGCACCTTGCGCGCTCAAGGCAACAAGTTCGCCGAGCAGCGTTTTGTACATTGCGGCCCAATTGACGGTAGCGGGGACATCGGCGGCAGCCTGACGCCACAGATCGGCGATCCGGCGCTGCACCATAAGGATCAACTGGTCTGTGGTGGTGAACAGGCAATACCGAAGAAAGCATGCGACCTCCACGGTGCGCGCTGGCTCTTTGATCTTGGCTCCGGCTGAGGGCGGCCTGGAGACAAGTCGGCGCGCGTAGCGGCGCAAGATGAGATCGGGGATGTCTGCCAGGTGCTTATGAACGTCCAGCGTGTAAAGCAGGTCGATGCGCTCCAGTACCTCGCTGATTTGGCGGGTTGAGTGTTTCGCCGGTGCAGCCCATAGCCAACTCTGCTGGGTTTGTCCATCTGGGCGCAGCTCTGAAACTGAGGCTCGCCAGCGATCAAGTGTTGCTGGATCAACGCTGGCGGCGATGGCGGTGCCTGTTTCAACTTCAAGCTGGGCAAGTGCCGCCGCAATCAGTGTCCGAATTGCCCGCTCGTGCACGATCACCAGCTTGTTCTTGTACAGCCATTGACGCGCCCGCACGAGTAGCTGATCGCGGTCGGCGCAGCGCGCCACTTCGTCGCGCAGTTCACGTACCAGTGAGCGGCGCTGGTGCTCGCTCATCCACTGGAATCCAAGGACCGTGCAGGCTACTTGTTGGTGATCGAATAGCGTGCGCCCGCGTTCATACATGGCTCTCAGCGAGGCGACTTCTGGTGCTGCAATGCCAAGCTCGTTGCCAAGGTGGCGCCACAAGGCTACTGGAATTACCCGAAAGGCACCGAGCAAACGCCCACTCATGCGCAGGAAACCAATATGGAGCGCCAGACCAAGCTTGTGGGAATCACCTCGGCGTGCATTGATTGCGTCGCGCTCGGCACCATCGAAGGTGAAAAATGCCTTCATCTCGAAGTCGCTGATATCGCGGGGGAGCCCACGCATCCCCAAAAACGTTGTGTGCCAACCCTGCATCGTGAACCTCAAAAGTGGGAGGCCACCATACCCGTTTACAAAGCGAACAGGAAAGTCAATGAAATCAACGGTCTACCCAGACCACCCCCGCGCCAGTGCTAGCTTTGCGTACCGTCACTTATTGCACTGAAAACGAGGAGACCCCATGTGGAAGGTGTAGAACATATAGCTCGGCACCCAGTATAAAAAGGTGAACAGGACGTACCCGAAGGTCAGGTAGATCAGCAGCATGCCGACGCCGGCTCGCGAGAGAAACACGCTGCGAATTCCGGCCCGGTCAGCGCGTTCGCTAACGGTGCTGCGATTGCCGATGATCTCGCGCTCTTCGGCGCTGAGCCGCCGGTCCTGCTCGGGCCAGTCACCCACGATGAAAATCCAGAACGGCAGCACCAGTAGTCCAGCCGCACCGAACAGGATGAACGACGATTGCCAGCCCAAGCGCACCACGATCCGTCCCGCGAGCAGACTACCCACCGCCGGACCGACATACTGTCCCGATCCGGCTCAGGTGTACGCGGTTGAGCGCTCCAACGGGGCCGCCCAGCTATTCGCCCTTGGCGTTGTACGGCCAGACCGGGGCCTCTCCGGCGCCCATCAGGGCGCGTATCGCATACCAACCCGCGAGGCTACCTGCGAACGGTGTGGCGATTGTAAAAACCGACCACCAACCTAGCGCGACGACCATACCCCACCGCAATCCAAGATGATCTGCGATCCAGCCGCCCGCAAAGTTAAAGAGTCCATAAGCGAGCCCCATACAAACGCGATCTCCCCAATCTGATGCAGGTCGAACCCGAACTCCTGGCGGATAGCTGGGATAGATACGGAGAAGTTCACCCGGTCCATGTAATTGAGAAAGATCACCATGAACGTCAGAAAGATAATCAGATATCGCCTGCGAGCCATAATCTCTCCCTGAAAGCTCAATATCTCTTGTAAATATATGTAGGTCCTCGCGTTCGCGCACTAAAGCGTGCTTGTGGGCATGAGAGTGACCACCCCCATCCTGCTGCTCGCGCCGCACGGCGCGAAGTGATGCGATTGCCGTCGATGCAATGGGCTACGGATCATTGGATGCGCGAGCCAGTTATTCGCATCGCTCCTTCAGAGGGTGAACAGCCTCGGGATCGGGTACGCTCATCAGGGGCTCCAGTGGCCGCGCAGCCTCCGGGACAAGACCGGAGGTATGCGGTTGACCGAGACGGCCTGCTAAAACACGACAGCGGATTCCCACAATCGGGGCCATCTGTAGGGAAGCTCTCGCGGACGGATTGGACTGAGCCATGGCGGCGCCTCTCCCTAATTAAACGAGGCCCGTCAGGTGCGTCGTCTCATTGACACTATGCACGGCAACCTTGCCGTCCGCGCCAACATCCAGCAGGTTGATGCAGCACGGTCCCTGCTGGATCTGCCAGTAGGCCGACAGGGGCAGATCGAGTGCCTGTGTGAGGAGCACGCGGTTGACGCTGTCATGAGCGACGACAACAATCGTTTCATGCTCAAACGACTGCAGCAGCTCCCGCACGGCGTCGGCAGTGCGCAACGCCACTGACTGCAGTGATTCCCCACCCGGAAAACGCATCCACTGCGGTGCCGTCTTCCATAGCGCGAATTCGACCGGAAACTGCTGACTGGCTTCCTCGTGGCTTTTCCATTGCCATTGACCGTAATCGATATCATCGATGCCTGGTTGCACGTATGAAGACTTGCCACAAGCCGCAGCAATGGCATCCGCTGTATCCCGACAGCGCTGCATGGGACTGGTGTAAATCGCCACGGGCTGGAATTTCCCCGCGACTGCGTTTGCGAGAGCGTGTGCCTGGCGCCGGCCCAGGTCTGTCAGAGCGAGCTGCATCCGGCCTCTAAAGCGCGGCGGATCAATTCCATCAACCTCACCATGACGGGTCAGAATAATACGCATATGTCTTCCTCAATCTTGACTGCATGAAAATGCTACGGCCGCTGGAACCGGCGTTCAGGAACGTCTGGGCAACGTTCTCGGATGTCCGGGAGCTGCGCCATCTGTGTCCCGGGCGGCGCATTTAAAGCTCCTACACCTGCGCTCCGCCATCGCCCATCAATGTCGTGGCAGGAATTCCGGAAGACGACTTCTGATCGTATGCACGTCGAGGTGAACCAGGTCCTTTCCGAGCTCGAGCGTCACGTGCTGCAGCGTTTTTGCATCAAGCCTGCCGCGCAACTCCCCCAGAAAAGCAGGCGGTGCCACAAGGATCAACGTGTCGACTTCACCGCCCGTCACGCCCTCCTTCAGCGCTGAGGCAATTTCGTTAGCAAAGCTCGCTGTCTCACGCTCGTGCTGGGAACTCACGGGATCGGCCCGGTGGCGGCCAGCGCCAAACCTGTCGTAGGTGCGCCCCGGCGCATCAGAAACCAGATCCTTTTCCTTGAGTCGCGAAGCGGGATGGATGGCAGCAGTTTTCTCCTCCATCTCCCCGGACGAACTCCTCGTTTCGAAAATCCTTGAGGCTGCCTGGTTAGCTACGACGATCCATATCACGTTTGTCATCTTGATTTCCTTGCAACAGATCCGCTTTCCCGCCACAACCGGGAATAGGTGCGGGCCATCCTGCAGCCCTGAGCATGGTGAGCAGCGCCGCTGCCGTCTTACAGCGTGGCGCTCCGCCTGCCGGGAAATCCAGCCGCAAAAGCATTCATCTGACCGTCCTCCAGCCGAGGTCCTTCGCGGGCGTCGACGCAACACGACACCGCGCGGCATCGTGTAACGATGCGCATCCGAACACCAAGCCCGCTGCGGCCGTGCGGATTTGCACCCGGGTTGAACGAGAAAAGAAGGGGAATTTCTGAAAGCAGACGCGTTACTTGTGGAGCGAAGTACATGATGATACCTACCGTGGAAGGACCACTTTGCGCCGGGAGGCGCACCCAGTAGGCATCATTAGCCGCTAGCAGCTGGCGTTTGAGGAGAATGCCATCTCCTAGGATCAGAATACCGTTGTCCAGCCACCTTCGCAAGTGGCCCGCCCGGTGGTCCAGCGTGGACCCCAAGTTTACGTTGAAGTGAGTTTGATTGCGCGAGACGACATCCTTTCGCAATTCGCGGGTATCCTGCGCAGACAGTCTGCCCCGCATTCAACCGGAAGCATCCTGCGAGAAAGAAAGTTCTGGGATCATGTAGTCAATACTCCGAAATAATGTTTGAACCGCTGGGTATAACTGTTGCTGGTTCGATCTGCACAGCGAAAGCAAGGATGAGGAAAGAATCTGTGATGGACAATCGGGTCCGTGATGAGGAAGTGAACAGGCCGGTGGCCCAACCACTGACCGACAGTACGACCGTCGCAATTCGCGAGGCGCTTGAAGGCAGGCGGCATGGCCTCGCTTTATTGATGCCTTTTGCCGGGCCCGCAATTGTGGTTTCCGTTGCGTACGTTGATCCAGGCAATTTCGCTACCAACATTCAGGCGGGAGCGCGATATGGATATGCGCTGCTGTGGGTGGTCGTGGTTGCCAATCTCATCGCCATGCTTTTTCAGGCACTCTCGGCCAGACTTGGAATTGTCACCGAGCGTAACCTGGCTGAACTCTGCCGCGAGCATTTTCCCAGGCCCATCGTACTGATGCTGTGGGTAATCAGCGAAGTAGCCGCCATGGCGACGGACCTCGCGGAGTTCGTCGGCGGCGCCGTCGGACTTTCCCTTCTGCTGCATGTCCCGCTCCTCGTCGGCATGGTCATCGTGGGAATCGCGACCTATGGCTTCCTGCTGTTTCAGAGAAACAGGTTCCGTCCGCTTGAACACATGGTAGGCGCGATGGTTGGAGTAATCGGCCTGTGCTATCTCGTTGAGCTCTTTGTCACGCCGATCCAGTGGTCAGCGGCTTTTCCCCATATGGTTGTACCGCAGTTGCCCGACAGCGCAGCGCTGACTATTGCCGTAGGTATCATCGGTGCGACAGTAATGCCCCACGCCCTTTTCCTTCATTCCGGGCTTACCGAGAGCCGTGCCCCCATCAGGAACGAATCCGAAAGGGTCAAGCTGCTGCGTTACTCGAACATCGAAGTCACGATCGCTCTGGCGGTAGCGGGATTGATCAATATTGCGATGGTTCTCACTGCGGCCGGTGCGTTTCACGCCGGCCACCCCGAAGTGGCTGAAATCCAGTCTGCCTATCACACGCTCGCCCCTGTTCTCGGCAAAGCCGCTGCCGGCGTTTTCCTTGTGTCTCTCGTCGCCTCCGGCCTCTCGAGCTCCGTTGTGGGGACCGCAGCCGGTCAGATGATCATGCAGGGCTTCGTCGGCTTCAGTATTCCCGTCTGGCTGCGACGTGCGGTAACCATGATACCGAGCTTCGTCGTTGTCGGACTTGGAATCAATGCGACTCAGGCTTTAGTGGTCAGCCAGGTCGTCCTGAGCTTCGCGCTTCCCTTTCCGGTTGTGGCGCTCGTCTGGTTCACCTGTCGTCAGAAAATCATGGGGCGGTACCGTAACGGGCCAGTCATAGCAGGCTTGACTATCCTGGCGGCGCTGCTTGTCGTCACGTTGAACGTGGTGCTACTGCTTCAGATATGCGGCGTCGCCATTCCTGGCCTGAAAAGTTAGTGTGGGGTTTCAACGCGGGAACGCCGACATTTGCGGCGGATGCCGCCGACCGTTAGAATAACGTCACGGAGATGGCATTCCTCCGTATAACTGCCTTGCCGGCTGATGATGCCTACGCTCCCCTGGATGGGACGTAGGGTCACGCCCCGCTGTCTGCCATCCGGGCTCTCCAGGTAGAGTAACCGGATGTCTTCATGATCCAGCTCATCTTTTCGGCCATATACGGGATAGTCCTTCCCGCCCATCCAGACCGCTCCTCTGAAGCAGTCCCATTGGGCGCCCGGGGTTCCGCATGACCGGCCCACTCGCGATCGTCGAACCTCTCATCGAAGCAGTGGCGCTGGTCGCTGGCGTAACCTGGTTGTTCCGTACGATCTGCCGAACGGTCAGGACCGCTCGCGATGATGTACGGTTCACATCCGCTGCCGCCGGCATCGCGTTTGTCACTGCAGTAGTACTTGAGTATGCGAGACTGAACCTGCCCGGAGACTTCTCAACTGCCCTGATAACGACGGGATCAGCGCTGCTCCTGCTGATCGTGGGGATCGCCTGGCTAAGACCAGCGATACTGCTGTTGACTGGCCTCCATCTCCCGCCCTCGCTGCTCAGCTTTGTACCGCCGTTAAAACGCGCTCCGGCTCCGGCTCCGCGTGCCAATGCTCCAGCAAGCCGTCGTGGCTGCGGCTGGGCGGCCGTAGGTCTTGCGGCCGGCATACTGATTGCTGCTTTAAATAGTGGCGATGTGCCGATAGCAGCCTCAATGCCAGTATCACTCAGCCTGGTATTCGTTTCCTGGTGGCTCGCCGTTCGTCTTGCCGGTAGCCGCCCTGCGCTTACGAACACGACGTTACGAATCGTCGCAGGAGCGTTGTTTGCCGCATTAGGTTCATTCCAGTTAAGCGCGATGCTGAACCTTCAATGGCGTCATCCTGCGACTGTGCTCTGGGGGCTCGTGGCAGCCTATCTGGCGACGACTTACTGGCTGATCGAGACGTGCCGCGACGGCAAGCCAAAATTTCCGCAGGCAGCAATGTTGCTCACAACGCCGATCCGCACCAGTTCCCGGATACCTGCTACAGCACGGGCCCGAAACGTCCTGGTCCTGATCGGAGTGTGTCTTTGGACCGCCGCCGTGAGTGTGTTCGTACGTCTCGGATGGCACGCGGCGATCGGCATGGCGGACTGGCAGACAGGCCTGCTGCTTTTCGTGGGTTTCGACCTTGTGCTGGTAGGTAGCGTCCTTTTGGATGTGCGCCTGCCAGGCGGAGGGTGAGCGACTCCCGTTTCACTACACTTCCGTTTTTGTCTGACTCCTTAACCCCGTACGCGGCTCCCTGAAGCGCGCAAAACCCGGGAGAGACCAGTGCTGTCAGTCCAGGTCCTGCTATTCGTTTTTTTTGTGGCGCTGACTGCGTTTTTCAACGTCGCCGAAATGGCGCTTGTCGCCGCTCGCCCTGCCCGACTTGACGCATTGTCGAACCGGCACTGGTCCAACGCGAAGCTCGCTGCTTCGCTCAAGCAGGACCCGGGAGCGTTCCTCTCTGCCGTCCAGTGTGGCATTACGGCAACGAGCATCCTCGCCGGAACATTCTGTGTCAACGCGTTCATATCATCCATCACGTCCTCATTCTCGACGATTCCAGCGGCGGCACCCTATGCTTCCTCGGCCGGGACGATCGTCGCGGTCGTCATTGCAACCTATCTGACTCTGGTTTTTGGCGAACTGGCGCCCAAACGGATCGCCCTGTCCGCGCCCGAACAATATGCCGCCGTCATCGCTCGTCCCCTGCAGTGGACAATGACACTCGGACGTCCTTTCATCCTGCTACTCGGCTGGTCCAATGATTTGCTGCTCAAGGCTTTCCATATCCAGGAACAGGCAGACGATCTGACAACGGGTGAGGAAATCCGCAGCGTCATTATGGGAGCGCTTCGTTCCGGCACGATTCAGGCAGCCGAACGCAGCATGCTCGAGAGTATTCTGCAACTACGCGTTCGCACCGCGCGCACGATCATGACGCCACGTCGGATGCTTGAGTGGGTTGACGGCGAAATGTCGGATCAGGAAATCAGGAAACGCATCGCCGAGTCTCCGTGTTCAAAACTCATCGTCACACAGGGGCGGGACGTCGATCATCCGCTAGGGGTCGCGGCGAAGAAGGAAATCCTGAGAAGCCTCATGTCCTCCGGTGAACTCGACCTTCAGACGCACTGCCAGCCGCCAGTGTTCGTCGCTGAAAATTCGCCAATTCTTGGGTTGCTTGGATCACTTAAACGTGCAAGAGCACAGATGCTTTTTGTTGTCGATGAATTTGGAACCGTCGTTGGCATAGTGACGTTGACTGACGTGCTTGAGGCGGTTGCCGGCGACGTCCCGGAGCCTGAGCGACAGCGAGGCGGTGGTACCCAGATAAAAAAAGAATCAGACGGCAGCTATCTGGCGTCCGGTCAGTTGCCCGCTGATGATCTGGCTGAGTATCTCGGCATTGAAGATCCTGCGCCGCCGACCTACAAGACGGCCGCCGGACTTGTCCTCGCCCATCTGAAACATCTGCCATCCGAAGGCGAGCGGCTCACGATCTGTAACTGGACCATTGAGGTGGTCGAGGTCGATGCGCGAAGCATCAAGCAACTACGTCTGATTCCGCCTGCCGTTAATCAAAAGACCGGTAAGCCAGACTCATAACTCCGCCGCTGTTGTCCTGATCGATCTCGCCAATCCGGCGCACGGCGAGAGTTTCGCGCGTACGCGGCCCCGGCCGACCCGCCTAGGGATGCCATCCTCACCCCGTCGCTGCACAGCATCTGCAGCATTAACCAAGTGGAATGATCCGGCAACGATCAGTCAACGACGTTCCTCGGACCCCCGGCCCACCTGCGGACCGGCGAGCGCCGAAGCAGTTCGCTGTTTCCCGCCATCCGGCTGTGGCAATCCCCGACCTGTGGAACGCGTGGCGCATCCACTGAAGATCCGGTGTCTTGCCTTCCAGAAATCGACTCAGAGGACGAAAAAAATCCTACGCTAAGGGCGTCAGCAACTTGCCCCGCTTGCCGCAAACGGGCTTCTTGCTCTTCGGGCTGGCCAGCAGGAGCCGAAGCTCGTGTGGCTTCAGTGCTCTAACGCCCGGTACGGCGTAGCCCGATGAACTCCAGGAGACGGACAACTTCAGTCACGGGGCGGGCGTCCTTTTCGATGAGTTGGCAAGCGCGGGCAATTTGCTCGCCAACTAAGGCCGGACGGGGTCGAACTTCACACCGCGTGCCTTGCCCGCCATTCGGTCCGCGCCGGTGCGCTCGACTATCAGTGACCGTCGAAAATCCCCAATGCGGGCGAACACCGTCAGCACCTTTCTCCTTGATAGGCTCGGTAATCTCCGGCAGATCGCGGGTGGAACGGGCTAGCCGGTTTAGGTGAGTGACCCTTACCACGTCACCTCGCCGCAAGTGATCAAGTAGGCGCGCCAGTTCGGGGGGCGCGTTTCGGGGTTGGACACGCGGGCGTAGCCGATCAGTGGGCCAGCGTCGGCTTTCTTGGACATGGAACTCTCCTGTCGCAAGTCATGTCGCAAGGATCTTACTATTCGTGACAAAGACTTGCGACGCTTGAAATCATGATGCAGCCAGGCGGGACCCAACCCTCGCAGGTTTTACAAGTTATGCGACATTCAAGCCGGAGACAAGGGTGTCCGCGAACAGCACTCCGAGCAGCGGGCGCGGGATGCTCATGTCCGAATTTGGCCAGAATCCAAGCGGCAGTTCGTTTAAAGTTCGAGCCATGAACTTAGATCCCGACACGTGCTATCAGACTTTGCTTTCGCGGGATCGCCGTTTCGACGGTTGGTTTTTCGTGGCCGTGTCGTCCACCGGCATTTACTGTCGGGTTGTCTGTCCCGTGCGGCCGCCTAAGCCGCAGAACTGTTCGTTTTTCCCAACGAGTGCGGCGGCCGAAAAAGCGGGTTTTCGCCCATGTATGCGATGCCGACCTGAACTTGCACCGGGAAACGGCTTGCTGGATGCTTCCAGCCGACTGGCAAAGGCAACCGCATCGCTGATTAGCGATGGGTTTTTAAACGAAGCGACCCTCCAAGACTTGGCGAACCGAGTTGGCGTCACTGAACGGCATCTTCGACGCATCTTTGCCACCGAATATGGCGTATCCATGGTTGAGTTCGCCCAAACGCAACGCCTCCTTTTGGCGAAGCGGCTGTTGACCGATACAGCGCTTCCTCTCGCCACCGTTGCATTCACCGCCGGATTTGGGAGTGTAAGGCGGTTCAACGATCTATTTTTAAAGCGGTATGGATTTAATCCTCTTCGATTGAGGAAGGGAGTTAGTCTCCCGGTCAGTGAAAACTTGTCATTCTTACTGGGGTATCGACCACCATTCTCTTGGTCGGGGATACTGGATTTCCTATTGCAACGGCAAATTTCCGGTGTAGAGCACTTGGTCGCTGAGGTGTACAGCCGCACTGTAGAGATTGAACACAGCAAAGGCAGGATCGCGGCATGGGTCAGCGTGAAGAATGTTCCGGAGCGACACTCGATTGAGGCGACGGTTCCAATGACCCTTGCCCCGGTCGTTGGACAGGTCCTCGGCAGAATAAATCGACTGTTTGATCTGGGTGCCAGGCCAGACCTCATTGATGCACAGCTCGGTGACCTCGCTGCGGAACTGCCGGGAATGCGCGTTCCCGGCACTTTCGACGGATTCGAAATTGCCGTCCGGGCGGTCGTCGGACAGCAGATTTCGGTTGTGCACGCGCAGGCGATTTTGTCTCGAATCGCAGCTCGTTATGGAACTGCGATCGCCGATGCGCCGGATGGCCTTGTCACAACGTTTCCGTCCGCAGCTACGTTGGCCCAATTGCCGACTCCGGCGCTAGTCAGCGTCGGAATTACTAGCATACGAGCGGAAGCAATCATTGCTATCGCCCAAGAAGTGTCAGCACGGCGCATCGTTCTAGAGCCTATGGCGCCGCTTGAGGAGACGCTTTCGATGCTGCGTAAAATTCGCGGCGTCGGCGAGTGGACCGTTCAATACATCGCGATGCGAGCACTTGCATGGCCCAACGCTTTTCCCGACGGTGATGCGGTTTTGAAACGGCAACTCGTTCAACCTGATTCATCCAAGCTGATACGGCATGCTGCCCGTTGGGAACCTTGGCGCGCATACGCGACGCTCCACGTCTGGAGGCAATCTGAAGAGAGTCGCAAATGATCCCCTGCTACGGCATTTCAAGTCCACTCGGCGAAATCGTTTTGCGTGCTGAAGATGATTTACTAACTGGCTGGTTCTTCGTTGGTCAGAAGAATTTTCCAACCCTTTCCGTTGTCGCTGCTCACCAGCGCGTGCCCGCAGTCATTCGACAGACTAGCGAGCAGTTAGCCGAGATTTTTGCTGGTGATCGCCGGGTATTCATGGCGCCGTTCTATCTCCGAGGAACGGCTTTCCAGCGGCTCGTCTGGCAAGAGTTATCGGCGATTCCATACGGGACGATTGCTTCCTATGGTGCTATAGCGCAGCGGATAGGTTTAGCGGGCGGTGCGGCTCGCGCTATCGGAAGCGCCAATGCTAAAAATCCGATATCGATAATCGTGCCATGCCACCGGGTTATCTCATCGACGGGCGATCTAACGGGCTATGCCGGTGGCATTGAACGCAAACAGGCACTGCTCGCAATGGAGCGTCGTGGCTACCCCAACGTTACATCTCACGAACAAAACAAAGTCGACTCCCATGAACGTCATTGAACTGATTACTTTGGCCGCAGTATGGGGCGCATCGTTTTTATTTATGCGCGTCGCCACACCTGAACTCGGCCCAATTCCGCTGATCGCCCTGCGCGTCGGCATTGCGGCGCTCGTACTTCTGCCGACCATGCGATCGGCTGTGGCACGCAGTCAATTCAGAACTAAAGTGGGTCATCTGCTGGTCGTCGGTGTCACCAATTCGGCGATTCCGTTTTGCCTTTTGGCCTATTCGACCTTATCAGTGAACGCGGGACTGGATTCGGTCCTGAATGCAACAACCCCTCTGTGGGCGGCGCTGATTGCCAGCATCGGATTTCACGTGTCGATGGGAAGACAACAGATTCTCGGCATGCTGATCGGCTTTCTGGGCGTTGTCGTGTTGGTGCGTGACACCCTCGTTGCGGGTATGTCGGGCGTTCCGTTGGCGATAGGGGCCGCGCTCGTCGCCACGATCTTCTATGGGTTCGCGGTGAATTACTCCAAACGTTACCTAGCCGGAGTGCAACCGTTCGTGGTCGCTTTCGGGAGCCAGTTCTTCGCCTCACTTGTACTGGTGCCGCTGGCACTATGGCTGTGGCCAGCACGCTCGATCTCGATGCCGACATGGGGGTGCGTCGCAGCACTTGGAATTGTCTGCACCGGCTTTGCATATGTACTGTTTTTCCGCCTCGTGGAAAACGTAGGGGCTGCGTATGCTGCGTCAGTAACTTTTCTGATTCCCGTCTTCGGGATAATTTGGGGCGCGTCCTTCCTGGGCGAAAAGGTTACGCCGATGATGTTTTCAGGAGGTGCAATTGTGCTGCTCGGCACCGCGATCACGAGCGGAAAAATATCCTGGCGACTATTCCAAAGGGCGTAGGCAAACGTTCGGTCGCTGCATTGCATGACATGACTACCGCAACGGAGCGGCGAACTGCTGGATCCCGACCCCGTTGCTTATCGGCGCACGACACATTGCCTCTGCAGATGAAGAGAACTTTCTAACGCATCGCATGGTTTCGAGATGCGGAGCATCTCAGTGACGCTACATCACCGTCTCGCTTACGGGGATCTCTCATGCCGCGCCGCTCTATCCTGTCCGTCACGGAACGCGATAACTTACTTGCCCTACCGGACACCGAAGACGGATTGATCAGGCATTACACCTTCGGCGATTCCGATCAATCGTTGATCGGGCCGCGACGCAGCAATCCGAATCACCTGGGTTTCGCCATCCTGCTCTGCTTGCTTCGCTAGCCGGGACAAGGATTGGCGCCCGATGCTGTCGTGCCGTCGTCGCTATTGCAGTGGGTCGCTACGCAACTGCGCATCGACCCGGCATCCTGGCCGCAGTACGCCCAGCGAGAAAAAACCCGGCGCGAACACCTGCTCGAACTGCGTACTTACCTGGGTTTGACGCCGTTCGGCCTGGCCCACTTTCGGCAAGCTGTGTATGCGCTAACTGAAATCGCCTTACAGACCGACAGAGGTTTTGTGCTCGCAGGGCACGCGCTGGATTCCCTGCGCGCGCAACACGTCATCGGCCCGGCATTGGATGTCGTCGAACACGTATGCGCCGAGGCCATCACGCGCGCCAACCGACGCATCTACGCGGTTTTAACCGATCCCTTGTCGGACGTTCACTGCCAGCGGTCGGCCGACTTGCTGAAACGCAAGATGGTAGCAAGACGACATGGCTGGCGTGGCTGCGCCAGTCGCCCACCAAACCGAACTCGCGTCACATGCTCAAACACATCGAGCGTCTCAAAACCTTGCAAGCACTCAACCTACCTGCCGACATTGGCCGGCAGGTACACCAAAATTGACCGCGAGGGTGGACAGATGACGCCGCGGATCTGGCCAAGTTCGAGTCGAAGCGGCGCTACGCCACGCTGGTGGTGCTGACGATCAAAGGAATGGCCGCTGTTTCCGAAGAAATCATCGACCCGCACGCCGGATCATCGGAAAGTTGTTCAATGCCACCAAGAACAAGCATCAGCAGCAGTTCCAGTCCACGGGCAAGGTGATCAACGACGAGGTGCACCTTTACGGACGTGTTGGCCAAGCTATGCGCGACGGAACGCGATATGCGTCGGCAGCGTGGGGGCTAAATCGCCAACGTAGCAGAGTCGCGCCGTCGGCCGTGCGGTAGGCCTTTGAACAGCGCGATGCGGTATCGGTACGGGTCGATGCTGTTCGCTTTGTCGAGCGGGAAACAACCGGTCGCGGCGTCCTCGCAGGATGGCTTGACGCGTTCGCCGAAGGATTACTCGATACCACCCAATTGCCGTCGTGGGCGTTGCGAACCAGCCGCCGGATGGTCTGGAAACGTGTCTCGCGTGAGAGAACCATACGCGGCACTTCCAGAAGAACCGTTAGTGATGACCGCACGGAAGCCATCAATACTAGCGAGCATCCATGCGCTTTTCGCGTATCCGCGGCATGTTTTGATGTCGTTTTCTACGGAGGCGATAGCCAACCTTCGAGGGAATTCTGGCATGGGCACGGCGGGAGTGCGCAAATCAGTTCCCCGTTCTGGATTCAGGTGTGTACATGCAAGCGTCAGAACATCAGGCGATAGATCCGGAGGGTAGCGCGGTTAGCCAACCCGCGCCACCCTCCCATTTCATTGGGCTTCCTGACGCGTCGTTCGCCGGGAGCAAACCGCACCTGTGCGGCCGGTTCGTAGCAATTCAGGCTGCCCGACTGTCTCCCTTCGTCTCGGGATACACAAGACGACGACTGTTCAGCCCTTGCTGCTCAAGCATCGCCATCAGCGCCATGGCTAGCGTTTCACCACGCGTTCGCTCGCCGTTTTCAGCCAGTAACATGAAGCCCTCTCCGGAAAACCTGAACACGGCAACGTGTCCCAACCGTGAGAACGCCCAGTCGCAAAACCTCATCTCTTCTTTCACCGGATCAGGTCCAACGTCAAACGACGGCTTTCTTTCCACTGCCTCGCCGATCGGGCCGAGGACCGTACCGCGAGCGCTACTCCCGGCCAGCTTCAGTTTTTGTGGCGACTGCTGTAGGCCCATTCCTGACTGTTCCTGCATTTCCGTCTCCTTTTTCATCGCATGTCTGCACGGAGCGATAGTCGGACTGCCGCTCTTCGTTGCCACGCTAGCTGAAATCGTGAGGCAGCCGGAGTCGCTGCGGGCGCTGCGCACTAACACGCACGGGCTGAAGCGACGCGTAAAAATTACGCCGCGCAGCGGGCCTGGAAAGGGTGATGTGGGCGGGTGCCGGTCGAATGAGCCGGCCAAGATAATGGACGAGTCGTACCAGTGTTTTCATTTTTGCACCTACTGTCTGAAGTGAATCATCGCGCAATGTCATGCACGGAACAGTAGGCATCATCAGCCGGTCGATCTGGCGTTTAAGGAGAATGCCATCTCCCTGTGACAAGAATACTGCCACTTGCCATCGTGATGCAAGGGGCCGTTCGCACACGTGGGCTCGCGCTGACGCTCTCGCATCCTGAGCTGGACTTCTAGCGACGCGACTCACCGGCGCATGCAGCTTGCGCTATCCTTGAACGATTTCACAGCGCCCAGAATTACGCGCTCCGCAGCGTGGAGGTCTTCCCATTCTCCGCACCGGACCGCTTCCGCCTGACCAAACCCGCAATAGCTCTCGAAGAAAGCCTTCATCTGCGTCAAGGCATAGTCTCCCAGGTCCTCCAGACGTTGCACCGGTGCAGAGGCGGCGCAAACTCTGTCCGATACCATAGCAACGATCTTTTCCTCCGTGGTCGCGTGGTGTGTGACAGGCAGCATGCCGACGGGCCGGCATGCGACGACTGAGAGACGTTCCAGCGGAAAGGGTGCGAGCACAACGATGTCCAGCGGATCTCCATCCTGTGCAAGCGTGCCCGGCACAAATCCATAGTTTTGCCAGAAGCGTGTGCCGGCCCCGGTAATGCAACTGACACGCAAAAGGTTATATCGTGGATCACACTCGTAACTGACCGCTGTACTTTGCCCTGGCAAGCGGATGATGGCGTTCAATTCCGCCGGGACATCGTCGCCGGGCGATAGATGACCAAACTGCAGTTCGATACTCTGGCTATGCTTCATTCGTCACCTCGATCAAGCACGTATTCACGCCGCGACCAGCCATACGAACAGGGTCGAACGGCGGCCCACATCACTGCATTTCCCGCGCCTTTCGGCTCTCTGAGCGGAACGCAACGAGGAATTCAAACATCCTGCCGCCAGCAGTCAACACGCGGCGTACCGGCATATGCATCCCCGCGGCCCAGTGGAAGACGCGCGAAACCGTCCAGCCGCCAGTCGTGCGTGCGCGCCTGCGGACCGCGACGGCCGTCGCGGCCTCTTCTTTCGAACGGCGGGACGGACCCGACTTCGCAACCGCAGACCTGGAAAGGCACGCTGACGGCGAGCGCACGTGCGGACGCAGCGAGGACAAGGGAATTCGGGAATTGAGCGTGCCGCGAAGCGCGTTGACTCGCCGAAGGGACGAAGCGCAAGCTCGCGAAGTCTGGAATGGGGTCACAGATAGCACCTGGTAGCGCGGGGCAACCGGGTGCAGAACGTTCTTGCGAGCGCCTACGATCTCCACGCCGGGACTCGTAGGCATCATTAGCCGCTCACACGCAGCAGTTAAGGAGAATGCCATCTCCGTTGCTCAAGAATAACACGCGACATACCAGCATGGACAAGTGCTGGGAACCGTGTGCAAAGAGACGTGCTGTCAGGTTGACGCCAGACGCGTCGATGATAAAATCCCTGCTGGAGATGGCATTCTCCTTTAACCGCTCCGACAGAGCCGATGATGCCTGAAAACGCCCTGAGCGAGAGTCACTAGAGAAGACTTTACGCTCGTGCCACGTTATCTTTTGAGGCGCATCGCATGTATCCATCGATCCTCGCAGTCGCCATCGGCGGCGCTCTTGGCTCCCTTTTCCGCTGGTTCCTGGGAATACGCCTGAACGCGCTGTTTCCAGACCTCCCATTGGGCACGCTTGCCGCAAACGTCATTGCGGGATACATCATCGGCGTCGCCATCGCATTCTTCGCCAGACTTCCTGAGATTCCAGTGGAATGGCGTCTCTTCGTGATTACCGGATTGATGGGCGGTCTTTCGACATTCTCGACTTTCTCTGCGGAGGTTGTCGCCGATCTGCAGCAAGGCAAGTACAAGTGGGCCGCCGGCGAGATCCTCATCCATGTGTCAGCTTCGCTCGTCATGACGGCACTGGGCATTGCGACGGTTGTGGCTGTCTCTGCGGTCACCCGGCTTGCTGTCGCGCGCTAGGAAGAGTCGACGTGCCCACGCGGCAGGCTGTTATGCCCTGAATCTGCGGTCGTTGCCGTATCGCGCTAACTGCCCATCAGTTCGGGGTGCAACTGCAGATGCAGAACGACAAGCCAGAACTTCGGGCAGTCCTTCCGCACAGATTTCACCCGGGTTCGGGATTCGTCCCGGTTAAGGAATCCACTTTTGTCCGCAAAGGTGTAAGCGCGTTGGGCATCCATCTGTAACCAGCCGGCGACCAGTACTGTCGTCACAGCGCCGAAAATGCCAAACTCGACAGGTGAAGTATCGACGGCAAAGATCCTCGCGATCGCGGAGAAAGCAAAAGCCAGTCCCTCGGTCACGCATAGCGCAACCCCGAAGACAGTCGCCTTCGCCCTAACCCGTATCCGGTCACCACGCTTCATGCAACGTCCATAAGTTGCGGGCGCATCCAGGATTCGCCACTGATGTATCAAACAGACCGGTCTTCCGGGGATCGAACATCAAGGCCTTCCAGCGCATACACTGATCCACCGCTGGCGTGGCCGCAGAAGCTGGAGGCATTGCTAGCTGCCAGCCTAACGAACAGCCGGTCGACGATAGCCGCCCGCGATACCTTCCTTCGATAACACCCATTGCCACAGCTGGATGTCACGTGCGCGGAACAAGCCGGCACAGGACAACAGGTAGTATCGCCACATCCGGTGAAAGCGCTCTCCCATCTGGTCGGCAAACTGCGGCCATGCCGCTTCAACGTTCGCGTGCCATGCCATCAGCGTCCGGTCGTAGTCCGCGCCAAAGTTGTGCAGGTCCTCGACGACAAAGAGCCCGCCAGCGGCGTCACCGATATGGCCGATCGAAGGCAGTTCGCCGTTGGGGAAAATGTATCGATCCATCCATGGATCGGGCGTCGACTGGCGACGGTTCTTCCCAATCGTGTGCAGCAGAAAGAGACCATCGTCGTGCAGGCATCGATGCGCCACTTCCATGTAGATACGATAATTTTTCGCGCCGACGTGCTCAAACATGCCCACACTCGCAATGCGGTCAAACTGCTCATTGAGGGTGCGGTAATCCTGGAGCCTGAACTCGACCGGCATCCCCGCGTATCGCTGCCTTCCCCATTCCGCCTGTTCCTGTGAAATGGTGACGCCAACACACTCCACACCGTAGTACTCCGCGGCAAACCCCATCAGACTGCCCCAACCGCATCCGATATCCAGCAATCGCATGCCGGGCTTCAACTGAAGCTTGCGGCAGATCAGGTCCAGCTTTTCTTCCTGCGCCGCTTCCAGCGTGTGTGCGCCGGCCGCCCAGTAGCCGCACGTATACGTCATGCGGCTATCAAGCATGGCTTCGTAAAATTCGTTGCCAATGTCGTAGTGAACCTGCCCGACTTTCCACGCGCGCCGCGCCGTCTGCCGGTTAAGAAAACGCGCACGCAATGCATGCAGAACGAGTCGGGATGGACGGATCTTCTCGTCGATGTGAGCTCGCATGATCCGCGAGAAAAACTGGTCTATTTCATCGCACTCCCACTGCCCCTCCATATACGCCTCGCCCAATCCAAGATTGCCTTGAGCAAGAACACGTTCGGGGACGCCCTGCGCGAGCAGCCGGATGTCCCATGGACGCTCTCCACCGATTTCGATATCCGCCTGCACCAGTAACTCTTCAACAAGTCTGTACGCTGACGTCGACGCGCCCGTTGGAAATTTCCTGCTCGGTATGGCCGTGTTCGATGCTTCGTTAGAGCGTTCCATGTTCGTAGTCGACATGTTTTCTCCTTGGTTATGCCCCAGTTCCCCAAATACTGACCCGGCTTAGTGGCCAGTTTCCGATCTGCGCATCAGTCACATTCAGGCTTCCGCCACGGGTCTTTCGTTTTCCGTCGCGTGCAGGTCTTCCGTGAAAATCTTCTGGTACAGGTCCTCGCCGTAGCTGGTTTCGAGAGGTTCTCCGGGCGATACGCGGAAGGTCCGCTCGCCGCCTTCGCGTCGTTCCGCGCGCAGGAAAACTGCCCCCGACTTCATCGTTTCATACATGCCGTGTGCAAACTCGTACATGTGCGTCACGAAGAAGACCTTGACCCGCTTTTCAAGCAAAGCGCGAACGATCTGTCGTGCGACCTCGGATCCTTCCCGTTCATTGGTTGCGGCGAACGACTCGTTAAAAAGGATGAGCGAGTCTGGGACAATGTGGTCTGCTATGTGGTTCATCCGCACCAGCTCCTCGTCGAACTTCCCGCTGGTCATCGACGCGTCTTCCTCCCGCTTGTAATGCGTAAAGAGGCTTTCGCAGACGTTCGCCCGAAGCGATGCAGCACCCACTGTCATCCCGGCCTGCATCATCATCTGCGCCAGCCCGATACTGCGCAGAAATGTGGATTTCCCGCCCTCGTTGGCGCCCGTGACGACGACCAGATCGGCGCCATTGGCGTCGGTCGCATTGGGCACGACGGGAGTCTGCAGACGCAACGACAGGCAGACGTCATACAGTCCCTCGAAGATGTGCTGACGCTCAGTCAGGGGCGCCGGTTCCGGATAGCACATGCTCTGCCCTTTCGTCGCCAGCTCGTTGCCCAGGTTGAGGCAGCCGATATAAAAACCCAGTTCGGTGCGCAGCATGCGAAAAAAACTCAACACGTGATCGGCCGCCTGAGCGACCGCGTCAGCAGCGAGATTGATCCCGCGGGCCTCAAGTTCAGAAAGCGCTCTTGCGCCCGCTTCGTCACGATCCGCGATATGAAAAGTCAGTGACGGGGGTTTGCGCTCGAATAGTCTTTTCAGCAGATTCCGGTCGAGCTCATTGGGTTTGCGCAGCACATAGGACACGCCCTTGCCCCCTTTCCCGAGAGCAGCGCTAATCAATGTCCCGTTCCTGAATCGCAGTTCCTTCAGATGCTGATCGAGCGTCTCAAAATAGTCGTCGCCCAGCTCGTGCTGGATCATCGCGAAGAACGTCCTGAAGCCTTCCGACCGGAACTCACCTGCCGACTGGTCAGCCACATGTCTGAGCTTGACAAGCACCGCAATGAAAGTCTGCATCAGCTCGCGCGCACTGCTCAATATGGCCGCGGGATAACGGCTCATAAAGCCGAAGTAGCTTTTCTTTTCGATCTCGATCGCTTCAACCGCAATGCCGTAGAGCGCGCGCACGACCGATGCGTTCGCCACGCAATCGCGCAGCACCTCCTGTCTGTAGATGATCTGCTGCGGATCCCGAAGACTGGTCATCACCGCCTTGCGGACAACATCGAGCAGGAAGGCGTCACCTGCGGCCATCGTCGCGAAAAGTGTGTTCAGTTCAAGGTCCGCAATGAGCGTTTCGGCTCCCCACGGAAGATCGCCGCCGAGCAGGAAATCCTGGTCCCGGTACATCAGATGGGCTTTCATGATCCAATCCGCTCCGTTAGCTGGTCGTAGGTCAGCTGGTACTGACGCGCGAGCGACAGGGCATAGGACCGACCATCCGCCGGGCGCCTGAGCACCTTGAACGTTCTCGACGCAATCGCGTCGTGCTGAACCTCGCTGAGCATGCTGACCGTCTGCACACTAAGGCGGGACAGCTCTTCGATGAACGTGACGTACACGCATAGCGCATCCAGATTCATGATGCGGCCCATCACCTTCTCGCTCAGATACAGCGCGTCCTTGAGCGAGGTCGAGCTGAATATCTCATTCATGATGATGATGCTCCGGGTCGTTGCACGCCCCAGAATGCGGTGAATCCGGTAGAGATCATCGTGCAACTTGCCACGCAGGTTCTTCATATCCTCCTGACGTTCGAAGTGCGTGAAGATCTGGTCGAAGAGGAAGAGCCTCGCTTCACGCCCTGGCACTGGCCAACCGATCGCGGCCAGATAGTGAAGTTGTCCGAAGGTCCGCGAAAAAGTGGTCTTGCCACCCTGATTCGGGCCGGTGACCACAATGATCCGCTCGCTACCTTCCAGGTAAAAATCGTTGCAGACAATGCGGGCCTCCTCACGCCGCAGCTTTTCGGCAAGCGCGAGGTCAAACCCTTCGATGCTGCGAATTTCCTTGGATGTATCCAGCATCTGGGGATAACAGAACGACAGCCCCGTGCCTTTGAGTCGCGCGATATGCTCGAGATACGCCACGTAGAACTGGACTTCACGGTCGAACCGCTCGATGACCGGGTCGAGAAAACTGGCGTGAGCGCTGCAAAAATCTTCAAGCGGCCCGAACACTTCCGGATGAAGCCGTGCAACAAAGTCGAGTACGTTCGCCTCGACATGGTCCATGTCGGGAGAATCCCGCATGTCGGTACTGTGGCTTTTTACCTTGCCCTGCTTGAATTTCTCGAAGGTCTTCTGCACGTCTTCACTGTAGTCGATCTCGCCCGCGTATTTGCGCACGGTAACGGCATTACCCTTGATGAGAATGCTATATCGCACCTGCGCCAGAGCGTCGCGAATACGCGCTTCTTCCTGCTTTGTTACCTGGAACTTGTGTCCATTCGCATAAGCCCTGAGGTAATCCAGAAATGCAACGAGCCCTGACGAGTGCGGGACAGCGGCTTCAAGATCCCGCGCGAGCGCGTCAATGGCAGCACAGTAAATCTGAGCGCCGTCGAGGAAGTACCGTCGCTTCTGCCACCGGAAATACAGTTTCGTCGCCGCCGCGAGCTGGACGCGCATCGCCCGCATCTGCGCGGCGAAAGCATTGATGCAGGTGACCACTTCATCGCGTTCAAGATCATGCAGGATTTCGTGACGATAGCTGACCGAGTCTACGTCGGTCAGCGGCACATAGAAGAACGGCTTGAGGTTGTAATCATCGCGGCCATGGGTAATGGAATCGATGATCTGATCGAGATTCAGATCGCCGAAGATCTCCGGCTCGCTCGCACCATCGATCACATCGGTCGCGCGCGCGTCCCTGAACAATATGCTGTCGAATGTCATTTTCTGCTCTCCCAATCGTTCTTCGACTACGGTTTGCGTGCCGACCCGGCGTGGAGACGGGACAATTGACTATCGGAGTGGGGCCGTTGCATCTGGCGTGCGAGCACGTCGCGATACATGCCGGGGCGCGCAGCGAGCTCGGCGGGACTCCCCTCGTCGATGACCCGACCCCGGTGGACCACAACAATCCGGTCAAAGCTCTGAAGCGTGGACACCCGGTGCGCGATCGCAAGCACCGTACGTCCCTGCATCAGTCGTTCAAGGGCGGCCTGAATTGCGCTTTCCGACGCGCTATCGAGAGATGACGTTGCTTCATCCAGCAGCAGGATAGGTGCGCTTTTCAGGATCGCTCTGGCGATCGCGATGCGTTGGCGTTGTCCTCCGGAGAGTTTCACGCCCCGGTCGCCGACTATCGTGTCGAAGCCCTCCGGCATTGAGGCAATCAGATCGGCACACGACGCATGGCCCGCGGCTACGCGCACTTCCTCTTCTGTCGCATCGGGTTTTCCGTATCGCAGGTTTTCCAGCAGCGACCTGTGAAACAGCGATACATCCTGGGGAACGACTGCGAGTGCATCCTGCAGGCTGCTCAGGGTAACCCTCGATATATCCTGGCCGCCTATGCGGATCGATCCGCGTTGCGGCTCGTAGAAATGCTGAAGCAACGCCAGCACGGTGGTTTTTCCCGTCCCCGACGGACCGATCATCCCGACCCGTTCCCCTGCCCTGATTCGCAGGCTGAACCGGTCAAGGATGGGGCGGCGTCCTGGATAGGCAAACGTCACTTCGTCGAACTCGATACCCGCGTTCAGCGCCTGCAGCGCGACGGCGTCGGCCGGCTCCGGCAAGCCGCGGGGTGCGAGTATGGTGCGCACCGCTTCGGAGAGGCGCGCGACGTGCTGCGTCACGTCTACAAGCGAAACGGCCAGGTCGCGCGTACCGTGCAGGATGGTAAATCCAAGCGAGCTGATCAGCACGACGTCACCCGTCGTCGCCCGTTCGTCACTCCAGAGCCAGAGGATCCAGCCGAGCAGGCCAGCGGAAAGCATGGCCGTCACGACGGCATGCGCGAGCCGTAGCCGCTCGAGATACAGAAGACTGCGGCGACGCGATGTCGTCTCGAGCTCGACATACGCATCAAAGCGCCGGTGTTCGCGCCACATCGCGCCAAAGGCCCGTACGGTACCCAGGTTGCCGATCACATCCACCAGTTCACCATCCACCGATGCCGCACGTGTTGCGAATGTCTGATGGATCGCCGCGCCCCGATGTGCAAACCAGAAGAGCGCCGTTGCAAGCGCAACGGATACGGCGACGAGAGCAGCCGCCATCACCGGATCGACAGAGGCGACGATGCCGATTGCCCCAATGACTGCGAGACACGGTGGGAGGGCATTCCAGGCGACGGTATTTTCCGCGGTGTAGACGGCGTTGGCGGTCGCACTGATCCGGCTGGACAGCATGCCGGGCTGTTTGTCCGCAAAATAAGTGGGTGCGTGGCCAACCAGATAGGCAAAAAGGTCCTCCCGGATGTCCCCGGTGACCGCAACGAAAGCGCGCGCCGCGATCCAGCCACCCACGCGCCAGAAGAGGTTATCGGCAAAGATCAGTACAACCAGCACAACAAAAGCGCGCTCTACGATCCATGGATGACTGCGGCCGACATCCAACGAATCAATCAGGCTCTTGATTGCGTACTGGGACGCGAGTGCGCATCCGACCGCTGCGACAATGCTGGTCAGGATCAGGATGTGCGATAGCGTGTGCCGCGCGACATAGCGCAGCAGCAGACTCAAGGGTCGGTGGGAAAATGCGCTCAGCGCCTCGATGCCCGGACCGGTCGCAAGGGTTCTCCGGCCACGCGGTGTACGCCAGAACCGTGTATGGCTGACGTTCATCGGGAGCCCCCTGCGATACAAACCAGCCAGCGGTGGGATGCCCGGCGATCGCAGACGCGGCTCGTGGGCGCCGCCTGACGGGGCGTCGACAAATGAGCGGGAAGCGTGCTGACGACGGTCGCGCACGAGGCGAACACGCTCCCAACGCATGCAGCTGCGCCGCTTCCAAAACAGGTTGCCATGCTTGTACCTGCTCTCGCCGGTCAGGCGTTCGCAACCCTTACGTCAACGGTTCACGGCATAGTTCGCCATACCCGAAGACGTCGAGGTTGTTGCCGCTGTTGAGAACACTGGAAGGCCGCAGCGTCGCGATAAGTGCAACGTTGTGCAATGAGAGCTGATGGACGAGCCCACAGCGCCTGTTCCAGGCCTGTAGGCATCATTAGCCCGAACGGGCGGTCAAGGGAGAATGCCATCTCCACTGAAAAACATTCTATCGTTGCTTGCGCCTCGCGACAACCGTTCCGCCTGAAAAACTCCTGCTCCGCGGAAACGCACGGCCGGCTATCCTCGCGGACTGCTCATGATTCAAATACTCGCAAAATTCAGACCTGACGATGTTCAAAGGGAGCGACCGTGCGAGACGAAACCTTTGCGATCTACCCGGTGGGCGACTAGAATAAAGCCCAGTGGAGATGGCATTCTCCCTTTACCGCCCTGCCGGCTGATGATGCCTACCTATCCCGGACCGGGAAGTGGAATTATTCGCTGGTGTCTGATGTATTTCCCCAGTGCCCAATGTCCGGCCTCGTGAACTATGAGCCCGGATTTCCTATGCTTGATGGTAAGCGGACCTGCCTCGGCCATGCGATAACAAGGCTGCCTTTGCCTGGCTGCATCCTGTACGGCTCCGGTTTGACCCTGCGGGAACATTCCGTCGACGGGGTAAATGTGGCACAAATGGCTCCCGGTGCAAATCGGCGACCCATTATCATTTTCACCCGCTTGAGCGCCGCCGTATGAACGGACGACACGAACGTATCTATCGCGGCCATCTCATTCTTATTGACGTAACACGTCGCGAAGACGATCTGGTTAGTGTGCGAATCACTACCCAGGATATGACAAATGGGACCGCGGGCCCATCAGACAGCTATTCAGAGATCTTTTCTCTGGACCTTCTTGGCAAGGCTTCGACGAAAATCAGGGCAAGCCTCGATGCGTGGCTGTCTGACGATGACTGGCAGACGCTCACCTCTTCGACTGATTGTTGAGCGTCCATCGGCATCTTGATGATCGGGTCGAAGAACCCAGGGTTACGCCGCGCGGGCGACCGCGATCGCATCATCACCTGCACGGCGTACAGTTCGCCCCATTAAACGGTAGGAGTGCCACATTCACATTGCAGACGACCGGCTGATCAGGTCAGGATTCAATTCGATGTGCAGCAACACCAACCATCGCTTCGGGCAGTTCTGCGCAATCGAAATGACCCGGGGCGGATCGCCTTCAAAGCCAAGATAGCGCCGCTGCGCTGCGAACTGGAAAGCCCGATCGGCGTCGTACCTGATCCAGCCGGCGATCAGCAAGGTGGTGAACGCGCCAAAGGTCACAAATGCCGCCGGACCGTGGGGCAGGTCGGGGATGAGGTTTGCCAGTATGAACGCAAGTACGCTGGTAATCGCGATGGACAGACCCATCAGTTTGAGTTCGCCGCGCAGGCGGATCGCTGTCCGCTTGTGCTCGACCTCCCGACGCTTCTTGCGCGCGGCCCGGTTTGACATCTGTGTCTCCATCATGCGTTCCGGTGCAGTACCTGCACCGGACGCCTTCTTATATGACTATCTCTGGCGATCAGGCAACAGTCGCTTTTTCGCAAGGCAGGAACACGGCGTGTACGTCGTGCAGATCGCCACCGTGGCGATGCCAGAAATCGCGGATCTTCGTTTCCAGGTCGATCAGTTCAATGCAATGAGGAAAACGATGGTGTACATGCTCAACGTGTTCATGATGGATGCGGTCACCCTTGATGAAGCCCGCCTGCACCTTGTGAAGAAGCGCCTGCTCAATACCCGCCAGCTTGGCGTGAGTCAGCAGGTGTCGCGCCATGGTGGGGCGCGATACACGGTGCCAGAGCCGGGTCGGACGTGCCTTGGCTGAATGATGGAAATAAAGACGCAAAGAGATCAGCTTGCTCATGATGGATATCGATTTCGTGAATGGGTTACGACTGGACCGCGGCAGCAACGGCGACGTTTTTTCGCCGTGCGCGGCGTAGCGCAGGAATGTCGGCAAGGCGGATACCTTCCGGCAGAAACAGATGCTTCGAGTGACCGACCCGTTGGGAGCGGTAAATGCCGGTATGTCCCGAGAACAGGTAGCTCACCACGCACGCGAGCGCGGCGTAGACGCCAATGTGCACACCAAAGAGTTCCATCGCCATGATGGTCGAAGCAATTGGCGTATTGGCCGCACCCGCAAAGACCGCGACGAAACCGAGGCCTGCGAGGACAGGCACCGGCAACGCCAGCACGTGCCCAAGCGCATTGCCCAGCGTCGCGCCGATATAGAAAAGTGGTGTAACCTCGCCACCCTTGAATCCCGAGGCCAGCGTGACGACGGTGAACGCGAATTTCCCTGCGAAGTCATAGACCGGCAGGTCACCGCGAAACGCCGCCTCGATAGTCGGAATCCCGAGACCGAGATATTGCGGAACGTTCAGCAGCGTCGCCATGATGGCAACGACGGCGCCCCCCACAAACGGGCGCATCGGCGCCCACGTGAGCTTGCGCTTCATCAGCGCCGACAATGCATGGGTAGAATCGGCAAACAGCATGCCGACCACGCCAAATATCATCCCGGCGATCACGGACGAACCGAGGCCGAGGGCCGTGACGGGGGGCAGGAACGGAATGGAATAGACCGTATGGTGGATGCCCCACATCCGGCATACCTGATCCGCCACGACAGACGAAGCCAGACAGGCCAGTAGCGCGTCATAACGGAGCCGGCCGATTGCCAGCACCTCAAGGCCGAAGATCGCACCGGCTAACGGTGTGCCGAAGACCGAGGAGAAGCCCGCGGCGATGCCACCCATCAGGAGGATACGGCGATCCTCGTTATCCAGCCGGAACAGGTGCGTGATCTGGTCGGCGAGCGCCCCGCCCATCTGGACGGCGGTGCCCTCACGACCGGCCGAACCCCCGAAAAGGTGGGTGACGACGGTCGCGGCCAGCACAAGAGGCGCCATGCGCTTGGGAACGATCTTTTGCGGATCGTGGACCTCATCGATCAGCAGGTTGTTGCCGCCCTCCACCGGTTTGCCTATGCGCAGGTAGACCCAGCCAGTAATCAGCCCGGCGACGGGAAGGAGCCAGAGCAGCCACGGATGCCCGGTTCTGGTATCGGTTGCTAGATCGAGGGAGTAGAGAAAGAACGCCGATGCGGAGCCTGCCAGCGCACCGAGTAGACAGGAGAGTAGCAGCCACCGCCCCAGATAGGGCACCATGGCGATCTGCTCGACAGATTGAAGACGCTTCATATTTTCCAGATTTGAAAGATATCAAACCTGGGTGGCAGGACGCCACTACAGACGGCCTACGACCTCCCGCACCCAGGATCTCGTAGGCATCATCAGCCGGTCGACCCGGCGGTTGTTCGGAGGAATGCCATCTCCGGGGTGCGATTCTAATCGAAGAAGTTTCCGCAGCGCAACAACGTTATCGAACTGGAGATGCCATAGCGTGGCGTAAACTGACTATGATCTATGACCCGTCGAATATTTTTTCCCGAATTTTGCATAACGAAGCCCCCTGCGTCAGGATCTGGGAGTCATCGCTGACACTCGCATTCATGGATGTGATGCCTCAGGCAGACGGCCACGTCCTCGTTATACCCAAAGAAGCGGCGGGAACCATCTTCGACCTTTCAGAACACGCGGCGGCCGCGTGCATGGCTACCGTTCAACATGTGGCGAGAGCGGTTCAGGCGGCCTTGCTTCCCGACGGACTATTAATTGCACAACTGAACGGCGAAGCGGCCGGCCAGACTGTCGGGCATGTGCATTTTCACATCATTCCGCGCTGGAAAGACGTCCCGCTCCGCCCCCATGGCAAGGTCCCGGCGGCGGCCGCGGAACTGGAATCGATCGCTGAGCTCATCCGCGGCGCTTTTTGATCTGCACAGGCGAGCGAACAGCATGGGCGATCCGGAACCCGGAGTTCGGTCCCTGGGGAAGTGCAAACAGCGCCGACGGGCAGGAAATGCTGCAACGGTTCGTCCGAATTGTCATAAGGCCGGTGCGCTCCATTGCGGTGCGAATCTGTAACCGTGGCACCTAGGGAAATTCGCCTGCTCAGGCTGCGCATCAGCAGATTTTTCTCCGTTAGGCAACGATCCGGCAAAATGCCTATAATGGATGTGCATTTTGCCGAACTGGAGTTGCCATGATGACCATCGCCTTCGTACCAACGGGAACCGGGAATCCGCGGCGGGCGGAACTGGCGATGCTTGAGCGATTGCTCGACGCACGCATTCGCAACGAGGCTGACCTTGCCGAACTGGCAAACGGGCGTGTTGCCGTCGAAGTGATCGATCGTCTGACAGCAGAGGGATTGAAAGCGGACGAACTTGCTTTCATCATTCCGCGTCGCACCCTGACTCATCGACGTCAGCAGCACGAACGGCTTTCGAACGAAGAATCCGATCGGGCAATTCGTCTGGCACGCATTCTCGCGCAGGCAAGTATGGCCTTTGGGGACGCCACGAAAGCGATGCACTGGCTACGAAATCCGCAAAAGCGATTTGCAGGTCGGAACGCACTTGAGATGGCGAGTTCCGAACACGGAGCCCGTCTTGTGGAAGACGCACTGATCCAGATCGACGAAGGGTACTTCGCCTGATGATCCTGTGGAGAATCAGTAATTATGCCGACCTGAAGGGACTCGGCGGCCTACGTGCACCCGGGCGGTGGCATTTTGCGGGGCAACCTGTTGTCTATCTGGCAGAACATCCTGCCGGCGCCCTTCTGGAAACGCTCGTGCACCAGGAAATTGGAGGAACTGCGGACCTTCCGGACACCTATCAACTGCTTAAGGTCGAGGTAGACGATGGCGTCACGATCGCCGAAATTGGAGAAGACGCATTTCCGACGGGTTGGCGTGACGATCAGGGGTGGACTCGAGCCGCGGGAACTGAGTGGCTCACGCACGCCAGCTCTGCTCTGCTCAGGGTGCCAAGTGCAGTCATGCCGTTTGCCTTTAACTTCATCCTGAATCCCGCTCATGAAGATGCAGCCCGCATTGGAGTCAGTGTAGCCATTGAGGTCCGTCAGGATCCGCGCATACTCCGGCTCTTAACGCGACCATAACTGCTGTTTGCGCAGGTTTGCTCCAGCCGCAGCATCGGCATCGTCGGACTGGATACGCCCCGCACGCTCGATAGTTTGCCAAATCATCGCGAAGAACGTCACGCTGACAGTGATCTTGTCGGGTTGCAGAGTGCTCTGTGAACAAGCGCCGGCCGGGCGGCCCCGGGCGCGCGTTGCCAGTCTTCGGCAAAGGGCCTGTAATCGACGTACGCGGACCAGTCAGCGCCGCGGCAAGCATTTCGAGGAGGTGACTTTCGCAGTTCAAGGCCTTTCGCGCCGTTCGTCGCGCACACGTCGGCTACTGCCGCTCGCCATGTGGGCCGGGTTGCCTGCCGCTCACATTGTGTGCGCCCTCTGCAACCCATCCGCGTTCGTCATCCATCATTGGTCGCCCTGCACTTCAAGCCACAGCAGAGGGTTCGGGCTCGCACGCCGGTAGCCTGCGTCGCTCATCAGCAGATCAAGCGTAAGGCTCGCAAGATCGTCCGCGAGCGGCTCGAACCCGGAATCCCTGTCGAGATAGCCGATTTTGCGATAGGTATGGCATTCGTCGCAGGACTCTGCCTTCAGTGCGCCATCGAAGCCTTCAATGCCGTGATATGCGATGCCCTTCGTCGCATCGCAGTTCGTACACTTCACGCGCACCACATGTGTTTCGGTACCGCACAGTCCGCACTGCACGTAGCGATGATCCTGATATGCACCACCGATCCGCACGACGCTCGCGACCGATGCCGCTCCGCACACCGGACATGAATCGCGCGTGCTCACGTAGGGCACGTCACGCAGGTTGATGCGGCTGGCCAGATCGGTCCACACGACCTGCAGCGCGGCCATCACAAATGGCGCTTTCGACTGATCCACTTCAGCGAAACGTTGCGCGAGCAGCGCATCGGCCTGCGCGTCGAGTTTAATTGCGCTGAGCGCGCGCAGTGCGTCGAGCACCTTGGCGAGTGCCGGCGCTACCGCGCCGGCCGTTTCGACGCGGTCGAGCAACCCGTACAGCACGTCGCGCCACGCGGGCTCGCTCCCGGACAAAGTGTTCAACGCCGGCAGGATCGGCATCGAATCCTGCTGCGCGCGTTCAATCGCCGAACGCTCGGGCATGCGCGCGCTGACATGTTCGAGCGCGAGCTGCTGTGCGTCGGCGAGCACCGCCATCAGGCATAGGTAGCCGCTGATCGGATTGTGCTCCGCGAGCTTGCGTAGCCGCGCCGCGCGCGTCGCGAACAGCGTGTCACGCGCGGGCAGCGCGATGCGCGGAATCCCAGTGGGATCCTGCAACTGGATTGCTTCAGGTTCAAGAATGCGTTGAGCGATGATAGACCCCCAGAAAGCATGGCCGCCGCCCCCTGGAAGGTGACCTGCGGCACGCCAGATATGCGCCGTGCGTTACTTGACGCTCTCGCGAAACCACCGTCGATGATGCTTTCGCGCCCAGCCGAACGAGACCGTGCCACGCACCATCGCACCGATCGAACCCTTGACCCACAGTGCCGCGTAGATGTGCACGATAATGCTAACGATCAGTACGAACGCCGCGACCGCATGCACAAGGGCTGCGGCCCGGATCACGGTGATTGGAAAATACAGCGAGAAGTACGCGCGCCAGATCACGATGCCGCTCGCGAGCAGCAGCACGAGGCAGGCCACCAGCGTGAAAAACAGCAGCTTCTGCCCCGCGTTATAGCGGCCGACGTCCGGCAGCCTGTCCTCACGGTTCGCGAGCACGTCGCGGATCTGGCCGAGCCACTTGCGGTCATTCGCGTCGAGCACGTTGTGGTGCCAGTAACGGATCACCATGATCAGGAACGACACGAACATGACGACTCCGATGAACGGGTGCAGGATCCGCATCCACTGCCCTCCACCGAACAGGTTCGACAGCCAGAACATCGCCGGATGGAACATCGCGAGACCAGACAACGCGAGCAGCACGAACGTGATCGCAGTAATCCAGTGGTTCGTACGCTCGTTGGCCGGGTAACGCTCGATCAGCTTCGTCTCATTTGACATGGTCGTGCTCCGTCACCTCGCCTTCGTCGCCACTGCCGCCGCGGCGAATCTGTGCGACTTCCCTGCCGGCCTCGGCTTCGTCCTCCGCGTGTACCTCATTCGGGCCGGTGCGCGTGTAGTGGAAGAAGCCCGTGAGCGCCGCGAGCGCGATGCCAGCCAGCGCCAGCGGCTTCGCAATGCCCTTCCACACCTGTACCATTGGACTGATGTGAGGGTTCTCCGGCAGGCCGTGATACAGCGACGGCCTGTCCGCGTGATGCAGCACGTACATCACGTGCGTACCCCCTACACCCTGCGGGTCGTACAGACCGGCGTGCTCGAAGCCGCGTTTCTTCAGGTCCACGATCCGCTCGCCCGCCTGGACCTTCATGTCCTCCTTCGTACCGAACATGATCGCCCCGGTCGGGCACGTCTTCACACACGCGGGCTCCTGGCCGACGGCCACGCGGTCCGAGCACAGCGTGCACTTGTAGGCGCGGCTATCAGTCTTCGAGATCCGCGGAACATTGAAGGGGCAACCCGTTACGCAGTAGCCGCAGCCGATGCAGTTTTCTTCATGGAAGTCGACGATGCCGTTCGTGTACTGCACGATCGCGCCCGGCGAAGGACAGGCCTTCAGGCACCCCGGATCCTCGCAGTGCATGCAGCCGTCCTTGCGGATCAGCCATTCGAGATCGCCGGCAGGGTTCTCGTACTCCGAGAAACGCATGACTGTCCACGAGTGCTCGGTCAGGTCGCGCGGATTGTCGTAGACCCCGGTGTTCGTACCGATCTCATCGCGCAGGTCGTTCCACTCCATGCAGGCGGTCTGGCACGCCTTGCAGCCGATGCACTTCGAGACGTCGATCAGTTTCGCGACGGTCCCGGTGACGGGCTCGCGTATGCCCGGCGGTGGCGTCGTGGTGGCTGAGCGGCGCTTGATGTCGAGTGATTGCAGTGCCATGTCGGAACCCCTTTAAGCCTTTTCAACCTTGACGAGGAACGTCTTGAACTCCGGTGTATTGGAGTTGCCGTCGCCTACGAATGGCGTGAGCGTGTTCGCCAGAAAGCCGGGCTTCGTGAATCCCTTGAAGCCCCAGTTGATGGGAACGCCGACATGATGCACGGTCCGGCCCTCGACCTTCAGCGGTTTGATACGCTTGGTGACGACCGCCACTGCCTTGATATAGCCACGCTTCGAGGACACCTTCACCTGATCGCCCGCCTTGATGCCGATTTCGTCGGCGAGTGCCTCACCGATCTCGACAAATTGTTGCGGCTGGACGATCGCGTTGAGCCGCGCATGCGAGGTCCAGACGTGAAAATGCTCGGTGAGGCAATAGGTTGTCCCAACGTGCGGAAACTCGCTCGCCTTCCCGAAGGTTGCCCAGATGTCCGGAAACACCCGTGCAGCGGGATTGTTCGTGGCCTTCGGGTTCTTCGGATGGAGCGGGTTGTAGCCGAGCGGCGTGTCGAACGGCTCGTAATGCTCCGGAAACGGACCTTCTGCCGTGCTCTTGCGTGCGAAGAACCGCCCAACACCTTCCGGATTCAGGATGAACGGACCCGCACCGACTGACGGTGCAAGTGTCGCCCCGTAGTCCGGCACGTCCGGGCCGACCCAGGCATTGCCGTTCCAGCGGATGATCGTGCGCTCGGGGTTAAGCGGCTTGCCCTCGAGGTCGCACGACGCGCGGTTGTAGAGGATGCGCCGGTTCGCCGGCCACGCCCAGGCCCATCCCAACGTCAGTCCGATGCCCGTGGGGTCAGTGTTGTCGCGCCTGGCCATCTGATTGCCCGCTTCCGTCCAGGCGCCAGAGAAGATCCAGCAGCCGCAGGCGGTCGAACCATCGTCGCGCAGTTCGGCGAAACCGGACAGCTGGGTACCCGCCTTGCGCGTGACCTTCGTGGGATCGGCCGGATCCTTGAGATCGACGAGTGCGTAACCGTTGTACTCCCTTGCCACTTCCTCCGGCCTGGGCTCGTGCGGCACGGCATACGGCCAGGAGAGTTTCAGGATTGGATCGGGATAGGTGCCCCCGTCTTTCTCGTACAACGCCCGCAGCCGCAGGAAGATCTCCGACATGATGTGGATATCGGTAAACGCCTCGCCAGGCGGCTCGGCAGCCCGCCAGTGCCACTGCAGCCATCGGGCCGAGCTGACGACCGAACCCTCCTCTTCGGCAAAGCAGGTTGTCGGCAGCCGGAACACTTCGGTGTGGATCTGGACTGGGTCGACGTCATTGGATTCGCCAAAGTTCTTCCAGAACTCCGATGTCTCGGTCGGCAGGGGATCCATGACGACCATGAACTTCAGCCTCGCGAGGCCGGCGCGCACGCGATTCTTGTCCGAGAACGAAAACAGCGGGTTGAAGCCCTGGACGAGATAGCCGTTGACCTTCCCCTGGTTCATAAGCTCGAAAACCTGCATCATGTCGTACTGCCTGTCGAGCTTGGGCAGATAGTCATAACCCCAGTTGTTCCCGGCCGTGGCATTTTCTCCATACCACGCACGCATGAGGCTCACATGGAACTTCGGCAGATTCTGCCAGTAGCTCATCTGCCCTTCGCGCAACGGCTTCAGGGTGCGCACCGCCAGATACTTCCCGAAGTCCTGCTCATCCTCGTTGGGCAGCGTCATGTACCCCGGCAGGCTGCCGGAGAGTAGCCCGAGATCAGTCAGCCCCTGGATGTTCGAGTGCCCGCGCAGCGCGTTCATGCCCCCGCCCGATACCCCGATGTTCCCCAGCAGCAACTGCACCATGGCGGCCGCGCGCACGATCTCGGCACCCGTGGAGTGATGCGTCCAGCCGAGCGCGTGCAGGATGGTCGCCGCGCGTCCTGGTACGGCCGTCGAAGCCAGCTTTTCGCACACGCGCAGGAATTTCTCCCCTGGCGTGCCGCAGATGCTCTCGACCACCTCGGGCGTGTAGCGGGCATAGTGCCGCTTCATCCACTGGTAGACGCAGCGTGGATCGCTGAGCGTCGGATCAACCTTCACGTAGCCATCGGGTCCGAACTCGTAATCCCAGCTCTCCTTGTTGTACATGCGCTTCCCCGGGTCATAGCCCGAAAAAAGGCCATCCTCGAATGCAAAATCCTCCCGGACAAGAAAAGTGAAATCCGTATAGTTCTTCACATACTCGTGCTGGATCCTGTCGTTCGACAGGAGGTAGTTGATCACCCCGCCGAGGAAGGCAATGTCCGCGCCCGAACGGATCGGAACATACAGATCGGCCACTGCCGCTGAGCGGTTAAAGCGCGGATCCACAACGATCAGATAGGCATCGTTATGCGCCTTGGCCTCGGTGGCCCATTTGAATCCGCAAGGGTGCGCCTCCGCGGGATTGGCTCCCATGACGAGGATGACATCGGCATTCTTGATGTCGACCCAGTTATTCGTCATCGCGCCTCGACCAAACGTCGGGGCAAGACCCGCCACAGTCGGGGCATGACAGGTACGCGCCTGGTTATCGAAGCCGAGCATGCCCAGACTGCGGGCGATTTTCTGGGTGATGTAACCGGCTTCGCTGCTGGCTGCTGACGCCGCCAGCATCGCAGTGGTGAGCCACCGGTTTACCGTCAGGCCGGCTTCGGTCTTCTGCACGAAGTTTGCGTCGCGATCCGCCTTCATCAGCGCGGCGATACGGGTCAGCGCATCTTCCCACCCGATGCGCCGCCATTCGGTTGAACCTGGAGCGCGATATTCCGGATACAGCAGCCGGTCCGGGGCATGGACGATGTCAAGAAGGCTGGCGCCCTTCGGGCAAAGCGTGCCGCGATTGACGGGATGATCGGGATCTCCCTCGACGTGAATGACCGCACGAACGGCATTCTTCGCGTTGTCGCCCAGGGAATACATGAGGATTCCACAGCCCACCGCACAATAGGTACAGGTCTGTCGGGTCACGGTGGTGCGGGAGAGTTTGTACTGGCGAACCTCAGCCAGGGCTGAGTCGGGGGCAAAGCCCATCAGCGCAAGGCTCGATCCGGCCAGTGAGGTCGCGGAGACTTTCAGGAACTGGCGCCGGGACATCTGGAGCATGGTAGCCCTCTGGTTGCGTCAGGGAAGCAACGGACGGTCGGCCCGCAGCCCCTCGGATGAATCACGCAAACCCAGGGGACATCAGAAGAAGGAGACAACGACTCCTGCCTTCCCTTTCCCCGGGGAATCAGCAGGCGTCATCAGCTGACTTGCGCCAGCGCTTGATGGAGGTACGCCATCTCCATGTTCGGGAACTATAGCGGAAGGGAATGTGTTGTGCAACAGAAGCGGCTCCTGATAATATGGATTCCTTAATACAATCAGCGAACGAAAGATCAGGAAGGCGCCGCGCACCCTGATATCCAGCGCGGGCGGTCGCGAATGCTCCTGGTGATGACCGGTGTGGCCAGGGGCGGTTCGAGAAGCTGGCCCGTATAAAGGCGCAAGAAGAGGCTTGCGCTCTGCCCTTCAAATCCGCTGATCTAGAAAAGCGTCAACGCGAGAATCGCGATCAGCAGTGCACCGATCAACGCAAGATAGAAGTTCAGGTTACCCGACTGCAATGCGCGCAGATGTTCCGCGCACCATTCGACCACATGGGTTGCGGGCGTGAAAAGATGCCGGTCGAAAATATCGGTGACCTCATGAGAGAACACCAGCCGTTTGATGAAATACTCCCTGACCTCGTGTTGGCGCTCCGTGCTCATCGTGGGCTGATAGATGAAGCTGTAGAAGGTCCGCATCGCATTCGAGAAGGTAAGCGGCGTCGTCGCCGCATCGCGCCCCTCCTTCATGCCGCCGTACCAGACAGCTGAACGTCGCACGGGAAAGCGCCGCCGGACCACCCATAGCAGAGTCAGTGGCAGCAGCGCCAGTAGCGGCATCACAATGATCAGCTTCGAGGGTGAAATGAACGCGAACTTGTCGGTGAGCGGCACCAGCAACCAGCCCGCTACCATGGCGTGCGGACTGTTAGCGCCGAAGATGACCTGCGAGCCCGTCGCCAACGCGTTAAGCCAGAGGGGTGCACCTACGGCGACGGCCAGGATGCATATTCCCAGAGCCCCCACGGCAATTGTCCAGCGCCGCGGGATCGGCCGCACATAATCGACATCGTTAATGCCGAGCAGCCCCAACCCTACGAGCTTGACGAACGTCGCGAGCGACACGGCTGCAGCCAGCGCCAGGCCGGCGCCCGCCAGCACGAGCGCAAGCCGCCCGGTAAATGCGGCGAGGTGGAACCCCTGAAAGACCGTCTGGAAAACATACCACTCGCTAACAAACCCGGCCTGCGGCGGAACGGACGCGAGGCTCATGCCCGCAAACACCGCGCCCAGACCGAACAGGAAGCCTGCCCGTTTGATCCACCCGCGCTGGATGATGTCGTACGTATCCGATGACGCGTGGACGCCGTCGGCGGCAAGAAAGAGCGCTCCCTTTGATAGGGAGTGCCCAGCCAGGTGTAGCAGCGCGACGGTCCATGCAAGGCCCGCGAGTTCGTTTAGCTGGTCGCTGCGGAAGAGCGCTGTGACGCCAAGCATCGCCACGGCGACCGATGCGTTCTCCGCGGACGAATAGCTGAGCAGCGTGCGCCAGTCGTCCTGCTGGAACGCAAATAGAATGGCCAGAATCGCGCTGACCACCCCGACTGCGATCGCCACAATACCGAGGCCCGCAGCAGCCGAACTGTCAGTGGCCATTCCGAGCCAGCTGTTCCATCCACGGCTCAACGCAAAATACGCAGCGTTCAATACCACGCCCGAGAAGAGCGCGCCGGTCGCGCCGCTGCCCGCGCCATACGCGCGCGGAAACCATTCGTAAAATGGCATCAATCCCAGCTTCGCGCCAAACCCGATCAACAGGGCAATGCCGGCAGTCCACGCAAGCGGCCCTGAGATCGCGGAGGCATTCAGCTCGAACCGGTCAAACGCTGGGGAGCCCGCGGCATGACCGAGCAGAAGCACGCCGAAGAGCAACGCTACCGCCCCCACTTCCAGGAGCGCCAGCATGAAAAGCACCGGCTTGCCGTCACCGTCGCTGGCATGCTCACCCGCGAGCATGAGTGCGCCGCCCAGACTCATCACCTCCCAGGCAACCAGCATCGACATACCGTCCTGAAGGCCGAACACGCCGAGCGCGCCGAGCAGGCTGAACGCCGCGCCTGCGGTCCAGATTCCGGGGCGGCGGCCAAGCGGGGAGCCCAACCAGCACGCGAACGCGGCCGGAACCAGTCCGAATCCGAACAGCCACAGCGCCGCTGGCGGCAGCGCGAATGTAAGGGCCTGCGATGCGAGCGAGATTTTCAGGCTAACACCGCCTAACGCCTGCGGCAACGCCACCAGGCATCCGGCCACCGCCACCACGCAGCCGAGGGCAAGCAACGCACGGGCAACCGCAGGAAGCCGGATAAACAGCGAGACGAGCGCTGCCAGGGCCCAAAGGACCGCCGCGGCCGCAATCAGGTCAGCGCTCAAGGCGGCCTCCTTTCATCCGTTGTTGCGCCCGGTGAAGCACCATCAGCAGCGCGTGAATGATCGCGGCCGGGTTTGGGGGACACCCTGGGAGATAAATATCCACTGGCAGAACCTCATCAAGTCCATTGCCGCATGCGTAGTTGCCGCCAGAGACGCCGCCCGATACCGCGCACGTACCCGTCGCAATCACCCACTTCGGCTCCGGCATCGCCTGCCAGGCTTCGAGCAGCGGCCCCTTCATGGCATGGGTCACTGGACCAGTCACCAGCAGGACGTCCGCAAAGCGCGGCGACGCCGTGAAGAAAATACCCAGGCGGTGCAGGTTGTAGAAGGGGTTGTTGAGCGCCTGCAATTCGGATTCGCAGCCGTTGCAGGAGCCCGCGTCCACATGGCGCACATGCAGACTACGATGAAAGGGGCGCCGGTCCTGAGCGTCGGCGCGCGGCTCAGGCAGTTGCGCGCGGGGCGCCACCCAATGCAGGTCTTCGCGGCGTGCAACGCCCACCGCCCAGTCGTCAGACGGCAGGAACGCGCCCGTTGGGCACACTTCGGTACAGCGCTGGCACACAATGCAGCGCCCCCAGTCCACTTCCGGTGCGTGGTGCGTTTGCCTGGCGCCAGCCGCGACGCCTCCCGCCTCGATGCTCACTTCCGACCCGACTTCATCGTGGGCTGCGGCCGGCGGTTCAACGAAAGAGATCGCATGAGTCATGCAGACCTCCGCACACGCGGAGCATCCGGACTGACAGCTCGCCGGGTCATAGTGCGGCATGCCGAGCACACCCGTCTGGCCGTGCTCCTCCCCCTTCAATGGCCATTCGGTACTGGCATTGCCTGAGTGCAGACCGAACCAGGTCCATAACGACATACGCGCCCTCGCCTATCGTGCACAACCCGCGATGGTCAAGCCGAAGCTTGCCTCGTTGATTGCGTAGTCCATCATGTTGCTGTCGTTGGCAGTGAACTGGAATGCGTTCCAGTTCGAATATGAAGCCGATTTGATCTTTGCGCGCACAATGCGGGCACTGCCGTCGAAGTGCACCGCGTAGAGCACAGTCCCACGTGGGGATTCGGCCCATCCAACGCCCTCTCCATACGGCGGGGGCTCACAGGGCGCGACGAGCGCTCTGTCATCCACACCATGCTGCATCGCGCGATCAAGCAGATCAACGCTTGCGCGCAATTCAGCAATGCGCACCTTCATCCGCGCAAACGCATCGCCGCCTGAATGCGTCGCCACGATGGGTTTCAGTTCGCCGTAGGCGGCGTACGGGTGATCGCGCCGAAGGTCGCGATCAATGCCTGAGGCCCTTTCGATCGGGCCTGACCCGCCCTGGTCGAAGGCAAGCTGCTGGCTGAGCGGCGCCGTGGAGATCAACCGGTCAACATGGCTCGTTGTCCGCTCGATGAGCGAGATGTAACGATCGAATTCCCCGCGCAATGCATCGAGCCCCTCGGCGACCGCCAGCATATCCATTTCACGGCGAACGCCACCGGGACAGATCACGCTGCGCAGAAAGCGGCTACCGCAGGCGCGCGCGTTCATCTGCTTGGCCCGTTCCTCCAGCAGCTTGCCTTCGGCCTCGCCGACTTTCAGAGTGGTCGTGTGGCAGAGATGCCCGAGATAATGAAGATGGTTGTAGATCCGCTCGAGTTCAGCGGCGACCACACGGATCCACCGTGCGCGCGGGGGCGCCTCGCATCCGGCTGCATCTTCCACGGCCTGCGCAAAAGCGAGCGCATGGGCAACGCTCCCGACGCCGGACACCCGTTCGGCCACGATGACGCCGCCCATGGCGTCCTGCGACTCGAACTGCTTTTCCATTCCACGATGCTTGAGAAACAGATTGGGCTGGTAATGCAGAATGCCTTCGCCAATGTAGTAGAAGATGAACTGGGCGGACTCCAGCACATCCGCGCGGATGGGACCGAACGGCAGCAACTGCACATGTTTGCCCGAGACCTGCGGCAACGTTGGTGCCTTCAGCGCGCGATGCGCGTGGGGCGGTACGTTGCCGTTGGGCCGCAACGGCGGTGGCTCGAGCGAAGGCATGTCGGCGGTCACCAGCCTTTCTGGCTGGGGATGACCGGAAAAATCCAGTCCGCTCAGCTCCATCATTTCCCGCTCGTACCATCCAAGCAAGGGTGACTTGCCTGCCAGACTGGGTACGGCAGCATTGCCTGGTGTGACCTGCCACGCGCTGAACTCCCGCTGGCCTGGCACTGTCGCGATGTAGCGGAGTTCCGGCGAACCGTCCGGTTCCGGAAACCACGCATACGCCATCTGCATCCGACCACCTTGGGCCAGCAGTTCGTCAATCGTCTTTCCAAGCCGGGGCGCCTGAAGAGGCAACAATCTACAGTTATTCATCGCGAACTCCCACCGAGGTCTGTGGCCACCATTTCAAAGAAGTGCCAGAGACCCTGCGGCCACCAGATTCCCAGTATAAAAACAGGCAGCAACGCCAGCCACATCGGCACCGTCATCCAGAGGCTCGGCCGGATGCTCGACACGACGGTTGCGGGCAACACCTCGCCACCTTCCGCGCCAGGCAACGTCGCCTCTTGCGGCCGGGACGTGTTCTGTTGCAGAGCGGGCGCCGCAAAGTACATAAGCCGGAAGTGGTTAAGAAAACCGATAAAGATAACGATCAGCAGCACCAGCAACACATATACCGCCCAGGCATTGGGCGTCGCGAGCCCCGCGCGCATCAGTGTAAATTCGCTAAGGAACAGCCCGAACGGCGGTGCGCCGGTGATCGCAACCGCGCCCGCCAGCCAGAGCGAACCCGTGACCGGAAAACGCGTCCACACACCCCTGATCTCATCGATGTCCTTGGTGCCGAACAGACGCATCACGTTGCCCGCGCCGAAGAACATCAACGATTTGTTTAGCGAATGATTGAGCATGTGATACAGCACGGCTGCGATCGCAAGTGGCCCGCCAAATCCAAACCCCATCGCGAGCACGCCCATATGCTCGACGCTTGAGTACGCCATCAATCGTTTAATGCCACGCTGGCGCACGATGAAGAGCGCCGCAACGAAAAGGGAGAACGCACCGAATCCCACCAGAACGGTTCGCGGCAGTAACGACGAGCTGGCGGCGTCCGTGATGGTCAGAAAGCGCGCGACGCCCAGCATCGCCGTATTGAGCAGCGCGCCCGAGAGCATCGCTGACACGGGTGCCGGACCTTCACTGTGGGCATCGGGGAGCCACGTATGCATGGGTGCAAGCCCAGCTTTCGTGCCGTATCCGACCAGCACTAGCAGAAACGCCATCTGCGTAAGCGCGGGATTCATCTGCGGTGCCGCGTGGCGTAGTGCGTCCCATGTGATGTCGTAAGTCGGTCCGATCACCAGACTGCCGGCCCAATAAAACAGCACTGTGCCGAGCAGTGCGAGGCTGATGCCGGCCGACACGACGATGATGTACTTCCAGGCGGCTTCAATCGCCTCCTGGCCTTTTTCGAATCCAACGAGAAACGTACTGACCAGCGTCGTGAGTTCAATCGCTATCCAGTACACCCCGATGTTGTTCATCAAAGGACCACAGACCATTGTCGCAGCAAAGAGGGCAAAGAGTGCGTAGAACTGGGGCAGCCGATCATGCTCCTCTGGAAGCAGTCTCATGTACCCGACCGCGTAGATCGACGCGAGAAAATAGACAACCGCCGTGCACACGAGCGTCCATGCGCCGAGCGCGTCGACTAGCACATAGCCGTGAAGAAACTCTCGTGGGCCATCGCGCGTGAACGCGAGCATAAGCGCCACGCAAAGACAGACTGCCGCAGCACCCAGATTCACGTACTCCCCGACATGATTCACGCGTATCAGCACGCTGATGATCGCCGCAACGATTGGCGCGGCAACGATGGCGATGAGTAGGCCAGCGGTCATGGTCACCCCACCAGACGCCGTAATTCGCGGCTACTCGTACTGCCAACCTGGGCGACAAGGTACCGCACCAGCACGCCAAAGCACACGACGATGACCAGCAGGTCGAACAGCAGCACAAGCTCAATGAGCATCGGCATGCCGGGCACGAGGATTTGCGATCCAAGGAAAATTCCGTTCTCAAGAATCAGCAGGCCCAGAACCTGACTGATCGCCTCCTGCCGGACAGCCAGCATCAGAAATCCGATCAGCTTCATCGACAGCATGACAGTAAGCGCCAGAACCACGACCGTCCCCCCGAAACCCAGGACGTTGCCGAGATGGTTCGAGATCACAAAAGCGAAGAGCACGAGGAGCGCGCCAAGTACCAGGCTTGAACTGGGCTGCAGGACGACATGCAGTTCACGTTCGACCTCAAGGCGCACGATGATCCGCCAGATCAGATATGGCAGCAGCATGCCCCGGAATACCGCAGTCAGTACAGCAATGTAATAGAGCTCGTGGTAATTGCCGTAGTACCCGACTGTACCGGACAGCAAGGCAATCAGCCATGCTTCGGCCGTGAACGCGAGCAGATAGTCTTTCAACCAGCGGGAACCGAGCATTACAAACGCCAGCAGCAGGCTGCCAATGGCGAGGAGACTGAATAGTGACGCTGCAAGTGGACTGAGATGGGCTAGTAGCATTGTTCACCTTAACTGGTTCGCAGCAATAGCGAGCACCGCCAGCATGAACGATGCAGCAAGCGGCTCCTGGTACCGGAAGAATCGCAGCCTCGACTGTGCAGTCTCAACGATGACGACCGCGATGATGACGACCAGCATCCGCGCAAAAAGCCCTGCGGCCGCCCCGGCGGCGCCCAGTGCGGTGCCATGTTGCGATAGCCCCCACGGCAGCGTCAGCACATTGCAGAAGATGGTGTAGAGAATGAACTGCTTCATCATGGAAGCCCATTTGAGCAGCCCCAGTAAAGGCCCGGAATATTCGAGTATCCGGGCCTCCTCAATCATGTACACCTCAATGTGCGTGCTGGAATGGATCGGTAGCCTGTCCGTCTCAACCAGCAGTAGTACGAAGAATGCGAACACGAGAAACAGATGCGCCGGACTCCAGTAGACCGAAGGATTCTGTACCAGCAGATGATTGACCACGAATGGCAACATCGACTTGGCAAGGAGCGTAATGCCGACGAAGACAAGGATGAGCGTGGGTTCGGCCAGAATGCCAAGCATGACCGAGCGGGAAGACCCAACGCCGCCGTAGGCACTGCCCGAATCGAGGCCCGCCAGCATGATGGCAAAAGAACCAAGCGTGAGAATGAGACCGCCGCCCAGGATATCGCCCATGTCGGACAAGGGCAGCGGAAAGTCGGTAAGTACGGGAATCAGGATCGGCACCGTCAGCATGCAGGTGAACGCAAGGGGCGGTGCGACCCAATAGATCCACGAAGCGCTCTCCGGAATTACTAGCTGCTTGTGAAAGAGCTTCCAGAGGTCACGGTACGGCTGCAAAATCCCGGGACCGCGCGCGCGCTGGATCCGCTCTTCCCACTGCAGGATGAAGCCCTGCAGCAAAGGAGAAAGCACGATGACTGTAATGACCTGCGCGATCTGCAGGAGAATGTCGCGCAGGCTCACGTGCCCTCCACCGCGTCATGGGGTGGAGTTGCGCCGCTTGTGCGGCGTTCAAGTAATAGGCAATTGATGGCGCATCCCATTTTTTCTTCGCGTCTTTGCGGTGTTTGCACGCCCGGGATGGCATCAAGTCAGGAGCCGGCAAAATATAACCTACCGGCCCGGCGCGTCCCGGATCTGGTAGGCATCATCAGCCGTGTAGCGCTTGAGGGAACGCTTAACGGCGGTTTGGGAGGAATGCCATCTCCACAATCTACGCTTTCGAGTATAGGTGACACATCGCGATCTGCACAGCGGTCACTTATGTACCCTGCGGGTTCCGGTGGAACAGTGAGAATTTTTTGGGGTGATGCTGTGGATCGTCTTCACCGAGCAACCCATACTCAATCGGCGAGCGCGTGTAAAAAACATGCACGCGCTCAGCCTTGACGACATTGAGCAAACGCTGCGCCTCCTCATCGGTCACGGCGAGAATGATCTGAACGGGCTGGTCATTCAGTTTGAGCACATGCGCGGCGTGGTGCGCACCCGCGTGGCCGATCCCCTCACTCCCGCTGATCACCGTGGCGCCGTGGATGCCGAGCTCCTTGACTTCATGGAGCAGCCATTCGCAGATAGTCCGGTGTCCGTGCCGTTTGTTCTGCTCGGTGTAGAACGTCAGTAAAAAGCCGTTCATGCTCTTCTCCCTCAACGGGCGGCCTCCATTGCCAGAGGCACGTCACGAGACCCCACCGCCGGGCGCCATGGATGTGGCACCCATCGTCCCCGGACCCTGATTCATTCTAGTGTACGTTTGCCTCGACCGGTAAATTGTGCAATGCACTCAAAGTGTTACCGATAGGAACCCGCCCTGCCCACGCGTCACCGGGGGTGAGCAAACGCCTTCGCACCGGCGAACGTGGCATCGTTTCCGAGCATTTTCTCGATCTCGAGCAGCCGGTTGTACTTCGCCACGCGCTCACCCCGCGCCGGCGCACCCGATTTGATCTGTCCACAGTTCAACGCGACTGCGAGATCCGCAATACTCGTATCCGGCGTTTCGCCCGAGCGGTGCGACACAAGACACGTATACCCCGCGCCGAATGCCATCTGTGCGGTATCCATCGTTTCCGTGACGGTGCCGATCTGGTTGAGCTTGATCAGGATGCTGTTACAGCATCCTTCCTCAATGCCGCGCTTGAGGAATTTCCGGTTGGTGACGAAAAGGTCGTCCCCAACAATCTGGACCTTATCGCCGAGTTCCCTCGTAATGGTCGCAAATCCTGACCAGTCATTGTCGGCGAGCGGATCTTCAAGCGAAACGAGGGGATATGCGTCGACCCATGATTTCCAGTAGTCGATCATCTCCCGCGTCGGGAGCGTGAGCTTATCGCGCACGAGATGATACGCACCGTTTTCATAAAACGAACTTGCAGCAGGGTCCAGTCCAATAGCGATGTCTTCGCCCGGTCGGTAGCCGGCGCGTTCAATCGCCCGCATGATGGCATCCATCGCCGCGACGTTCGACTCCAATTGGGGAACAAACCCGCCTTCATCGCCGACGTTGGTCGATGCCCCCGTCTCCGACAGAATATTACGCAGCGCATGGTAGGTTTCCGCCCCGTACCGGTAGGCCTCACGGAACGTCGGCGCGCCGAGAGGCACCAGCTTGAACTCCTGCACGTCGGGTCCATTGGCCGCATGCTTGCCACCGTTCAGCACATTGAACATCGGCACCGGCAGGACATGCGCATCAGCACCGCCCAGGTACTGGAAGAGCGCGAGCCGTTGTGACTGTGCCGCCGCTCGCGCACAGGCGAGCGATGCTCCGAGGATCGCATTTGCGCCGAGCCGACTCTTCGATTCCGTGCCGTCCAGTTCAATGAGCGTGTCGTCAATTCGCCGCTGGTCGAGGGCATCAAGCCCCTTGAGCGCGTTGGCGATCTCCCCAATGACGTTGGCGACTGCCTTGAGCACCCCTTTTCCGCCGTAACGGGATGCGTCACCGTCGCGAAGTTCGACCGCTTCGAATTCGCCGGTGGAAGCCCCCGAGGGGACAGTGGTGTGCCCGAGCGTGCCGTCGCTAAGCCTCACCGTCACTTCGACCGTGGGGTTCCCACGGGAGTCGAGCACTTCGTCTGCAATGAGCGCTGCAATCTGGGGTTGGCTGGTCATGGTTTTTGGCTCCGTCAGGCGGCAGGACCGCGAGGTTAAAGGATGTTGGACTCTGCAGGATGCGGCAGATCAAGAAAGCATCGCCCGAGCGGCCGGATATCCGCGTCGAACCAGTAAACTAGGGGCACGCCATTTGGAATATCGAGATGCGCAATCTCTGCGTCGGGAATACTGTCGAGCACCTTCACGAGCGCGCGAAGGCTGTTTCCGTGCGCGCAGACCAGTATCCGCATACCCGATCGGAGTGAAGGTTTGAGCATCTCTTCCCAGAACTGGCGAACGCGCGTGGTCGTGTCGCTCAGCGACTCGGTGCGAGGTAGTTCGCCGCGCACCGTACCTTCGTACCGGCGGTCGACTGCCGGATCACGCGGGTCCGTCTGAGGCAGAGCGGGCGGTCGAGCCCGGAAAGAACGACGCCATTCAAGCACCCGCTGCGAACCATGCGCCGCGATCACTTCCGCATGCGTGTGGCCTGTGAGGTCGCCGTAGTGCCGCTCATTCAGACGCCAGTCAGTGAAGACAGGCAGCCATGTCTGATCAAGCGCCTCAAGCATCAGCCACTGCGAGCGAATACAACGCTTGAGAACGGACGTAAAGGCGAGATCGAACTCCCATTTCTCCTGCGCGAGCAACTCCCCGGCCCGCCGTGCCTGCTCCTCGCCTTGTGCCGTGAGGTCGACATCGGCCCACCCAGTAAAACGATGCTCCCGATTCCAGACCGACTCCCCGTGCCGCACCAGCACCAGCGTGAACGCGCCCCGACGATCCGGGCGCTGTCGACGCGCGACATAGGAGACGTCATCACGAGATATGCCTTTCTCCGACATGTTCATGACCCGATCCTGCGACCAGGCTGCGGCCGCCGGGAGCGACGCCATCTCACCCCGACACGTTGCACCCCGAGCGCGTACGAACTGGCACTGTCCTTCAGGGCCATTGCTCACCTCCTGCGGATTCAGGAGGTTCACCGAGAACCTCGAACTCCACTGGGCACCGCGTGTAGAAGAGACGCACACCGCCTGTGCGCAGGCTGTCTAGCAGTGCATCGACCTGTGCATCGGGCGCCGCCACCATCACGGCGACCGGCTGGTCAGCAAGCTCAAAAAAGCGCGCGGCGTGATACTTGCCGTGGGCGTCGATCCCTTCACTGATCTCAGTCACAGTCGCGCCATGAATGCCCGCTTTACCTATTTCGTCGAGTATCCATTCGACGATGGTCATGTGCGACTTGCGATGGCTCTGATTGGCTGCATAGAGCGTGAGCTGGCTACCCTTCATCTCGGTGCCCTCCGTGGGAACTGATGGTCAGGCAATCATTTCTTCGCTGAAATGGCGCCGCCGCGAGGACGCACGATGACACTGAGCGACCATGGGCCGTCAGGAGGCGGAGCAGGAAAACTGACAAGGGCGGAAACATCGAAGCCAGACCTGAAAGAGATTCTTCAAATCCGGGTAGCAGGATGCTGCGGGGATAAGCCTACAACTCCTGACCAGGAATCCGTAGGCATCATTAGCCGACTGAGCGGCGGTTATGGGAGGAATGCCATCTCCACGTAGGCAGTGTAGCATGGCGCGAGGAAATGACGGTGATATAGCGAGGAACCGTCATACTTCTTCCGCCCCGATCCGGTTTCGCCCATGCCATTTCCTGCTATCCGTGCCGTAGTTGAACCATTCATCGCGATCGGACTCGGCGGCGCCACGGGATCCGTGATTCGATGGCGTCTCGGGCTATTGCTGAATGGTGTTCACCCCGATCTTCCGATCGGGACGCTTGTCGCCAACCTGAGTGCAGGCTTTTTCATTGGCGCTTCAATTGCCTTCTTTGTGAAACATCCGGCTCTATCGGGCGACTGGAAACTGTTTGTCCTCACCGGGTTAATGGGCGGACTTTCGACTTTTTCGACCTTTTCTGCGGAGGTCACCACCCACCTGCAGCAGGGGCGTTTTGGATGGGCGTTCACGGAAATTGTCGTCCACGTCGGTGGATCAGTGCTCATGACGACCTTGGGTCTCCTCGTTGTTTCGTCGCTGACGATGTAGCCAGAATCCCCTGGCAGGAGGTGTCGCGAAAATCCCCTACACATCCGGCCGGCCAGCCTGCGCGATTGCCTTTGTCATGCGTCCAATCTCTGCGCGCAAGGCCAACTGGAGCAATTCATACTCGTGCACGAAGTCCTCGCCGAGCGGACCGTACCCCGAAAGCGAAGATGGCGACATCTCCTCAAGCGCAATATCGAGAAACTGGAGGTCCACGGCCAACGCGTGCGAAGACAGGACCTGTTGTGCTGGCAGATCGAGTCCCCATCTGGAGCCGAACCCGTCCAGCTGCCGTCTGAACCGTGCGACGCCTTCCAGCACCGCCGCTAATCCGGGTTGCGGCACGTCCAGTTCATACCGGTAAAACAACCTGCTTGTGCGGGCAACCCCGCAGGCAGCCTGCGTTTTCGCGAGTAGCTCGTCGAGATAAACAAAGTGCGCGGCAAGCGCGCGGCGTACGCTCGTTTCCACCCCATTCATTGCTTTCTCCCTGTAGTCCTTTGCGTCCCGACCGATATCAGGGCGCCTCCGCACGCCCTACGCCCCAAGGTCAATGATCAACGTCCCTGCGCGCGGCCCCACCAACGCGTCGAGACCCAAGCGCCAGCAATAACATTTCCCAACCAGTACACCACCCGGCCGCGGCGATCAACGCCGCCGCGCCCTCGCCTGTGTCGACGCCAGCGCTCTCCGGCAAGAACGTCTCCAGATAGGTGGAGAGTTGCTGCTCCAGCGCATCAAGCAATGCGAGCTCCCGGTCTACCGTAGGAGCGCCAGCCGTAGAAACGCCAATCGCCTCACGTCTCGCAAGCAGTGCCTCGGCCATATGCCTGCGGCACAAAGGCCCCGGCGCCAGATGAACACAGGTGCTGCAAACGAGGGGGGACCAGCGTTCGAAGGTGTCGTTCAGCAGCGATCGCAATCGCTCTAGGCTTTGCGGCAATGCAAGCCATTCGCGACGAATCAGTCCAGCAGAATTTGCGTTCAGACCCAATTCGCACATCGGGCAGGACTCTTCACTCCGCAACGACGGACCACAACCGTCGCCTGTCGACGCACAGCGCCGCAACATCACGAGCGCATTCCTTGTCGTGCGCTCGTAGAGCACGGCGGCCGTATTCAGGCCGGAGCGTGGAATGCTGGCGCACACAGCAAGCAGGCCGAGTGTATGCCGTTGACAAAAGCCCCATCGCTCGGCAGTACTACTCAACATGCCGTTCCGATTCGCGCATGGCTCCCGGATAAATCGTCTGAAAAATGCCAGCTCGCCGTCGGAAAAGGGCTCGCACGGCAACAAGGCTTGCGTCATCTCGCATCCTTCGGGCGTAAAAAAGCCTACGCAGCGCGACAGGACGCGCAGGCGTAGGCATCATCAGCCGGCCATCCCGGCGGTTCGGTCGGAGGTATGCCATCTCCGTGAAGTTACCGCAGTCTAGCAGGGATATCGACCGGAAGTCCCGCGCTCGCGACGCTGCAGCGCCTCGGGAAATCCCGCGGATGTCTCGTGCGGGTCGCCGTGCTGACGACACTCGTGCAGACGGCAATTGCGCAATCCTGCCAGCGGTCATAGAATCAGAATACTGATGCGGAGATGGCATTCCTCCGAGCCAACCGTCGCAGCCATGCGACTGATGATGCCTACGGTCCCTGGACGGGAACGGTAGGCGCATTTCTGGCGTCCCCGTCCGGGCTTGCGCGTCTTTTGCGGGCTCGGTATCCGATGTTCCTTTCCAGTGCTTTCGCCTCAAGTTACCGTGCGCTCGGTCAGGCGAGCGTCGGGGAAGACGTTCGCCCTGCGCCGCAGTCGTCTCAGGAGCGCGACGCGTGAACTCAGCCCTGACACCGCACACAGAACCGCCTCTGTCCGACGGCGAGGTTGATTTTTTGTGGTGGTTCATCCAGGGCAGTCTGATGGACGCAGACGTGCGTGCGCGTCTGTATCTGCATTGGGGACTGTGCGCCCGGCACAGCCTCGCGTTTTTTGTCGTCGAATCCTCCTTCCGCCCTCATCTGATCCATGGCTGCACCATCCTCTACAAGGAACTGATGCGTCGGGCGGCAAAACATATGTGCGGCGAGGGATTCCATAGCCTGATCCCCGACCGGCTCGCAGCCCACTTCCTGCGAACGTCCGGTCCCTGTCACATCTGCGATCTCGGTTACGGGCCTGACTCGCCCGGAAATGCACCTCGCGAACGGCTTGAACAGGGCCGGGATATGAGTTCCGCCATCCGTTATTCGAACGAAAACCTGGTCGGCTGGCAACCGTACGTCTGCGGGATATGCTCGGAAAGCGGATCCGCGACGTTGTGCCGTCCCCATCTCGTGTCGGCGATGGAGGCCGATGGAGGCAAGAGCGCAGCGGCTCAGCGCGACAGGGTGATGGACATAGCGTCGCACATGGACCGCCTCGACAACTCATTTTTCTGGGAGCAGCGTGGCACCGACACCGCCGAGGATCGGGGCGCGCTCATTGCAGCAATCGGCTGGTGCAGCGGCTGGAAAGACCTGCTGGCGGGACCCTTGCGTGACCTGGCCGCCAGCCCGACCACAGGCACGGCAGGCACCGGAGCCGGAAGCGCGGCTGGCAGCGGCCCCAACGGGCAAGAAGACGCACGACCGGAACATCCGTCAATAGAGGACACCGGAGGTTCCCATGGGCGTTGAGCGTCGCAGCACCTTTCCTGCCGACTATACCGACCGCGTCCTCAGTACGTTCCGGCTGATCGATGATCTTCTTAACCGATGCGTGCGCACGCTGGATCCTGAAGTGTTGTCTTCGCCGTTTTCTGCGCACACAGCGGATGTCACTCCGGCGCGCCATGCAATCGTCGCAGATCATTGCCAGCAGGTACGTGGCGTCATGTCCTCGATACTGGAACGTCAGCACATACCATCCCCTGTCCCGGCTACCAGTGCGCAACGCTCCGCAAGAGCACTCGTCGACGAAGCACTTGTTGCTGCCGCAGGGCTCAATCCCCGCGCGAACTCCGATCCTGGCGCGCTCAGTGTGCAGCAGCAGGAAGACGCGTGCCGGATCGTCGACGAGATGATGAACATGCTGCTCGTTGTGGCGAACGACCTCGGCGTGCGCAAGGACGTCACGGCGCTCGCCGCTCAGGATCACGCACAGCCCTTAACCGGGCTCGACGCGCGGCTCTCGGAGATGAAACATATGAGCGCCCGGCACGGACTTGGACACCTCGAATCATGCGTCGATGCGCTATCGGCGCGCGTTCGCTCGGGCAACATCACCATAGGTGTATTCGGCGAAAGTAGCACGGGCAAGTCGTCGCTACTGAACTGTATTCTCGGCGCGACACTGTTGCCGGTATCGGCACTGCCGACGACCGTCGTCCCGGTACAGATCGATTATGGTCCGCGGGAATGCGGTACCGTGGATTTTGCCGACGCCATTTCAGAGCGCTTCGAACGGGGAAGGCTGGCGGAATTCGTCGATGCCCACGCCAATGCGCAAAACCGTCGGCACGTCACCCATATACAGTTCAATACGCCGGCGGCAATACTCAAACGCGGCGTCACCCTCCTTGACGTGCCGGGCTCATCACGGGCAAGCGGGCACATGTCGCTACCGGATCCCGCACTCATATTCCGGTGCGACCTCGCCATTGTCCTCATATCGGCGGTAGCATCGCTCGCGCTTGATGAAGCGCAGCTTCTGGACGAATTGCATCATGCCGGCATCGATACGATGGTGCTCGTCACGAAGGCCGATCTTCTTGCGTCGGAGGATCGTTGGCATACCTACGGGCACGTGGTGCACGAGTTGTGGAAGAAGGCACACTATGAAATCCCGGCGTACCTTGTCAGCACAAGAGACACGGAGGCGACGTTGTGCAAGGCGTGGCAGGACGGACCGCTCACGGACTATCTCATCAGCTATCCCGCACGCCAGGCCGGCCTTCTCTCCGGAAGGGCTGACCTGCTCGCTGCACAGATCGGCGCGGCGATGGAGCAACGCGTCGACCGTGGCGTTTCTGGCAGAACATCGAGCCAGAACGCGGCTTCACTACAGGCGACGCTCAAGGACATGCAGGCGAGACTGCAGCGCGCGCGTGACGAGATCCGTGAATGCGAGTCTGCCGCTTTCCTGCAGCCGCTGATCAACGAGGTTTCGCACAACGCCGCAGCACTGTGGACCGAAGAAAAGGATGTCACATTCGACGTCTCAGCCATGCTCGAGCAGGCTACGACGGCGTATGCCCGCAATCTCTCGACACGAGCCTCGTGGCGCATTGAGCAGTTGCGCTCCCAGGCTGCCGTCACGCTCGTACAGGTCGCCAATGCACTGGAGATACCCGGCAGCGATCTTGGCTACATGCCGGCACTTCCCGGCCTCCCTGAATTCAGGCTCGACCACTATCTTCCCGCGACCACGAATCTGCCGGTGACCGCGATCCCGCGTGGGATGGGTTCCCTCTTTGGCCGCTGGGGCTTTTATCTCGGCGCGCGCAGGACATTGCGTTGCAGCCCCGCGATGGAGGTCATCAAATGTGCGCTCGCTGATCACATTTCGACCATCCAGACGTGGAAAGTCACGGCATTACGCGCTTTGCTTGACGCATTCGGCGCACAGTGCTCGAGACTTGAGCAACGGATCCATGAAATCAGTTCCGCCCAGACCTGTAGGGGCGGCGCCGATGAATGGCTCCAGCAACTGCGGGCCGATATTTCCCGGCTGCGCGAACCGTCGATATTACCCGGCCAACCGATGCCGGGTACCGCTGAACGTTCATCCGAATCGCCCGTAGGACCTGACAATCACTCAAGGAGGAGCAGTCAATGAGCATCGTAGCCCCGATCGCGCATGACCATGCGCACGAGCGTCCCGTCGGCTGGCGTCGCTGGCTGCTCGCGACCAACCACAAGGACATCGGTACGCTGTACCTGATTTTTTCGTTCGCCATGTTTCTTGTGGGCGGTGTGCTCGCGCTGATGATCCGCACGGAACTTTTTGAACCGGGGCTGCAGTTCATGCGGCCGGAATTTTTTAATCAGCTCACCTCCGAGCATGGTCTGATCATGATTTTCGGTGCCATCATGCCGGCCTTCGTCGGCTTCGCCAACTGGATGATTCCGCTGCAGATCGGAGCCTCGGATATGGCGTTCGCCCGCATGAACAACTTCAGCTTCTGGCTGCTTCCGGTAGCGGGTGCACTGCTGGTGGGCTCGTTCTTCGCCCCCGGCGGAGGGCAGGCAGCCGGTTGGACCATGTACGCGCCTTTGTCCGAACAGATGGGCCCGGGCATGGACATGACCATCTTCGCGGTTCACATCATGGGCGCGTCATCGATCATGGGTGGGATCAATATCATCGTCACGATCCTGAACATGCGGGCGCCTGGACTCACGCTGATGGAAATGCCGATGTTCTGCTGGACCTGGCTCATTACGGCCTTCCTGCTGATCGCCGTGATGCCGGTGCTGGCCGGAGCGATCACCATGCTGCTCTTTGACAGGCACTTCGGCACATCGTTTTTTAATGCGTCCGGCGGCGGCGACCCGATCATGTATCAGCATATCTTCTGGTTCTTCGGGCACCCAGAGGTATACATCATGATCCTGCCCGCGTTTGGCATTGTGTCGCAAGTTATCCCGGCGTTCTCCCGCAAACCCCTCTTCGGCTATTCTTCAATGGTCTATGCGACCGCATCGATCGCCATCCTCTCCTTCATGGTCTGGGCGCACCATATGTTTGTCACGGGTATGCCGGTCACCGGGCAGCTCTTCTTCATGTACTCGACCATGCTGATCGCCGTGCCCACGGGCGTCAAGGTATTCAACTGGGTTGCCACGATGTGGCGAGGTTCACTAACGTTCGAAACCCCGATGCTCTTCGCGATTGGCTTTCTGCTTGTGTTCACGATCGGGGGGCTCACCGGCCTGATTCTCGCGATGGCGCCGATCGACATCCAGTTACACGGGACTTACTACGTGGTGGCACATTTCCACTATGTCCTGGTTGCCGGATCACTGTTCGGACTTTTTTCCGGGTGGTATTACTGGGCACCCAAATGGACCGGCAAGATGTATAGCGAGGCGCGGGGCAAAATCCACTTCTGGGCCTCGATGATTTTCTTTAACGTCGCATTTTTCCCGATGCATTTTCTGGGTCTGGCTGGCATGCCGCGCCGCTATGCAGACTACCCGGCGCAATTCACCAACTGGAATCAGGTCGCCACGATCGGCGCGTTCGGATTTGGCCTCGCGCAGGTCTATTTCCTCTTTGCAGTTGCGCTGCCGACATACCGGGGCAGTGACCAGCTGGCGAAGGCGGAGGACAAACCTTGGGACGGAGCTGAAGGACTCGAGTGGACTATCCCGAGCCCGGCGCCCTTTCACACCTTCGAGACCCCGCCGATCGTGAAATAGTTCAGGGTCCCACACGTCCATGCAAGTCATGTTCCGCCGCATGGACGTGTAACGGCCGACGCAAGATGGTCTATCGAACGGCCGGGTGCAACGTGGTCGGGAACAGGCGTAGCGAGTGCCAGTGAAAGACAGTGCAATTCCTGAACACTGCGTGAGCGATTCGGGGATAACTGCCCCACCTAAGTCAGGAGCGATGACGCGTAGTCTCCCGCCAGTGATGATTCATGCGCCGAAGCAGCCTGTCGCGAAGATGTTCACGACGATAATGATCGGCGATCAGTACGGCAATCATACCTACGATGAACAGGCCAACGATGGTCCCCACGCTCAACTCGTCCATTACAGCCTCCATACATAACCACTTTCTGCTTGCGCTTGAACTCTCGCGCATGCACATCAAAAACTATTCTGACAGCGGCCGGCCGTTACGCTGTGCTGTCGGCGCCGTTCTGATCCCGGCCCAGCGCGCCATTCGCGTACTTCTCTGTGCGTGCTGGAGCTTGCATACTCAACCGCTCTTCGCTCAGGCGAGTGGAACGGCACTGTCAATTGTGCAGCCGCGCGAGCAGCGCCCAGAAGGGCAAGCTTCCCCACCCTGCCAGGTCCAGCGTTCATCCGAGGCGGCATGCATGGATCGCTTCCGGCCGCGGCCGACGCCAGATGAGCTCCGCGGTTGCCACGACAACGATGCGGATCGCCCATCGCCGGCTTCGCAGGCTCCCTCGTCATGGCCCGCCACTCAACCGCCAACGAAGCCGCCGCCGGCGAACGTGCACGCAGCTGAGCAACACTCGCTGCCTGAGCAACATATCGCCCCGTCTATCCCCCGCTGACGTGGCCATTAGGTAAGCCCGCGAGCACGGCGACGGCCATCTCCGCTGCATCACGCTCCTCTTCACTTGCAAGATATCGTCTGAGCGCATCGTATTTGGTGGCGTACCTGCGCATGTCCTCCGCCAGACGGTCAAGCATCGCGGCCTGCCGGGTCAACAACGCACGCGCGGCCCCCTCCTCGCGCAAGGCGGGCAACGCGCGCGCAAGGTGGGGAATGCAGATGAACGAAAGCCGTTCGGAAGAGATTCCCTCACCCCGCGCCACATCGCGAACCAGCGTCGAGATGGCCTGCATCTCGGCACGCGCTGCGCTCAGGCACAGGGGGCAGCCTTCCTTGGTAACCGAAAGACAAAGAGGAGTCGGAGCGCGTTCATCGAACTGGTCAGCCGAGCCTGCCAGCGTCGCCAGCTCCGACGCCATCCACTCGATCAACGCCGCATTGCCTACGCAGACGTCATGCGGGGGCGCGAGCGACGCGTACTGTCGGGTATGCATGCGACACAAGCCCCCTCGTAGTGCGTGTTGCTTCTGAACATCCGCACGGCTCGCCAGTTCGTGCTGGTAACTCGCGAGCGTATCGAACGTCGCGGCCTGGATACCCCGGCATATTTCGCATGTTTCCGGGTGCACATTGCTCAGGGATCTGGACGCTGGGCGGCGAATGGGCGTTGCCTGTTGTCCTCTGTGCCGGCCAATTTCGTCGCTCACGGACTGCATCGTCTGCATGAACTGGCTCTGCAATGCGGCATCTGGCAGCCGCGCAGCGAGGTCGATAATGCGTTCGCACATCCCCGACAAAAAGACTGCGCGTTTTTCTTCCAGCATGAAACTGGTCAACGCGAGTTCGAGCGCAGCGATACCGCTTTGCACGAGGCGCGCGTCGTCCTCCAGCCGCTTCGCTTCAAGACCGTCCCTCGCCGATACCGAAAAAATCGCGGGGCATTCTTCGCCGAATACGCTACGTAGCCGCTCCCGTACGTACTGCTGCACTGTTTCCCGGTCGGCATCGCTCACCGTGTCCTGTTTGTTTATCACGACAAAGACGCGCCGGAACGATGTCGAAGCCGTACTGAGGACCGCGAGTTCCTCCTCAGAAACCGGACTCTCGTAGCTCGTCACGAGCACAAAGGCGTCGGCCTCCGGCAGGAAGCGTTCGGTCGTGCGCGTATTCTCGGCGATATGCGAGCCCAGTCCGGGGGTGTCGATCATGTGGAATCCGCGCCGAAGGATTTCCTCAGGTAACTGGACCTCAGCTGTCTCTACCCGACGCACATTCCCCGGGTTGTGCTCCTGCGTGATATAGCCAGCTAATGCGTCGAGCGCAATCTCGCTGTCGAGCCGCGTGTCCCTGAATTTGACCAATACCCGTTCCGTCGTGCCGTACACGACGGTAGTGATCACCGACGTCAGCGGAAGAATGCCGGTCGGCAAGCGATCGGAGCCCAGCAAGGCGTTCATCAGCGACGTCTTGCCCCGGTTGAACCGCCCCACTACGACGAGATTGAAGCGATCTTCGGCGAGCCGCGCGAACAGCGTGCGCATCTCACCCTGGAGAGCTTCCCTTTGCGTGCCCGCCAACGTTTCCAGCGAGCGCAACTGCTCCGCCAGTTCGAATTTCAACTTTTCATAGTCTTTCAGATCCACCGCGAGCCTCCACGCAGCTTGACCTTGAGCCGGGCCTCAATACATCTGCTCCGGGTCTGCGCCGCAATGATCCATCCTCCTGGTCTGCGCGCCCAGCGTTTGCGCCGTAACGATCGTGAGCTCACAGCCCGTTCCCGCCAGAAGACGTCCAACCCGCCATCCGGTGGACATGATGCGCGGCACCGTACGCCGTGGCTGCCCCAGGTAAACCTGGCGAACACCAAATTCGACCGCGTAGCGCGCAATCTCTTGTGCTGGCTGTCCAAACCGTACCGTGAACTGCGCAAGCCTGGCAGCGAGCTCGCTACGTAACAGCGCTAACTGGCTGGTCGCGGCAGAGAAGCACTCCTCAATGATGTCATCACTCACGGGAACGTCGAGCCCGGCTGAGGGTAGCCGGACCACCGTTAGCACATGCAGACGCCCCCCACAACGATCGGCGGCCTCCGCGGCGTACTGGACCGCAATGCGCGATCGCTCTGAACCGTCGAACCCCGCCAGTAGATATCTCATGACCGTTTTCTATGGCTTCTCAAACTGATTGAATTCCTGGCTGCTGTCTGTTTCCTTGACAGAGCAGAGCTGCACAAGTCCAAAAAGCGCAGCGGCGAGCGTTCGTCCATGCGCAGATTGCCCGCCCTCACCTGTCACGGTGAAGCGTTTGTCCGAGTCACCCGGCGCGGTCGCTATGGACACCTGCCCAAGCTGGAGAAGTGCCCAGTCGCAAAAGCGTGAGTCAGCGCTTTTCAGGCCGGTACGCTCGATGTAACCGGGGTTCACGCTCGCGGTCGCTATCTTCAGCCCCAATGCATCCTGGCGTGAAAGCCGTACAACGAGCGCTCGTGCATTCATGGCCTCCTCGCGTGAGTGGCATCTGAAGAACACCCGCCCGTCAACAGTCTGTACAAGCCATTCTCGCCCCGGTCCTTCACTCTGCAGTTCTTCAATGCGTTGACAGAGATCGTCGCGAAATCCAGACATGTCTGGCTCCCCCAATAGATTCGTTTGGATTGGTGTGACCGTTTGTGCGAACTGGGACGCGACCTCACACCCGCTCGATAGACGAGCCGGCGCCGCGCGGCACTGTATCGGTTGTCGATCCACCTGGCAGATACGGAAACTCGGGCCGCGCGCATGGCGGCCCCGCCGTCACGGCGGAAACGATCGGAAGAAAGGGAGCGGAAGCGGTTAAAGCGGTGTTCATGTCGGCACCTTCAAATGCAAGGCCCAAAGCGCAGCAGCGTATCGGGCAACAGGCATCATCAGCCAACATGGCGGTTAAGGAGAATGCCATCTCCTGCACATAAAGATACCCCTCGGTCAGCGGGTACGCAAGGGCGCAGCCACCCGGGCACGCAACTAGACAAGATGGCGAAATGCACGTGGCCCGGCGAACAGCGCGTCCTCGCCCAGCATTTTCTCGATCCTGAGCAGCCGGTTATATTTGGCGATCCTCTCACCGTGTGCCGGTGCCCCCGACTTGATCTGCCCACAATTGATGGAGACCGCCAGATCGGCAATACTGGAGTCCACTGTGTCGCCCGACCTATGCGAAACAGGGGCGCCGTATCCCGCCGATAAGGCCATTCTCGCCGTCTCCTGCGTTTCCGTCACAGTGCCGACCTGATTCGGCTTGATGAGCACGGCGTTGCAGCACCGTTTTGCAATGCCCCTTACCAGAAACATGCGATTGCTGACGAACAGGTCATCGCCAACCACCTGGACATCGGCCCCAAGTGCCGCTGTCAAAGCCGAGAAGCCCGGCCAGTCGGTATCAGCCAAGGGATCTTCAATCGAGACGATCGGGTAGCGTCGCATCCAGCTGGCAAGGTAATCGATCATTTCGGCGCTGGACATGGTTACACCCTCACGGGGAAGCCGGTAAAGTTCGCCGTCGTGCAATGAACTCGCGGCAAAGTCCAGAGCAATCGCGATATCGTCCCCCGGGCGAAATCCAGCGCGCTCGATGGCGAGCATCAACATGTCCATCGCCGCGGCATTCGATTTGACGCGTGGCACGTAGCCACCCTCGTCGCCTGTGCTGGTACCCAGGTTCGCTTCATGCAATACATCGCGCAACGCGTGATACGTCTCAACGGCATAGCGAAGCGCTTCGCGAAATGTTGGCGCACCCAGCGGCACGATCATGAATTCCTGCACATCCGGTCCATCATGGGCGTGCTGGCCGCCGTTCAGGATATTGAGCATCGGCACGGGCAATACGTGCGCACCGTCCCCGCCGAGATACCGGAAAAGTGGTAAGCCGCACGCTAGCGATGCGGCCCGCGCACACGCGAGTGACGCACCCAGGATTGCATTCGCACCGAGCCGCTTCTTGAATTCCGAGCCGTCCACTGCAATGAGGGTTGCGTCGATGCGCCACTGATCGTCCGGCTGGATTCCCACCAGCGCGTCGGCAATCGGCCCGTTAACGTTTGCTACCGCCTGGAGCACGCCGTTGCCCGAATAGCGCGACGGGTCACCATCGCGCAGCTCGAGCGCCTCGTACTGACCGGTCGACGCGCCGGACGGCACACTCGCACTTGCCGTGGTGCCATCAGCAAGCGCGACTGTCGTACGCAATGTCGGATTGCCACGCGAGTCGAGAATCTCGTCGGCGGTGACAGATGCTATGGCTACTGAGTGGATCATGGCAGCGCTCCATGAACGCTCCCCGACTGGCCATGCTGCAGTACCCTTTTCTTCCCATCGGATCCCAGGATCTTCAAGGGCCGGCTGATCACCGCGAGCCCGGCCAGATGCGGCTATGTCTCTATGTTGACTGGATCCTGGCGGAAAGTGAAAGGCTTGCGGCGCCAACCGCGGAAAACCTGTGAATCCTGGCCGGGAAGGTGAGCAGGAGAACAGACATGCCTTTCGCCCGTCCCGGGACGATGTAGGCATCATCAGCTGGCGAGGCCAGCGCTTGAAGGAGAACAGGAGAATGCCATCTCCGTACCGCAACTCTAGCATGCGCCCCAACGGCCGCGCCAGTTGCGCCAAACCCTGCGCGGCGATGCATCGCAACGCACGCGAGAGTTCGCTGCGGATCGCGGACGACCTGTTGCGCACTGCCTGTCGCGCAGTCCCGAACCGGTGGTGGACACGCTGACGAACGGTGTGGATCTGGGTCCAACCCTGTCGATCGCCGACTCTCCAGCGACGAATCCATGGCTTACTGCCAGCGGACACGAAGGAGAAGACCTCACGTTTCCGCAGTTTCTGGTCGTGGGCGGCATCGTGATCCCCGCGCTGGTTCTCGCGACCGCTAAACACATGCCCTCGTCCGGCCGGGGATGGTAAGCACTGCGGCTGGTCGTCACGCGCAGTACCTGCACTTCTTCTGCAGATCATCCGCACGCGCCTGCGTTGTCCAAAGGTCACGCATCCTGCGGGCCACGCCAAATCCCGGTTACCGGATGAAAATATCGTTGCGACTACCGCGCGCGCCATCTAGACTTGAAGCGTTACGGTGCGAGATGGCATTCTCGCGTAACCGCTGGTCCAGCCGGCTAATGATGCCTACAGTTGCCCGGACAAGGCTGTCGAGCCATTTGCTCGCGCGTACAGCCGGGTACCTTACTCATCCTGTTCCCAGGATTCCTTCTTCACTCTGATAGTCCAGTTATCCGCAGTCCGCACACGACAGCGTGGTCGCCAGATTCACCGCGAGCCAGAAAAAGCCGCTGCGGACCAACGAAGTTGTCAACGGATGCCGTAGCGGGGAGTCGGTACTCGCCAGCGAATGGCGCTGAGTGATAAGAGGATGATCTCGCGGGAACTCCTGATTCCAAGGACCGGCCATGATAAGACTTGAAATTCCGGGGTTTGGCGGTCTCGCCCTCTCCCATCTGGTACTCGACTACAACGGCACGCTCGCGGTCGACGGCCATGTACTTGAAGGGGTGCACGAAGAACTTGCCGCGATTGCCGCGCATCTGGACATCCACGTCGTTACCGGCAACTCGCACGGCGACGTCGAAACGCGACTTTCCGGCTGGAACGTGCAACTCACCTGTCTACCGGCGCTGGGCCAGGCGCAGGCCAAGCGCAGCTATGTCGAGAAACTGGGCGCCAACCGTACCGTTGCCATCGGCAACGGCCGCAACGACGCCCCCATGCTTAGAGCCGCTGCGCTGGGCATCGCCGTGCTTGGCAGTGAAGGGCTTGCAATCGATGCAGTCAGGGACGCCGATATTCTCGTTCGACACGTGGTCGACGGGATCGGCTTGCTGCTCCATCCAACACGGCTGATTGCGTCGCTGCGAGCGTAGAGGTCTGATGGATCGGGGGAACGGGCCATCGAGTTCCCCGCTGGATCGGTATCCATCACGTTCTGCAGATCGAGCCTGCCCAGGCTTTCTGCCGCCGGGCAGACGCCTGGACTAGCTCAGATACAACCCGATCTGTGCAGCGAGCGCGTCTTTGGACGACGCAGTGAAAGATTCGCCGTCGAGCAGGGCAGTCCATGTGCCGTTCAGATGCTCTTCCCAGGATCCCTTCGCTTTGCCGTCAACTTGCACCGAGCCGCGCGTGCGCAAGGTCGAGTCGGTCGGATCCAGTACTTCGTCATCATTGTGCAACAATGTAACGTCAGCCATTTCAAACCCCAGAATTGATCTTGCCCTTCCTGTTCCTGCAGCCTTCCGCGCGATTCAGTGAGATATGAGAACCGGAACCGAAGGATTGTGAAGCAGCTCTTCGCTCGCACTGCCAAAAATCGCCTCGATCAATCTTGGGTGGCCAAAGGCGCCCGCAACGATGAGATCAGCCTGTTGCCGGTCAAGGCACGAAAATAGCGCATCGATCGGTGCAACATCCTTGACGTCCGGCCAGGTGAATATTTCACTATCAACGCCGTGCTCTTTCAGATGTTCCTGAACGAGGGCAGGCGCTGAATCGACGTGATCGGCGAACGGTGCAAACTCAAATATCGTGACCCGTTTTGCCTGCTTCAGGATCGGTAGGGCATCGTGCAGGGCGCGCGTTGATTCCCTACTCGAATTCCAGGCGACGACCACGCTTTCGCCAATAGTCGCAGGCCCCCAGATGGAGGGAAGGACCAGGACCGGGACGCCCGCGCTCATCACGATATCGTCCGGGATTCCCTTGGCGACGAGAGCGTCGGAAGTCTCGTCCCGCTCCGTTGCGACGACCAGATCCGCGTAATGCGCATAGAAATCCTTCCAGCTCGACGTCCGCGTCTCGGCAACACGGTATTCGCCCTTGATAGAGCCTTCCTTGGTCTTCGCCTCGAAGGTGGACTCAAGCCCGCGAGCCGCCTCGGCGAATTCCCCGGCGAACGCCTCCGGCGAGCTCACGTCGACGCCGATAAGTCGGGCATCGAAGCGCTGACAGAGAGAGACGGCCAGATCCAGTCGGGTTGGAGTGGAGTGACCCGCGTCAAGGAATACGAGTATGTCTTTGTAATTCATTGATGCCTCCGGATAACGTCAGAATAATCAGTTCAACCCGACTGCGGGCAGAGACCTTCGTACAGGTACGGCGCCCGATCCTAGGTTCCCTGATGCTGGCGCTCGTGCTCTACGAACGCCTCGGCCGCCGCTTCGATCGCCATCACCGCATCATGTTCATCGCCCCACCCTTCAAACCGCACCCACTTACCGGGTTCAAGCGTCTTGTAGTGCTGGAAGAAGAATTCGAGTTCGTCGAGTGCGTGCGTGCCCAGATCCGACAGTTTCCGAATGTGCGCCGTCGACGGGCACACGCTGTCGATCGGCACCGCGATAACCTTCTCATCGGGACCGGCCTGATCGGTCATGTTCAGCAGCCCGACCGCCCGGCACGCGATGAGTGAAAGTTGCGCCAGCGGATAGGGTGCAAAAACGATGATGTCCAGAGGATCCCCATCCCGGGCGAGCGTACGCGGCACGAAACCGTAGTTCTGCGGATAGCGCATGCCCGTGCTGATGATCCGGTCGACCTTCAGCAGACCGAGGCGCTTTTCTGCCTCGTACTTCACCGGCGCGCTTTGTGCTGGAATCTCAATGATTGCGTTGATTTCATGCGGGAGGTTATCGCCGGCCTCAATAAGATTGAAGTTCATTTGCCTTCTCCTTCTGCGGTTTCACCCAGATATCCGAACTCCAGCGGAATTCGCGTATAAAAAAGCCGCAGACCGCCTTTACCGAGTTGGGCCAGCAGCGCGGTGATCTTCTCGTCCAGCGCAACCACAGTGACGGCGATCGGCTCATCGGCCAGTTCAAGAAAATGGGCTGCGTGCAGCTTGCCATGCGAATCCATGCCTTCACTGCACTCGACAACTGTCGCGCCATGTATGCCGAGAGCGGATGCCGTTTCCAGGATCCATTCGTCGACCTGCTGGTGGCCTTTTCTCGTGTTACGGCTTGCAAAGATCGTGATCTGACTGCCTTGGGGCATTAACAAATTCTCCGTGGATGTCGCGCCAGTGAGCGATGCCGCCTATGGCCCGGGCGTGCAGGCTGCAAGCTCCGCACTTCTGCGGGCATCGAGGCAGAAACGCGGCGCACCGGCAAACCGGTACCGACGCTCTGGAGGGAGCGCGCGGGCAATAAACGGACACAGGTTCAATGATCGTTGAATCCAGATTTGAGGGGTTTCAAATCCGGGCAGCAGGACGCTACAGGCGAGTGCCTACAATTTCCTGAGCCAGGAACTCGTAGGCATCATCAGTCGGCGTGGGCCGACGGTTGTAGGAGGAATGCCATCTCCTTGCGATTGATTCTAGCACGCGAGCAACAGCATGTTGCTGCCGGCGAAGCAATGCAGGCTCATCCGTGAACACAGCCTCACGCACACCGCTCAGCGATCGCATATTCAACGTACCTTACACCGTCTCCTCGCCGCTGCCACCAGCTTTCTGCACCCCCTGGAACAGCCGATTTAACAAAAACAACACTCCTGATCGCGATCAAGCGCGGGCCGGCCAGATCTTTCATGCTATTGTCACCGCGATGGAGATGGCATTCTCCCCAACCGCCGGAACTCCGGCTAATGATGCCTGGCAGTGTTGTTACCGTTGAAGGGATTGTCGCTGCTTTCCTTTCTCGCTGACGACGCAGAAACCGCCAGCAGCATTCCTGTATCTGCACGATGCCTGCAGGCGGCCTTCCACATGTCGGGGGCTTCCATGAAATTCAGGCACATTCTCTTCGGCGCATCCCTCCCTCACTATTGCCGGCCGGCCGCCCCCAACCTCGTCTCGTCTCCACTGCGAAGCCGTGGGAGTGCCCGACTGCCGGACGCCGCACTCCGGAACCGGCCAGGGTTGCCAGCATTACGCGCTCGCATCTGGCCAGAAGGGTGGGCAAGCCTTGAGGCGGCATGATCCGTGTTCACGAACTGGATCAGCATTGTCACGACTGCAGCGCTGATCGGCGTCGGGTCGAATCTGGACAATACCGGCGTGGGTCTCGCGTTCGGCGCGGCTAGGGTTCGCGTGCCGGCATGGGTCAATGTCGTGATCAATGCGATAGGTTTCTGTTTCGTCACTGCGGCCTGCTTCGCTACTGCGACAATGAGACAGTATCTTTCCGCGAGGACCGCAGGTCGACTTGCCGCCGCCGCCCTGCTCGCGGTCGCCCTGGCTTGCTGGTACACAGCTTACGTTCATCACCGGCTGGGCAGTGGTCGCAAACCTCTGAGAATCCGGCAACCGGGATGGCATGAAGCGATCGTACTTGGCCTCGGCCTTTCCTTCACCAATCTGGTCGGTGGCTTCAGCGCAACTCTGGAGGATCCGCGGATGATCTGGCCCACTGTCGCGGCGATTACCATTGCGGGATATCTCGCGATCAGCATCGGCAACGCGGTGGCAAGAAGCTTCCTCGCGCCTTGGCTCGGCCGCTTTTCACCTTTGGTCGCAGGCCTGATCCTGATCGGTGTCGGAATACACGAGCTCATATGAAACGCCATCTCAACGAGCCTGGTGCCGAAGCAGAAACCTACCCCGGACGCGGCACAAAATGCCAGCCGTCTTGTATCTCATACGCGTGACGCGCGGGTTCCCTGAAGCCGGTCCGGTTCTGGGGGTACACCGTTTCTGGCCCTGGAGGGCAATTCCATGAGTAACAGGTCTCTTCCTGAACGCGGCAGTCGCCTGGCGGCAGCGACTTACCGCGCACCGCTCACCCCAGACCATTGTCCTGCGTGCTTCGCAGCCACACGCGCGGAAACAGACTACTTCGCCGCTGCGGCCGGCGCGACTTTCCCGAATGCCGACCTTGCTCGCGCGGTCGCGGCAACCGGAGGATATTGTTCAAGCCATGCTGCAGTCGTACTCGCTTCGCCTGCCATGATGCAAGCGGTGCCGACCATCCTCGTTGAGCGGGCACGCTGCAACGGGGCACAACTCGAACGCGCCGAGGCGAGGCTCGGGAAACGAGGCAGTCCGGAGCCGCCTGACATGGGCACGTGCCCTCTTTGCTCACAGCGGCAGCTCGCTGCCAGGGACTGTACGCTTGAGATTATCAGATCTCTTAACGATGGTAAGGGCAAGAGCAGTGAGTCTGGCGCACGGGATCTATGCTTCCCTCATCTGCTTTGCCTGCTGGTCGAAGGTCGCCTGAGCATGGTGCAACGCGCGGACATAACCGGTGCTTACCGTACCCGACTATCCGCCCTGATGGGGTCGGCCACCTACGAGCAGAAGCTTGCAACGCATAAGAGGCTTCCAGATCCCGCAATCGCCGATGCGGTCCTTCGGGAACTGGCTGGTCATCATGTCGGGGCGGCCACGCCGCGCCTGGGCGCCTCTTCCTGGCCGGTGCCGCCGGCCGACGATCCGTGCGGCCCGGTCACTTCTTCTGCAGTATCGCCTGACTGCCCTGTCTGCCAGCGGCTTTGTGACGCATGGAGAAGCCGCCTTGCAATGCTGGACGGAAACGTCGAATGGCATCAGGACCTTTACGATCTGATGCCGACTGCGCCCCAGAACGTCTGGGCTATGTGCGATCAGGCACACAACACGGGACTGCACGGTAGCATCGCGACATCGGGCGCGTACCGTATGCTCGCCGAGCTGGATTACCTCATGCTCAACAACCGGCTCGCCGGACTGCCGCTCCCGATGAGCGGAATTCGCCCATACGTCCACGCCTTTCTGCAGAGGCAGCGGGCCCGTCGCACTTTCCTCGCCTCCTGTCGCCATCCCTTCACCTGCCCCGTCGACCGGTATATCCGTGGCGTCGGGCAACATCAGCTGTCGCGGCTGATGTCTATCCTTCGGGATCCCGACGTATCCATCGCTTACCGACGAACCCAGGGGCTTTGCATGGTTCATCTCTGCTCTGCGCTCTCTCTTGCTCCACCCCTCGAGATCGGGCAGCTATTGCTGGAAACGGCTCTTGATCGAAATCGACAGGTGCTCGCGCAGCTCGAGGCGTTATCCCGGATTTCACCCTCGCGCCCACCTTCATCGTCCGCGATGGTCGCACCTGTGGGCTGCGAATCAGCGTCGCTATTCTTTTCGGGAGTCGACCACCGGCGTGGCACAACGCAATAAGGGCGGCGGCAGCGACAACATCGTCTGGCCCCAGCGCAGCATCAAAGCTCCTCCTGCCCGGAAAGGCTGAAGATTCCTGCCGTGAATACGCATACGGCTCTCTTTGCTGCACGCCTCCTTGCCCACAACAATCGCCGGCATCCACGGCGTGCCCCCCCGAGAATTCCGGGTTACATGTCCATTGCGCGTATCGGATATTTCCTAACGCCATACTGGTCATTGACCTTGTCGCTTCGTCTGGTTTCGCAGGGGCAAGACGGCTTTGATCCGGTTGCCCGCCTATTAAACCCGCTTCAACGGCTCGCCCGCCGACCACATAGGCGCCTCGTCACTCCCGGCGTGCTGCTGAGGCAACCCGTGCGGACAGGTCCGAAGGCAGACGGGCACATTAACGCGGCAACGTTGCGCACGTCGCGGGCGTTGCGACGCGCACAGCGATCCCTCCGAGGTCTTGAACGAACCGTGTTTTGGACGACCCGTTGCATATCCGTAGCATGCCGTCATACAATGGCGCCCGCTGGAGATGGCATTCCTCCAAACAACCGCCGGATCTCCGGCTGATGATGCCTACGAGTTCCTGGGTGAAGGAGGTCGTAGCGCGTCCACACGACGCCATGTCGCCCAGGCTTTAAACAACGCTGGGAATTCTTCTGGTCCGTGACACCTCCGCGTAACGCGTGTCCATATTCGCAACATACAATCAGGCTGACAGTTGTTGTCCTGCCATTTCCGCATGCACGAGGCGCGCTTCAGTCCAGGCGATAGCGTTTATAGCCCTGGAGAGCCGCACCCGCGCAGAGAGGTTAGCCGGTCTGCACTCACGGCCTGCGCGCTCCTGATTGTTGTTGGCTCGTCTGAAGTGACAGACGACCGGGCTGGGCGTCGCTGATGGGCTACGGCCAGGAGGCGGTGGGATTACAAAAAAATGGCTACAACAAACTTCGATGCCGGCCCGACCGGAAAAGACGCTTCCTCCGGCGCTCATAGATTTATCGTCGACCTGCTCGAGCGCGCTGATATCAACATTGGAGGCAACCGGGCGTGGGATATCCGACTGCTCGCTCCAGGTGTTCCCGAGCGCGTGCTCTCTCGCGGCAACCTCGGCCTCGGTGAAGCCTACATGGACGGGCAATGGGAATGTCATCATCTCGATCAGTTCTTCGAGCGTGTCATGCGCGCGCGACTTGACGAACAGATCAATCCAGCCCGGCTGGTCGTTCACGCGCTAAGGGCGCGCCTGATCAACCTGCAGAGCGTTCGCAGGTCATGGCACGTTGGCAAGACGCATTACGATCTCGGCAACGCGTTCTACCGGATGATGCTGGATCCGCGAATGACGTACACCTGTGGCTACTGGTGCTCAGGCGCCTTGACTCTCGCCCAGGCCCAGGAGGCAAAGCTCGATCTGATCTGCCGCAAACTTGGCTTGCAGCCGGGAATGCGCTTACTTGACATCGGCTGCGGGTGGGGAAGCCTGATGGGCTTCGCGGCTGAGCGTTATGGCGTTGAATGCGTCGGTGTGACCATATCCACCGAACAGGCTAACTGGGCGGCGCAGCGTTACGCAGGGCTACCCATCGAATTCCGTCTTCAGGACTATCGAACACTGAATGAACGTTTTGACCGCATTGCCAGCATCGGTATGTTCGAGCATGTCGGCAGGAAGAACTATCGGACGTACATGGAAGTCGCCCACCGCTGCCTGACCGATGACGGACTGTTTCTGCTTCACACCATTGGCAAGAATCGCAAGGAAACGGCACCTGACGCCTGGATCGACCGATACATTTTCCCCAATGGTGATCTGCCGTCGATCAGCCAGATAGCGGACGCGGCAGGTGGTCTGTTCGTTACCGAAGACCTTCACAACTTTGGCGCCGATTACGACAGGACGCTAATGGCCTGGCACGCGAACTTTGAAGCTTCGTGGCACGAACACGCCGCAATTCTGGGACCGCGGTTCTACCGCATGTGGCGCTATTACCTGCTCTCGTGTGCCGGCGCATTTCGTGCACGCGAAATCCAGCTCTGGCAATGGGTACTGAGCAGGAACGGCATCGCAGGTGGCTATACGAGGCCCACTATCTAGCATGGGCCTGCGGAGAGCAGGAACGCTGTCAGGATTGCGTCACCTGTGCGTTCTGTGGACGCTCTCCCGCGGTAAAAAACGCCGATACAGCGGAGGCTATCTGCTGGTCGGCCTCTTCTTTTCCACGCCAGCCTTCAACCTCAGACCATCGTCCAAAATTCGATTTTTTATGAGTTGAGAAGAACTTCTTGAGTCGCGTCAACAGTTCACCGTCGACATCGTGCACATTTCGGATGGTCGCATACTCGCCGCAGATCAGGTAGGCCGGTGCGGCGAGAATCTTGGTGTCCAGCCCGTCCTCGTCTTCCATCATCAGGCAGCCTAAAGCACGACACGCGAGCATCGAGCCATGCATGAGCGGGCAAGGCGACAGCACCATGACGTCGAGCTCTTTTCCATCCCCGGCCAGGGTCTGCGGAATAAATCCGTAATCAATCGGAAAGATCTGCTGGCGGTCCAGATAACGGTCGACCATCAGAATTCCTGTGGTGGTGTCCAGTTCGTATTTGACTGGCGAGGCATGCGCGGTGATCTCCACGAACGCATTGAACTCGGCAGGCGCACGATCTCCTATTTTCAGCATCTTCGGATCAGTCATGATCGGTTTCCTTAAAGGTAAATTTGCGTTCGTCCCGTTTCCCCAAATTCGAATGTCGCTGGACCGTCCCCGAGTCAAAGACATCCATGCCTGGTTATCCGACTGTCGAGCTGACCCTGCAAGAGGGCGTTTCCGGCGATGCATGCACGATGACGATCAAAGCGCGGAGCACCGAGCGCATTCTGTTATTTAAGGAAAGTCCATAAAGTACTTGTTGCTGGAAAATTTTCTGTAGCGAAGACCCCTATCAATTCGTTATACTAACCATGTAGCGGAATACCCCCTCTCGGCTCACCGTCCCGCTACATGGGCCTGCTCGGCTGGCGCTTCGCGGGCCCCACCCTCTCCGTCATCGATGCAGAAAATTAGCTGCGCCATCGCAAAAAGTGAGGCGACAACTGCCCTGCGGCTCCCCTATCTTCGACCGGGTCAGGCGCACTTCGATTTGAGCCATCCAAAATTTCCCTCGCCACGGTCTGTTCGCCGAAGTTTCATCTTCGACCTCACAGATACGCGCACCCCCGCCTTCATGTTGCCGCCTGAAGGGGAAGGCCGCATGCCAGGTCACTTGAGAAACCGCTATACCTTTTCGTCGGCACATACACCTTGACACCGAAGCGCTGCACTACACACGCTATCCACACGTCCATGCCGTCGACAGTGTGAACATCGGTGCGATGCGTGCATCACTGGACAGCGAGTCCGAGCGACAGCAGAAAGAACGGGCACAGCGCACCGTTTGCTCATTGAATGGCAACGTATGGTCTCTCAGTCAAATCTGGCAATGCAAAGAAACTTACCGGAACAGTGGCCTGAAGAACTCAAACCTGGTTGGCGGAACGCCGGGAGGCAATACGTACGCGTACCGATCCCCCGGACCACGTAGGCATCATCAGCCAACTCGCGCTGGCGTTTATCGGAGGTATGCCATCTCCGTGCACATAGTTTAACGCGCTTTTCCGGTGCGGTGCAGCAATCCGTAAGCGATGGAGATCGTAATCGCGCCACCAGCGCCTGGCTTTCAACCCAACTCATGATTTTCACAGTCGCTCGGATCAACAGGCGTCGAGACACCATTTGCTGATACCGCCGCCCGGCGGTCCTTGATTGCTGCCTTGTTGAGACACTTCACCATTCTCGCTTGCGTCCGCTCGTCCGGGGCATAGATCATCACTTCGGCCAGATGTTTCAGACACAGCTGTCCAACTAGCAACGGCGCCTGTATGTCAGTAGCACGGTTAAAAGAGCGCAAAAATGAAAATACCGCGCGGCGCATGGCGACGTCGGATTGCTGACATCCGGGGCAGTAGATGAAGGGCTCGCCAACCGGTTCCGGTTCGACCGGCGGACCCTCGGCCGCCACGTCTGCGCTCGCCGCCGGCACCTTGAACCATCGGGTAGAGCCGCGTCGGCGTTTCCGGTCGGCTGATACGACTCGTCTGCGAGGAGGGACAAGCGAGGCTTCGGCGTACCGCTGTGCCACCGCCAGAGCAACGTCCGCGTGGCCGGTATTCAAACACATCAGGGCGTGGTCCGCGCACGTCGGGAGCGTCAGCCAGGCCGGCTGCCCGAGTCGGATGTTTTCTACGACCGCTTTCAGCCAATGCCGTCGACCGCTTTCCATTTCCATGCATACCGGACAAGAATCGCTGGAATGTGCGAACGCATCGTCACATGCTGACCTTGCCTCAGGAACATCGACCCGCGGATAGATCGCGTCCATAAGCAGTCGTTCGATCGCTGGAGCGTCGTTCGCATCAGACGTGTCGATGGAACAGGCTGCCGAGAGCATATGCTCGCTTCTTTTTCGCAGCGCCGGCCGCATACGTGCGCGCAACGCGCCTTCTGCCCGCCCGGTAAGTTGTCGCGCATGCTCGAAACAGATCTGCGCTGAAAATAACGACCGCAGCGAGATTCTTTTGCCCTCAAGGTCGAGCACCATGCGAGATAAAAGACGCCCCTCCAGTCGACGGGAAGAAAGGCAGGCAGGGCAACGCGAGCGCGCTCCAAAAAGCAGGTCCTGGAGAAACTCATCCTGCAATTTAGTCCTCGCAAACAACTCGCCCAGGCGGATGGTCGCGTCCGACACGCATCGACGGCTCCAGTCAGCCGTGTCGGGATTGCTTTCCTGCAGTCGGTGCCAGTGATGGTCACAGAACCCCATGCTTGCCACTAATGCTTCCGTGAGTGTGCTGCGCATGCGCCTGTCCGTCTGCAGTCGGCGCAGGTAACGCTGATCAGCCTCGACCAGATGCTGACAAACGACGCAGGGGCCAGCATGCGCGATGCTGTGGCTCATGATTGCACCGAGCGGCGGATATCTTGCACTGGAAGGAATCGCGAGCCGCGTATATCGCCAGGACGGCCGCGTCCTGAAGGAGGCCTCCCGAGACGTGCCTTTGCGGCATGGCCACATCGCATTTTCGTCGGCAGGTGTAGGGCATAAGCGCCCGGGCACAGGAATGGCGCCCCGACACGCCGGAATTTCTTCTTTTCGCTTGCACTTTGAAGCTGACCGTGGCCAGCGGCGGAAGGCGCGACGTTGTGACAGAAAAAACCGTAACCGTATGGACCGGGCCAGGTCGGGCGCGTGGAAAGCAACGCCCGCATCGTCTTCCTCCGCCCTGCCAGAACGCTGGTGCGGCGGCGCTTATCCTGATTTTTCATGGCTTCCCTACCGTGCTGCGGCCAAGCCGCCGTTTATAGCATGCATACGGTAGGAGTCATCAGCCAGAATGGCGTTAGGGGAACTCCATCCCCATCAATGCCACGATAAGAAAAGCGGCCCATTTCGTCAAGTATGGGTCACGTCGTGTGGGTCACGTCCTCCTGCTGGAAGGCCCCGCGACGAGCCGGTATGATTGAGCGCCTTTTAGGGGAGATCAGAACGTGCTGCCTTTTGTTGTCGCGCTCCTAGGGACCGTGTTTGTCGCGGCAACGCTACTCGACGCCTTCGAAGTGGTGCTTCTGCCTCGCCCGGTCCGTCATCGGGCGCGTCTGAACCGATACTTCTTTCTCGGCACGTGGTGGGTGTGGTCACGCCTATCATCCCGGCTACCTGCAGGCCGTCGAAGGGAAGACTTCATTGGCGTCTATGGCCCGCTTTCGATGGTCTTGCTGTTCACGCTGTGGGCGGTTTGCATGATCATCGGCTTCGGCCTGCTTCAATGGGCGTTGCGCGAAGTCACGGCCGACGGTCCTTCGCAATCCTTCGCGAGGGAAATGATCGTCAGCGGGGACGCGTTCTTTACACTTGGGTACGGCGATATCGTGCCTCGTACGCTTGCCGCTCGTCTTCTCGTCATCATTGAGGCCGGCACAGGCTTCGCGTTCATCGCGTTCACCATCAGCTATCTGCCGGTGCTTTACCAGCATTTCGCTCAACGCGACGCGCAGATCATAGAGTTCGCCGCACGCGCCGGCACACCCCCGTCGGCCGCCCAACTCCTGGGCTGGCACATCGCGAGGAAACAGTTCCAGCAACTGGACCAGTGGCTGGCGAACTGGGAATCGTGGGCGGGTGAACTGATCGAAAGCCATTCAACCTACCCGATGTTGGCGTTCTACCGGTCGCAGCATGATGGCCACTCCTGGCTGGCATCCCTCGCGGTCGTTCTGGACACCTGCACGCTGATACTCGCTGGCACGGATGATGGTCGTACGCTTCAGGCTGCAGCGACCTTTGCTGCAGCCAGGCGCGTATTGAACGAGGTCGGAACATCGCTGGATGTGATCTCGCTTCCATGGGATGTCAACAGGAGGGTGACCGAGCGTGACCTTGTCCTTTTGACCGATGCACTGGAACAGTCGTTCGAAGGCTGGCGTGATTCGCCTGATACCCTCGCCCATGTGTCCGATCTTCGACGGGCCTACGAGCCTCAACTCGAAAGCCTGTCGGTTTATCTACGGCTTCGATTGCCGGATTGGGGCCCCCCTTCACTTCTCGTCCACGGTCCCGCGCAGGCAGAACTTATTCGTCGTCTACTCAGGCGCGGCGGCACGGACAAAAAGTGATGCTGACTCTCGGCTTGCCGGCGCTTTTCCGAACGACCACATCCCTGCTGGCAACAACGCTCGCAGCCCGGAACCGACATTGATCAAGAACGTTCCAGGGAACATTCCGTCTGGGTAAACGACGATCGCCGTCGCCTCCCTGATGAGAAACCACGCCACACCGCCCCACCGTTCTGGCGAATAGCCCACAAACCAGTCAGCGGAACGCAGGCTGCGGCGGCTCGCCGTTTCCACGATTTGCCTGCCCCTGGATGCCGATCGTAGCCATTTCACGCTATCAATCTGATAATCGGCCGGTTTGCCAACCACCGCTCGAATTCCATCACGGGCATCGGACGGCCGTACCGGTAGCCCTGCACGTAATCGACGCTGAGCGCCTTCATGAATAACTCTTCGGCCTCCGTCTCCACACCTTCCACAACGACCTTGAGACTGAGCTCCTGCGCCACGGCAATCATCGAACGCATAAGCGCCTGAGCCCTCGGGTTTCCGTTGATAGATCGGACAAACGTCGGATCAAGCTTGATCATGTCGAGGGGGATCCGTCCGAGTTGCGCCAGCGACGAATATCCGGTGCCGAAGTCATCAAGATGAACTTCGGCACCGAGTTCCTTGAACTGTGCGATCAGTTCCATCGCGGTCGCTTCGTTCTGGATCAGGCAGCTTTCGGTCAGTTCAATATCGAGCAGACTGGACTCAAGCCCGGCACCCTGCAGCGCTTCCCGAAAATCCTGAACCACCGTGCTGTCGACGAGCTGTCGCGCGGAGACGTTGATTGCGATGCGCAGGTCAAGACCCTGCATTTTCCATCGAGCGGCTTGCGTGGCCGCAGTCTGCATCACCCAGCGGCCGAGCGCGCCGATCAAGCCTGATTCCTCCGCGTAGCGGATGAACTCTCCCGGCATAACGAGTCCTCTCTCAGGCGAGTTCCAGCGCACCAGCGCTTCGACACTGCGCACAGCGCCAGTGGATAAGACGAGCTTCGGCTGATAGTGCAACGTCAGCTCGCCTGCGCTAATCCCGTGTCGCAGGTTGCTATCAAGCCAGACGTACTCCGCCACTCTCCGATCCATGTCGGGTGAAAACATCCGGAAGGTATGCTTTCCCTCATCCTTCGCGACATACATCGCGGTGTCGGCAGAACGGATCAGCGTTTCAACGTCCCCTCCGTGCCGGGGAGACAGGGCGATGCCGATTGAACAGCTGGTATTGACCTCGACCAGGCCTACGCTGAACGGCACACGCATACGATCGAGAATGCGCCGGGCGGTGCTCTCCATGATTTCGACGGTAGCGCCGACGACCAGCACCACAAACTCATCGCCGCTGACGCGGCCCAATGTATCCCCTCTGTTCAGGCACGTCGCGATGGCAACCGAAACGTCCTTCAGCAACCGGTCGCCGAAAACGTGGCCATAGTGATCATTGATTTTCTTGAAATTATCCAGATCAAGGAACAGAATGCCGACCGCCGCCGCGTTGGCGCTACGGGAGATGCTGGCGCCGATCGTGTCGTGAATCGAATTCCGGTTCGGAAGCCCGGTGAGCGGATCAGTATTCGCCAGTTCCAGCAGTCGCCGCTGGGCGAGACGCTCCTCTGTAACGTCGGTGCCACTGCAGATCAGAAAGCGCCCGTCGCTGCCTTCGCTTCGCCTTATAAGTTTGTTTCGAAACCGGAAGAGGCGCTCACCGTATTTTGTTGTAATAGCCAGTTCGATTTCGTCGGGCTCGTCTTGATCCAGCAAACTTTGGATGCTTTTGCTCGATATGGGTTTTTCGCCGGACCGGGCAAAGATGTCGCTGACATCCCTGCCAATGATATCCACCTCGCGCAAACCCGTCACTTCTTCAGCGAGCCGGTTGAAACGGCGGATATGGCCGCGGTGGTCGACAATAAGGACAACGGAATTGACTTCAGACACGACCTGCTCAGCGAACGAGAGGCTGTGGACGAGATCACGCGCCACCGACGTCGTATCGTCCGCTGCCGCCGCATTGCCGGCCCATACGGCTCCGCCCAGCTTCCTGCCAACCAGGTGAAGGCAAAGCGGTTCCCCCAGCATGCAAACATCCAACGTCATGTGCGCGGTGACGCCCGTCAGCTGGCGGATCTGGGCGGCTTGCTCCCCGGTTAGCGAAACAGCCACGTCTGCAGCCGCTCCGGTCGAAGAGGCTAATCGCAGGGCATTGCTGTCGCCAGACAGTTGCCAACAGGGATTGCGCGCGCCCAGCCGGGCAAAGAGTATGTTCGAATCCCGGTCAGCAGACATGGTCCCCTCCCCGAGTACCCGTTCCCGGAAAGGACCGAAATGGAGTTTGCCGACGATAACTGCAGGGCGAACGTGAGAATAGGAAAACGGGATGCGGAAGAGAAACGAGGAGCGGCCTTGAACACAAAGGCATATGCTGCGATCGGAGAAAGCAGATCATCGTTTCACCTATAGTCAGGAAAGTGCCAGAACGGCACGGCACAACGGACTATAGGCATCATCAGCCACGCAGACGTGGCGGTTGAAGGAGAATGCCATCTCCATAGGCAGAATACGCGCGGAGCACGGCCATTGGCAAGTCCCACGTAACTGGCCCGGAAATGGTGCGACTAACGACTGCCCCGGGCAAGCTCCGCTCTGGCCGTCCAGCACCTGGAGCCAGTAGCCTGCTGGGATTGTTGCGGGTCACCGGGCAAGCGCGTTGTGCAAGACCGACCGCGGTCGGCAGCGCACAGTGCGTCCGCCGGCTGTGGCTACGCCGGTCAGGACCAAAGGCACAGCAGGGCCATTCTCCTTGCGCTACCCCCGCTCGCAATGACCTTTTCCTGGTGACCCGCTCGACCCGTCCCGGGTCACCCGAGCGTCATCGCTGAGCCAGTCTTCCCGCAAGCCGCTCCACGAATTGAAGCACCATCGCCCGATCGTCCGTGTTCAACACGCCAAGCAACTGCCGCAGATACTTGGCCTGGTCGCTGCTTCGGGAACTGCCCTCTGTCATGAGATCGGCGACATTGCATCCGAATATCTCCGCCAGCTCGACAAGCCGCGGTACGGTGGGCATCACGACTCCACGCTCGAGGCGCGATATCGCTTCGTCGTGCAATCCAAGTTCCTGGCCAAGCTGCTCCTGTGTCAAGCCACTTCTCGCCCTGTGTTTCGCAACAGCGCGCCCGATAGCAACGTTCAGGTCGCCCAGATCGATCGCTTGCATGTCCGCTCCTCGCTTGATCTCCATGGCTGAACGTAATTGAGCCTCGTGGAGGTCCCTTCAGATGCTGCTGGAATGATGGTCGCTAGCGGACATGCGTCGCAGGCGCAATGCCGTAGCCGCCCGGTTGGATTTTTGCGGTTGTCAGCACCCCTGAGTCGCAAAGGGATGGCCGTGAGGCCAGGTGCCGCAAGCTGTACGCCCTTTCTTCATGAAAATCTCCCCCAACGCTGGCAGATGATGCCGAGGTCCGAATTTTTCTTTCGAAGTAAGCGCGTCGGCGCTTCGTTCGACAACTCAGCCGCGCATTTTGCGGCCAAAGATTCTGGGAAATGATGTGCGGAAAGACACGTGCGAGATAGCTCCAAGGTTTAGATCGATTCAAACCCGAGCGTGCGGCGGAAGGCAACCTACACCCCCTGAATGCTCAGGTACGCGTAGGCATCATTAACCGGATATTCCGGTGGTTATCGGAGGAATGCCATCTCCATCTGATAACTAGTCTAACCGAGCAGGAGATAAGAACGCAACATCGTGTACCCCTACCTCCAGCCGGAACCTCAGGAATGCCCTTGCGTCGTCGCGCAGGCGTCGACTGGCGGAGCTCAACGCTGTCCTGCAAATGCGAAAACGAGGCCTGCGCCCGCGCACCCACGAGGCCCGATCCGGAGCGGGACAACCATCCATTCGGGCAGGATACGTTAACCTCCGGTCGGCGAGGTGCAGACCAGGTCACGGTCTGCATGGCCTTACCGGCGATTGCCGCTGACAGTCATTTGCGGTTCACCGCATCCTTGAACGCCTTGCCCGCAGTGAACTTCACCGTCTTCGCCGCAGGGATCTGCATCTCGGCGCCAGTCGCCGGATTGCGACCGACCCGGGCGGCACGCGCACCGGTGGAAAACGAGCCGAAGCCGATCAGTTGCACTGTCTTGCCCTTGGTCACCTCGCCCGTGATGGCCGCGATTACCGCGTCAACCGTCTCACCCGTCGCGGCCTTGCTTTCTCCGGTCGCCGCAGCGACTGCATCCACCAGTTCCTGTTTGTTCATTGATTGTTGCCTCGTTGAGTGAATGATGCCGACACCCTACCCGATCGGCGTGCGACGAAGTAAAAGTAGCTTCGTTTCAGAAGTGAAATTAGCAGCACCGTAGGCTCAAGTCTGGCGACCTAACGGGAACGCGGCGCCTCACCATAGGGCTTGGTGCTCAATCAATCAGCCGGGCTATTAAAAATTCGCTTAAAAATGCGGAATGCCGTGCTTCGGCTGGCGTACAAAAGCCTTGTCAGCAGTGTCCGTCGCCCCCATAATAGCGACCAAGTGGACTGGGAGTTCCCGGTCGGCGTCAAAGCCTCGGTGAGTCTCACCGGGGCTTTTCGCTTTCTCGCGACGGGAAAATCTTCAGTCCCCAGTCCTCGTAGCCTTCCCCCAGACGTTCGCG